>Ga0209284_10002867_pt1 | contig 22480 bp, 17 predicted proteins | sample FRY03_FD_187211 | JGI IMG/M metagenome (GOLD analysis project Ga0209284, IMG submission 187211) | Freshwater microbial communities from Lake Fryxell liftoff mats and glacier meltwater in Antarctica - FRY-03 (SPAdes) (version 2) | ecosystem: Environmental > Aquatic > Freshwater > Ice > Glacier...
AGGTTGCATACGCGTTACGCACCCGTACGACGGTGACATTGCTGCCCCCTCGCCTTGCATGTATTAGGCCTGCCGCTAGCGTTCATCCTGAGCCAGGATCAAACTCTCCATAGTAAATTACTTGATTGGTTTTGACTCGAAAGTCTCTACCTGTTTTTTGTTGTCAATTGACAACGAGTGTTTCATACACTCTGGTTTACTTCATCATTTCAAAGAACAAAAAATCCCAATTCTTTCTTTCGCCTCTACCTTTGTTTGCGATTGGGATTGCAAAGGTACGATTTAAACATTCACTTTTACAAACTCAACTCGAAAAAAGATGGTTTATCAGCAACTTCTTTATTTGAGGAAATTTTTTGCAAAAATTGTACAATTATGCCTCTCCAAGGAAGGAGTATTTATAGTCAGTGGTGGGTACTAATGTCTCCTTTAGAACACGCGGGGAAACCCAACGGATCAAATTAAGGATTGACCCAGCTTTGTCGTTTGTTCCTGATCTACGCGCACCGCCGAAAGGTTGTTGCCCAACTACTGCACCCGTTGGCTTATCATTGATGTAAAAATTACCCGCAGCATTCACCAAACGCTCAGTGGCTAGTTCTACGGCATAGCGATCCTGGGCGAATATAGATCCTGTTAAGGCATAGTCAGATGTATTGTCTACTAATTCGAGCGTTTCTTCGAATTTCTCAGGCTCATATACATATATAGTCAATACAGGGCCAAAGATCTCTTCACACAGCGTGGTGTAGTCTGGTGTTTTGGCAAGGAGAACCGTTGGCTCAATAAAATAGCCTTTACTCTTGTCATAATTTCCTCCGGCTACAACCTCTACCTTGCCTTTATCCTTTTTGGCCTGATCTATGTAAGATGATATTTTATCAAACGCTTTTTCATCGATTACGGCATTCACAAAGTTTGAGAAGTCTTCTACTCCTCCCATTTTAATTTCTTTGAGGTCAGCAAGCATATATCCTTTTACTTCTTCCCACAAATTGGAAGGTATGTACGCGCGAGAAGCGGCAGAGCATTTTTGTCCCTGGTATTCAAAGGCCCCTCTTATTAGTGCTGTTGCAAGAGCTTTAGGCAGCGCTGATGAATGGGCAACAACAAAATCTTTACCGCCTGTTTCTCCCACAATTCGAGGAAACGTTCTGTACTTAGCTATATTCTCTCCAATCGTTTTCCAGATCGTATTAAATACTTTGGTACTACCTGTAAAGTGTACACCGGCAAAATCACGATGATTGAATACAATATCTCCGGCAATTGGTCCATCAACCAATATCATGTTGATAACCCCATCTGGTACTCCTGCTTCTCTAAATACCTTCATCAGTACGTGAGCAGAATACACTTGATTATAGGATGGTTTCCAAACCACAACATTACCCATCATTGCGGGAGCTGCGGGTAGATTTCCGGCAATAGCTGTGAAATTGAATGGCGTTATTGCGAATACAAAACCTTCCATAGGCCGGTATTCCAATCGGTTCCAAACGCCGGGTGAAGAGCCGGGTTGCTGCTCATACAAGTCGGTCATAAATTTCACATTGAACCGCAGGAAGTCGATAAATTCGCATGCTGAGTCAATTTCTGCTTGGTAGGCATTCTTTGATTGTCCCAGCATAGTGGCTACATTCAGTTCAGCACGATAGGGACCCGCAATAAGATCGGCAGCTTTTAAAAATATAGCCGCCCGGTTTTCCCAGTTCATCTTTGCCCATGCTTTACGCGCTTCCAGAGCAGCTTCAATAGCCTTCTTTACATGGGAAGCATCTCCTTCGTGGAAATATCCCAGAACATGCTGATGATCATGGGGAGGAGATACCTTTTGTTTCTTTTGGGTGTATATTACCTCGCTTCCTATATACTGAGGTATCTCTATTTGTTGTGCACGAGCTTGCTCGATTGCCTGTTTCACTTCTTTACGCTCGATGCTTCCCAGAGCATAGCTTTTTACCGGCTCATTAATTGGATCGGGTACTTTAAAAACTCCTTTTGACATAACTGTTTTTGAGTGTTAGTTGATGATGTTACCAACTGCAAGTTAGATACTTTTCATAAATTTCCTGTGACACTATGAGGAGCAGGCTGCCAGTTTTGTTTAGATTTGTGGCTTCAATTCAATTATTTACAATTATTTATCATGTTGTTTTACAGTACTAAAACGAGCGAACTGAAGGCCTCTTTGGAGGAGGCTATATTTAAAAGTCTTCCCTCCGATAATGGCCTTTACATGCCGGAGTCAATCCCTACTGTTTCAAAAGAGTTTTTGGATTCGATTGAGGCCCGTACGTTCAACGAGATTGCCGTCGAAGTGGCATATACACTTTTAGCCGACGATATTTCTCGTGGCGACATGGAAACGATTGTGGCAAATTCTTTTTCTTTTGAATCGCCAATCCATGAAATTACCCCAGACAATCATGTCCTGGAATTATTTCATGGCCCTTCAATGGCGTTTAAAGATTTTGGCGCGCGTTTTATGGCGTCGCTGATGTCTTACTTTTTATCAAAGTCCGAAAAGGAAATAAAAATACTAGTAGCGACCTCCGGTGATACGGGAGGAGCAGTTGCTCAGGGGTTTTATAAGGTACCGGGGATTTCAGTAACGATCCTGTATCCAAGCGGAAAAGTTAGTGATATTCAAGAGAAACAATTGACTACCCTAGGGCACAATATTACAGCTCTGGAAATAGATGGTACTTTTGATGATTGTCAGCGACTTGTCAAAGAAGCTTTTTTGGATGCCGATCTAACGGCAAAACATAACCTTGCCTCAGCCAACTCCATCAATATTTCCCGACTAATTCCTCAGTCTTTTTATTATTTCTCTGCGTACGCACAGGCTAAAAAATATGGTAAGCCGGTCGTATTTTCAATACCAAGTGGAAACTTCGGAAACCTAAGTGCGGGGCTACTTGCCTATCGAATGGGCCTTCCTGTTAGTCATTATATTACCGCTACTAATCGTAATAATGTAGTACCTCGCTACCTGGAAAGCAGTTTATACGAGCCGACTAGATCAATAGAGACAATCTCGAACGCAATGGATGTTGGTAACCCCAGCAACTTTGTTCGTTTGATTCGTTTTTTCGGAGACGACTGGGCTCAGGTAAAGGAAATGGTTTCGGGTTGCTATTTTGATGATGATCAAACTAAAGCTACCATGCGGGAAGTATTTGATGAAACTGGTTATGTACTTTGCCCACATACTGCCGTTGCCTACCGTGGATTACAAGAGTACCGCCATGCGAGCAGAAAGGATTTTACGGGAATTTTTCTGGCTACTGCTCACCCTGCGAAATTCCGGGATCTGGTTGAAGAGACTTTGGAACAGCTAATCTCTGTTCCAGATCGTCTAAAATATCTGCTCACTCTGGAAAAAAAATCGATTCGCATGAAGGCTGATTTTAATGAATTTAAGTCTTTTTTAATGAAATGACGTTTTTTGTAGCACCTGAGAATTGCGTAAAAAAAACAATCCTAAATAAGTTGGTACACAAAAAAAACAGGGGACGACTCATTTGATGAATCGTCCTCTGTTTTTGGTTAGCACTAGTCGAGTTTCAATTAATGGTATCTCCCCGGAGGATTCGAAACCTCTTGCGAGAGTCAGCAACAAAAATACTGCCTGGGTACTTTTCCAGAACCTCCTGATAGAGTTTCATTGCCTCTTCTTTATCTTTCAACTTTTCCTCATATAACTTGGCCATTGTATATAACGCGTCGTCACCCAGAATATCATAGTGATATTTTTCTTTGATCATTTGCAGGCAGCCTAATGCTTGTTGATTACTATCAAGTTTCATGTAGGTCTTAGCCGTTAGCCATAAAATCTCGTCAGACAAACTATGGTCCTTGTATTGTTGATACAAACTTTTGAGAGAGTCTATTGCAACTAAAGTTTTATTCTGGAACAGCAACAACTCAACATTGGAGTAGGCTCGCATGGCGGTTTCTGTACTGTCTAGGCCAGTGTTATCCATAATGAGCAAACTAAGATCATTGGCATCATTAGCGATTTCACGAGTGGTGGCCCTTTTCAATATATCAAGTACTTCCTTTGATAACTCAAAGTCGCCTTTGTAATAGTGAAGCTTAGCATTTCGAAGCTTCGCTTCATAACCAAGCATGTCATCCTTTTGAGATTTTTCAACTTGCGAGTAGACCAATGTGGCTTCCCAAGGCTCCCCTTGTAGTAGGTATATATCACCAAGATCCAGCTTGCATTGATCCACAAAATTTTGCTCATTTTTTCCCACTTCGATTGCCTTATTCAGGATTTCGATTGCTTTTTCTTTCTCATCCAGATAAAATGCATTCAAGATGGCCATGTTTCGTAATGCCTCCAGAGTACGCACGTTCATTCCTAGCTCATTGAGGAGTTTCTGATATTCTCCTATTAGTTTCTGAACCTCTATCTTATTGACCGGGAATGTGTTTTTTACTTGTTCTTCCCGTGAGCTGATGGCCATACGTCGGGCAAAAGGGTACAGCTGACCTTGTGGGTATTCCTTAACAAAGTACTCAAACATAGCAGCCGCATTTTCATAATCTTTGTTTTGTAGTGCTAGATTTGCCAGATCAAATATCCGGGTACCGTTGTATTTAAATCGCTTGTCGAGGGCTCGCTCTTGAATGAAAGCTTTATAAAAATCTTTGCGCTGCACTTGATACCACACCAGGAGCTCATTGTAAAAAGCCTCGTTGGGGTTCTTCTGAATTTTGTCGTACAGGACTTTTTCTAACAGTGCTTGTTCCTTTTCTTCTTTGAGAAAATCCTGCAGCATATTCTGTACGGTTTCAGTATTCCTAAAAAGAACGCCATAGGAAAGCAGCTCGGCGACCATATTTTCGGGATCACTCAATTCACGGTATACACTCGCCATTTCAAGCCTGAAGAGGTTGTCATTCCTGGCTACTATCCGAGCTCGCTGGAGCGTTCGCAGGGCCCATTCTGGCTTCTGTAGCTCTCTGTACTCCTCTGCCAGATCACGATAGAGGTCTACCCGAGGTCCAAATGCCTCAATTGCCTCCGCATATTTTTTATCCGCTTCATCTATTTTTCCCTGTGCCTGAATCAGCGTTCCCCAGTTAATAAAATACCAAGCAGCATTGACACCCTCGCTTTTCGCTTGCTTTTTAAAGAACTTATCGGCTTGATCCCAGTCTTTCATTTTAATAAGGCAGCTGGTATAGTTTTTCAGAGCCCTCTTTTCAAAAGATTTTTTTAAGACTTTCTCATAGTAGGCCACAGCTTTCTCGCAATCCTCCTTTTTAAAATACTCCTCAGCCAACTGCTCATCCGTCTGCGCCTGTACCTGATTAGTACTCATTAAGACTAAGACGATAATTATCCACAATAGAAACACTTTCATAAATAATATAAATATTAAATTTTTATCTATTATCCTTAAGTTAAGGCTGTTGATATGTGTACAAAAACTCTTTCCACTCTAGATCCACTTAAGTATTCTTACCTAATGTTTACAATCTAGGTATTTATCCACGAATTAGGAATGCTTATAAACAACTAATTACTTGTAATTCAGTAATTCTGTCTTTTTTCCACAAACTACAGTTAACTGTGGATGGATAACTATCTAATCTATTATACACAGTTTCTAAAGTGTATTCACAGCCTCTTAAGTACAGTTTAGCTCGTACGTTACCAACTATTTGAATTTGGCTTATTTCTTCTCCACACTAAATCTTATTTTTCCACATACTTTTCCACACTAATCCTACTACTTTCCACACCTCTATTTTGTTTTCCACAGGTTTATAAACATTAAACGTGGTTTTAGTCAAAACTAATCTGAGGTTTTAGATGGTAGTATGAAATTATTGTCGTCAAACTCAAAGTTGCTTTTTACTGTAATGAGAGATGGATAATAAATAATTCGCTCTGCCTGTTTCCCCTCTTTAAATATCCCAGTGTCCCAGCGCCCATTATTATTCTTATCAATGATGATGCGCAATTGGTAGTCGCCGGGGGGGATTTGAATAAATGAATATGGCGATGATGTAGTTGTACGCACCACTTTGAATTCCTTACTGACTAGTTCAACTATATAATGGGTACCCGAATCAGCCTTTACCATGCCTCTGAGAATTCCGTATTCATCTTCTTTTAGTACTGGGTGCTTGTACACGCCAGCCATAAGAGTATCTCCTTCTACACTAATGAGTGCTCCTTTTGGAATTATCCAACGGATCGAGTCTTTCGCTGAGGACTTTCCTTCGACGGTTAATTCTGTGCGATAAGGATTCCATTGCCAAGTCATTTCTGAAAGAGGCTTTTTGGATAAGCTATCATTTTGTAGTTCGATCTGCTCTGGTTGAATCGTAATGATAGGCTTGTTAAAAAAGAAGGTATACGTAAAGTTTCGGGCAAGCGGCTTATTGCGTTCGGGGGTTGTCCTTACGGTGAAGACATCAAGCTGCCGATCTTTTCCCCGTTGCTGGAGAAAGGTTATCTTTTGCTCCTGTTCGAAGGTTTGCCCGAGAGAATCGATAGCTACTATCTTGGAGAGGGTCGTATCGGCCGCATTTCCAGAATTAAAGAATTTTACTTGGGTAGCACTTTCTAGGAAATAGGCCAAGGTATCTTTTCCCGGGAACTTCACGTGGATTTTTTCAATTGCCTTGTTGAACACAACGGTATAGTTGTTGACTTTTGGGATGGTCCGTTGAATTCGTGGTGCAGTAACATCGGACAAAAAAAGTTCTAGCTTATAAGCTATTGAATCAGCTCCTACCCGAATCGATGAATCAAGAAAAGCTATTCGCTCGTCTTTTGTATTATAGAGTTGGTTTCGGTTTTTATCGTCGAGAGCAATGAGTCGATATTCCGCTACTTGAATATTTTCGATAGCAAAGATTCCACTGCTATCTGTTCTAGAAAAATAGTAAGGTTTTTGCTTTTCCGGGTTCAGTGTATCACTCGGCTTATACAAGCCTACCAAGGCATCGAATACCGGGAGGTTTGTTTGGCGGTCTGTTATTTTCCCGTAAACCCGGGCTGAGTCAATGGTAGACCCAGTACTAAAAACTAGCTTCAGATTTTGTGCCGGATTCCGTTCGGCAAAGTCTTTGATTCCATCTCCGAAATTAAAAGTGTACGTGGTACTGTCTTCGAAATTTTTCTTAAACGTGAGAAGTACTGAGGTACCCTTTTGTTTATAGGTGTATGGGTTTTCAGTTTCGGGAGTGATGATGAGTTTCTGCTGAATATTATCGACAATGACGTACTCATCAAAAAAGAGCTCTATTTCTTTTTCTTTAAAATTGAGAGTTTTATTTTCAGGCAAAGCCCCGATTAGGTTTGGTGGGGTGGTATCCTTTTTTCCTCCGGTCGGAGCTACTTGTTGTGCACATCGGGTAAGCAGTATCAGTGCCAGAAGGGGGAGCAAATATTTCTTCATACTATTTTTAGGTTTGAAAATGCGCTTGAAGATAAAAAGGTTTTGTGTAGGAGATCAAATAAAAACCCTCAATACCAACGAGAGGTACTGAGGGTTCATTATTAAGCGGGGGCAGTTAGACTTTACTTAGTACATAAATCAGACTTGAAGTATTTGGAAGATCATTGGCTGACGCCCGACCTTTTATATTAGATATAGTACCCCGCCAGATGCTTTCGGGTAGATTAGTTTTTCCTTGTTGATAACGGGTACTCAGCATGCTGACGTAGTAAGAGTCAAACCACATCGGTAGCACCTTTTCTAATTTAAAGGCATGATTATCGGCCAGGTTCTGCAGTGACTTCTTGGAGAAATGATAGAGATGACGTGGAACATCGTAAGCGGCCCAGAGCTCTCTGTACTCATTGGCATCGTTCGACTCGGGGTTCGGTATTGCGATGATCAACTTACCATTTGACTTTAAATGTTCGTGGAGCCATTTCATGGTTTCGTTAAGAAGATGTACATGCTCAAGCACGTGCCACATAGTAATAGTATCGTAGGTCTGACCCACAAAATTCAAATCTTCTATACTTTCAAAGATCGTATCCCCTACCCTATTCTTTGATAGATCTCTTGCCTGAGTATCGGGCTCGGTGCCGTTTACCTTCCAGCCGGCTTCTTTTGCTTTTGATAGAAAGAACCCAGCTCCGCATCCTACATCCAATAAACTTCCTTTCCCACCAGCTAGTTTTTTAATCAGCTTTATTTTCTGTTGGGTGGTATAGTCTCTGACCTTGTTATACAGGCTACTCGTTAAGTCCTTTGCTTCATCGTGATGAGATATATAATCGGTGGACTCATAATACTGACCAATAGCCGAGGCAGCGGGACGAGGGTTGGTAAAAAGAAAGCCACAACCTTTACAGGCCATAATCTGAAATTCTTTACCCGATACCGTATGATCCTTTGGCTGAAGATAAGAGTCAAAATGTGAGGCACTACACACGGGGCACTGACTTAGTGTTTCGAGGGATGTCATCTATCTTCCTAAATGAATCATGAGTACTGAAATATCTGCTGGGCTTACTCCGCTGATTCGGGAAGCTTGTCCGATGGTTTGAGGTTTAGTTTTTTTGAGTTTTTCACGACCTTCAAAAGACAGCGCCTGTACGTTGTCATAGTTAAAGTTATCGATAATACGTAGGTCTTCCATCCGACTCATCTTTTCTACCATCAGCCTTTCCTTTTCAATATAGCTGTCGTATTTTATATGTATCTCGCCCTGTTCAATGGAGTCTTGCGAAAGTCGGCTTACCCACTTTGCAAACTTCGGGTTTAGTTCTCTGATCTCTGTCATGGTAAGCTGTGGTCTCTTCAATAGTTGGAAGAGTGAAGTCTTATCCTTTATTAAAGAGGTATGATAGGATTCGAGTTTATCGTTCACATCTTCGGGTTGTACCTTCACCTGCATCAGTTCCTGAATTAGCTCGTCAGTCTCGGTAATTTTTTTCTGGACGTTATCTAATCTGGTTTGATTGGCAAGGCCAAGGGAATGGCTTTTTTCTGTCAATCGGATATCAGCATTATCTTGGCGTAGTAAGGTACGGTACTCTGCACGAGATGTAAACATACGGTAAGGTTCATCGGTACCTTTATTTACCAAGTCATCGATAAGTACCCCAATATAGGCTTCGGATCTTTTCAAAACCACCGGGTCTTTTTTATGAATTTTCTGGTGAGCATTTATTCCTGCCATGAGCCCTTGACACGCAGCTTCCTCGTAGCCTGTGGTACCGTTGATTTGTCCGGCAAAGTACAGGTTTTCGATCAGGTGTGTTTCGAGGGTTAGTTTTAACTGAGTAGGGGGAAAGAAATCGTACTCAATGGCGTAGCCCGGACGAAACATTTTTACGTTTTCAAATCCTTCTACTGCCCGCAGGGCTTTGTATTGAATATCCTCCGGAAGCGAAGTTGAAAATCCATTCACATAAACTTCCACAGTGTTCCATCCTTCCGGTTCAACAAAAATCTGATGGCGGTCTTTATCGGCGAACCGATTTATTTTATCCTCTACTGAAGGACAATAGCGAGGTCCAAGTCCTTTTATTCTTCCGGAAAACATGGGCGATTTATCAAACCCTGTTTTTAGAATATCATGTACTTTTTGATTCGTATAGGTAATCCAACAGCTTCTCTGTTTGGTCAGCGCCGGGGTATCGGTGTAAGAGAACTTACCGGGTTGTTCATCTCCGGGTTGTTCTTCCATTCTCGTATAATCAAGTGAGCGACCGTCTACCCGAGGAGGTGTTCCAGTTTTCATTCTACCGGACTCGAATCCCAGGGTAATAAGTTGTTCGGTAATTCCGGTTGCAGCCCTTTCTCCAGTACGTCCACCACCAAAGTTTTTCTCCCCAATATGAATTAGTCCGTTCAAGAAGGTCCCGTTTGTAAGTACTACTGCTTGAGATTTTATTTCAATTCCGAGGCTGGTTTTTACTCCTACTATTCTGTCGTTTTTTATTACTAGGCCTTGTACTGTGTCCTGCCAAAAGTCGACATTTGGTGTATCTTCTAGTATTTGTCTCCACTCAATTGCGAATAACATTCGATCACTTTGACAACGTGGACTCCACATGGCGGGGCCTTTAGAACGGTTGAGCATTCTGAACTGAATCATGGTACGATCACTTATGATCCCTGACTGTCCACCCATCGCATCAACTTCTTTCACTATTTGTCCTTTGGCCACACCACCCATGGCAGGGTTGCACGACATCTGGGCAATAGTTTGCATGTTCATAGTAATAAGCAATACTTTCGACCCCATGTTGGCTGCGGCTGCGGCTGCTTCGCATCCGGCATGTCCTGCCCCCACTACTATAACATCATACTTTGGAAACATCTCAAAAGCTATTAAAAAAAGTCTCAACAAAATCTGTTAAGACTTAATGAATTTTGTGAAATCGTATCAACTGTTCCACGTGGAATTTTATTGGTACTTATAGTTTTTTAAATAAAAATCTTCTTTGCCTCTCATTTTTGACTTAGCTAAATCATTTTCATCGTTATAACCGACCAAGTGAAGAACACCATGAACAATAACCCGGCGAAGTTCCTCATCAAAAGTGATCTCCATTGTCTGGGCATTTTCTTTAACACGATCGGTACTGATGTATATTTCACCTTCAACTTGCTTCTCATCATCACTGGTATCGAAGGTAATGATATCCGTGTAGTAGTCGTGCTGCAAGTGTTCACGGTTCATATTGAGGAGATATTCATCGGAACAAAAAATGTAATTCATTTGGTTCAGGGTAAAACTTTCTGATTCAATGACAAACTTTAACCAACGCTTTACTTTGGTTGGATTGGGAAGGTCATAGTCAACATCTTCGGCAAAAAATTGGATCATTGTTTTCAATGGCGTAACTGTTTAGTGTGTTGGAAACGGGATAGGTTTGATTAACATGGTTCTCATGTCGCGAGAAATGAAAAGCTACTAATTTCAAATAAATTTACACAAAGATATAATCAAAAAGTACTTATACTCAATAAAAAGCGCATCATCATTGAATAATGAAGCGCTTTTTTGGTAAGTTATGGGTCCAAATTTATTTACCGGACTGATATTTCCGAAAATAAGCGTCTACTTCTCGTTTGTAAAAAGGTGAAAAAGTAGGTGGTATTGATCGTAGTAGCTCAGTTTGCTTTTCTTTCTCTTTGATATACTGTTCAAAAGCTGGTGGCGGGCGACGAGTAATTTCCCTGGCAGTTTCTCCTTTTCGCTTATCATCTTCACCTTGTTCACGCATTGCTTTTTCAGACTCCAATAACCGTGTAACAATTTCCTGATTACGTTTCAGTAAATCCTGGTTGACGCGCTTGTTGACAAGATCTGTTTCTGACTCATCCATTTTTTTTATTAACTCTTTTAACTCGTCCCCAAATTTACCACCCATCTCGGTGCCTTTTTGGGAGTCGATGAGTTCTTGAATCATCTTACGAATCATGGCCTGTTCAGCGGCCATTCGTGCCAACTGCTCCGATGTTCCTTTCGGACCGTTTTGGCTTTTACCCATTTGTTGGAGTCTTTCATTTAGCTGCTGCTGCATTTCACCGGCTCCGGGTGTTTTTCCTTTTCCTTTGCCCTTCCCTTTTCCGGGCATTGCCATGGCCATAGCCATTTGCTGTTGCATCTGACGGAACACATCACTCAACATAAGGGCGAGGTTATTCATCGAGGTCATGGCAAACTGCTGCTTAGCCGTGGCTATACTGATCCGACGGTCCCGAATATTATTGATACTCTCGCCCATGTAAGATTTCATATCGTTCAATTCACGAGTAATAAACGACTGTATCTGAACAACGCGATTGGCCAATGCGTAAAGACTATCCTCAACCGTCTTGGCATCATCCTGTAATTTTAATTGATCCTGACCTAACTTGACAAAGCGAGGATCTTGTAAATTAACACCTTTGAAGTCCTTCATTAATTGCTCTTGGTCGAATGAAAGAGTAATAAGGTTTTCTAAAATATCGCGAAGGGCATCAATATCCTCTTCCATTTGTTGCATCTGAGCGCTCTGCATGGCCGACGACATGGCCGATGACATATCCCGCATAGATTTCGATGCTTTCTTCTGTGATTTGGATGCGCCGGAATTCTCCTGTTTTTCGAGTTGTTCCATGCTTTGCTCCATTTGTTCGTCGACACTTTCCTGTTCTTCTTCCTGGGTGTCGGGTTTTTCGTCTATCTCCTCGCCTATTTTCTCAATTTCACCAAGATCTTCTTTGGCTTTCTCAAATTCTTCTTTGAGTTTTTCCTGCTCCTTTTTAATATCTTCGTTTTTTTCTTTTTTGTCCTCAGTGTTTTTTGTCTTTTCATTCTGCTGAGTTTCGTCCGCTAGCTTATCCTGCTTATCCGCAAGCTCTTCCAAGTCTTGGATGGTTTGTTCCATCCTCTGCTCCATCTGCATTTTCTTAAAGAGGTTCAATGTCCGCTCTAGTTCTTTTTCAAGGTTATTCTCTTTGTTGCGTAGCTTTTCAAGCATCTGACTCATTCGCTCACTCTGTTTCTGTTCCAGTAGCTTTTGGAGTTCTTTGTAGAGTTTACTAGTTTCGTCGTCCATCAGATCATCCATCAATTTTTGCAATTGATCTAACTTTTTCTGGATTTCGGGACTCTGCTGACTAAACTGTTTTGACTTCTCGTTAGTAGCTTTGTTTTGGTCCTGAATGGAGCGAATCTCCTTCAGTAGATCTTCTCTCTTTTTTAAAATATCTTCCGCTTGCTTACGCTCCTGGAAGTCAAGTTCTTTATTTGTTTTGAGTCTTTTTTCAAGATTTTCTAAATCCTGTTCCAGACTTTGGGCTTTCTTCAAAGCCTTCTCCATTTGTTTCTCCGTTTCCTGAGCTGATTTCTCTACCTCCGCTTGCAGCTTGTCTTTGGAAGGTATTGAGAAGTTGATGACCCGTGAACGAGTATTCTTTGGTCCATTTACCCCGTCATTATCCCAGACCTGGGCGTAGTATTCGATCTTATCACCCGGAGCGAGTTTCAGGCTATCGACGTACCACTGAAAGTAGAAGCTCTGGGTATTGACCGTTTTATTAAACGGAATATTGATACTTTTTTCGGCCTTGGCTTTAACATCTGCTTGATCCTCGCGGTGGATAGTGTAGAATAGTTTTAATTGAGAGAACCCGTAGTCGTCGCTAATAGACCCACCCAACACTAAGAAATTATATAGGGTAGTGTCCTGGAAATTCTCCAAGGATAGAAGAGGATTCTTATCTGGAATGACATTAATATAGTAGCCAATTTTTTCGGCGTTCGGTGTTTCGTTATTCTGAAGTAGAACTTGGTACTGGGAAGAAGCACGTATAGATTTACGGTATTGAAACACCTTATCGTCGCGATTACTGGCAGAGTAAATAGCCGAATCGTTCTCAAAGCTGATTCCAAGTGATTTGGTAGCCGAAGTATTAAAATTCCACTCGACAACAGTACCCTCTGGTATCGTGATATTTCCAACGTTGGAAAGTTGTTCAGCTGGTTTATTGAGGTAAGCTGGGTAGCGAAGGTTAACGTCAAACGAAAGGAGGCTTGGACGCTCGATTACTTTTAAATCATAATTCTCCGAGGTAAATCCTGCTGCATCAAGTGAGAAACGGACATCGCGTTGTACGTTCTTAAAATTATAGGTGAAGAGTTTGTTTTCCTCCTGAGTAAGTTTGAAGCGGGTACCGTTTTGAACGAGGTACACCGACTGAGGTAGTGCTTCCCCTTCCAAAGATAGGCTAAGGGTGAAGTCTTCGTTACGAAAAGCTTTGAGATTCTCGTTATTGACCGTGAAGGAAAATGGGGCGTAAGTATAGTTCTTTTGAAAGTGGATAATTCGGTCGGAGCTTGACGTGAAAAACGTTGGGTTAAAAAGGAGAATGACCGCAATGGCAGCAAGCGGATAGATAGCATACTTGATAAATTGCTTGTTTTCTTGGTAGTTGATGGCATCAGAAAACTTCACAATCAGGAGTTGTCCAGATTTCTGCTTTATACTGGCCTCGATCAGATCGGTTTGGCTTCCGTTTAGGGATTGAAGTTGTAAGGTGTTGAGTAATTTATCACCGATTTCAGGAAAGTACTGTCCGATTCGGAGTGCAGCAAGCTCATCCGACAGGGGCTTACGTATGCCGTAGAGGTTGATCAACGGCTGAATGACCCATTGGTACAAGGAGAAAAGGAATACAGCTAGGAAACCAAAAAACAGTATACCACGTACCACGGAACTAAACCGCCCGAAGTATTCAATCGTATTGAAAAGTAGAAATACACTCAGCAGTAGCGCTGCCGAAAAAATAAGACCTTTGAGCAGTCGATTTTGGTAGTACTTTTGCCGATACTCCTTGATACCAAGAAGAAGAGTATTCATTGAGTTTGTAGAAGCTGCCATAGGGTATTCTTGTTAGAAATTTCTTGTCCTAATCTATGTGAGTTGCAATTATCGTGCAAAAGGGGATTATACAGTAAAGTACAATAAATCGGGCAGTAAATGAAACGAGTAGAGACTGTACTCACCAGAATACAGTCTCTACGCCTAATCGCTTGTGTACTATTCACTTACTCTAAACGCTGATCTCAAAAGGTTTATTGGATTTGATCGAACCAATAAAGGTATTTATGTCCTTCTCGAGGTCGTTGCTAGTATGAAGAATCCGGATAAAAGCACTACCTATAATTGCGCCGTGGGCGTAAAGACACGCTTTATCAAATGTCGCCTTATCACTGATACCAAAACCAATGAGGCGTGGGTTGCGCAGGTCCATGGAGTTGATGCGTTCGAAGTAGGTTTCCATTCCTTCATTAACACCGGTTTGAGATCCGGTAACGCTGGAAGAAGAAACGGTATAGATGAAGCCTTCGCTGTTTTTATCAATCTGACGTATCCTGGACTCGGCAGTTTGAGGACTAACCAAAAAGATATTTAGTAAGCCATAGTTATCAAAAATGGGCTTGTATTCATCAAGGTATACAGCCATCGGCATATCGGGTAGTATCAAACCATCAACACCAACTTCTGCACACTTTTTACAAAAATTTTCGATACCAAACTGAATGACGGGGTTGATATAACCCATCAGTAACACGGGTACGGTAATGCCTTTGGAGCGCATACCCTCCAACTGATCAAAAAGCAATCGAACGGTCATTCCGTTTTCCAATGATTGCTGATTGCTTTGTTGAATGGTCTCTCCGTCAGCCACGGGGTCAGAATAAGGCATCCCTATCTCGACGATGTCGGTACCTGATTCTTGCAGGGCAAAAAGTACTCGCAAAGTGTCATGTAGCTTTGGGTACCCTGCCGTAAAATAAACATTAAGGTTTCCCGAAGGCTGCTTTTTAAATAATTCTACAATACGGTTCATTTCTGGATCAAATAATCAATAACAAGTACATTGTCCAGGTGTGGACCTAGTACTTTTCCAAAAGCTTTATGATCGGGATGAGGTAAGTACACTGCCCGGCCCTCTTCATTATCAAAAGTCACGAAAAAACAATGGGTGTATCCCTGATTGAGGTTCTCAGGGCTGTTATTGGTTCCCCATTCAAAATCCTTTATTTCCTTTATTTGAGTAGGTAACTTACGAAAAGCATCCTCTACTTCTTTTACCTGCGCGGGGGTCGAAGTATCTTTAAATTTAAAAAGAACAACGTGGCGTAGCATCTTCTCTGATTTAGTGGTTTCGTTGCTGGTACACGCAACAGTTCCTAGTAGAAAAAGTCCGACAATGAGGGAAAGGGTAATTTTCATGAGCTTTGTTATATAGGTTGAAATATACCAAAGCCCATACTAGAGCCCCGGCTACTTATGATTAGCCAGAACAATTAATACACTCATCCTGATCATCAAATTTCTGACGATCAAACTGTCCCAGTTTTTCTTTCAGTTCAAGTATCTCGTCTTCCAGATCACATCGCTCAAACAGTGACAGTTCAGGGGAATCCTTCTTTGCTTCCAGTTCCTTTAATTTCAGACGGAAGTCGAATACTTTGGGTAGAGTTAAAGTAGCCATAGTTAAATAGAGATAAGTAGCTAACAGCTATTAGTTTATAACTGTTAGCTTTCTTTAAGTATTTGATATATAGAATATTAGCTATTTTTTTAGCCAAATTAATAGCACAAACTAATTCTGCGTTAAGTAGTTGATAGATTATAGTAAGTATTTGATATAGACAATATTAGCCATTGATTTAACTAAATTAATAATACAAACTAATCATGCCTTAGTACTTAAGAAAATCAATTAATGTACTTCATGTAGGTATCTAGGTCCTTGTCACCACGACCAGACAAGTTTACTACAACGACGTCGTTCTTTCCTGCACCAATCCTACCGAGTGCAGCTAACGCGTGAGATGTTTCGAGCGCAGGAATAATTCCTTCGATCTGGGCTAGTTCAAAAGCGGACTGCATAGCTTCCTCGTCAGTCGCTGATAAGAAAGTCGCGCGACCAGTTTCGAACAAATGGGCGTGTACCGGGCCAATGCCTGGGTAGTCCAATCCGGCAGAAATTGAATAGGGCTCCACTACCTGACCGTCTTTGGTTTGCATCAGAATTGTACGGCTTCCGTGAAGTACACCTGGCTTTCCTAGGGCTGTAGTAGCGGCCGAATGTCCGGAGTTTACTCCCCTACCCGCAGCTTCAACGGCGATGAGTTGAACACTGGGCTCGTCGAGATAATGGTAAAATGCACCGGCAGCATTACTACCGCCACCTACGCAGGCTACCACAAAATCAGGGTTCGGGCGTCCGATCTGCTCCTGAAGCTGAGTTTTAATTTCGGCTGAAATGACCGATTGAAAACGAGCAACTAAATCAGGGTATGGGTGTGGCCCTACTACTGAACCAATAATGTAATGCGTATCAACGGGATTATTAATCCAGTGACGCATGGCCTCGTTAGTCGCATCTTTAAGGGTTTTTGATCCACTCTTGGCCGGACGAACTTCCGCGCCGAGCATCTTCATACGTGCCACATTAGGAGCTTGACGTTCGATGTCCAACTCACCCATGTACACGATACACTCAACCCCCATCAGTGCACAAACAGTGGCCGTAGCTACTCCGTGTTGGCCGGCGCCAGTCTCAGCTACGATGCGTTGTTTGCCGAGTCGTTGAGCCAACAGGATTTGCCCAATGGTATTATTCACCTTGTGCGCTCCGGTATGACACAAATCTTCGCGTTTCAGATAGATGGTCGTTCCGACTTTTTCGGATAAACGTTTAGCCAGGTACAAAGGGGTAGGCCGGCCTACGTAGCTATGTAACAGTTCATGGAACTCAGCTTGAAAGTCGGGTCGAGCAATGATGTCCAGGTAGGTATTTCGTAGCTCTTCAACATTTGGATAGAGCATTTCTGGAATGAAGGCTCCTCCAAATTTACCATAGTACCCATTTGGATCTACATGGTAAGATACTTGCTTCTCTATTGTTTCCATATTAAATTTCTATTGCTTCCTCTTCCTTAACACGAATCCTTTCAACAAGTTTTTGAATTAGACTTACATCTTTAAGACCGGGTTCAATTTCAAATTGGCTATTAATATCAATACCGTAAACGGGTATCGTAACAGTCAGATCCATTAACTCATCAATATTTTGCAGGCTAATCCCGCCACTCAATAGAAATGGTACTTGTTGATCATATTTTTGTAAAATATTCCAATCAAATGCGACTCCGTTTCCACCGGGTTGAGTGCCCTTTGTATCAAACAAAAATAGATCACAAAAAGGTTTGTAATTATTTAACATTGCAAAATTAAACGAGTCATTTACCGAAAAGGCTTTGATTACATTAAGGCCCTTTTGGCGGAGAATCCGACAAAAATCGGGTAGCTCGTTCCCGTGCAGCTGAACGTACTGCAGATCATACTGCTTGGCAGTATTAACAATATAGTCGGGACTTGCGTTAACAAAAACTCCAACTTTCTTGATAGAAGCCGGGATTTGCTTTATTTCTCTCTCATCTAGTTTCTCACCCACGAAGCGTGGAGACTTATCATAAAATATGAACCCAATAAAATCAGGTTTTAAAGTGACCAACGCTTGAATGTTGGACGAGTCGCGCATTCCGCATACTTTCAATTTCATATGATTTGGGGTTTATGGTTGGAAATACGGTGAATTGCAGCTTGGAGCTCAGCTAGAGATGCAGCAGGGTCAGTGGCTTTCATGAAGGTTTCTCCGATGAGAAACCCTTGGTATCCTTGTTCAAATAACCGGACTATCGTTTCAGCATCTTTAAGTCCACTTTCTGAAATACGCACGAAGCTATCCGGGATCAGGTCCAGGAGCTCAACAGATGTTTCGACGGAAGTAGAAAATGTTTTCAGGTTTCTGTTGTTTACCCCGACCATATCAATGTGTTCGCACAGTGATCGGTTCAATTCTTCGCGGTCGTGAACTTCAAGTAGTACTTCAAGTCCGAGATTATGGGCACTTTTGGCAAGGGACTTAACTTCCTTGGGAGAAAGGCAGGCGGCAATCAATAAGATGACATCCGCACCCATCGCTTTGGCTTCAAAAAGTTGGTATTCATCTACCATGAAGTCTTTGCGTAGCATAGGAGTGGTAGGGTTTGCGGCCCGGGCCTTACCGAAATCTTCGAATGATCCTCCAAAAAATGAGATATCTGTCAGGATAGATAAACCCAAAGCTCCGGCGGCGCTGTACCCAGCTGTTACGGTTTCCGGTTGAACTTGATCATTGATAATTCCTTTGGAGGGAGATTGGCGCTTAAATTCAGAAATGATTCCGGGTGAGGTACTAGCCCGGAGAGAATTTTTCAGGGACAGGGTATCCTTTGAAAATAATTTTTCCTTTTCCAGTTCTTGCCGACTTTTGATCGCCTTGGCAGTAGCTATTTCGGTGCGTTTGTGAGCTACTATCTTATCTAAGATATTCATGTACTTCTTCTATGATGGATTAAGCTGCCACTAATTTTTTAAATGCATCCAATGCTTTTTTACTTTCAACGGACTCCTTTGCTATAGCCACCGCTTCGTGGAGAGCTAAGGTAGGATCGATGGTATACAGAGCGAGCGCAGCGTTAGCAATAACGGCTTGCTTCTGAACCAGCGTAGATTCATCGTTCAATACGTTCATGAAAATCTGGGCGGCTTCGGCTATGGTTCCACCACCTGAGAGCGATTCGGGGCGAACAATATCAAGCCCCAAGTGAGAGGGAGAAAGGACATGCTCAGAATGAGCAGTAATTATTTTGAAAGGACCTGTTAGAGACACTTCATCGTAACCATCTAGGGCATGAACTACTAAAAATTGTTTTTCTGTCTGTTGGTAAAGATAAGCATAAAGTCTTGCTAATTCAAGGCTAAAAACACCCACAAGCTGCTTTTTGGGAAAGGCAGGATTAACCATTGGACCCAACATATTAAAAAATGTTTTTACCCCCAGTTCTCTACGAACAGGTGCTACATTTTTCATGGCGGGGTGGAAAAGAGGAGCGTGTAAAAAGCATACTCCGGCTTGCTCAATCTTCTGTTCCAGAAACGTTTGCTCATTACTGAATTGAACTCCGAGGTATTCCAGAACTGTTGAGGAACCGCACAGAGAAGATACTCCGTGGTTTCCGTGCTTGGCTACCCGTTGTCCGGCTCCGGCTACCACAAAACAGGAGAGTGTTGAAATATTGAAAGTGTCTTTTCCGTCGCCACCGGTTCCACAAACATCCATGGGGTCGTAAGCGTCTAGGTTAACGGGAAGACATAGTTCAAGCATCGCATCACGAAACCCCTCTAGTTCCGCTACGGTAACACTCCGCATGGCATAGATCGTCAGAAAGGCGGCAATTTGTGACGTGTTATAGTCTCCCTTGGCAATACCGGTGAGTACCTCTTTGGCTAGTTCCTTGGATAAGGCTTTGTATTCAAATAAGTGATTAAGTATTTTTTTCATGAATGAATTACAGGAACAGATGAAGATAACTTTTTGTAGAATGTGAAGGTTACGTCAGGCGTCTAACCAATTTTGGAGCATTTTCTTCCCATGATCGGTTAATACTGATTCAGGGTGGAATTGTAGACCCCGAACATCATACTGTTTGTGGGTCAGACCCATAACCCTACCCAGGTTATCTACGGCCGTGATGGTCATGGTATCGGGTACGGTCTCAGGAATAACCGTCCAAGAATGATAGCGCCCCACCTGGATTTCTTGAGGCAATCCTTTAAATATCCGCTCAGACAGATCAGTTACGATCGCCTTATCGCTGATACCGTGCAGTACATCCGACATATTTTCAAGTGTAGCACCAAATACCTCCCCTATGGCTTGATGGCCAAGGCAAATACCCAGAATACTTTTAGTAGAAGCGTACTCCCGCACCAAGTCAAGCATAATACCCGCCTCAGAGGGAATACCCGGACCAGGGGAGAGTAAGATTTTATCATAGTCAGCCACGGCTTCGAGGCTGATTTTATCGTTTCGGTATACATCTACCTGGTCATGAAGTTCGCGGAGAATATAAACCAGGTTATAAGTGAAAGAATCGTAATTATCAAGAACCAGAATTTTCATGGTAGGTAAAAGAAAAATGTAATAATTGGTGGTAAAATCTGATTAATAAATAATTAGATCGTTTCAGCTACTTCGATTGCTTTACGAAGGGCGGCTAATTTATTATTGACCTCATTGAGCTCACTTTCTACGTCCGATTTGGCAACGACTCCCATACCAGCGCGGTAAAAAAGTGTATTATCCTTGCTGAGGAAAGTACGGATAGCAATGGCGTGGTTGAAGTCACCGTTGAAATCCATAAACCCAATAGCTCCCCCGTAAATACTCCGATTACTAGTTTCGAGGGAATCGATAATTGTCATAGCCATATGTTTGGGAGCGCCGGAAAGTGTGCCAGCCGGGAAGGTATCTGCTACGAGTTGAAGCGGGTTAGTTCCTTCCTTCATCGTACCTTCTACCTTGGAGACGAGGTGAATTACGTGGGAATAGAACTGCACTTCCTTATAGGTCACTACTTTTACATCGGTACAGCTTCGGCTCAGATCATTGCGGGCTAAGTCTACCAGCATCACGTGCTCGGCTGTTTCTTTGGGGTCGTTGAGAAGTTGTTGAGCTGCTTCTGCATCGGCGCGATCGTCGCCGGTACGCTTAAATGTTCCCGCGATAGGATGTATTTCAGCTTGGCCGTCTTTAATAAAAATCTGCTTCTCGGGCGACGAGCCGAATATTTTATAGCTACCGTAATCAAAATAAAATAAGTAGGGAGAAGGATTGATCGATCTCAGTGCTCGGTACACATTAAACTCGTCACCTTGAAAGTTTCTACTAAACCGACGGGAAGGGACAATTTGAAAAACATCTCCCCGGTGGCAATGATCGATGCAAGTTCTGATGATTCCGCGCATCTCATCATCTGTGATATTGGAGGCCTCTTCGGTTGTTGCTTTAAAGTCATAGGTGGGGAAATTTCGATTTTTAATCTGAATCTCTATTTGTTCCAGCCCCCCCTCAGGGTTGTCACCATTGTAGCTATGTTCAAAAATGTATAGTTCATCCTTGAAGTGATTAATTGCGATGACATAGCGGTATACCTGATAGAGGATTTGATCAATGGCCGTTTCAGCTGACGCAGGTTGGATCGTTATATCTTCGAAATACGCAACTGAATCATACGTAATATGCCCAAAAAGGCCATTCGTGATAAAAGAAAAAGAGCTAGGCTCTGCGCTAAACCGCTGGGCGAATTGTTTCAGCACAGTGATTGCTTCTTTTGGTGAAGAAAGCACAATTACTTCTTTCTCACTACCGGGAAACTGCTGCTCTACTACTCCATCATTGAGGGTGAAGGATGCTACTGGATCACAACAGATATAGGAGAATGAGTCTTCATTACCATGGTAGTCGGAGCTTTCCAGGAGAAGAGTATTCACAAATCGATCACGTAGTTTTAAGTAGATCGAAACGGGCGTCAGTGTATCAGCAAGTAGTTTTTTGTGACGCGTAGTAATGTGGTAAACGGTTGACATATTTAGTAAGCGGGTTGGAATGAATTGGATATAAAAAAAGCGGCTCGCCGTTCTGATGAACAGCGAGCCGCTTTTACGTTTTATTTATCCTTAATCACGCATGTAGGCTTACTCATTCATCTTGGAAAGAAGAACGCCACCACCATGCAGTATTTAAGGAATTATTTATCATTTATTCTAATGGTATTTGCCTTATAATTTATAGATAGGGTATTGCGTTGCTATACCCTCATCTCTACCACAAAGATAGGACATTGAAAATAAGAGTACCAAATAAAACAAGAAAAAATAGATTGATAAGGGTCTTTTTTGATCTGATTCCAACGCAAAGAACTGTCCCAAGCGTAATACTTTGAGACTATTCAGGGATTTACTATTGTGGCGGCTACCTACTTTACTGGGTTTGGAAGCCAGTGGGTGGCGCGGTCGGAGTTTTGGGGGGAGCGGTATTATTTTGTTTTTTTATGTAGTGATTTACACGCAAAAACGGGCCCTCTG
>Ga0209284_10002869_pt1 | contig 22475 bp, 7 predicted proteins | sample FRY03_FD_187211 | JGI IMG/M metagenome (GOLD analysis project Ga0209284, IMG submission 187211) | Freshwater microbial communities from Lake Fryxell liftoff mats and glacier meltwater in Antarctica - FRY-03 (SPAdes) (version 2) | ecosystem: Environmental > Aquatic > Freshwater > Ice > Glacier...
TTGGTGTCAACGTTTAATGGAGCAATTGTCTTATTAAAAAACCTTAGTGTTATCATATTGATGGCTCTAATGTCATTCATCTCTAAAGCAACTTGGATGGCAGCTTTATCATTTGTTATGTTTTGAATAAGGTCAGATTTTGATTCGATGTAATCATTTGAAAATACCTTGTCGTACATATCTAAAATTAGCAACTTACAATTGCTCTTGTTCAAATAATTTTTTACGATGTGATAGCTGCACATCATGTGCTGATTGCTTGAGCCTAAATTGTAAGTGTTGAGTCCGTACGTTTCAAAAACTTCCGGATTATACCCCCTATAGGCATGCGAAGATCCCACAACTATCACATCCCACTTTTTCGCTTTGTCGAATTTGTTAAAGGTAAGCCAAGTCCCGCCACCTTCCCAAACATTCCCTTGCGTAGCTCTGTAAATAAAAGGAATTCCGCCCGGCTGATAGAAAAACAATGCAGCAAAAAACAGGAGGTAAACTGAGATGAATGTCATCAGTAATATTCCGCTTTTTTTTATTAATTCTTTCATGTTTTAAAATTGAAAATAAATAAATGTTACTTCGCCAAAGAATCCGAATAAAATAATGGATGCAATGATGAAGGAGTAGAGTATATATTTAACATAGGGTTTGGACAATAAGACCCTCCCTTTAATTATTTTGTCCATGATAGGATCTACCAAATAGAATACTACCATCAATAACATGATGAACAATGTTCGACTAAAATTTTTCGGGTCTTCAGCCAAAACTGTAATGGAATCTATGAAACTTTGAATGCTGTATTCTCCTTGTCCTATTGTTTTTATAATTGTAAATGCATCATCAAGACTGTTGGCTCTGAAAAATATCCATGCAAAGACGGCTAATTGAAAGGTGATGAAGACATTGAAAATCTGTATGAATTTGTTTTTCTCACTGACCACAATTCCTTTTCTTTCAAACCATCCATCTTTCAAAATAGCAATCATTAAATATAGCCCATGTAATGCTCCCCATATAACATAAGTCCAGTTCGCACCATGCCAAATTCCACTGATGAGGAATACTAAGAACAAATTTAACATCCATCTGGTCTTTCCTACTCTGTTTCCGCCAAGAGGGATGTAAAGGTAATCTCGAAACCAGGAACTCAATGATATGTGCCAGCGCCCCCAAAATTCTTTGATGCTGGCACTTAAGTATGGAACTCTGAAATTCTCCATTAAATCGTACCCCATTACACGCGCGGCGCCAATGGCCATATCAGAATACCCGGAAAAGTCACAATAGATTTGAAAAGCGAAGAAGTAGGAGGTAAGCAATAAAGTCATTCCGCTGTGCTCTTCAGGATTTGCATAGGCGATGTTGACGAGCCCGGCAAGATTATCTGCAATCACTACTTTTTTAAATAATCCCCAAATCATCATTCGAAGACCTGTACTTAAATTGGAATAATTAAAATATTGCTTGGTGTGAAACTGATGTAAAATGTTTTGTGGCCTTTCAATGGGCCCTGCTACCAATTGAGGATAGAACATCACATAGAGCGCATAAATTCCAAAATTTCTTTCTGCTTTTTGTCTTCCGTAATACACTTCAAAGGTATAACTCATGGCTTGAAAAGTATGAAAGGATAATCCTATGGGTAATGCAATACCTAAATAACGTAAAGCCGTTGCTTTGTCAAAAAATGAGAGTGATGCCTCGTTGATGTTTTCTAGAAAGAAATTATAATACTTGAATACGGCCAATACACCAATGTTTGCAACGAGACTGGCGATGAGATATAGCTTTTTCTTTTTAGGCTCCTTGGTTTCCTCTAGAAATATTCCTGCAAAATAATCAATGATGATGGTGCCGAATAAAATTAAAATGTACACCGGAATAAAATACATGTAAAAAAAGCAACTCGCACTAAGAAGCAGTGACCAACGAAAACGATGGGGTAGAACGAAAAATAGGATCGTTACAATGGGAAAAAATAATAGAAATTCGAATGAATTAAATAGCATAATGTGATAATATTCTTTTACGAAAAGTTCGTTTTTTTTGTTATTAAAATTTGATTTAAGAACTCGTCGTAACTTGAATTTTTTATATTACTTTTTCTAACAATTCGTGATATTGGTAGATGCCGGTGACTTTTCCATCAGTAAGCTCATAGATCCGATCACAATTTTTTAAGGTCGTGATACGATGAGCTATAATAAATATCGTTTTGTTGACTTCAGATAATGAATCAATGGCCTCACTCACTTCCTGTTCCGTTTGATTGTCAAGCGCAGAAGTCGCTTCATCAAAAATTAAAACTTCAGCATTGCGATATAACGATCGTGCAATACTAATTCTTTGTTTTTGCCCGCCGGAAAGACGCGATCCTCGCTCGCCAATAATGGTATTTATTCCATCCGGCAACGAAGAAATTAAATCATCCAATGAAGCTTGATGAATGGCTTTATGTAAAAGTTCCATGTTAGGATTTTCATCGCCAAAAGTAATGTTGTCGCTAATGCTTGCATCCATCAGGAAGATGTCTTGCTTCACATAGCCTAACATGTTTCTCCAAAGCTGTTTGTTTTTTTCATCAACGAGTACATCGTCAATGTAAATGCCTCCTTTTTGCTCTTTATAAAAGCGTAAAAGAATATTCATTAATGTAGTTTTTCCGGAACCGGATACTCCCACAATACCTATCTTTTCTCCCTTATTTACTGTCATGGATATGTTTTTTAACATATCATTTTTTTCTCCGGGGAAATGAAAATTTAAATCTTTTATTTCAATTCCCTTGTTGAAATTCATTTTACCGGTTTCGCTACTTGAAATAATTTCATGGGATAATTCCGGATAAATCGAAATGTTTTTTAACGCCGTTAAGTTTTTTCGAATATACATCATAGAGGATAAAATCCGATTCAAAGAAGGCATTAATCGATAGGCAGCAGCAGCAAAGAGACTAATCATTACAATCGCTTTTTCGCTGTTGTCGGTGAGGAAAATAGCATAGATGAAAATTAATACAACGCCCAATAAAGCAACGAGCTCGTTCGCACGCAAGGGAATTAAATTCGGCAAGTGTGATGCCATATTGAGTTGATGGTATTTCTTCTGCGACTTTAAGAATTCCTCTCTGTAATGGCTTTCTTTATTAGCTAGTTTAATATCGGCGTAACCTCCAATCGTTTGAGAAAGTGATCCCAAAGAAATCGGATAAATTCGATTCATCTCCTCTCCAATCTTTGTAATTCTACTTCTTAACAAAGCATAAATTAACCAAGTAGAAGGTCCTATGATCAAAGCGATAAATAAAAATAATTTAATATCGTACACAGCAATTCCCACTACTATTAATAAGAGAATAAAGATTTCAGAGATTAACATGATGGTGGGCATAACCACCCATGTTACATACGACAATGGGTTGTTTAAGATGTGATGGGTAATGACACTGCTTTTCATCGCAGTGAATTGATGAAAGTCGAGATTGAAGTATTTGTTAAATTGCTTTCGAGTGATTTTATAAGCAAGCGTAGCCGTGAATCTCGTCTCTAAATAATTGACAAAAATTCCATAGACACTCTTTACTATGAAAAAGCCAAGTACACTTAAAATCATAAAGAGTAAGAAAGATTTGTCTGACTCAAACTGAAGATAATTGAACAGAGCACTCAGGTATTCATTGCTATGAATTACACTGGTGTCAGTAGCCAATTTTATCAATGGTAAAATGGCTGCAATACCAAAAACATCAAGTATAGCAGAAGAAAAAATAAGCGCAATCAAGATGAGCGCCTTCTTGCGAAGCGGTCCATCTAAATGCATTTTAAAACTTTTTATAACTAAGGGAATAGCATCTTTTTTTTCAGGAGAGTTTACTTCTGAATCGCTATTAATTTTGCCCTTGACTTTTTCGCTCATCTTAAATTCCTATGGTAATTAAGCATAATATCCTCCACCATACCCGGCAGGAATATTTTTCGTGTTCACATTGTTTAAAATAAAACTTAAATGTTTTATCTGATTTTTTTCAACGATTTGATGGGCGATGTCAATGAAGTCGCGTTTCGTATACCCTGCTTTTACAATGTATAAATTCAAGTCGGCATGCTTCATGAATACCAATGCATCCGATAATAATCCTACCGGTGGTGTATCAATGATGACGTAATCATAGTGTAATTTCAATTCATCTATCAATTGCTCCATCATCGGATCAACAATTAATTCCGAAGCATTAGGAGTTCGTGGGCCAGTTAAAATAACTTGTAAATTATCAATGGTAGTGTCCTTGATGATTTGATTCATAGTGGCTTTTCCAACTACGTATGAAGTAACACCCACGTCATTCTGTAAGTTGAAGGCGTTCGCTTGTTTTGGTTTGTGTAAATCCAAATCGACTAGGATAACTTTACGTCTTGCCTTGGCCAATGTAATAGCAACGTTTACAGCACAAAATGTTTTTCCTTCACTTGCCACCGATGAAGTAACAAGCAATACTTTGTTCTTGACTTTAGGAGCGAAATAACTCAGGTTCGTTCGAATGACCCGGAAAGCTTCCGCGACTTGCGATTGCGGGAACTTGTCAACTACCAAATATTCATTCTCGGCTTCCTTGGTAGCACCAATAACGCCAATAATCGGAAGTTGTGTAATGTCTTTTAATTCATCTTTGGTATTAATGAAATTATAAAACATGCTCTTTATAAATATCACGAGCATGGATAATGCTAATCCAATTCCAATACCTACCGCAATAGTTTGTACAAATACCGGTCGTACAGAACCATTGCTGAATGCAGGTTCCAGAACTATTTTATCTGCCACAATTCCTGCTTTCGCAATGACGGTTTGTGCTCTTGTCTCAAGAAGAAACTCATATATTTTAGCATAAATTTCTACGTTGCGACTGATGTTTACTATGCCTCGTTGTGTAGTCGGCATCTGTCGCATGGCACTTTGATATTCTCCAAGCTGCGAACTGATGCTATTGATGTCATTGGTGATCTTTTTGCGGATGTTCAATACAATACCCATGATGTTTTGTCGAAGGATACTAATTTGATCATCGGTTTGTTTTACCAAAGGACTGCTTGCGGTATTACTAAAAAGCAAATTTGTTTTTTTCTGTTGTAATGCGAATAATTCATTAAACGCACCGGAAAGAGAAGGGTCATTCGCATCTGCAAGAATAGCAGGCGAAATGGCCATGTCCGCATCACTCGATGTTAAATACTCATAGAGCATGTCTACAGATTTCAATTTGATGGAAGCTCTGGCTTTCTCTGATTCAAAATCAACAGCTCTTTGAAAAAGAACATTTTGTTCGCTTCCTAAATTAAAAGTTGTTTTTTCTCTTTGGTATTGTTCAAGATTACTCTCAACACCGTTCAACTGATTTTCAACTTCGTTTAACTGTCCATCAATAAACTGCAAAGTGTTATCATTAACTTGCTTCGTTAAGGAAATGCTGTTTTCAATGTAAATACTAACAAGTGTATTTAAAAAATCAATGGCTTTCTCTGTTACTTCATCTTCAACCGAAATTGTGATTACCGAAGCTTCTTGAACAGGCTCTATCTTTAAAAGTTTTTTGTATTTTTTAATTAAGTTTTGATGGTTGTGAAATCGAAATTGATAGTCGACCTCTCCAATCTTTGGATTTTTACTGATGATATTGGAATCTGGTGTAACTAAAAATGAAAATTTGGAATTTACAACCGGATCTCCAAATTCTGATTCTCCACTCTTTGAATAAGTTTCAGTTTTAATTTCCCAGCGAAATTTTTTCGCATTTAAAATTCTTAGTTGAATAGGAACTTCATATAAAGTTCCATCAATCAATTTTCCGGTTACTTCAAAGGGAGTCCCTTTATACACTTCACCGGTTTTAATTCGACCTTCAATATAGTAGGAAATGTCAAGCCCTAATTTTTTAATGGTCTCATCGATAAAACGTGTTGAACTCAAAACCATGATTTCATTTAAAACCTCTTCGCTTTCCGGCACACTTGGCAAGGATTCACTTAATGCATCTTTGAATGGATCTTTTGGTGGTTTGATGAGCACCTGAGTTGTCGCCCCATAAAATTTAGTGGCCTTGTACACGTAAAAAATGGCGCCGGATACACTCAATCCAAGAAATAAAACGAACCACATCCAGTTTTTTCCTATAGTGTTCAAGGTTCGTTTGATGTCCTTTTGGTCGATCAAGCTATTGCTACCTATCAATTTATTTTCCATGTTTATTTTGAATAAGAAATGCTCTGCGGGAATTTGTACGTTAAAATCTTAATTTTGTTCTTGAAATGCGAAAGAAATATTTCGTTAATTTCTCAACTTGAATGTCGCAAAATTAGCATTATTCTGCAGCTTTAGACCATCTGTGTTTACACTTGACAATAATCTCAGCAATGGTGACTAAAATTAATTCGAAATACAGGCTTAAATCGAAGCTTTTCATGGTTTATTGTATGAAATCTTGAATTATCTATTTTTACCACCTGTAACAAGAACCGATCTATCTGCGTAAGAGTAATTAGCCTTTAACGTCTTGGAACTGATAAGTAGTTCTGTGTCGAGCCTGTTATTTGAATTTAAACATTTATAATGAGGCTGTTAAGTCTAATATTTGTCCTGAAATAATTAAAAACAAAAGGCGTTTCTACGTTTTATACTATTCAACATGAAAAAAGCACTTATTACCGGAATTACAGGGCAGGATGGAGCCTATCTCGCTGAACTTCTTCTCGAAAAAGGATATGAAGTACATGGCATAAAACGCCGTAGTTCAATGTTTAACACTCAGCGTATAGATCATTTGTACGAGGATCCTCATGAAAAAGGGATCCGTTTTAAATTGCACTACGGAGATTTGACCGACTCTGTTAATATCATTCATATTATTAATGAAGTACAGCCTGATGAAATTTATAATCTGGGCGCAATGTCGCACGTTCATGTGAGTTTTACTTCCCCGGAATACACTGCCAATGCCGACGGATTAGGCGCTCTTCGAGTTTTAGAAGCTGTTCGTATGCTCAACATGACGGATCGTTGTCGTATTTATCAAGCTTCTACTTCAGAATTGTATGGTTTGGTACAGGAAATTCCTCAACGTGAAACAACTCCTTTTTATCCTCGTTCTCCCTACGCAGTAGCAAAATTATATGCCTATTGGATCTTCGTAAACTACCGTGAATCGTATAATATGTATGCTGTAAACGGTATCTTGTTTAATCATGAATCTCCATTGAGAGGGGAAACTTTTGTGACTCGTAAAATTACGCGTGCTGTAGCTCGAATCGCTTTGGGATTACAGGATAAAGTTTTCATGGGTAACCTGGATGCGAAACGCGATTGGGGGCATGCCAAGGATTATGTGGAAGCAATGTATTTGATGCTTCAGCAAGACAAGCCGGAAGATTATGTAATAGCAACCGGAATTACCACCTCTGTTCGCGATTTCATCAACATGGCTTTTGGTGAATTAGGAATTGAAATTGAGTGGAGCGGTAAAGACGAAAAAGAAGTAGCAAAAATTAAGAAGTGCACTATTCCTGAGTACGCGCGCCCCATCGGTCAGGAAGTAGTTTGTATAGATGAACGTTATTATCGTCCTGCTGAGGTTGAGTTGTTGATCGGAGATCCTACTAAGGCAAAAACGCAATTGAATTGGAGACCTAAATACGACCTTCCCATGATTGTAAAGGAAATGGTTGCCGCCGATATGGAAATTTTTAAACGTGATAAATACCTGAAAGATGGTGGGCATACCGTGATGAATTATCACGAGTAATGGTGGAGATGGTCTGATGAAATATTTTAAATCTATACATATGTAACGCACGATGTCCCGTAGGGACATTATATTTATAGGAAAAAAATTATCAGCTATAACGAAAAATGTCCCGTAGGGACATTATATTTATAGGAAAAAAATTATCAGCTATAACGAAAAATGTCCCGTAGGGACATTATATTTATAGGAAAAAAATTATCAGCGATAACGAAAAATGTCCCGTAGAGACATTATATTTATAGGAAAAAAATTATCAGCTATAACGAAAAATGTCCCGTAGGGACATTATATTTATAGGAAAAAAATTATCAGCTATAACGAAAAATGTCCCGTATGGACATTATATTTATAGGAAAAAAATTATCAGCGATAACGAAAAATGTCCCGTATGGACATTATATTTATAGGAAAAAAATTATCAGCTATAACGAAAAATGTCCCGTAGGGACATTATATTTATAGGAAAAAAATTATCAGCGATAACGAAAAATGTCCCGTATGGACATTATATTTATAGGAAAAAAATTATCAGCTATAACGAAAAATGTCCCGTATGGACATTATATTTATAGGAAAAAAAATTAGCAGCTATAACGAAAAATGTCCCGTAGGGACATTATATTTATAGGAAAAAAATTAGCAGCTATAACGAAAAATGTCCCGTAGGGACATTATATTTATAGGAAAAAAATTATCAGCTATAACGAAAAATGTCCCGTAGGGACATTATATTTATAGGAAAAAAAATTAATAGCTATAACGAAAAATGTCCCGTAGGGACATTATATTTATAGGAAAAAAAATTATTAGCTATAACGCAGGATGTCCCGTAGGGACATTATATTTATAGGGACAAAATATTTACAGCCATTCAATAACATATTCACAATGTATCGCCCCTAACAGGACAACATCCTTGCTCAATCATCTTTATTTAAAAATTCATCTGTTAAATATGCTTCCAAATTCCAGTATTTATATTGCCGGTCATCGTGGGATGGTGGGTTCTGCCATCGTTCGAAACCTCAAAAAAAGGGGCTTCGAAAATTTGATTTTGAAGACCTCGTCTGAATTGGACTTGAGAAATCAAGCCGCAGTAAATGCCTTTTTTGAAAAAGAAAAACCCGAGTATGTCTTTTTAAGTGCTGCCAAAGTAGGAGGGATCGTTGCTAACAATACTTTCCGCGGCGAATTCATTTATGAGAATCTGATGATTCAAAGTAATGTCATTCATGCTGCCTGGAAAAATGGAGTGAAGAAATTATTGTTTTTAGGTTCTTCTTGCATTTACCCGAAGATGTGCGAACAGCCCATTAAAGAGGAGTATCTTTTGAATGGATTTTTAGAAGCCACCAATGAACCTTATGCCATCGCTAAAATTGCAGGTTTAAAAATGTGTGAATCCTACCGTCGCCAGTACGGCGTGGATATGATTGCCGCCATGCCTACCAATTTGTACGGACCCAATGATAATTATGATCTGAATAATTCGCATGTGTTGCCTGCGTTGATTAGAAAATTTCATGAAGCCAAAATCAATAATTTCCCTTCTGTTGAAATTTGGGGAACCGGTTCACCAAAACGCGAGTTTTTGCATGTAGATGATTTGGCAGAAGCCTGTTTTTATCTCATGGAAAACTACAGTGATGTTCAACATGTGAATGTTGGAACCGGAGTAGATGTAAGTATTAAGGAATTGGCACTACTGGTAAAAGACTTAGTCGCCTACCCGGGCGAACTGATTTTTAATTCCGATAAACCGGATGGTACTCCACGAAAATTGTTGGATGTTTCTAAAATAAATGCACTCGGTTGGAAACATAAAATAAATTTGAAAAACGGAGTTTCCCTTGTTTTGGAAGATTTGGAAAAATCCGGCTTTTCTTTTAATCGTGTTTAAATAGACACATTTTTTCATAAATCACCAATTAGGGTATATGCATTAACGTTAGTTCACAGCTTTTTAAGCTACAGGTGTAATGTATAGAGATAAAATGCAGTGTTTTTGAGGAATAAATAATAGGTGCGAATCGAATTTGTTTAGTATTGCTTAGGCTATCTTGCTGGGCAATTCTGTCAGTTATTTTTTGGATGAGGATACGGTATTTAATAATTATCCTTAAATGGCGCACCCATTTTGTAAAAAGGGAAACCTTGCTAACCAAAATTGTTGAACGAAACAAACTTATTTTGGACAGATTGATATTTAATAAAGGTTTTTTTTGTCGAATTATTACATCAAAAAAAGCTTTGCACAGCCCATTTTTCAATTGTTGAAATCTTTTAAGCCTTGATTTTCAGCGTGAAACTTGCCAACTATTCCTAATAATGGGTGAAATTTTATAAAAAACTTGCATCGCATGTCTTAAGCAAGTAAATTGCGTTAACAAATCCTGAAAAGGAATCCTCCAAATAAATACTACGAATGCTTTTGCCCTTCTCGCGAAATGACAAAAGAATCTCTTTAAAAAATGGATAGTGGTAATTGGAAAACCGGTAGTAAAATAAACAAGCTTGGTGAAAAACTTCTACTTTAATTATTTCCTCCCTCTATTTCTGCGCACTTTATTGGTGATGCGTGGGGAATCTTCATTTTTAATAGTTCCTGCTCGAAAAAATCTAATCAAAATAAATAATATGAAAAACAATTACACATCAATGAAACCAACGGTGGGATTATTATCCGTTCGGTCATGGATGGTGCTCCTGCTCTTTATGCTAGGTTCACTATCACAGTTTGGGTATGCCCAAACTACGGTAACGATTGGTACGGGTACGTTAACTGTCGGAGGATCAAATGGAGTTCCTATTTACAGGTCTACAGCTACAAGTTCCTTTCATCATTCGAAATCCATTCAATTGGTCACGGCTGCAGATATGGCAACCGCCGGAGTTCCTTCCGGTGCTGTTATTACTCAATGGGGTTATAACAAAACAACCGCTGCAACTATCTCCGGAGCTAACGCTTGGACCATGAATGTTTATTTGAAAAACACATCTGCAACAGTATTGGCAAGCGGAACCGCTTGGAGCACTATGATTGCAGGTGCTTCTTTGGCTTATACAGCAACTATTAACTCATCCAACTTCCCGGCAGTTGCTGGATACTGGCTTTGGCCGGTAACTGGTTTTGTGTATACTGGCGCTGCGGTGGAATGTTATATTGAATGGTTCCCTGCCGGTACCATGGCTACACCTTTTGCCTCTGCTGCGTTTCCTTGGCAATATACTACCACTTCTGTTGCACAGGCGATGGGAAATTCGGCAGGAACAGTATTGCCAAGTACTCAAGCTGTTTATACAACTCAACTTAGGGTCTATAATACCAGATTATCTTATGTACCCGGTGCTGCAGATGACTTAGGTCTTCAACAGCCTGCCTTACCAAATGGCGCTACTATATGTAATGGTGCAAGTACAACCGTTTCTCTTACCCTACGAAACAATGGAACCAACTTGGTTGATTTCAGTGTAAACCCTGCAACTATTAATTGCAGTGTTACCGGACCCAATGGTACAACATTTACACCCGTTGTAATTAATTCAGGCACTTTAGCTCCAAGTACATCGCAAGTAGTAACAGTTGCAGTTGGTTATAACGCCGCTTTGAGCGGTACCTACAATTTCTCAGCTAGCTTATCATGGGGAATTGATGGCCTTGCAGGGAATAATACATTGAACTGGTCTGCTTCTAGCGCTTTCCCACTCGTAGCATCTTCTAACGTTTATACTTTTTGCGATGGAACCATACCACAACTTAATGCAACAGTTTCATCAAATTATGTTGTTACGAGTATTTCTCATGCTCCTATAACTCCTGTTTCCCCTTCACCGGGACCAACAGGCGATGATATAGCCATGACAGGAGTACCGATTCCGTTTCCTTTTACTTTTTATGGAAATACATTTACTACTCTTAATATAATTACTAACGGTTTTGTTGAATTAGGGACATCTACCGGAACCGGACCTTATGGTGCAACAATTCCTACTGCAGCAGTTCCTAATAATGTAATTGCTTTAGCTTGGGAGGATTTAAATGTTACTACCGGAAATATTCAATATTTTACATCAGGCGTTGCACCCAATAGAAAGTTTGTTATAGCATGGAGCAGTGTGTTTTTCTATTTAAATACCGGAAATGTTACCGGTCAAATCGTTTTAAACGAAGCCGATAATTCAGTAGATATATTCCATACCAATATTACGGCTCTGGGTAATCCTGCTGTTTGCGGAATAGAAAACGGAACCGGTACTGCAGGTGTGGTTGCTCCGGGTCGACAGTTTGGCACATGGATACCAGATCCTGTAGTAAATGAAGGTTGGCATTTTGCTTTACCAACCATCAGTTATTCTTGGAGTCCTGCAACAGGATTGAGTAATGCTTCTATTGCAAATCCAACTGCAACTCTTGTCTCTGGTACATCTCAGATTTATACACTGACTGCAACAAATAGCTTAACAGGTTGTGTATCTACAGACACGGTTTCATTGGTAAATCTTGGTACTGCGAATCCAGCCCCGGGAACTATTTCCGGTGCTGCTTGTGCTGGAGCTTCGGCTACTTTATCGGCTTCAGGTGTTGGTACACTTAACTGGTACACTGCCGCTATTGGCGGAACAATTGCTTTCACTGGTACAACCTGGAACAATACATGGGCCAGTACAACTACTTATTATGTACAGGACGATAACGGAACTTGTCCAAGTGCTCGTACGCCTGTAACAATAACGGTTACTCCACAGCCAGTGGTTAATCCTACAGCAACCCCTTCAACATTTTGCTTAGGAACAACCGCGCAATTGGCATCTAACAACTTTGTAAGCGGAAACCTTCAAACCGCAGTATTAGGTGGTAATGGATTCGCAGGAAATACGTTTAATATTTCTAACCTCAATGGCAGTTCTCCAATCCGTATAGATAGCGTTTATATGGGTATTGCTTCTGGTACTTTGGCTGAAGTATGGTATAAGGCTGGTGGTTATGGCTGTGCAGCCCTAACTAGTAGTGCCGGTTGGACATTAGCAGGCTCTGTAGCAATCGTTGCTGCCGGAGGTGCTCCCGCTTTAACTTCAATTCCTTTAAATATTAATCTTACCATTCCTGTAGGTCAATCTTTTGGCTTTGTGGTTGTTTGTAATGGATCAAACTATTATACGAATGGTTCAGCAATTTGCACCCCTTTAATTGGCGATGCGAACATCTCCATTTCTCAAGGTCATGGTGGTGGTGGTATGGGTGGAGCATTCGGTTTCTCGAACGCACCACGTAACTTTAACGGAAGAGTGTTTTATTCTTTCGGTGATCCAAACTTAACATTCAATTGGTCACAAACGGTAGGTACAGGTAGCATTAGTAATTCTGCTATTAATAACCCAATCGTTACACCAACTTCAAGTGGACTAAATACATATTCTCTTACAGCTGTAAATGCAGCAAACTGTTCTACAACAGTTGCGGTTAACGTAACAGCTAATCCAATTCCTGCTGATGCAAATACAATTGCTTCAATTAGTTCATTCTGCGGTTGTGGTGTAGCTACACTCACTTCTGTTCTTCCAACCGGTGGTAGTGATGTACGTTGGTACACAACTGCAACTGGTGGCACCTCAATTGGAACAGGTACGCCGTTCAATGCTCCTTACGCTTGTGGTTCAGTTACGTATTATGCTGAGGCCTTTGATCCAATTTCCGGATGTATTCAAGCAGGTGCTAGAGCATCCTTTACCTTTGTTCCAACCGTTGCACCATCAATTAGCATCACAGCAAGTGATCTTAATTTGTGCGATGGCGATCCTGCTGCTAATTTGACAGCTACAAGTGCTAATGATCCAAATTATTCTTACGTGTGGACTCCTACTACAGGTTTAACACCTGCAAATGGATTGGGTGCTTCTGTAAGTGCTTTACCAACTGCTACAACATTGTACACAGTAACCGGTACTGAAACTGGCGGATCTGCTTGCGTTAGTCAAGCAACAGTTTCAATCGGCGTTGGTAATTCTCCAATTATTTCCGGTGCTACTGCTACACCATCTACTTTCTGTTTAGGAGGAAGTTCACAATTGGTAGTAAATGCATTTGCAAGTGGTGGTGGCGGTCCTGCCCCAACTACTTATGGTGCCTCTGCTGCAACAAGTACAGCGGATGATGAGATATTCAATGTGACCTTTGGTACTTTAAATAACTCTTCCAATTGCTTTACTACCGGTGGCGGTTCTTCTGTATTGAGTTTGTATTCAGATTATACTGCTTTAACTCCTCCAAATGTTACTTCCGGACAATCAGTTCCATTTGCTGTTACAATAGGGTATTGTAGCGGATTTGCTTATGGAATGGTGTTTACAATTTATATTGACTGGAATAGAGATGGTGATTTCTTAGATGCGAATGAAACCTCTTATACAAATCCGGTAAGTACTGCTGCTGTATCAGGTACATTGTATTCTGGTTCTGTTACTGTTCCTTCTTTTGCCTCTGCAGGTAATACAAGAATGCGTGTTGTACTTGTAGAAGGTACTTCTACTGCCCCAACAGGTACTTACACTTGGGGTGAGACTGAAGATTATACCATCAATGTACAATCAGGTTCAGGCTTTACTTATGCGTGGACTCCGAATACAAATTTGTCAAGTGATACCATTAGTAATCCTATTGCTTCTCCAATTGCTACAACAACTTATACCGTTGTGGTTTCTGATGCGGGCGGTTGCACTGCATCTACTTCTGTTCCTGTAAACGTTGTAAATCCACCCGCTGCTCCTGTAGTGGTCGATGGTACTCGTTGTGGTCCGGGATCAGTTAATTTATCAGCTACCGGTTCAGGTGGTACAATACTTTGGTTAGATACCATTGCAGGTCCAATCTTGGCTTCAGGCAATAACTTTTCTCCAAGTATTACATCTACACAAACGTATTATGTAATTGAAAACCCCGCTGCTGTTTCTGCAAATATTGGTCTTTCAGCTACTGCCTTAGGAACTACTGCTTTTGCAAGTTCTGCAGCTAATTACCAAACGTTTGATGTTATGTCTCCTACAGGTATTATCATCAATACGGTGGACATAGTACCAAACTTCACTACTCCTCTTGGTACTGCATTGGCGGTTCAATTAGAAGATGCTGCCGGTAATGCTTTAGGTGCTCCGGTAACAACAGTGACAACAACGCAGGGCGCTGTACAAACTGTGACTCTAAATATGTTTGTACCTCAAGGTACCGCATATCGCTTACGTACAGTACAAAATCCAAATTTGCAGTATCATCAAAATGGATTTACAAATCCTTATACTATTCCCGGTCAGGTTGCAATTACCGGTTGGGGACCTCCTAATGCTACTACCTTATATGTATTCTTCTATAATTGGTCAGTTAGTATTTTCGATGGTGTAAGTAATGGTTGTTTCTCTTCTGCATCAATTGCAACTGCAACTGTAACTCCTCCTCCTACTCTTGCTATTGCTACTATAGGTGCAGCAACATACTGTAATACAGGAAGTGTTATTTTAGATGGAACAGTTAATAGTGATCCGTCTTACGTAAACTTTAGCTGGAGTCCTGCTACTGGTTTGTCTGCAACAAATACTGCTGTTGTTACTGCTACTCCTACTGTTACTACAACGTACACTCTAACAGCAGATGATGGTTTACCAAATGGTTGTTCAAATACTGCCACTGTAACAATTACTGTAAATTCAGGACCTTCTGTTTCGATTGCTCCTGCACCTCTTGACTCTTTATGTGCCGGTGCTTCGTTTATAGTAAATGCAACTGCTGGTTCTTCAAGTTTTAAGTCAATTGGAACAGGTACCAATAGTGTGAATAATACCATTGCTATTTACGATGGAAACAATGCTAACGTTAAAACGCAAGTTTTATACACGGCTGCCGAGTTAATTAGTGCTGGTTTAATTGGTCCGGGAAATATTACTTCCGCAGCTTTCAACGTTGTTAATAAATTAAGCACTACACCGCTTACCGGATTTACAATGAGAATGGCTGCTGTAGCCACTGCCCCTCCAATAACTACATCTTACGTTGCAGGAACCTTTACCACAGTATTTGCAGGATCTGTTTCTACCGTATTAGGTTGGAACCAACATGTATTTACTACTCCATTCTTCTGGGATGGTACTTCAAATGTAATATTGGAAGTTTGTAACGGTACACCTGGAATCCCAGGCTTTGATCAAGTGCAATCTACACCAACTGCAACAGCGCAAACTATTATTGCGAACTTGTTGGGTTGTGCATCACTTACAGGTGCTGTTAACTTGAATCGTCCTAACACCCGCTTTACCGGTGGTGCTGTTAACTATTCTTGGAGTCCTGCAGGTGAACTAAGTGCTTCTAATATTGAAGATCCAACGTTTACTAGTGCTTCAAATGGTGCAAAGGCGCTTACTTTAACAGTAACCGATCCTTCAAATGGATGTACTGCTTCTGCTACATTAAACTTTGTAGTAAGTGATACTCCTAAAGCACCACTTATTGCTAGTTCTTCCAATACGGCCATCTGTAATTCTGCTTCTGTACTTGTTGTGGGTTCAGGAACTACAGGTGCTTATCAGTGGCAGTCTTCTTCAGATAATGCAACTTGGGGTGATATCTCAGGACAAACTGACGATTCTCTAAATATTACCGTAAGTAGTGATACTTATTACAGAGTGAAAGCAAGTTGTGTAAACGATGCTTTCTCTAACTCAATATTCTTTGATGTTTCCACTCCGGCTTTACCTGTTGGTACAGGTGCTACTATTTGTGGACAAGGAACTGCTGCATTAAGTGCTTCAACCATCCCTGGAGAATTTATTCAGTGGTTTGCAGATTCGTCTTCTAGTGTAGTCTTGACAAATGGAATGAATTATTCTCCCTTCATTACACAAACTGATACCTTCTGGGTGCACTCAATCATAGATACTAATTACTCGTATACAGGCCTTCCTGCTCCTACTAACTATTTAGCTTCGGCTGCTACTTCTACAGCAGATGAGGAAATATTGAATGTGTCATTTGGAACGCTTAATAATAGTTCTGTTTGTGGAACAGTAGCTCCAGGTGCTGGTTCGGTATCTTTTATGTACTCGAACTATACTGGACTCACGGCCCCTGTTGTGACTCCGGGTCAAACGGTTCCATTCTCAGTAACAGTTGGATATTGTGGAACTTTTCCATATAACAATGTATTTGCAATTTACATTGACTGGAATCGTGATGGAGATTTCTTAGATGCTAGTGAAACTGCATTTACAAATCCTTCCCTAGCTTCTGTTCTTACCGGTACAGCCTACACGGGTTCTATTGTAGTTCCTGCTTTTGCTTCTGGAGGACAAACTAGAATGAGAGTTGTGTTAGTTGAATCTACTGTGGTTTCTTCAACAGGAACTTATACTTGGGGTGAGACCGAAGATTATACGATCGAAGTCCTTGGATCCGCTTGTGCTAGTCCTAAAGTTCCTGTGATTGCAACGGTTACTCCTGCTCCTGTAATTAACATCTCTCCTGCTTCTGCAGCAATTTGTGAGGGAGGTTCTGTGGTGTTAAATGATGCAAATGGCAACTATCCAAGTGGATATTCTTGGTCACCTGCATTAACAATTACAAATGCAGCTAATGGTGAGGCTACAGCTTCTCCAGCCATCACTACTTCTTATATCTTAACAGGTACAGATGGTATTTGTACTACCTCTGATACGGTTGAAGTAACTGTTAACCCGGCTCCTGTCTTTACTCTGTCTCCATCATCTCTTAACATCTGTAATGGAGATACTGCCACAATGAGTGTTAATGTGACTTCTCCTTTAGCCGGGAATTATAATTTGACATCAGTTGCATTTGCTCCAAAAATTCCAACCGGACCGGTTACTATTCTAACTGATGCTGGTATAGTAGTAACTCCTCAAACCATCTCTTCATTGGATGATGGAACTTGGGAAAGTCTACCATTGCCTGCTGGATTTGCGTTTAGTTATTATGGAAATACCTTCACTCAATTCAATGTATCTACTAATTTATTTATAGGTCTTGGAGCAAGTAGTGGTGGTGCATTCTGTTGTTCGGGTCAAAATCTTCCTAATGTGGGAGCTCCAAATAACTATTTGGCACTATCTCATGAAGATTTTAACATGACTTCAGGTACTATTGATTATTTCACCAATGGCGTAGCTCCTAACCGAATTTTCGTAGTTCGATTTACAAACGCTCCTCGCTTCGGTGGAACAGGTGCTCCTACTACAGGTCAAATTGAATTGTATGAGACTACTAACGTTATCGAGTATCATGTAACCTCAGTTACTACTGCTGCTAGTGATTTCACAACGATGGCTATTGAAGATGGTACAGGTACAAATTATGTAGTTGTAAACGGACGAAACTTTATCGCTAACTGGACAGCTACGAACGAAGGTTGGAGATTCCAAGTTCCTGCCGCTGCAACAATTGCTTGGTCAGGTCAGAACATTATCGGTTCAACTACTGGAACTACTATTAATGCGGTTCCGTCTAGTTCAGGGTATTATAATGTTGTTGTCACTAATCCTTTAACAGGTTGTACAAAGACAGATTCAGTGTTGGTTAATTTCGCGATTTCTCCGAAACCAATCATCGCTACTAATGATACTGTATTGTGTAATCCAGATGTGATTGATGTGATTGTTGTGGATACAGGTTTGTATGTGGGCGGATATCCTGCGGGAACATCTTTCACATGGTCTGCGATTGGAGCACCAATTCTTGATTTGGATACGATCCCATCTTCAAATGGATCGAGCTATTCAGTAATTGTAATACTACCTAACGGATGTTCTGCAAGTTCTGATACAGCAATTGTTCTTACAAAAACTGTTGCTGTGGTAGATGTAATCTCGCCTGCTACTTGTGCTTCTCCCGGTTCAATTGCTGTAACGGTTGGTGGAACAGGTTCTGCGGCTGATTTCAATTATGTATGGTCAACGGATCTTGCACAAACGAATATCGTTCGTAATGTAACCAAGTCTAACAATCAGGATACTTTATCTAACATTGGAGCAGGTACATATTATTTACAGGTTTACGATGAAGCAGGAACACCTGCCAGTTGTAATTCAGGCGTGTTGACGTACACTGTTGGTGGATCTTCTATCATCGTTATTTCATCATTAACCGGAACCGATATTTCATGTGCTACACTTGCAGATGGTTCTGCAGATGTAGTATGGACAGGCGGTACTGCTCCTTACACAATCACGTGGAGTGATGGTCAGTTTGCCAATACGACGCCAAGAAGTATTGCAACGGGTGGTACATACAGTGTTATTGTTTCTGATGGATCAGGATGTGCTGATACAGCTTCGGTTGTTATCGTAGAACCTACTCCGGTAACTATCACGTTCACTTCTACTCCTGAATCTTTTGCAGGAGCTTTAGATGGAACAGTTACAGGAATTGCCTCAGGTGGTACTGCACCTTATAGCTATGAGTGGGCCGATGAGTTCCTCAATCCAGTAGGTCTCGGAAACCCATTGGGTAGTTTAGCTGCAGGATTGTACTATGGCTTAGCAACGGATGTGAATGGATGTAATAGTATCGCCACGATTCTTGATGATACCATTCGTGTAGAACTTATCACGGACGCTAACTTCACCATCACCGCATTGATCGAAGGATTCTTCGATGGCGTGAATGGTATGGTACCGGTATTAGCAACGAACGGGATCAGTATTGATCCACTTGAGTGTGATACTATTCGTGTTGAATTACGCGATCAGTTAACTCCAACTACGGTTGTTGCTAGCGGCACAGCAGTTATCAAAACGAACGGTCAAGCTATGTTCACTTTCCCAGGATCAGTAATTGGTCAGAACGGATACATTGCAGTGTTCCATCGTAATGCAGTTCAAACTTGGAGTAATCTAATTACTTTCAGTGCGAACACGCTTTATGATTTCACGATCAATGCTTCAGATGCTTTTGGCTCAAATCAGTCCTTGTTATCGAATGGTAAATACGGCTTCTACTCAGGAGATGTGAACCAGGATGAGAGTTTGGATATCGTTGACCAAGGTGCTGTAGACAATGCGATCTTCAACTTCGATTCAGGATATATCCCAACCGATTTAACGGGAGATGGATCAGTAGGAATTGATGATCAAGGAATCCTTGATAATAATCTATTCAACTTTATTGGGCCAATTCATCCATAAAATGTAAATTCGGGGAGAGGTTTATCAACATAAACCTCTCCCTAAATTAAGGTATAAAAAACATGATAATTATGAAAAAACTAATCCTTACCTTTATCCTGATCTCAGCCACGTTAGGCGTTTATGCTCAGAATAATGCCTATGGTGATAATCAAAAGCAGGTTGAACCGGGGGTCTTTGCGATTTACTCCGGAGACATCAATCAGGATGGCGCAATTGACATCTCCGACCAATCAAATTTGGACAATGACCTACAAAATTTCGCCTCTGGCTATGTTTTAAGTGACCTTAACGGAGATTCTACGGTAGATATCTCCGATCAAAGTATCTTAGACAATAATATTTTCAATTTTATCGGTGTGATGAGTCCGGCAAACGGTTTCAGAGTGATGGCACCTTCGGGAAATACTACAAAAAAGAATGTTGTAAATTCTAAATAAATAAATAACTAAATAAATATAAAAAACAATGAAAACAAAAGTTACACTGCTCAAAACGCTGATTTTGGTGCTCTTCTGCACCTTTCTCAGCAAGGTGGGGTACTCTCAAGGCGTGGAGTTCCTCATTACGAATGATGCACAGATTTCGCCGACACAGTACGAGTTTGATGTGTACATTAGAAGTACAGGTACATCAAGCTTCGAACTTGCGGGAATTCAGTTCGGAATTAACTACAATCCACTAATTAAAAATGGCGGTATAATGACCGCTGCTTGGATTGATGTTACTCAACTCTCAAACCCGGCACAAAGACAGGCCGTAATTAACACAGTCAGTTTGCCTGCTCAAATGCGAATTGCAGGACCTCCTGCGCCTGGTGCTGGTAACGGCGCAATCATTACTAACGTTGCTCCTGGAGTAAGAGTTGGTCGTTTAAGAATGACGAATTCAGTTGCTTTTGCTTCGTTGCAGCCAAATTTGGTTTTTAATACTTCTTCCGCTACAGGAACTCGTACTTCTGCTAACTTCTACAACGGAACTGTAAATACAGGTTTCTGTGTAGCTAGTCAAATTATTGCCGGTTGTCTAGGTACTACAACTTATACCGCTACCTATAGTAATCCGGTGTTAAATGCACCTACTTGTACTGCTCCAACATTATCAGCTACCACAGTTGGTGCTGTCTGCGCTGGTGACAGTAATGGATCTATTAATTTAACTACTACAGGCGGCTCGCCTTCTCCATTCTCTTTCTTATGGAGTAATGGTGCTATTACTGAAGATATTTCCTTACTTGCTGCAGGTACTTATACAGTAACTGTAACAACTCAAACCGGAGGTTGTACTGCTTCTGCTTCTTATGCAGTTGCTCCAGGTGCGCCAAACGTTACGTATTATGCGGATGCTGATGGTGACACTTACGGAAATCTTGCTGTTTCTCAAATTTCATGTACTGGAGCTCCAGTAGGCTTTGTGGCTAATTCAACAGATTGTAATGATGCCGTTGCTGCGATTAATCCTGGTGCTACTGAGGTTTGTAACGGTATCGATGATAACTGTAATGGATCAACTGACGAAGGTCTAACTTTCCTTGATTATTATGTAGATGGTGATGGTGACCTATATGGTGCCGGTCCAGCTACTTCTTCTTGTTCTCCAATCGCAGGTTCTGTATTAGTTGCAGGTGATTGTGATGATATCAACCCTGCTGTAAATCCAGGTGCACTTGAGTCTTGTAATAGTATCGATGACGATTGTGATGGTCAAACAGACGAAGGTGTTGTTTTCCAAGATTACTACGTAGATGGTGATGGTGACGGATTTGGTGCAGGTGCTGCTACTTCTTCTTGTTCTCCAATCACAGGTTCTGTAACTGTTGCAGGTGACTGTGATGATATTAATCCTGCTGTTAATCCTGGTGCTACTGAAGTATGTGACTTAATCGATAACGATTGTGATGGTCAAACAGACGAAGGTGTTGTATTCCAAGATTACTACGTAGATGGTGATGGTGACGGATTTGGTGCAGGTGCTGCTACTTCTTCTTGTTCTCCAATCGCAGGTTCTGTAACTGTTGCAGGTGACTGTAATGATGCTAACTCTGCTGTAAACCCAGGTGCTACTGAGGTTTGTGACTTAATCGATAACGATTGTGATGGTCTTACAGACGAAGGTGTAACTTCTACTTTCTATGCTGACTTAGATTTAGATACTTATGGTAATGCTGCTTCTTCAGTTCAGGCTTGTACTGCTCCAATAGGTTATGTTGCTGACGCTACTGATTGTGATGATACCAACGCTGCTATAAACCCTGGTGCTACTGAGGTTTGTAATGGTTTTGATGATGATTGCGATGGTTCAACTGACGAAGGTTTAACTTTCCTTGATTACTACGTAGATGGTGATGGTGACGGATTTGGTGCAGGTGCTGCAACTTCTTCTTGTTCTCCAATCGCAGGTTCTGTAACTGTTGCAGGTGACTGTAATGATGCTAACTCTGCTGTAAACCCAGGTGCTACTGAGGTTTGTGACTTAATCGATAACGATTGTGATGGTCTTA
>Ga0209284_10002872_pt1 | contig 22433 bp, 21 predicted proteins | sample FRY03_FD_187211 | JGI IMG/M metagenome (GOLD analysis project Ga0209284, IMG submission 187211) | Freshwater microbial communities from Lake Fryxell liftoff mats and glacier meltwater in Antarctica - FRY-03 (SPAdes) (version 2) | ecosystem: Environmental > Aquatic > Freshwater > Ice > Glacier...
AAATAGTATGCGTATTATTCGGTTTATCGTGCTCATAGGTTTCTAAAATAATAACCGTCACTTTCAAAGTAGTCATACATTAGTTCACGTGCTGCATGTTCCCAGTCTATGCACGAATACGGCCACTGTATGCTTTTGTTTGTCTCCATGAATTGCGTTTCCTCTGCCGTACGGAGTGCAAACTCTACATCACTCTCAAATTCTCCTGCATATGCTTCTTCTACTATTTCTCTTGTTGTATATTTCTCGCCTACATCATCTATGTATGCTTGATATACATCCTCACTATATGAACCTTCTTCTGCCATTTGTTTTGCTGTTGTTGTTTGATACATATTTATGCGTTTATGTAATTTATAAATTTCTCTCTGTTAAAGCTTGGATTGTCTGCTTTTAGCATGTCAACAAATAATTCTGCGATTCTTTCCCCTTTTGCTTCTCTCTGCCTAATGTCTTTTAATACATTCGCGATTTTAATATAATCTTTCTTGGTCATATAGATATAGTTAATTTATAAATAGTAACATATTAATATAGTACTATATTAGTATACTGATGTCAAGTGTATATATACTATTTAGACACATAAATACATAAATATATGTATTTAATACGTAAATAATTGTTTGATATAATATACGTATGGGAAGAACCAAAACAATACCCGACAAGAACGTTATTATAGCCTCGGCAAAGGCTCTACGAGATGCTGAGTATTCATATAGGGAGATTGCAAAGAAGCTAAATATAAGCCCACAAACAGCTTATACTTACGTAAAAATGACTGACGAAAATCTAACGCAACTAGCAAACGCAATAAAGAAACACTGGCAGATACGGGACTTTAAGATTGCAGAACTGGCAGCAGATAAGATTCAAGAAAAGATAGATCTATTCAAGCCTTATGACCTTACAGGGTTATATAAGATAAGCCGCGAATTACAATTTAACAACAGGCAAGGCAATACAGGCAATAACGTACAGATTAATATCAACACTAACGAACAGAAGGGAATAGTGGAAGTGGAGGAGATAGGCATAGAGGCTGTATAAGTAAGAGAACAAGTACTCTCAAATTGTAATGGGTTATATAAGTAATAGATAAATAGGTAAAGGGTGATATAGCTATATCAACTCTCCCTCTCCGCTTGTTACCCATAGGGTTTAACCCTTCTTTACTGGTTAAGTTACATACAGTCATAGGGTATATATATACCACAATGCATATACTAAGGTTTCATAGGTATAAGTCAACTTATGTTATGTATATACTCAAATAGTTCCTAGAGGCGTAGAAGATCTTAAGTAGTGCCTGCATTTAGTCGTAAGGAAGTTTTTTTAAATAAAAAACGACATCAGTATTGTTTTCACCAAAAGCTCGCTAACGAGAGAAAAGCTGATATTCAGGTAAATACTTTTATGCTACCTATAACGAATATCATTCCATTTTCTGTAATACTTCTTGAGTCTAGTTCCTTTCGGCTATTGACTTGAAGCGCAATAACTTATCTGTCCAAGCGACCTTATTGCTTTAAAGTGCGGTCGCATTATTAAAAAAAAATAAAAAAAATATAACTATCCTTCAGATCTACCACCCGAAAAGGATCGTAACGAGTGGCAGGTCTAAAAAATATTAATCTGTAAACCTACCTTCCAAAAATCATAATACACAACTAATGTACTTTAAGCAATAAGCATTGTGTATAATATATTTTGTATAAAGATTATAAAGAGAAAAAGGATCTTTATTTAGCACATGAGTGATAAAAAAACTTACTATAAAGCTCAATCTAAGCAGGCTCTGTTTCATTTCTCAAAAGCTGATGAGGTCTTATATGGAGGGGCAGCAGGAGGGGGCAAATCATATTCCATTCTTTGGGATGCGGTACTGAAAGCAATGAAGTATAAGAACGCACGTATAGGTATATTCAGACGTAAGTTTCCCGAACTAGAGAAGTCCATTATCCTTGAGTTTCTCGAACATGTACCTAACCATTGGTACAACTATAATAAAAAGGAACACAGAGCCTACTTTAAGCAAACTGGTGCGCTTATAGAGTTTAATCATTGTCAGCTTGAGACTGATGTATATAATTATCAGTCAGCACAGTATGACTTCATGTACTTTGATGAGCTTACCCATTTTACTGAATATATATATACTTATCTCAATTCTCGGTGCAGGTCTCCTAAAGGGTATCCTTCACAAATTAAGTCTGCTTCAAATCCTGGTAATATCGGACATCATTGGGTTAAGTCTCACTTTATAGATGGCTCTACCCACAATGTATTAACAAAACGTAATAATCCAGTATCAGGGCGTGATTTCTCTACCTGTTTTATACCAGCACGTGTATATGACAACTCATATATCATGGAGAATGATCCTAAGTATGTATCCCGACTTCTTGGTATTAAAAACGAATCTGAACGTAAGGCACTCCTTGATGGAGATTGGGATTCATTTGATGGACAGTACTTTAAGGAATGGGCGTATGACGTACATGTAGTTGCACCATATAAAATTCCCGACTACTGGACACGTATAAGATGCTTAGACTGGGGTTATGCAAATCCTACTGCGGTACTCTGGATTGCTTTTTCTCCAAAGGGTGAAGCTATTGTATATAAGGAGCTTACGATGACCCAAAGTACGATAGAACAAATAGCGGCTGAGATTCTCTCTATGTCAGGTAAAGAGAGAATAGACTACACAATGGCTGATCCTTCGCTTTGGAGTATCAATCAGTATGAGCGAGGTGAATCAGTGGCTATGAAGATGACACAACTTGGTGTACAGATGCTCAAGGCTGATAATAATCGTTTAGCTGGTTGGAACACAATACACTCATATCTATTCCATGAAGAAGATAAGGGACCACGTATGAAGATATTTGAAACCTGTTACGACCTTATTAAATCACTGCCCGGACTTGTGCATAATAAACGAAAGCCAGAAGATGTAGATACCGATGGAGATGACCATCATTCTGATGCACTTAGATATGGTTTGATGTCAAAGCCTATACCAAATCAAAAACCACTAGATCGTGCGCCACATAAATCATTTGAGTTTTGGATGAATAAAAGTAGAGAAGATAGATTAGAAGGAGCGTATGTCGGAAGATTATAAATTACACATTGAATATGTATGTCAGTAATACAACGGAATGATCCAAACATTAAAATTAGTTTTGAAAAATCAGTCGAGAACTTCATCATGCAAAACTTTAAAGATTGGAAACACTTTTCAGTTACGGCAGAGATACGAAGGTATAAGGCTTCAGAGCAGGCTGATATTGCTTATCAGGTTGGAAATAAAATACCACGACGTGTTGAAGTTTATTTCAATGGTGAATATCTTCTTGACATCACCGAAGGTATGTCGCATGGCGAAGCACTTGCAGGAATAAATTATCGTTTACTCGTTCATTTTGGAGGAGGAAGGGAAGCACACAGTGGGCAACCAGTTAAAATCTATACATAATAAAGCTAACTATGGAAAATATAATCAAAGAACCATCTGACGGATGGACACAATACGAACGAGCTATAATGCGTGAATCAATAGTATCAATCTATAAAATAATAGATGATCCTCTTGATAAGTTTATCTTATGTGTAACCTTTGAAGGTGGTTATACGCAAGATGAGGCAGGGCGTATGCTCGGCATTAGTCAAGTGGCTGTTCAAAAGCGTTTAAAGAAAACACTAACATATGTTCGAGGGATGAAGTGTAAGTTAAGTTAAGAAGTTATAAAAAAGAACTTTTCTCTATAATATATATATATGGTAAAAAAATCTGATACCGATGGCGACATCCTTAAATTACTCAACTCCCGATCTAATATTGCAAAGGCATTTTCAAAAGATTGGGTTGATAGTGTGAAGAAGTGGATGAAAGACTATGAAATAGAATCTTTAGATGAAATAAACTTTACCGACCTTCATAATAAAATACAAATACCGTATATCTTTTCTACTATTGAATCTGGTCTTCCTGCTATGTTTGAACGTATGCCTAATATCATAATGAAGCAACGAGGAAAGCTTGATCGTGATTTTACTGTATTTGCAGATCAAGTTTGGAGCTATGTATCAGAAAGAATGAAACTTGAAGATAAGATTGAAGATTTGGGAATGTCTTTTATGATTACTGGTATGGGCTTTGCTAAGTGGGGGTGGAATCTTGAAACAGAAGAGATTGATGGTGAACCTGAAATTGTTGAAATAACAAACGATGACGGAACTGTTATAGGACAAGAACAAATTGCACAGAAAATTCAAGTGGCTATAAAAGATGATCCATTCTTACGGATCTTCTATCACGATGAGATAACATTCTCACCTGATAGTAAATTTGTTACGGATGACAATGAGAATGAAATTCCCTACATTATATGTAAAACTAAAATGTCGCCTGAAGAAATTGAGGCAATATATAAAGTAAAAATACCCGATGCAGATAAACTTGATTTAGATATGTCGCAATATGAAGATAGCATAAAAAACAATATTCTTGATAAGAATGACATCAAGCGTGCCAATGTATATGAATACTATGGAATATTGCCAAAACAATATGCAAATGATCCAAGTTGGAGATTCTCAAAAAACTACTACGTGGTATTTTCTAAAAATAAAATCCTAAAGAAACCAGAGGAAAAAGATAAGAAGCCAACACTCATTCTCGGAAACTATGGTCTACCAAATAAGTTCTTTAAGTTTGGAGAGCCAAAAGTCCTTCGAGAGCTTGAACAAGACGTATCACTCGGAAGATCACGCATGATGGATATCCGTGATAAGCATGGTACAAAGATTGCACTATCTTCAACAACCGAAGTAGATATTGCATCCTTGAAGCGCCCTGCTGACTTTACGATACTAAAGTTTAATGGTCCAAATCCTCCACAATATTTAACACCGCCTCCTATATCGGAATCTATAATGATGGCGTTGCAACAGTCCAGACAAGATATACAGATGGCATCAGCACAGCTTGATCTATCACGTGGTGGATCACAATCTGTAGTAAACACCGCAACAGGACAGAGTATCTTTGCTGAAGCAACACAGAAACGTAACGCACGAAAGAAAAAGAAGATTACAAAGTTTATTAAAGCGATAGCAGTAAATATACTTACCTTATGCGCACAAAATTGGGATATAGAGAAATTCTCTAAGATTGTTGATATGGCTCCTGAAGAGATAGAACAACGTGGCTTTATTGAAAAGCTTGGTAACATCGGTGAAGACTACGACATAGTTATTGAGATTGAATCAATAAGTACTAATAAAGAAACAGTAGCAGCACAAGCAATAGCATTATATCGAGAAGTAAAAGAAGACCCACTTATAAATCGAGACGAGGTGTTGAAAGAAGTATTGAAGATTGGCTTCAATGTATCAGACTTTGATAGATTCCTATCTTCGGAAGTATCACCTGAACAGATAATGAAGATGCTTGAGTACATGGTACAAAATCAGATACTCGATCTTGAATCCGCTAGTATGCTCGCACAGAAGGTTGGGACAATGAATCAGCAAGGTAGTACACCAAATCAAGGTGGTAGACCAGCAACACAAGACCCAACATCAGTCGTTAAAAATTCGATGCCAGCGGCAAATCAAACACAGCTAACAGCACAAACACAAGCCGCAGGACAACAGGCTAATCAGCCACGATAATCATGGATTTTTTTACAGGACTATTGGCTAAAATTAAGCGTAAAGTAAGTGGACAAGAATCAACAGAATCTACTAAAAAGGTTTTGGATTACGAGCGTGCAGTACGAGTACGTAATTTAAGAGCCGATAATCAGTTTAGAGATCAACCTAATTTAGCTTCTCCTAAAGATTATGTATATAACGGACTACAAGAAGATAATTTTATTCAAAAAGTAAAGAATATCCCACGTGCAACTACAACACCAAGTCCAACGAGAGTTCCTAGCAAAGCTCCTACTCGAATGCCAACACGAACACCTACTCCTACTGTTAATCCGCAGGATTGGGAAGAGTTAAAAACATTTTTTGCTAATGAAGCTGATAAAAGAGGTTATAGTAAATCTGCATTAATTAGTCAAAAAGCAGTAGAAAGCGCACGTGGAAAATCAGATTTTGCTGTTAATCGTCAGAACTATGGAGGAATTGGTGCAAGAGATTCTGATCCAAATCAGGCTTTATCTTTTAAAAATCCCGAAGAGTATATGGATTATTATGACAAGATGATCCAAAAGAATTTTCCTGAAGCGTATAAGGTGCGTAACGATCCTATTAAGTATCTTACATCATTAAAAAAGGGTGGAAGAATTGGCGTATATGCAACTGATCCCCAATATGTAGAAAAAATTACTAACACACCAGAATATAGATACTATGACAAGTAATCGAAAATATGAAAAACGTGGCGATTGGGTTAATAAAGGAAATGACTTTAAACCCGATAATCCTTTATGGGATAAGTGGGAGAATGAAAAAACAGGTGAGCATAGTCAAAAAGTAATTAATCCTGAAATCATTATGGATTCTTCAAATTGTAATCACAATTATAAACCCCTAGATAAAAGAGGAGATGTTCAATGCGCAACTTGTGGAATTGGTACTAAGATAATATTCCCCTATGAACTGATAGATGGCAAGATACAAAAAATGAAATTAAACGTAGCTTCATAATAGGATATTCTTCTACTTGGTTATAATTCTTCAAAATCCTACATACAATGTATATATTACTAATTAGAGCAATCTCTCAAAGCAAAACTCATTAGAGTAATTTGCATAGAGAACTCAATAATTATATGACCGAACCTATAGATGTGGATGTAGATCCACAAGATGATAATACACAGGATATAGACCCTGTAGAACAGATTGTAGATTCTCCCGAAGGTACAGATGTTGATCCAGTAGACGGACAAACAACAGATGTAACTCCAAAAGAATTTGATCCTGTTCAGTACGTTGATAGTTTAGATTTACCTGATGACCAAAAAGAGGCTTTACGCTCTGGTTTTCTTCGACAAGATGATTACACTCGTAAAACTCAAGATATTGCTCAGAAGCGAAAAATCTTTGAACAATGGCAGCCTGTTATTGAACGAATAGCTTATAACCCAGACTTATATAAACAAGTGATGGGTGAACAAAATGTTCAGCAACAAAAGCCAAAGGATGAAGATTTGCCGCAAGATCCGAAGGAATATGCTCAATATGTCAAGAATCAAGCTGTAGAAGAAGCTATGGAAAGAATGCGTAATGAGACATCTCAAAATGCAGATTACCAACAAGCGGAAACACTTGATACAAGATTACAGAGTATTAAACCTGAAGACAAAACTTTCCAGCGAATAATCGCAGGAATGATAGCACAAGATTCTGAATACATACGTGGACAGAAAACTGCTACTCAAGCAACAAAAGAAGCTCTTGATTCATACAATCAGTATTTAGGTACTGTGCGTAAGCAAACACAAGATGATATTAATCTAAAGGTACAAAATAAACGACACGTAGCTCCTAACAGAACATCAAATGCGAATACGTCGCAAGCTCAACCCGCAAACATTTGGGAAGCTTACGAACAAGCACTTGCTGAAATGGAAGGAGAGTAAGCATTACAAATTAATTTAATTTTATGGCAGACGTAAATTTAGGGTTACTGCTTTCTACCACGCTCAAAAAGCACCGAAAGACTTTAACCGACAACATCCATAGATCTAATGCGATCTTTTACATGTTGAAAGAAAAAGGCGCAATTACTATTGAGGATGGTGGAGAACGGATCGTTGAACCTCTTATGTATGGTAAAAACGAAACCGCAGGTTCGTATTCAGGATATGATCTCTTAGATACAACCCCACAAACTGGTATTGATTCTGCTGAATATACATGGAAACAGTATTCAGTATCCATCACCATTTCTGGTGAAGAGGAAAGAAAAAATTCTGGTAAGCAAGAAAGAATCATAAAGATTCTTGATGCACGGACAAAGCAGGCAGAAATGTCGCTTATTGAGAAAATGACAGCTGGTCTATTTTCAAATGGTACAGGTAATAGTGGAAAAGACCTAACTGGTCTTAAAGCTATGGTACTTGATTCTGGTACGTATGGTGGAATTAATTCCAGCACATACGACTGGTGGAGAGCAGTCATAGATAGTACGAGTGAAGCTCTTTCAATTGAAGACATCAGAACGAACTTTAATAGCGTATCACTTGGAGGGAAAGATACTCCTAATTTGATCGTTACGACACAAACTTTGTTTGAAAAATATGAAGGCTTCTTGACAAATGTTTCGACAACAAATATTTCAGGAGCTTTTCAAACACAATCTGTAGGAGAGAAGAAACTTGGAGATGTTGGATTTCAGACTCTTGTGTTTAAAGGAACACCTATCGTATGGGATGAGTTATGTACACCCCTACATTGGTATCACTTGAATCTTCGTCATATGAAACTTATAGTTCATAAAGAAGCAAATTTCAAGACGACTCCTTTCATGAAACCTGAAAACCAAGATGCACGTGTAGCACAAATTCTCTGGATGGGAAATATCACGTGTGATCGCAGATCATCCTTTGGAGCCTTGACAGCAAGAACATAATGATCGTAGAATAGTAATTGGCGTGGCAGTGGTTACTCGTTTTTACGAGTAGCCACAAGCCAAAATTATAAATTGCTTTCTAAAAAAAACGGTATCGCAAGATATGTCAGTGAAACGCCTAGAAAGGTAAAATAAAAGAAAGTATGTTGTTCAAAAGAATTAATAGGGATACACCTGAAAATGTGTTTGTTCCTATATATAACGTTCAGGGCGCTACCATCACAACGGGGCGTGCTGTTTCTTATCAGTTAGGCGTATCAACTGATGGCGTAAATGCTGTCATTGCAGATGCGGCTGCTGATTATCCCGGCTTCATAGGAGTTGCAAAGAGTGATATCCCAGCAAATGACTATGGATTGGTACAAGTTGGTGGGTTTGTTGCATCAATCTGGATTTCCAATGTTGGAACTTCTATTACTGTTAATGCAGCTGATCCTCTAGTACCTTCTGTCGGTGGATTTATGTCAGCAGCACCAACGTATGCGAACTCAGGATTCAAATTCCTACACGCATCGAATGTGCCTGTTGCTATTTCAGCAGGTGGATACATGTCGGGATTGATAAAGCTAGTGTAATAGAGTAAACTACTATTGTGCACCTGATGCCCTAGTGTAAAAGCTAGGGCATTCGGTATTTTCTGCTATATAATATATATGGATCTATATCAATCACTTGAAACTGATCGTATTATTTCTTCAAGAGATATACAAAATGGAGTTTGTAAAGGTGAAAGAATTGTTAGTTATTATGGATCTATCTTCTTTTATTATTTATCTCAATTCAAATGCGCGATAAGCGACTTCATCCAAAAGTATTAAAGGTAGCCATTGGTATTCCAAATGAAGGTCATACCTTACCTGAATCTTATGATAACCATTTGATTGTTTCTTTTCATCTTGGGACTATGCAGGAGAAATGGAAATATGAAAAACGTGATCCTTGCTACGAATTTTATTGGTTTACTACTGGACGACTTCTAACTCCTATCGCACGTGAAAAACTACTTGAAGAAGCTATAAAAGGTGAAATGGATTATCTATTTATGTATGATGATGACATGGTACTACCAATAGATATGTTTGAAGCCATGCTTAAAGATATGGAAGATCATCCCGAAATAGATGTACTTGCGCCACTTGCGTTTATGCGTAATCCCCCACATTTTCCCGTAATCTATAATGCTAAAGAAGGATATGATAAAAAGTTACATACTCGATATGTAATAAATCAAGTAGTAAAAAATTACCCTAAAGATAAGCTGATTGAAGTTGAAGCTACAGGATTTGGCGCAGTCTGTATACGCATGAGTATTATTCAGAAGATGCAAGAACCATACTTCTTTAATCTCACTCGTTCGGGTGAAGATATACATTTCTGTTTCAAAGCACGTCATGAAGCAGATGCACGTATATTTGTAGATACTCGTATAAAGTTAGGGCATCTTGCCAATCCACAGATTGTTGACGAAGAATATTACGAGAAATACATTAAAGATAATGATATAGAGCTTCCTGACGTTCCACATCGTTATAACTTATATGGAAAAGATGAACCATCTGATTGATATAATCATCCCAAGTTTCAATAACCCACAGTATTTAGGACCCTGTGTTACTTCAATCTTGAAAAATTATGCTACTCCTAATCTCTGTAGGATTATTATCGTTAATAATGGTGATCCCGAAAGCATAAATATAGATGATAAAAGAGTTACAGTTATTCACAGCAAGAAAAACTTAGGATGGGAGGGTGGACTTAAACGAGGTCTTGAAGAATCAAAGGCAGAGTTTGTCGTATTTATGAATGATGATACGTACATACCTACATCTTCTCGTTTATGGTTAAATACATTATTACAGAACTTCAAAGACCCATCTACAGGAGCAGTCGGACCGTCTTCAAATGTAGTCATGGGATCACAGAATATATTTGTAGATGTTGAATATCACATATATCCAGCCACGTTTCTCATTGGATTTTGTATGATGCTACGGAGAAGTGCACTTGATAAGGCTGGTGGGATCGATGCTGGTTTGCCGGGAGGCGATGACTTTGATTTATCTATACGACTTCGCAAAGCAGGATACAGATTGCTTGTTGATAGGACGGTCTTTGTATATCATCATGGCTTCACAACAGGTAATAAGGTGCATGGCGATTATACAATAAAAGGTGGTTGGAATTCATTTGAGTTCAAAAGTGAAGTCGATACAGCGCTTATACAAAAGCACGGATTTAAAGAATGGTGGAATACAATAAATGGAATAGCATTTATATTACTTGCAGAAAAAATATGAAAAAACTACGAATAGCCATATATTACTCCGTATCGTTCGGTCGAAATGATGGCGCACCATTATATTATTTCAACCAGTTACAAAAACTCAAAGACGTTGATGTTGTACATCTGATACCAGAAGGTGATACGAGTGATTTTGGTAAGTTTGATTTACATTTTTGGGTAGATTGGGGCGAAGATGGACTACCAGTAGATCATAACTGGATGCCACCTAAAGATGGTGGGAAAACTATATATATCGTATCTGATACGCACATCGCAAAAGAAGGAAAAGAATATCGCTTTAATCGAGCTAGAAAGTTTGATTATGTATTCTTCAATCAGTCCCGAGCTTGTAATGAATTTGGATCGAAAAAGAATACATTTTGGCTTCCACATGCGGTAGAACCACAAGCCTATCCTAAATTTGATATTATCAAAAAGTATGACGTTGCATTTATAGGGCATTTACAAGAAGTAGAAAACTATAACAAAATGAACAGAGTAGAGGCTCTTGACAAGCTATTTAATGCTTTCCCTAACTTCTATTTTGGTACACGCAATTCGGGATATCCTGAAAAGAATATGTTTGAACATGCAGCTAAAGAGTTCTCAAAGTCAAAGATTATATTCAATATCTCAATAACTGATGATATTAATATGCGTGTATTTGAATCAATGGCTACAGGGTCAATGCTACTCACGAATGAGTTACCCACTTTATCAGCGTTCTTCAAAGATAAGAAGCACTTGGTAACGTATGATAGTTATAAAGATATGATTGAAAAGGTACAATATTATATTGATAACGATGAGGAAAGAGAGAAAATAGCTTTAGCAGGATATACTGAAGTTATCAAGCATCATACATATCAAATGCGTATACAAGAGATATTTAATCTCTTACACGTAGATTATAAATTCAAATAATTATATGGCAAATCCAGATTTTATTCCTGAAGGTGAAGATTCTGCTTATCAGAGTGGCAGTTACAAAGATTTTGTTCCTACTGTTGAGCCAAGTGCACCTGAAGAAATTAAAAAAGAAATTGAGGAAGTGGTTGTAGAAAAAAAGAAACGTAAACGAAGAAAAAATAAATAAGTTATAAAAACGGTACTTCATATCTACAATATGTATATATGGCAGTATCAACAAAAACCGCAAACGATATTCAATTAGACTTAGCGTACCGATTAGGAGAATCATCTATTCCAAGTTCAACATCAGAAGCAAATAGGCGTTTATCATGGATTAAAGAAGCAGTTAATATTGTTGTTGGTGGAGAACGACTATATTGGTTTATGCAACTACGCACGACTGATGCAGTAATAGCTGATAAAGAAGATTATGCGTATCCTCCAAATTACCGCAAAATGATTTCCCTTCGAGTTGATGGATATGAATATGAAAGTGTTGAAAAGGATGAAGTTTACGAAAAGTTTGAGCAACCTAATTCACCTGTACCAATCCTTCCTGCATATTTAGCGAGGTCTTGGTATGACCTTGATGAAAAGTTTTGGCTTGTACCAATCCCCTCTGCTGCTCCAACAGCCATTGCAATAACCTCTATAACACAATCAGGTGGTACAGCAACTGTTACTAGTACCGCAGCACATGGATATAAAATTAATGATTATGTAACAATAGCAGGAGCAGATCAAGCAGGCTATAATATAAAAGCAATTATATTGACTGTTCCCTCTACAACAACCTATACCTATGCAGTAAATAGTGCTACTGTTTCGCCAGCAACAGGCACATTAACTGCTACAAAAGATAATATTGAACTATGGTATTACCAATACCCAGATACATCATCTTTCACATCGGCTTCTTCAATATACATACCAGACATGTATACGAATGTTATTACTTCTTATGCTGAAGGTAGGTATTGGTCTTCAGCTCATAAGCGAGCAAAATCAGCAGATGGGTTTGCAGAACATGAAACGATGATACAAAAGATAAACGCTGAACAATGGCGAAGAAGTTTTCCAACATATTAAATTATGCCTTTTATAAGTGCCGCACAAGACCAACCAGAGAGATCAGACTATATTATTGGCTTTGCAAAAGGCTTAAATGTCATACAAGATTCAAGTTTAGTTGATGATAAAAATTTGATACAAGCTGATAATTTAGAGCTTGTGGTAGATGGTGTGCAACGAAGAACAGGTACAACTAAAGTATGGGATGAGGGAGGTGGATCATATGTTTATGGTTCAGCTTCTTTTTATAAGCGTGAATCAACTGGTATTACTCGAAGATTCGTACGTATATCAAATGGAAAACTACAATATTTAAATGATGGTGTTTGGTCAGACGTGGGATCAACAGTTTATACAAATACCAATACTGACTTCGTACAAGCACGAAATAGATTATATTCATATAATGGCACAGATAACTTAACCTATTATGATGGTACAAGCATAACTACATATACTGCTCTATCAAATCCCGCTGGAACACCAACAGTAACGCCACAAGGTACGACTGGCTCAGCAGCTTATTCATATGAAGTGTCAGCATTTAATAGTACAGGAGAAACAGCAGGTGGCACAGCAGGTGCGACTGCCACAGGCAATGTTACTCTTAGTGCAACGAATTTCAACAGAATTACATGGACTGCGGTAACAAATGCAGAAGGATATAATATTTGGGGAAGAACAGCTACAGGATATGGAAGGGTTTATATTGCCACTGTTTATGGCGTTGAAACATTTGATGATATAGGTTCAGTAACTTATCCATTAGTTACCTCAAGACTACCTCCTGAGGAAAATAATACTGGTGGCATAAAAGGTAAGTTTGCAGTTTACTCAATAGGTCGTCAATGGGTCAGTGGAGTTACTGATGGTACTACCTATCATCCTACACGTGTTTATTATTCAGGCGTACTTGATAATGTAGATTCATTCGTTGGCGGTGCGTATGGCGGCGGATGGACAGAAGTTAGAAGCCAAGATGGTGGAGAAATTGTTGACTTGATGCCATTTAAAAACGGTGTTCTTGTTTGGAAAACTAATGGACTATATCACGTATATTTTACCGATCAAGGTGCTATTGCGGTAAAAGAGATTACAACATCTCATGGCGGTTGTTCTTTTAGAGGAGCACAAGTTGTGGATAATGACATCATATATATTGGTCAAAAAGACAATTATATTGAAGTATATGCAGTAGGTACACAAGCTCAATATGGTACTGATGAGCTTCGTACAAATAATATATCAGTATTTATTACGAATCATCTAGCTTCGGTAAGTCGCCCATATCTAGGAAATATATGTACCTTTTATTATCAGAATAAATTTGGCTTTACTTTTACTGTTGGGACAAATACGCAAAATGATCGTGGATACATATTAGATATACGCTTTGGTTCATGGGTAAAATGGAATTCAGATCCAATGGAAGCAAATCACTATACGATTTATGATGATGGAAATAATGTAAAACTGTATGCAGGTTCAAATACAGATGGCTATATGATTGAATTGATGAAAAGCACACGTAACGATAGTGGCAATACATTTAGATCGGTAGTTGGAACAAAGTTCTTTAATGGAAAGAAATTTGATGTTGAGAAGATTTGGCGCAATCCTACCCTTTGGTTTAAATATATTTTAAATGGAAGTATTGATTCTGAAATTTGGATAGATGGCACACGTAGAGTGGGTACTGCCTCGCTTGGTTCGCAAACAAGTGGTGCTGGTATGGGAGCTGATCTTGCAGGAGCTTTCTTAGCAGGTAGTATGGCGGCTACTGTAGCTGAAACAACAGTTAATGCAGATTCACCACGTGAACTATCAGGTCTTTATACCTCACGCTCTATTGGGTTCTATCTTATTGATGAAAATCTTAATTCAAATTGGCTCTTTATGGGATTACATTTATTATATACAGAGCTTGATGGAAAACCATTAAAGCAAGAATTTAAAGTAGAAGTTTCTTAAAGATATATGGATTCACAAAAACTAGCAGAGCATCTAAAACAACAATTTTTACAAGGACAGGGCATTACAACGCAACTTGCAGGTAATTATAATCCCTCTATTGAACGCTTTTCTGGTGGAGTAAATACAGGTACAGATATTGGTGTCCCACAAGGTACGCCAATATCACTACCAAAAGGGAATTGGCAAATCGGAGATGTATATAATCAAGCAAAAGGGAAAGGCTATGTAGGAAATAGTGAAAATAGTGGTTATGGTAATAGCGTAGTTGCACGTAATTTAGATAATAATGAATCATATCGTTTCTCACATTTACTACAGTCTATGGTTCAACCTAATCAAAAACTAAGTGGAGGAATTGTTGGATATAGCGGATCGACAGGAAATTCAACGGGACCGCACGTAGATATTGAAGTTGGTGGATTCAAAGATATATTACGAAATGTATCAAAGCCAACAAAGAAAAGTAACTATAGATCATCAAAGTTAAATCCACAAGACATATTGCAACGGGTTAAAAGGAAATTTGGTAGCAATATTATAGGTGTATCTAATAATGAAGATAGGCTAAAAGAAGCACAAAAGAAGTACGGTGGCACGATAAGAAGAATTACTATTTAAAATATTTGATATATATGATCGATGGTTATAAATGTTATGAATATTAGTTAATATTAAAACATATGGCATGGACTACAATACGACAAAACGCTGATGGATCTGTTTTGCAAATAGATACCGCTACAGGAAAATCAAGAACCACACGTGGCGCAGAACCACCACGTTTTCTAGTCCCTACACCTTATCAAGATCCTTCTAAAGGAGGTAATGTAAACGTACCACGTGGACTTCAAGGTCCAAGTATCGGAACAAATTTTATTGGTCCAATACGATCTGCACAAGGAGCAGTCATTGAAAGTGGTACTCGTTATAGTCCTTCACCCCGACAATCGCAGCAACAACCCCAACAGCAACAACAGCCCCGACAATCGCAGCAACAACAGCAACCGCAGAGAGATCAACAAAATAATTCTGCTCCTGCAAGAAGGTCATTTAATGAAGTCGTACCACAAAGATCAGGAATGAATTTTAGTAGTCTATTGCAAAGCTTCAAACCTACGCCAGTACCTTCGCCAAGGCAGAGTTTTCAAATGTCAGAACCGATGCAGAGTTTTCAAACACAAGCACCTATGCAGAGTTTTCAAACGTCAGCACAAGGCGGGGCTAGATTTGGTACTCAAGGATTTAGTCAGCAATTAAAAAATAATGCTGGTGGATTTTCTAGTCAACTGGGACAGAACTATTCTACAAATTCGACAAATAGACTTGGAACACCTACGCCAAGAAGAACTAATGTAACAGGTGAAGATTCGCTTGGTGATCTTCGCGGGAATAGTGGACCACAGTATGCAGCACCAAACAGAAATATCGGTAGTTATCAAAAAGGGCTTCAAGGTGATATAAATAAATTTAATGAAAATATAAATACACAGAATGATACATCTGGCTTATTTGATGATCCAGCACTACAAAACGATTTCCTTATACTAGATGCTAACGCAAAAGAGCAAACAGATATTCTTCGCGAAATGTGGGATCAAGGCAGATTATCAGAAGAACAGGCTATAGAGGCAAGAAATCAAATTGAAATAGATAGATTAACTGGAGCTTATGACAAGATAAATCAAATTGCTGAATCTGAAATTCCTGGTATTAATAACGAATCTGAAAAAGCACTTGCACGTGTAAGAGAAGGACTTGTTAAAGTTAAAACTTCAGCGGGGGAAGTACAACAAGATGTAACAGACACCTTTGGTGGACAGGTAAGACGTATATATGAAAATTCACAAGCAGGACAAAATAGATTGAAAAATGTATATTCTGCTCTTGGCTCTGTTGAATCATCCGACTTTTTAGATAGATTGGGTTCAATTGAAAAGACAGCAGGTCAATCAGCCGCAGATACAGAACGTGAGCTTGGAAGAAGAACATCTAATATAGGAACACAAGTGATAGATGCTGAAACATCCGCGCAACGAACAGAGAAAGATATTATTGATAATCGAGATGCTTTGATACGTGAAACGAGAAACAAGCAAGACTTAAATGGTTTGCAAAAGGTTGAACAAATATCGGCTATCATTCAAAATTCTATGAACGCAATGAATGATATACGAAATCAATATAATAATAATCTTGCAGGTGTATATCAAACAGAACAAAGTGCGCTCATAAGTAGAGGAAATATTCTTGCAGAAGGTCAAGTTAATAGTGATCTCTTAAATCAGCAATTTGATCTTCAGAATCAGCAATTTGATGAGTTTACACCTAATGTACCTGATGACTTGAGTAATGAATTGGGTAGATTTATGATAGCTCCTTCAAGCGGATATAACTCACAGCTAAAAGCAAATCAATTAAAATCAAAGTATCCACAATGGGCTGATGTTATTGATGGAGTATATAGTGGACAAATAAAAAACATGAATGAAGTAAAGAGCTTAATGTCACAAACACCACAGAATCAATCACAATCAAGTCTCCCTTTACTACAATAACATGATATGGCAAATTTCTTTACAGATACATTACGCAATCTCAAAAATAGCCTAACTGATGATAAGGGCTTGATTCGTCGTGTTAATGGCAAAACATATTTCATGCCTCCTTCTCAATTACGCCAACCTACACAAAATGTTTGGAATACTATTGGTAGTCAAAATCAAGCGCTCAAAACAACCTTTGAAGATGTAGTTTCTCCATATGTACAAAATCGCTATGTAGAGCCTGTAATGAATATTCCCAATGCTTATGGTAATTTAACTGGCGAGAATAAAACATGGGGTCAGCGTGGGAAAGGTGGGCTTGAATTACTTGGTGGTGTAGCTTCGTTGTTCCCCGATCCATTAGGCGACATAGCGATGCCTGTATTTGATGCATGGAAAGGATATAATCGGTCTGCACTTAAAGGTGGCACATTCAAAGAACGATTACATTCAGCAAAGACAGCATTAACACTCGAAGATCCAGCAGGTCTTGGTGATGCAATATCAACAAATGAAACAGGAAAAGATGCACTCAATATAGGAGAACTCCCATTACTACTTATGGCTGGTGGTATTAAAAATATTAATAAGCAGGGAACATCTGTAAAACGAGTTGCGGAAGCTTCAAAAGGAGATAACTGGAACTCTATGAGTAAAGTACTCACAAATACTCTAAAACGATTTACCACAGGTAGTTCAGATGCATTTAAGACTAAAACAGTTAGTACATCGGGTAAGTTTCTCCCACTTGATGAAGCAAAGAACCTATTGCAGAGCCAAGATGATGTAGATGTATCAGCTCTACAGAATATATATAATACGCTTTCAAGATCAACCATGTATAAGAAGTTTGATAAACAGAAAGCTCTTGATTCACTTCCATATTATGTAGATAAACTCGGTGGTGATAGGATACTTCAAATAAAGCGCACCGTATTGGGTAATAAAAGAATGACACCTGATCTCGTTAAAAAATTTTGGAAGACACTTAATTCAGAAGCTAAAGTATCTAAAAGATTTATTGATGATGGAAGTAGTCTAAGTTTACTAAACTCAGTTGATGATATGTTGGGTAATACTAAAACAAATATCAAAAGAGATTGGAAACTTATTGATGGTTCTAAAGAAAAAACACTTTCTGAGCTTGAAATTATTGATGGACTAGGTTCAGGAGGATCATTACCTAATAATGCGAAAAAGGTACTACGTGAAATGAGATTTACAGCTGATGAGATACGAAGAATAGGTAATAAGGAAATGAGTGCTTTTGATACTTTTGTTGAAGAAAATGGTTTGGTTTTTGACAATGTAACTAATAGATGGCAAAAGGGAATCAATAGAAATAAAACTATAGAGCCTTCGAAGATTGTAAATACACCATCTCAAGCAGAGAATGTATCTACTATGCTCAAAAATACACCACAGAAGAGAGCTGATGACATATATGGTACTACACGCTCCATTATGGATGATTTACCCGATAAGGAAACAGCAAAAACCACTTCTGATAAAAGCTTTTTTGAATGGGGAAAGGATAATATTAAAGAATCATTTAAAGAAATAGAAAAGAATATTACTAAATATATATCAAAAGAAGATTTTGTAGATATTATCGAAGGAACAAAGGTGACTAAAAACCCTGTTGTTCAGCGTATGGTAGATACGCACCGAAAGATAGTTAGCGATTTGCGTGAGTTTACTGAAAATCCAAATATAGGCGATTTTGGCTCTACCTACTTTCCTCATTCATTAATGACTAAAACGAAACAAGCAATGGATCAGATATTCCCCGATGTTTGGATAGATCAGATCAATACGCTTGGTGGACATTTCAAACAGAGAAAAGGCACACTTGAAAAATATAGTAAAGATTATGTAAAAGTCATGGGTGATTATGCTGAGCAGGTATTATATGAGAAATACAGAGGTTCATTTAAAACACAAAGAACAGGTGTACAAGAAGTCATTGACCATGTACAAAAGCTTGAAAATGAAAGCATGGATTATATAGGTCAGTTGGCAACAAAAGTACCCAAAGCTATTATTGAATGGAAAACTCGATCTAATTTCTTAGGTGGTCCAATGCGTACATATAACAATATTTTTAATCAGTTCAAAAAAGTAGCTCCTGAAATGACGAAGCGATTTAATCTACTTCGAGATAATGAATTTAACCAACGTCAATGGCTTAAAGAGATTGAACCAATGATGAACAATCCTGATAATGTATACAAATACATAGGTGAAAAGATATTTAATATCGAACCAAAAGAAATGAATAGTTGGATAGCTTCAGTACGAAATGGCGCACAGCAAATGGGTAATGAGCGTATGATCTCTGAATTACTTTATCAATCTAAAAAAGTAGCTTTACAGGATTTCATTGAAGAAGCTGCGAAATATAAATATAAACATGGTTCAACTAAAGATATTATCAATGACTTTATCGACGGACAGTTAAAGAAACAATCACTTGAACCAGCGCTCCTTGATAGCTTAACAAATCATCTGATTAGTAATTTCTATCGTTCTCATCTAGGACTTAATTTAAAGACAAGTCTTTTGCAGTCGCTTGAAGTAATTCGTATTCCTGCAACGTATAGCCTCAAAGCATTTGTAAAGGGGCTAGAAGGATCGTTCTTTGACTTTAAGAGACTAAAAGATACCTATGGCTTTGATGAAGTAAAACCTCATTATTTGATTGAAGATTTTAATATTAAGACGAAACCTAATTTAGGAAAAGAACTAGGCGACAAGGTTGATAGCGTACTGATGAAGCCTATACAGGTAATGGAAAATTGGAAGAATAGAGTTTACGCTGGCGCTGCTGAATCTGAAGGATTGGCAAAGGGATTAAAGGGTCAAGAACTTGTCGATCATGTACGTGATAGCGTATATAAATACGCACATATAGCTGATGAATTTAACACTCCTGCATTTTTAATGAGTAAGAATGTTATTGGAGAGAGTTACGGAAAAAAAGGACTTTTAACACAAGGAACGTTTAACAGAGCTTTATTCCAGTATGGTCAATTTGCTATCAAAAACACATTTACAAAGGTTGATGCACTACAGCAAAAAGAATTAGGAAAGCTCTTTGGTTTACTTCTTGCTGATGTAGTTAATATCGCTATTGTTTCAACAGCATTTAATGTCGGAAAGAATCAGATAGAGAATTTAATCGGTAGCTTTTTACCAACAGGATTTGGTCCAATCTTTCAAGTACCATATGACTTAATAGAGGCATATCGTGATAATGAAGAAAAAAAAGAACAAGGATACTCTACCAACTATAGTCAATCAGTAATACGTAGAATCTCACTTGGTTCATTTGTACCTGCTGGTACTCAATACTTAAAAAGTGAGGGTGCTGCTAATATGATAGCAGAAGGCTCTAAAGATACATCTTCGGGACTGGTAGCATATCCTAAATCTGAAAATGAGTTTGCTAATTTCATGGCTCTTCTTTTTGGACCACAAGTAACCCCTGAAGCACGTGATTATAAATCACAAGACTATCTTCGAGAAAATCAATCAAACATTTATAAACAGCTTTATGAGACAGACCCCGCTAAAGCGTATGAGTATTACTACTCTCAAAAGGATAGGCGTTCAGCAGAATCTGCCAAGAAGAAGGGTATTGAAGCTATCTTGAAGGGTGATGCTAAGAGTGCAAATATATTTAAACAGGAGGATGGCTCATATGTAATTCCTGTGCCGTCTGGTGCGCACAAAACTGTTGAAGAAATGCTAATGGCTGATAAAGCGTATGATGATAAAGTAACTGAAGTACGTGCGATTATGAATAGGACTGGTTCATATAAAGGGGCGGATCAATCTCCAGAAACTACTCAACAGTTTTTTGAAATGAACGAATTGACAGATCAAGATTATAATATATGGCTTGCTAAGGATACTGTATCAAAACTGAAAGGAAAACAGCGTGCAGATGGTCTTATGGACTTGATAACAAAAAGAGGTATGTCGTTAACTGATCTCTACAAAATGGATGCTTTGACTAAAACTGCTATTGATGATCTTGAGAAGTACGGCTACATAAAGAATGCTGATGCACTTTGGAAGAAGATACAAATGACCGATCCTTACTTTGCAAAGCAAGAGATGAAAAAGGTATCAATAGATAAAATGGAGAAGATACTAAAAAATAGGGCTGATGTACAAAAGAAGTTGATTAATCAACAAGCAGAAACAATGCAACAGTTACTCAAGCAGACAACTAAGCAAGCGTATAAGTCGCCTACAATAAAACAACAAAAGGTTAGTCAAGCTGGTGGCAAGATCAATCCAGTTACAATGCAAGATTTATTACGTGGTACTGAAAAATTACCTCAAATAAATGTTGATTCTTCGTCTATGCCATCTATGCCAAATTTTAATCAGTTCATACCATAGGTTATAAATTAGCACAATTTTCATTAATATAATAATATGTATTACTTACCCCAATATCGAACCACAACTTTATCTGCTGCAGGTGGTATAAATAGTTCTGTTACAACTGGACTTGTTGTTTTAGAAATTCCATCTGATGTTGTTGCCACAAATCCCGGTATTGTTTGTCTTACATATTCAAATCCTCTTGATACAGATACTGCTGAATTTATTAAGTATACATCTATAGATACTGGAACAAAAGAGCTTCAAGGAGTTACACGTGGACAGGAGGGATATTCTGCAAAAGGACATGATAACGGCTCTACAATAGCATGGATTGTTTCAAAATCTCATATAAACGATATAAACGATAAATTGACTGGTGTCAATGTAATTGCTTTATCAGATACCAATGGCAATGAATTATTAAAAACATCAACAACTACTGCGGCAGTTAATGAAGTAACATTAAAAAATGCTGCTACAAGTAACGCTCCATCACTTACAGCTACAGGTGGAGATACCAATATTGATATATCAGTAGTAGGTAAAGGTACTGGTGGAGTTAAACTAGGCACAGGTACAGTTGCGGTAACTGACGTACTAGATGAAGATACTATGAGTAGTAATAGTGCTGTCAAACTAGCCA
>Ga0209284_10002874_pt1 | contig 22409 bp, 21 predicted proteins | sample FRY03_FD_187211 | JGI IMG/M metagenome (GOLD analysis project Ga0209284, IMG submission 187211) | Freshwater microbial communities from Lake Fryxell liftoff mats and glacier meltwater in Antarctica - FRY-03 (SPAdes) (version 2) | ecosystem: Environmental > Aquatic > Freshwater > Ice > Glacier...
CAAGCACACGTCGCATCTTGCTCCCCTCTCAAAACAGAGGGTGAGGGCTGAAAAAGCCACACGGTAGAATGACCAATGACGGATTGGTCACCGATAGGTGTCCCATTCTTAATTGTGACTGCTGTATCTCGAACACTGAAGATCCGATCCGCACCCGGGACGTCCTGCCTGCGACGCTTTCGGAATACCATGGACGTCAGACAAAGCATGAAAGACATGCGAGAAGACGTTGTACGCATGCAGCCTCTAGACATCTTGAAGATTGTCCACGAGATATCAAGTATGGCCGCCGACATGCCCGCCGGTCTTGAAGACCCCCTCAAACTCCCACGAGCTCTCCGAGTCGCTCGTCCATCTCCGCGATGACGCCGAGGTCTTCGCCGGGGGTCGCTCCGTCGAGCACGCGTATCATGTCCCTCACCGCGTCGATGCGGTCCTGCTCGTCCCGTTCAAGGCGCATCAGGCGGTCCATGAGAGTGCGCCGCAGCTCCGCGCGTTGCTCTGCGTCCGGACCCGCGTACTCCCCGGCGTCGTCATCGTCTCGCTCTCCCTCTTCGTCGTCTAGAAACGCAGGCACCGCTGGCGCCGTAGCGGCGGCAGGGGAGGTGCGTCGTCGGCGGACGGGCTGTTGCTCGGCCACAGCCTCCTCTGGCAAGGGGGAGGCGGCGGAGGATAGCACCTTCCAGACACACGTAAAGTACTGTGGACGGAACTGCAGCCCTATGAGCTGCAGAACGATGTCGACACGCGCGCCGGCGACCAACGCATCGGGCAGCTGTGGCGTGGCATCGATCACGAAGCGCGCCCCGATCCCGTGTCCGACCGTGGGGGCGGTGCTCCCCCTGTAGTACTCTTCGACGAGGTCGGCGTTCATCTTGTGCATGAACCAAACGTCCGTGCTTGCCTTTGCCACTTCGAGCACGCGAGCGTCGAGCGACATCAAGAAGCTCGTGAACGCGCAGGACTGGGACGCAGCCTGCGCAAACGTGAGCGTGTGCGCATCGCGTCGGCTGTGCGTGACCTTGGCCAGTTCGGCGCAGTGCACCTCTAGGCGCAGCGCACCCTTACCCGGGAGCAAAAACGCTCGCGCGGTGCAGACCTTGCTGTCGCCCCGGTCCTCCGCGTCCTTTGGCGCCGAAAAGCGGAGCTTACAAAGGTCGATCTGCCCGCCCGAAGCGACATCCCCCGTGCGTGAATCAAATGTCAGAGAAGACGCCATAATCTCTCTCTAGCCGTTGCAACTATCCGATTTACTGGGCCGTGAACGCACCCGCCTGAGGCATGCATCAGTACCCGTCGAAGAACCCTCCGAGCACGCGCTTGGCGGGCTTCTTCTTGGCGGCGGGCTTCTTGGCAGGCTTCTTCTTGGCGGACTTGTCGGACTTCTTGGAAGACGAGGGCTTCTTGGTAGATTCGTTATCTGACTTGTTATTGAGGAACGCGCCGATCTCGGCGGCCATGCGACGGAACTCCTGTGCGACCAGGGCGTGCTGCTGGCTCAGTGCGCCGCCGAGCATGGGGGGGGGGCTGTGTGAAGACGCGTGCGGGTAGGCGGCGGTAGGAGTGTGCGCGCCTCCGAACATTCCGGAGGGGGGATGGGGGGGACTGTGTGAAGACGCGTGCGAGTAGGTGTGCGCGCCGCCGCCAACCATACCGGGCATACTGGGCATCTGCATCGCGGCAGCACCGGGCATCGCGGACATGCCGGACATGCCGGACATGCCGCCGCCCTCTCCGCCGAACATGCGGCGACGCGTGGCAGTGGCCTTGGACGTCCTCTTCTTCTTCATGGACGCGACCGAAGAAGAGGAAGAGTGCTTGCCCTTGCGCTTGTAGTAGGCGCTGACTCCCTCGCGTGCGGCAATCAGGCCGAGGGGAATGGCAAGCTTGCTGATGTCCTCAATGAACCCCCCTCCGCTGACCTTCTTATCGCCGGCCTTCTTCTTGGGGGCGGCCTTCTTGGCGACGGCCTTCTTGACACGCCTCTTTGGGGCGCCACCCTGGATGCGGTTGTCTGCAAGCGAGAGGCACGTCATCTCTGTTTGGTCGTCGGTAGTGGGGGGAGCGCGGTATAACCTACTGCGACATTTTCTTTTTCTTTGAGGGAGAGAAGGAGGCTGATGTCGTCGGCTGACCCGGAGAGCGAGCGTGAGACACCGGAGCAGACGCGCCGCGCACGGCCGTCGAAGGGGTCGCCGACGGCGGATGCCAGCCGACGGCGCGGTTGATCTCCCGCACGGCGGCGTCGGTGAACAACGGATCAGCTCGCGAGGCCGCAGCGTTCACGGCGTGAAGCAGCCGGGCGAAAAAGGTGTCGCCAACAAGCTGCCCGAGGTTCGACGAGAGGGTCGCCTCCATCGCACGGGACAGGCGGCGGTAGTAGGCGGCCGCGAACGTCTGATAGCTGTCGACCCTCCCGCCGGCCGCGCCAGACGGGAACATGCCGTACCGCTCGAGGATCGGCGCGATGCGCGCAAACCCGGTGTGCAACACTTCGACGGGAACGTGACGAAGCACGTCGTAGTTGTAGTTGTAGCCGTACGTGGGGCACACGACGACTCGAGGCGTCTCGGCCGGCGCCGCCATCACGTCCGGCGTGTTGTCGACGAGCAGCACGCGGTCGCGCAGGTTCGCCGGCGTCGTCGTCGGGTAGCGGCGACGCACCGACCGCGCGATCTGCGGGAGCAAGCGGTCGATGGACTTGTGCATGTTGCGCGCGCACTGATCGCGGGTGAAGATCGGGCGGTTGAAGCGCACGCCGAGCGCGGCTTCGACGCAGGGGACGAAGAAGTTTGCCCACGACGCCTCCGACGCCGTATACACGAAAAGCTCGACGTTCGGACCGACCTCTTTGCAGAACTTGAGCACGTTGGGTCGGATGATCCCGTAACGCAGCCTCGCCGTGATCGAATCCCGAAGAACGCGGTCGGGGACGGCGCCGGCCGCCGACGCCGTCGCGGGCCGACCGGGGCCCGAGAGGAGGGACAGCGAAGTCAAGAGCTGATGCTCGCACAGGATCGTCCCCACGCGCCCCACGAGCGTGCCGTCCAGGTCGAGCAGCACGACGAGAGGGAGCTGCTTGGGAGGAGGGGTCCCGGAGACGGGAGAGAGATGCGGATGCAGAGCTGCCGCCTGCGGCGGGGGGCGACGCGTCTGCGCTTGCATGACGACTCGCTCTTCTTACACACCGCGTGGGAGATTTCACGGGAGGTCCGCATAAGGCTTCCTGGTCTGCTTCAGGAGCAGACAGACAATGGACGTGTCCCCCGTGTTCTGGCCGTTTGTGAGGTTGATCGCGCTCGAAGACCAAGACGACTGGCAGCTGCCTGACTCGCCGTACGAGCGCATGCGCGACGCCGCGCTCGCAGGGGTGTCGCTGACGCTGAGTCCGGGCGGCGCAGGTGTCCCTCCCATGCGCGACGCGGACGCCGGAGTCCTCTCCGCGGACGACGGCGACATCGCCTGGGACGAGGCCGAGCAAGCCTACGTGTTCGTGGACACCAACGCGCTGTTCTACGGAGCCGGAAGGCTGTTGGCACGCGCCGACGACCGGGCTCTGTTGGAACGCTGCGTCGCGGTCATCAACCGATCGATCGTGGCGCGCGGGCAGGCCGACGCGCTAGCAGAGGGCATCGCGCACCTTTGGGTTTGATTCTGAGGCCTTTGTCCAGGCAACTTTTTAATATTGCAATATGTTCAATATGATGACATTGGCCTCATCAACTACAAAACAAACTCGGAGACGACAGCCATCGGCACACCAAGAGACACAACAGTCTCTCACACGTCCGTCTCTGACACGTCCGTCTCATGAACGACATTCGCAAACACGGATAATAAGACGGGGCGATTGGATGACAAACGATGGGAATCTTGAACTCATAGGTAGTGGGAACTATGGGTCTGCGTACATTCGCGCAAACGATGTCATGTTTCACGGTAAAGTGCTCAAAAAGTCGTCGAAAGCCGACACATGCCGAGAATGGGGGGACGAGAACCGAAAGCTTCATGATGTTCAGGCCTTGTTGGAAAAGCACTCACATTTGCTGGGATCCAGCAAAGGCGTGTGTGACATCGTGTACCACGATGACTACTGGAACGACAGCGGCAACAAAGCCTGCTATGCCGTCATGAACCGAGTCTTCAACCCCTGGGATCCCGCAGGCGACACTGGCGCCGTCCAAGCCCACTTCCAATCGATTGTCACAGAAGATTCGGAGCGGAGCCCAAAGTACGGTTACGTGTTCGGTAGCAAGATCTTCGAGCACTCGGCATGACCGAGGCCCACCTGTACCATCTCGGTCGGATGTTTGCTGCCATGAACTTGATTGCAGGGAACAGTGCATGGGACACCGAAGTATTGGTCGGGAAACCTGATCATGGGGTAGGGTCGTTGGTCCAACTGTTTATCATCGACTTCGACCTCAGCATCAGGTTTGGCGACAACAATGCCACGTCTGATACCTCGAAAGTCGAACAGTGCGCACAGGCATTGTCGATGCCGTACTTCCCGAGTCAGGGACAGTGGGGATGCGCCACTTTCGACCAAGGATACATGAGCGTTGCGGTCGAAATGGGAGACGCATACATACAACTGGCAGAAGCGATTCTAGAAAAGCGTCAGTTTTATATAACACAACTTACTACCGGCGGCGGTGACAAGGTCAACAACCTTCACCGTCGACCTCCATCAACTCCAAAGCGCTACGTGGCCGCCACGCCACCCTCGCGCCGCAAGGCGGCCCTCCTCCACCCCACGGCCGCGAGCGCCGTCAAGAAGTCAGTGCCCCCCACAGCCGCGAGCGCCGTCAAGAAGTCAAGCGGCACATCAGCCCAAAAGGGCAGGCCGCGGACACTGTCAAAGACATCCGGCCGGAAAAAAAACATTGCGTGTCAGAAAACGAATGGAGCCCGGGCATAGTTTCGTTCGTGTCTGTGAGTCAGCCAAGCAAGGTGCGCACCAAGCACAGCAGGCCGACGAGCTCGCAGAGGGCATCGCGCACCTTTGGGTTTGATCAAGGAGCGGCTCATTTTCCAGTCAGCTTGCTCCACCAACTCCACGTGGCCGCCACGAGCCCCTTGCGCCGCACCTCACGGACGGTCACGTATGGCCCATCCTCGCCATCCAATAGGTCGCCGCCTCGACCGCCGAGGACGGGACCAGCGAGCCGACCGGCTTCTTGGCCTTCTTGGCCTTCTTGCCCGTGACGCCCAGCAGCAGCTCGAGGCCGCTCGCCGGCACGCGGCCGACGTCGACGGACGCTCCAGCGCACTTAAGCGAATGGCACCTCTGCTCGACGCGGCCGTCGCCCAGCACGTTGAAGTAGACGTGGTTGCCCCCGTGCTCGCGTCCGGCCGCATGACAGAAGCGCGACGAGCAAGATACCAGCACACCTCCTCGTGCGAGGCGCCGACAGCACGCGCCGATCTCCGTGTCTCCGCCGCCGTACACGGCCGGCAGAGCCGCGCGGAGCGCCCCTCGCCCCTCCTCCGAGAGGGGAAAGGACGTCGCACCCTCCTCGTCCTCCTCCTTTAACTTGCGGACACTCTTTGTACTCTTCTTCCTCGCCGCCGCCGGCTTTTTCTTCGCGTCGCCGCCGCATGACAGGGGCATTAGAAGCAGCAGCTTGCTGATGCACTCGTCGTCGACGGCCGGACCGAACGGCGGCAGGTCGGCGCCCGGCTCGCCTGGCGCGGCGGCCATGATCGACGTTCGCCTCAGCCAGCCGACGACGGCGCGCTCGTCGGTCGCCGAGAACGCCGGGACCTCGGCGAGCTCGAGCGCGTCCTCTCTGGAAGGGCGGAAGACGTGCGTCGGCACGTACGCCGCGCGAGCGGTGCCTCCGCGCTTGAGCGCCCACGGCATGCGAAGCCCGTTGCGCCGGTACACGGACGCGTCGACCGTCCTGTCCCACCACTCGGCCGCCTCCGGTTCGGCCTCGGCCAGGCGGGCGACCCACGCCCCCCTCAGCGCCGACGCGGTCCTGTCGTCGACTCGAAGCCCCTCCCAGATGAGGTGGGCGCCGGTCTTGCCGTCCTGCCACCTCCGCGTGCACACGACGATCTCCCCGACGCCCTTCTCTCCCGGCGTGAGCTCTTTCGGCAGCGCGGCGAGCGCGCGCCCGACCACCGACAGCAGCTCGAGCGAGTCCCAGCCTTCGTCGGGGTCCGCGTCGTCGCCGTCGTCGTCGCCGTCCTCGGGCGCCGCCAGCGGGACGTCCATGTCGGCGAACATGCGGTACGTGCCGCCGACGTGCGTGCGCTCGACGGCGTACAGCGGCCGGCCGGCCGCGACGTCCCGCGCGTACGCGCTCGTCAGCGCCCCGGGCCCGTGGCGCGCCTCCGCGGGCACCGACGCCTTGCCGCCGTCGAGGAAGACGTGCGTGATCGGGGCGGCGGTCGTGGAGCCGGCGAGGACCCAGTGCCCCGACGCCTTAAGCCAGGAACGCAGGTCGGGGGGCTGAGGTGACATCGGGCGGATGGCGGATGGCGCCTTCTCATCACTTTACACTCGATGGCCCCACGGAAAACCATTCAGAATGTCGATTATCCTCCCCGAGAGCTTCAAGCTCAAAGCGGGCGCCGATCAGGTGCAGTTGTCCAAAATCAATACCGTACCAGCCGACCCATACCCGGTGCCTAAAACGTGCTGACAAGGCGCGGGGATGCGCCAATGGGCCAACGGCGACTCGCGTGATGTCACGCTGATGCACAAGCGCTGTCAAGATCAGCAAGATGCTCATGGCAGGTGCACCAGCAGAGCTCTAGCGCTGGACGCTCGAGAGACTGGCTGCAGAGATGGAGGAGCAGTGCGAGGTCGGACTGCAGAAGACGACCGACCCTTCGGACTGATGGTCGCCAATCTCGGACCGCCTTCAGTCGACAGCACCAAAATAGAGAGGAGCCGCAAGATCTTACTCTCTGGACAACCTGCTGCATTCGAGCATATTGAACAACGTAGTCCTCCTGCCGCTTAGAGGCATCATCCCCGCAAGCGTTATAACGACACTAGCATAGCTCTGTTGGACAAGCACGTAGAGCATAGGTTTATCAGTATACTCAGGTTTCGTCTCATCGACGCCCTGGATGTCCTGTTTGACGAGCACGCGGAGCACATCCAACTCGGTCACCGGGGAGACGCCGACCAAGTCGGCAAAGACCTTGATCATCATGAGGTTCGAGGTGGGCGAATCATCTGACTCCATCCACCGGTTGACGGCGGATTTGATGCCCGCAGGATCGTCGAGGCGCTCGCCTTGACCGTCAAAGACGGAGAGCCCGAGTGCACTGCAGATGCGGGTGCTTGACTCGCCGAACGTGTCCATGTCGCACAGCAGCGCCGCCGCGCGCATAGCCGTGAAGAGATCGGCGAGATGGGCGGCTCTCATCTTCAACGCACACCTGAAACTGCCCCCCCAGAAGATGTGGGGATTCAATCTACCCCCCCTCTCTTCCATGACGCACGCAATCTTCACGAGCTCGCCGAAGTTTCCTTGGCCAACTGCGGCGACGATCTTGGCGATTTCTTCTTTGTCCATGTTCATGTTTCTTGGTAGGAGTGTTGATAGATGGACGGCCGGCCAATTTTCCTGGGAATATTTTGTGCCCTCAGTAGGGGTCGCGTTATCACGAGCAGAGATACAGAGTGAGAAACCTCATGTCAACCACGTCGAGGAGGACCTACCTGATAAAGTACCCGAGAAAGGGTTCAATGGTCACCGGTAGGTGTGCCGAAACATCTGGTTTTTACTGTAGGTAAACTACCTACCTACCTACCTCTGGCGGGAGGTGGTGGGCGTCTCTGGTGAAATTTTGTTGTCAAAAAGACATTGTTGTCGCAAAGGACTCTCGCCCGAAGGGCGCTTTTTGGTCGAGCTTTGGCTCAGGGGCACCCCCCTCCCCCAAGGAGGGGGGCGCCCCTGAGAGAAAAGCTCAGTAGAGGATGTCGATCATGGCAAACACATACAGGCTCAGCGCAGCTGCAATCACGGTGATCACTCCCAGAGGGAACACCGTGCGTCCGGGACCAGAACCCATCGGTATAGGGCGGCCGCCGAGGTCAAACAACGCTCGGGGACGAGCGACGGCGATCAGCAGCATCGTCAGGGCGAAGAACAGGCTGCTGTAGATGACACGGGCAGGAGGGGCTGCCATGGCTGCCATCGGTGTGGTGTAGGACTCTACTGAAATCGCCGAACTTTTTTTTGATTTTCGATGGGATGGTCGATGTTACAGCACACTTCAGAACACCTCCCGATCGATTCCGTTGTACTGATCCTCCTCCTCCTTCTTTTCTCCCTCTTCGCCCTCATCTTCATCGCCCTCGTCGTCGCCATTGCTGGGGGGGGCTGCCGGAGCCGCCGGCGCCGCCGGCAGAGCGCAGAGGAGGACCGGGATGGGCGCAGGCTCCGGCTTGCAGACGATGCGCCAGACGGTGGTATGCTGGCAGATGAACGTCTTGATCATCTTCTCGCCCTCCTTCACCGGGTCGATCCGAGGAGCGGACAGGCGCATGCGCTTGTCAAGCTTGACGCGGAGCTCGTGCGGCGCCGAGACGGGTTGCGCCGAGACGTCGAACCGAGGAACTACTAAGGGTGCTACGCGACGATACCGACCGGGGATGCCCGCGCCGGCGAAGGGAGCAGATCCCACAAAGCCGTAAACGAGACCGGATATGGCCTCCTTTACGAGCGCTTGGGCGTGGGGCAGTGAGTGCAGGGAGTGCAGTGAAGAGGTGGGTGCAGACATCGCGCGATCGAATGACGACTACGCAGCGGCGACTGTTATTCGATCAAGCGTGTACTATGTACGGTTTAAACCCTGACAGGGTACACGACCGAATGAGACTGCTACCGCCACAAGTTTTTCAATTAACAGAAATATGGAAGTACTTCACCTACCTCCATACGTCGAAAGGCTTCTCATGAGCGAGAAAGCAGCCGGTTATGAAATGACTGCGGCGTTCGAGAGGATCCCAGACGAACGAGGCGAGCTGATCGAAGTGGTCACTCTCATCAACGTGCCTGGAGAGAAGGACAATCCACGGTACCGGATCATGCGTGACCGCGAGACTGCCCTCGTCGAAAGCCTAGACGGTGAAACGCTCCGCGGGGAGGTGATCGAGCACCTGCGGTGCGTGAGTCGGCTGTCTTCCATAGATATCGCGACGCTGCCGCCGGCGCCAGAATATGAGCCGTTGAAGGAGCCGGCTTCCCACGACGTCCTCCTCGCAGCCAACACCACCGCCAAGACGAGCAGGAAGAGGCCGGCAAAGGCGCCGGCGAAAGCGCCAACAATGGTGTCGGCGGCGGGTCCGGTCTCGGCGATGTCCATGGATGAACGGATCGCCTACGTGATGGATTCGACATGGTTCCCACTGAACGGCGGCGGAGGTGTTGGCGTCCAGACCGTCATTTCCCAGCTCAAACTCAGGAACAAAGAGATCATCCGCCTATTCAACGAAATGATCGACCGAAACTTAGCGGTGAAGGTTCTGATCAACGGCAGCGAGTACTACGCAAGGGTCGCCGAAGACCCCGTTGTGGCCATGGAGTGCGATACTTAGTTCGCCGTACTCTTGTAGTCGGCCGCTATCTTCTTGAGGATAGAGGGCGCGTCTAGGTCTGGGTACTCCTTCTTGTACTTGGGGTACTGGGACTTGACATGCAGTGCAAACTTGTTGGCCTTGCGTGGCTTGGCCGCCTTATCACCGTCCATCCTCGCCATGATCTTGGCGACAGTAGCCTTGGCAGCATCGTTCTTTCCCTTCTCGAGCTGCTCAACGGCCTTCTCTAGCGCAGCGTAGATGGTCGGTGTACGAACGCCCATTGTTGGATGACGATGTTCTTATTGCCGTCTTACCTGGCATCCGGGAAAAAAGTGATGATGGCCGGGGGAAATTAACTGGACCGTGCATCCGAGCATCCGAGCAATGCGACATCAACACATTCACGCCATGCGCCCGGATATCTAGGACAGTCAAAAAGGATTGGCCCATTGTAGGTAGGTCTCGCGAGATGCAATACGACGGCAACTGGACCATATCGATCGCTCCAGGCTCACCGTTACCGGCCGCGGCTTCATGGCCAGTGCTGTCCAACGGAGGCGTTGCCATCGTGCCGTGCTATACGCCCTCTGCCGGACTCGGCACGTCGCGATGCGTGCTCGGCTCGCCGCCGAACTCGCGCCAGTACGGGTCCCCGGTGGACACGTTCGACTTCATGCGTGTGCGCGTCACGTGCGGCAGCGCCGATCTCGACCAGGCATTCGACGGCCAGCGGCTGTCGCTCGACATGCAACTTGGCGTGCTCTCGATCGGGTGCACGGATGCGGCGACCGGATGCAGAGTCTTGCACGAGGTGCGCACGCTCATGCACATGCCGGGCTTCGTGATGCACACGCTCGCTATCACGCCGGCCCCGGGGGCGACCCTAGTGTCGCCGTTGACGTTGACGCACGAGCTGCAGGCGCCGCGGGCTTTCCCCGCCGCTGCGACGAAGTTTTCAGGCGACTCAGTGTCAGATGGGAGGGGGGCGCAGTTCCTCTTCCGGGGCGAGGCGACCGACGGCTCTGCGTGCGAAAGCGTGTATCTCTTGGATGCTCCGACATTGCTAACGTTCGCAGGGTACAACGAGCAACGCCATAGAGGTAGAGCGTGGGCAACGCTATCGGCGACGCCCCCGGACGCTCCAAGTGCGTCTATATCTTTCCACGTGCTGACCGCGACGACCACTTCCGGAACGTCGGACGTCTCTCGTGCGAGGGTGAGGCGCGATCTGCTCGCGTCCGACGCAAGCTCGGTCATCGCCGCGCACGAGTCTGCCTGGGCGCGGCGATGGGTGACACGCATCGACGTCTCTGGAAGCGGCGTCGACGCGCTCGTGCGCGGCGCGCTGCGCTACGCGTTCTACAACGTCCACTCGTGTGTTCGCCCGGGTGGATCCTCGGCCGCGGCCGTTGACCTCGCCGGCACGACCTTCGCGTCAGGCCGGGGGAACGACGCTCTGTGCAACCTTCTCGTTCTCGTGTCGCCGGCTGCAGCGCGACCTGCGCTCGAAGCGCGATTCGAGCAGCTTGGCGAGGCGAACGAGGCCGCCGAGGCGCGCGGACTCAGCGGTTCGGCCGCCCTGCTACCGCACGCCGACGAGGATGGAGCCGACCCGTTCGAGCCGACGAGCGCGGGGAAGAGTTGGCGCACTGGCCCGAAGCCGGTCGCGGCGCACGCGACGTCCACGACGGCCGTCGACGCCTGGAACTATTTTCGCGCGACCCGCGACCTCGACTGGCTACGGACGCGCGGCTACGCGCTCCTCTCTTCAGCAGCCGAGGCCCTCTGCGGGCTCGCGGTGTGCCCAGACCCCGATACAGATCCGTCTGCCTTCCGGTTGCCCGGGGTCGCGGCGCTTCTGCCGCACGGCTACACGTCGTCGCAGACCGTTGATCGCACGCTCGCCGTCGTCGCCGCCGCCGCCTGCCTAAAGGCGGCGACCGAGGCCGCCTTCGCGCTCGGCCTGACGCCTCCCGAGCGATGGACAACCGTCCGCTTCGGCATGACGATCTTCAGGCTGCCCGGCGGGCAGCTGGCGGCCGAGGCGTCGCCCTCCGCAGGCGGAGCTCTGCCTGTACCCGAACCTGTCATCGCCTTGTCGGATCCCCTCATGTCCTTCGTAGGATCCGACCTGGGCCTTTCGGTGCTGTCGGTTCCGACCAACCTCGCGTTCTGGATCAACGCCGACAACCGCCTCGTCGCGCCGGAAACGACGTCGCCGTACGCCCGCGTCTTTTCCGACCTCGCCTTGCTTCAGGCGTCCGCACAGGCTGCCAGCCTCAACCCGTCGAAGATCGGAGAGTTCCAAGAGGCGCTCGACGGTGCGCTGCAACAACACTGCGACGCAGGCAATGGCTACTCCGGCGGAAGTTGGGGAAACCTCCGGCCAGCCGGAGGACCTACGGCTGCACCTAACGACCTCGGGTTGTCTGCGCAACTGTTGCTAGCCTTCTTGCAAGGCCTGTGCGGACTCAGACTGCAGGGTGGTTACACGGCCGTGGGGGACCAGTACGCCACGCCGGGTCTCAACGCGTCCGCGTCCGCGCCGCTTCCGACCGGATGGGACCGCATCACGATCAGCGGCTTCGGTCTGGACCAGGCGACCGACCTCGTGTTGCTCAACCGGGCCACGCTCGTCAACCCTTCCGGAGGCCAGGGGGTGTTTGTGCCGTGGAGCACCGAGGCGCTGACGCTGTAGCTCGTGCCTCGTGCCTGTGTACTTAGCCCGTGTGCAGCGCCCATGTAAGGCTGTTTCAACTGGGTTTGAGACGCCGCATCAACGGTGGCGGCCATCGTCGAACCATTCTCAATTGTGACTGCTGTAATTTGCGCTCGCACGGCTCGCCTAGGTGGTATGACGACCGCCGTCGGGGGCGATGGCCAGGGGCGACCATGCGATCATGCCGAAAAAAAGAGCTTGACCGTCTCCCGCACGGTCATCCGGCAGGTCGAGCAACGTCCGCTGGTTCGCTCGCTGCAGATCGCGCACAGCGTATGCCCGCACGGCACGTTGCAGGTGTCCACGTCCTTGTCGAAACAGATGGGACAGGACTTGCCCGAGTCCGTCTGCACGCCGATCGGGATCACGCTCTGGCGCGCGATGGCGAGGATCGCGGCATGGACGGCGAGCTCGTCGGTCTGATTGGCCAGCTCGGTCGTCATGACGGCGATGCGCTCGTCGGTGGCGCAGATCACCGCGGTGATCGCCCGGCACCGCAGCTGCGCGTAGCGCGTCGCCAGGTCCTCCATTGCGACCAGGCTGGCGTCATCGACGACATCGGATGTCGCGGATGTCGCGGATGTCGCGGATGTCGCGGATGGTGCAAGAGCCAGCTTGGCCTTGATCACGGCGATGGTGCGGGCGACCGTCTCGTGCGTCAGCATCGGGTCGACCGTACCCTGCAGCGATGAAATCTCCGCCTGGAGATCGGCGATGGCGTCATGGCGCTTTGCGACGACCTCCTTGAGCTCCACGTAGCGCCGGGCGAGGCGTGCTGCGTCGACGGTCGACGCGTCGAATTCGGCCCGCGTTTCGAGGTGGGGTGCATCGGCGGCGGTCAGGTCGGGTTTCAGCGTCACGAGACCGCGCGAGGCCACCAGCACGTCGTAATGGGCGCGGGGCACGGCATCCACGGACGTAGGAGAAGACACTGAAAATGCATCGGCCAGCATCGCGTAACCGATGCCGGTCCCGCCCTCGCGGTAGCTGGGCAACATGGAATGTTGCTGACAACGCACATATGTTCTTATGTCGCGCGCATTGGTAGACCGGCATGGTCGACCCCATGCTCGCCAGGGAGTACTCGCCCGACGCAGCGCGGTTCCCAGCGCTCGTGCAGCCGAAGCTGGACGGAGTCCGCATGCTGGTGTCCATTGACGCCGAGGGGCGCGTGGGCGCGCTGCGGAGCCGCGCCGACAAGTCGTTCGACCACCTGCGCGACGCGATCTTCCCATTCCCATCGACGCGCGCGGCGACTGGACCCTTCCCAGCACTCGTCCTGGACGGCGAGCTGTACGCGCACGGCCTCGGCTTTCAGGCCATCGTCTCGGCGGTCAAGAACCGCAAGGAGACGACGAAGGTCCAGCTGTTGCGGTACCACGTGTACGACGTCATCTGCTGCCAGCAGTCGGACGGGTACGCGGAACGCCACGCGCTGCTGCGGCGGTTCGTCGAGGCGCACCCGGCGTGGCGCCTGGAGCTCGTCCCGGCGGAGCGGGCGCGCTCGCCGGCCGACGTCGAGCGCCTGATGGCGCGCTGGCACGATCGCGGTGGGTACGAGGGCGTCATGGTGCGCGACCCCGGCGCGCCGTACGAGCCGGGCAAGCGCTCTGCGACGCTGCTCAAGTACAAGCGCTTCGACGACGCCGAGTTCGAGATCGTGGCAGTCGAAGAGGCCGCGGGCAAGGACGCTGGCACCGCCGTGTTCGTTTGCCGGACGCGGGCGACGCCGCCGCACACGTTCCGCGCCAGGCCGCTCGGGACGCTGGCGGAGCGCCGGCGCATGCTGCGCGGCCGATCGGCGCTCGTCGGCAAGCCGCTGACGGTCCGCTTCCAGGGATTGACCGACAACGGCATCCCGCGGTTTCCGATCGGCGTCGCCGTGCGCGATTATGAGGGGGGTGGGTAGATGATTCACCTGATCCTTGCTGGACGCGGGGCGACTCCACAGGCGCTAGAGCGGCAGCAGCAGCAGGCGCACTTCCTTACAGAGAGGCGGCATTCATGATGCAATCCAGTGTTGCGTAGGTACCCTGACAACGAATGACGCTCATGCTTACTTCAGACATGCTAGCCGGTGTGCCACAATTAGTGAGTGCACATGCGCTTGCGCCCCTCTGATGGCGGGCGGCCCCTCAAGACGGCCGTGACCGCAACGACTCCCTTCGCGACGTGGTGGGCCACACGCTCGGGACGAGCCGATGGGGAAGACACGCGCTCCACCGCCTCCGAGACCCCGGCTTGGAGCTGAAGCCGCAACATCGGCCGCAAGGCCGCGGGGATCTCCTCTGCCGTCTTCCGTCTCCCGAGCGCCCGCGTCGCCGCGGCTAACGCATCGGACCTCGGCTCCGTGTACCCCATCCGCACCGCTCGGCGCACAAAGGCAGCCATCTGGCTCGGGGCGTGGATCACGTGCTCAGATGCGTACGCCAGAGGGGGCATGTCGCGGACCGCGCGCAGCATGAACGCACGCGCCCGACTCCTCAGCGCATCATGCGCGTCCTCCATCAGGGTCAGGCTCGACACGGTGAGCGCGCGCTTCAAGAAGGTGAACAAGGACTCCAGGTCGGAGTCGATCTCGAAGCGGTCTGGGAGAAGGAGGAGGGAGGAGACGTCGTCCGTGTGCAACGCGCAGACGCAGGTGCTCAGGAGCGCCGCGAGGACCGCGTCGACCTCCTGCATGCGCAGGGCGTCGTCTTCCTCCGCGGTCGGGCCGCTTCGGCGAAGCAGCTGATCGGGTATGTCGAGCGGAGCGTCGTCGTCGCACGCCTTGGACTGCCGGCGGCCGCGTTCGAGGACCGCGCGCCAGAGCACGGAGCACGCACGGTGGACGTACTCGGCCTGCACGTGCGGGAACAAGTCGGGGCCGGCGTCGAAGATGTCGGTCACGTCCGCGCCCATGGCCTCGGTCACCAGACTGCAGGCGGCGGCGTCGTGCAGCCCCAGAGAGACGGTGACGCGAGACGCCAAGTCCGAAATCAAAGAGACGGTATGGACGCCGTTCGGTTTGCGAATGTATCGGCCGAACATCCAATACCGCGCAGTCGACAACGCGTCGCGCGTGAACAATAGGCGCTCTAGGACTTCCATCGCGTCGATTTAGAGATTATTAAAACTGTACTAGCGGTATATCGTCGTGCTTTAGGGTTGAGGATTGGGGCTGGCGATTCCCGATGGGTAAAATATTTAAGTCCGACGCCGGTGGACCTGCCCCCTCGAGCATCCTCAAGGAAATCCCCGCTTCGTGCAACCGAGGAACCAGCTGTTGGGGGATGGTGACTTTGTTTTTCGCTGATTTCAGAATGAATACGGTCCCTCTCTTCGATACTTCAACCTTTCCATCAGATGCCATCAAGAATGCCAGTTGCTGAATGAAGTCCACAGGCTGCATGTCCGCGCGTTTGAGAAAAGGCCACGCAAATAAAGTGGCGGGCCGATGCCGTATGTCCTGCAGCTCCGTGTGGCATGAGGGAATAGATCGGGAGAAAAGGTCTATGCATGGTTCAGAGCTCGGACAACTCGAAACATGGCAATCAGTGCAGTGGACTTTGTCAGCACGCCAAAGGATGTCTCGGCCGGGGCCTGTCATGGGAAGCCCACTGGCTCGGCGTCAGTCGAGCTTACGTTGAAGCACGTCCGCGCCGCCATCTCGGACAACATCATCGTGCTCGCGATCAGCGCGGCGATCGTCTTAGTATCGCTCGGCATCGTTTGGTTCTGTTACAGCTCCTTGTCCGAGATGTTCGCCGAGTGGCGCAAGCACCAGCTCACATCCTCGAGCGAGAAGATCATGTCGTCGACGGATGGAGACGATGCCGTGTACCGCTCGGGCGGGGCCGGGGCCTTCGACGACCTGCCTCAGACGTCTGAGGCCATTGCGATCGCGGCACGTATGAAGGGCATCGCGACGTTGTACACACCGTACAACGACGCGATGAAGGCACGCGCGGATAACCGCGATGAGATCCCCGATGACCTGATCGATCAGCGCATCATGACGCGCTCCGACGATGACTTCAGGTACCCTCGCCGGAGGCCGGACAGGCTCCGCTTCCGTCCGGGCGCCGGAGCGCAAAAGGTCTATGCCAGCTTCGCAGAAGGCGACATCGGCCTCAGGAACCCGGTTTACAAAACTTCCTGACACCCTGAGCTCACGCAGGCCGGTCAGGGCCGGCAGCAGCGGCGGCATGTAGTTGTAGTCGCGGGCAAGTGATACAGTCCTGCCAAACGATTTTGGGAACACGATTAGCCGGCCATTCTGATTTTTGTAGGGCCGGAAAGACCGCATCCCATGGGTACCCACTTCCAAACGCGCGAGTTGGGATCTAAGGCGAACTCTTCCCTTCATCAAGTAGACACCGAGAGGTCCGCTGAGCCTAGTAATCTTGCGTTCTCACATTATATTTATAATGATTATATGTCATCTATCAATGGTCCTCAAAAATCCCGTAGGGCATGCCATTTCAGTCATTTTTGCAGTATAAAGCCTCGCCCATCGCGCCTCGCAGTATAAAGCCTCGCGTCTCTTGCCTCGTGCCAGAAACGAACGACGATGGGTCACTCAACTCCCACGCGTATCAATCGATCGCAGACCCCCCCCTCGCTTCGCTGCCCAACTGCTACGACGCGTTTCAAACGGGACGCACAGGGCGAACGACCTTCCTTAGGACAAAAGGTCCGCTACTGCAAAGACGCATCCGCGGTCGTCTCAGCAGGCGGAGTCGCGACACTGGTTGACCTGCTCAGTCACCCTTCGGCGCAGACAAAGGCCGCAGAAGCGCTGTTCCGGCTTGCGTACGACAGCTCCGCCGCGTGCGGCGCTCTCCTGGCATGCGACGCGATCGTGCCTCTCATCACGGTCGTCGGAAAAGCTCCCTCAATCGCCGCGCAGGCGCGTGCGTGCGACGTCCTGGCGATCCTCGCGACGCACGAGAGTAACGTACGCGACCGGGTCATAGCAGCAGGCGCCATCTCTCCCGTTATCGCCCTGCTCGGGCCAGCAAGGTCCCAGGCGCACGCTGCACGCGCACTGACGGCCCTCGTCGCATCCAACAGGGCCGACACCGCCGGCACCCTCGCCGCATCCGACGCGATCGTCGCGGGCGGCGCCGTCGCGCCTCTGACAGCCATGCTCGCATCGGCGAACATCGAGGCCCCCGGATGTGCGGCGCACGCCCTGTACCACCTGGCGCGTGTCCGGGGCGACGACGAGAACGAGGACGCGGACGACCTCCGCACGACGTTCCTCTCTGCCGGCGGCGTCGCCCCCCTCGTCGAGCGGTTGAAGATGGTCAACCCGATCGAGTGTGCGGCTACCATGAACGAGCTGGTGCGGTGGGGACCGCGTGCACGGGCTGCGCTCGTCGCGAGCGGAGGCGCCGCGATCCTCGCCGATTTGATCCATCGCACAGGCGTCACGACCGCGGCGGTCGAGCATGCCTGGCAGGCCCTGAGGATCCTCGCCGCCTCAAAGGACGCCTCGTTGATCGCCGCACCTATGCTGGTGAAGATGATGCGAAGGGCCTCCTCGGCCACGGACAAGGCGTACGCGGCATGGTCTATCTACAACATAGTGTGCAGGAGCGACGCCGCCGCCCGCGAGAGCTTCAGGGCTGCCGGCGCGATGGATGCCCTAATGGAGATGCTTGCCTCACTGAATGTGCCGCTCCCCGCGCGCCAGTCGGCGAAGCTAGCGTTGCTTGCCTTATGCAAGATTTAGTCGTGTACCACCCCCCCGGAGTCTCCATGCGACCTCGGTTCACGGCATCCCATGTAATCCCATGGAGACTCCGGGCTGAACCTGGTGTTTCCAGAATAGTTTAGCACGGGTGCGTGTGCTCCATCTCGAAATGGACGCAACACCGACGCTCATGATCTTGGTGTGGAAGCGGAAGTCATTCACTTGTTTGCGACAAGTTTTCTTTCGGTGTAAACGAGTCGCATACTATCAGTCCAACCCAGGAGCAGAATGAGCGACGACTCGACTGTTTTCTCGCGACGCCTGAAGCAATTCAATGACGCCGCAGCAAGGGCATGCAAGGGCATGGGCAAAGGGGAGATCACCAGCAGGGCTCAGGCGCGCTTGCTTTTGTTGATGCCACAGCTCGTACAGTCCGTCCAGACGATGCCTGAAGCGTCCGTCAGCGAGCTGCTGATTGACGTCCGCAACGTCGGGCCTCTGATTCGCAACCTCGAGCGCGTCGCGAGAACGCAGACCCTGGACGTGCGCGAAGCGGCACTAAACATGGTTGCGTCGGTCTTCGAGGCCATCGTCCTGCAAGCGGCCGATCTCTGGGGCGGTGCGCTCGACAAGACGGTCCGTGGTGCGCTCGAAACGCTGATGGGGCGTCATTCGGAGGTCGCCGGCTGGCTCGACAGCGGCCCAGCCTTCGGCGCCCCCTCAATCGACACCTGCCCAGTCGGCGCATGCCCAGCCGACGGCTGTTCAGTCGGCGCCTGCTCAGACGCGCGCGCGCGCGCTGACACTCCAGTGCCGCAGCGCCGCGTTGCTGATCGGCGCGTGCTCACCATTCAACGGCCTGAAGCATCGCGCGAAGGCCGCCGCCGTCGGTACGCTCGTGACCGCCGCCGGAACGGCGACGATGGCGGACATCGTCGAAGGCAGGGTCAAAGGCGCCGACAAAGGCGGCGTCGTCGGCGTTGATGCGCTGCTGATGCTCGCCGACGCCGTGCTTGACCGCTGCTGCGCCGACAACTACGAGCCGCCGACGTACGGCGTTCTAGCCTCCGCGTACCGCACGTTAGACCGCCTCGGATTCGGCGAGGCCACCGAGGTGTACCGGGAGCGCAGCGACCTCGCCCGCCTGCTCTCGCTCGCGCTTCACGGGACCATCAGGCGCGTCCGCCTGGAAGGAGTACGCGCGATTCACACGCGGGGCACGGCACCTGTGCACGCTCGCCCTGCATGTGTTGTTCGTGCACGCCGGGACCACCCGCGCGGTCGCCGCGCTCAGCAGGCGGTCGCGCGCGGAGCTGTCGATTGTCGGATACTGGACCGTCATCGCGGTCGACACGTTCGTCGCGTCAAACGTGAACCCTCAGCGCGCGATCGATGCCGACCTGCGTGCGATCGCACTGTCTGCGTCGGGCCATCTCGGGGACCTCGAGGCGCTGGCCAGAAAGAAAGGCCGGTCGCCCGGACCGGTCGTGCCGGCTGCGCTCATGACTCTTATCCGTCCCTCTGTCATCGAGGCGCTCAAGACCAGGCGCTTGCGCCGTGCTGCCGTCGATCGCGTCGTATCGTACATCCGCACATGCGCGAAGTGCGGCGCGCCTCGTCCTCCGGCGTACGTGCTCGGAAGACTCGTTTGCAGCGTCATTGGAGACCCCGCAAAGTCTCGTCACCTCCATGCGATGCTCAAGGACTTTTACGGGCAAGCGGGAATGACAGGGGTGTCGGGGGAAGCGGAGGAGATTTTCGTCGGCGTCTGCTCGAACGCCGAGTGCGCCAACCTCTCGGGACCGAGCGACCTCGAGCTGCGTACGTTCGCCTGCGGGGGAGGGCGTGATGCCGCCTGCAGCGCACGCTACTGCTCACGCGAGTGCCAGGCACCGCATTGAGTGCCCGGGGCGCCCGTCGGCCACATAAGGTTATGTGCTTCACACGTCTCTCACCATCATGCCCGCCGACACTCCGCTCGTCACGCTTGTCAGCACGTGCTCGCTCGACCGCGCGTTCATCGACGCAATCGTCTTCAATGCACGCATATTCAGCAACCTGGTCGTCGTCAGCCTCGGCACCCGGCTGCATGACGGAAGGCCGGAGGACTTCCGAGGAGAAGCTGAACGGCTCGTCAAGGACCCCGAGGAGGAGGAAAACGGGAAGCGGTTATGCGCAGTGATGGTCTCGGTATACGAAGGTGTGCACGCAGACCCGGTCGCTCTGCACAACATGGCTCGGCGCGCCGGGGTCGAAGCCGCACGCCGAGCACTCTCGGGGGCCCAACCGTTCTGGGCTCTGATGCTCGACGGCGACGAGGTCCCCGACGGCCCCGCATTCGAACGTTGGTGGAAGGGGGAGGGAGGGTCGCTCGTTAGGCTCGACACATTTATGGCACACAAGATGGCCAACCTTTGGCTGTTCATTGACCCCCGGCTCGCCTCCACCGAGCTCGAGGACTCCGTGTTACTCGTGCACTCTGATGCACTCGTGCACGAAGACGCATTGCAGCACCCCCGGGAACGCGACGGTGTATACCTTTGGAACCAATCATCGCCCCTCGGCATGCACACAATGTGCGTGCAGCGTAACGTGCTGTCGGACGATAAGGAGCCGATGTTCTGGCACTTTTCGTGGGTCAGAGAAGGCGGGAGAGACGCTCTCAAGGCCAAGTGCGCCCATTGGGGGCACGCTAGAGAGCGCGACTGGCCGGCTCTGATCGATACGGCGTTCGATGCAGTCGAACACGGCCAGTGGCCCGAGCGCGACTTCGTGCACAACCGGGGCCTGAGACTCATAGACCAACTCCCAGAGTTCCTCGGCGAGCACTTGAGGAGCCTCGCCGCCACACACGCGTTCCTCTCAGCTAAAACTCTCAGCTAAAACATTGTGCCGTCATCTGGGTAGCAGAGAGAAAGAGGGTCGGGCGGATTCCCCGCGCCCCCTTGTAAGAACAAACAGCAAATGCCTATTCCGTCGCCGCTACTCGGCGGTGAGCGGGCGCAGCAGAGATACGTCGGAACAAGCAACTTCCCAGTCATTTTGTCCGACGCACCTCGGATCGCGTTTGTTCTCGGTGCAGTGAACGAGGGCTACGATTCGGCTCTGGCTATCCGCAGAGGTGCTCGCCAGATCGCCTCCATCGCAGATGCAGGAGACGGCATCGGGACAGCGATATGTGCTGGCGATGGCGTGAACGGGAAGGCGCCATCTTACATCTCGTTCCGCACGACCTCGGCTGCAGGCTCCATCATAGGCCAGGCAACTGCGTCTAATGAACAACTGAGAATCGGGCCACTAGGCGCCGTCACAGTGCCCGATACAGGACATCTACACGCTCTGGGGCCGACGACGCTTTCTAACACCCTGACTGTGCTGGGCGTCGCAACATTCTCGAATGCCATGACTATCCTCGGCGAGTTTTCCCTATCAGGCCCATGCGTTATGTCGAACGGTCTGAGCGTCAACGGCGCCGCGACGAATCTGCACTCTAACCTCGCCGTCGACGGCCCCACGGGGTTGTCGAACACTCTCTTCGTCGCAGGGGTCTCGTCCTTCTCCAACACCGTCTACATCTCCAGCAACCTCACGGCCTTGGGAGCCGCGACGCTCTCCAACGGCCTGAACCTCTACGGGGCGGCGACCAACCTGCACTCCAACCTGGCCGTCGACGGACCGACGGGTTTGTCAAACACCCTCTACGTCGCAGGCATCTCGTCTTTCTCCAACACCGTCTACATCTCCAGCAACCTCACAACCTTGGGAGCCGCGACGCTCTCCAACGGCCTGAACCTCTACGGCGCCGCGACCAACCTGCACTCTAACCTCGCTGTCGACGGCCCCACGGGGTTGTCGAACACTCTCTTCGTCGCAGGGGTCTCGTCCTTCTCCAACACCGTCTACATCTCCAGCAACCTCACGGCCTTGGGAGCCGCGACGCTCTCCAACGGCCTGAACCTCTACGGGGCGGCGACCAACCTGCACTCCAACCTGGCCGTCGACGGACCGACGGGTTTGTCAAACACCCTCTACGTCGCAGGCATCTCGTCCTTCTCCAACACCGTCTTCATCTCCAGCAACCTGACGACCTTGGGAGCAGCCACGCTTTCCAACGGCCTGAGCGTCTACGGCGCGGCGACGAACCTGCACTCCAACCTCGCCGTCGACGGACCGACGGGGCTGTCAAACACCCTGTACGTCGCAGGCGTCTCGTCCTTCTCCAACACCGTCTTCATCTCCAGCAACCTGACGACCTTGGGCGCAGCGACGCTCTCCAACGGCCTGAACCTCTACGGGGCTGCGACGAACCTGCACTCCAACCTGGCCGTCGACGGACCGACGGGGCTGTCAAACACCCTGTACGTCGCAGGCGTCTCGTCCTTCTCCAACACCGTCTTCATCTCCAGCAACCTGACGACCTTGGGAGCAGCGACGCTCTCCAACGGCCTGAACCTCTACGGCGC
>Ga0209284_10002875_pt1 | contig 22407 bp, 17 predicted proteins | sample FRY03_FD_187211 | JGI IMG/M metagenome (GOLD analysis project Ga0209284, IMG submission 187211) | Freshwater microbial communities from Lake Fryxell liftoff mats and glacier meltwater in Antarctica - FRY-03 (SPAdes) (version 2) | ecosystem: Environmental > Aquatic > Freshwater > Ice > Glacier...
AAGGAACGGGCCTGCCGTGGGCGATGGTCGAGGGGAATCGGGCGGGAGTCCATCGCGCAGGTTCGGGAGAGTCCCTGCCTATCGTCAAAGATGAGCTGCATCGATGGAGCGAAGCGGAATCGATGTTAGCTCCATCGCCTTGTTGGGCATCTTCTTGTAGGATTGGGGATCAGGAAGGTGTGAAAATGAGCATCCGGCTCCGTTATAGGGCTTCGTTCCAAACATGTCCGGCTCAGGAGTGTGCGTGGGAACAGGAAAGGCGAAACCGTTCGTGCCTTTGGTTGCAACAAATATAAGGCGCTTTCTCATCTGAGGTGTGCCAAAATCAGCCGCCAAAAGTTCTCTGTGAGTGACTTCATATCCAATTTTCTTAAAGGCGCGGTTTATTTCAGCAAGGACATTAGAAGACTTAACCTGTTTTAATCCGTAGACATTTTCCATGATTACAACCTCGGGATCGAGAATGGAAATGTGTTCGATATAATCACGATAAAGTCGCCCCAAAGGGTCGGTAGTCGCCTTCTGCTTCCCTGCTACGCTAAACGTTTGGCAAGGAGGACCACCGATGACAACTGTGGGGTTCCTGCCAATCTGGTTAAGAACTACTTCACCAGAAAACTTAGTAATGTCACCGAGAAAAAAATTCCATTCTGGACGGTTGAGCTGGATCGTGTATCCACAGGCTTTGTCAATATCTGTTGCGAAGATTGTATTAAAGCTCTGCCGTTCATTAGTAGCCTGCTCGAAGCCCAAGTCCAATCCTCCCGCTCCACAGAAGTAGGAGGCGATAGGAATATCGCCAAATATGCCTCGCTCTTCCAGAAACTCGGCGACGGCAATCCCAATAGACTTAGCCAACTTTACTGGAACCGCGTTCCCAACTTGATGATGGACTTCCCCTAAGCCTCCTACAAAAGCCCAGTCATCAGGAAAATCCTGAAGGCATGCAGCCTCCCGTGGAGTGATATAACGGTCGTGTTCTGGGTGGACGAACTTGTTAAAGATGTAGGCTGTGACAGTAAGGCTGGGATCTTTAGGAGTGAGTCTCAGTAGCCGCATGTTTGGTCCACCAGTCTTCTTCGCACCTGTTCTGACAAAGCTCTCATGCTGAAGATACTCTGGCAAGTCACCCATCTTCCCACCAACAGGGAGGTGCCTCATCCGCTCAAGCACAATTCCTGAATACTCTCTCGTTATGTGGTTATGAATCATACTAAGTCTCCTCTCGTGAACGCATCGTCGAGAGCGATAATGTAATCAAATGGCCTCTTCAAATCCTTCTTTGCGCAAGAATAGACTCCTTCCGTCTCCTGCGAAAAAGAATTCTCGTGACCCCAATAGACGTCAGTGAAAGGCTCCACATAGTCTTCGCCATGCCTGTATGCAGGAAGATTTGAGATTATCGCCGTTTTGATATTCTCGTGTGGAAACTGCAAACTGGACTCGATCCCTAGTTTGAATGTTTGATACACCCCTTTCTTTATGTCATCGGTTCGATCAAGTCCTGCACTTGTCTTTGAGTCAGAAACTGATTCCTTCTTCGGCCAATCGAATTGATCTTTGGCGATCTTGGGTGGATGGCCCGAAGCGTTTGCGACGTAGTAAAGCGGGTCGTTTCGATTCTTGTTCTTATAAGCTTCTCGAATTCTAGTCCAAACAGCGACGTATTCTTCTACCCTTTGATCGTTTTCTGGCGAGGTAAAGAAGTCGACAGCAGATTTGAAAGGCCACAACTCGTCAGAGGGCTTGCCGAGCGGAACAACTTCAGGAGTATGAAGATGCAGTGCGCTATTGAGGCCTTGAACCTGCGTTCTTGTTAAATTCTTTAAATCTCGAAGAAGAGGATCATCCACCGAAAACAGAAACGGATAAGTTGTCAGCGGAGACGCCTTAATTTCGCAGAGGATAATTCGCCCGTCTCGGTGATGTAGAACCGCATCAGCCAAACCGACTCCCCCGATAGACCTGACTGAGACGATATCATCAAACAGAATCTCGGTGAACCGAAGAATAATTTCACTGGTTAGCTTCCCAATAGCACCAGACTGGGGCTTTGCTGCTTTGTGGTAGTGCCACTCGTTCCTTTCAAGAAGTAAAGGAGAGCAGAGATTCGTGAATCCTAAGTGGGTATTGTAATTTCCGGATAGTCCTTCAAACGCTTTGAAGTTGTTTTGAATGCTCGGAATAGTATCGATGTAGGCAAGGCTCATCAGCAGATCAAAGGCAAATGCCCGGTGTGCGGGACTTCGACTTTTCGACCATTCAATCAGGCGGTCCGCACAGCCCTTCCAAGGATAGGCTTCAAGCGGTGAATTTCCGGTTGTGCCGTCTAAGAGTTCTCGTGTTATTTGACTCATATTTTCTTTGCCCAACAGTATTTATTAGTATGACCTCAAGAACTGATATCAGCAAGAGACCCAAGGCAAGAATGCAGGAAAACTCCCGTCCTGGCAAGGAATTTTGAAAAAAAGTGCTTGTATCGGTGACTTCTGAGCGGAAGAAAAACAGAGCAGTCGCCGAATCTGATATCTCGGACAAAGGAGGTTGATATGACCGTTCCCTACCGTCTGCGGAAACCAATTTCCCGGAGCGCCCGGGGGTTCCATCGGTTCGCTTGATCGGCCGTTTCTAAGACGAACTTCAAAAAAGTTCAAACGAACACTTTTTCGTTTGACACCCCGTTAGAAAACTGTTTTTTGAACGCATGACGACCGCAACTGTGAAAAAGAAGGCCCGTTGGTGTTGGAGAAAAGATCTCGCTGAATTCCGCGGACTGACCGATCGGGAGCGCTCCGGGTTTTTGCTCGTCCTGGAATGGTTCGAAAACTTCAGGCTCCGCCATGAACTCCCAGCAGGACGAGACGCCGCAAAGGCCTTCTGGCGGTCCGAAGTCAAAGGCGAAGACCGTCATCGCGAGCCATGGCAACTGGAGCAATGGGAAGACGCCATCAAGTGGTATCTTAACTGGTTCGCCGCCTGCGCCGAGGGCGGGGCGGATCACCGAAGCCTGCCCGAGCGGGTCAGAGCAGCCGTGAACTCCGCGGGCTCTAGGCGGGGTTTGGCGAAGCGCACGAAGGAGTGCTACGGAGCTTGGGCGGCGCGTTATGCCGTTTTTGCAGGTGGCGGGCGGGAAGCAATGCAGGTGGAGACCGCGACGCGTTTTCTGACCTCAGTCGTTGAGGACGAGGACTGCGCCTACTCGACCCAGAAGCAGGCGCTCAATGCAGTTGCCTTCTTTTTGATTCGGGGGCTCCGCCCGCCCCCTCACCCCTGCGTGGCTTCGCTTCGCTCCGTCCAAAACGCTTCCGTCCCTCAGCGTTTTTCAAGTATGTCTGCGGCGTGGAGGATCCGGTTTTCGGGGTCAAGTTGAGGAAGACCGGAGCGCGGGTGCCTGTGGTGCTCTCCAAACCGGAGACACAACGCGTTTTTGAGAAGCTGGAAAGACCGGTGCCGAGTCCGGAGAATGCCCGGAACGGGCAGGAGCGCGAGGGCCGCTACGGACTCGCGGCTCGCCTGCAATACGGCGCAGGTCTGCGGCTTTCCGAACTGGTGCGGCTACGGATCAAGGACGTCGATCTTGAACGCGGTACGATAACAGTGCGCCAGGGCAAAGGCGATAAAGACCGTATGACCGTGCTTCCCCGAAGTTTGCGGAAGGAGGTCGCGGAACAAATCGAGCGGTCAAGGGAGCTGTGGCAGAAAGATCGGGAAGCCGGACTCGACGGAGTGTATATGCCGGGCGCACTGGCGAGAAAGTTCCGCAGGGCTGCGAAGACTTTTGAATGGTTTTGGTTGTTTCCCGCCCGCCAAACTTCGGTCGATCCCGAGAGCGGAATACGCCGACGGCATCACCTCCACGGAAAGGTCTACAACGAGGCGATCAAGCGGGCGGCCGTAGCGGCGGGAATCGAGAAACGGGTGACAAGTCATGCGCTGCGGCACTCCTTCGCAACGCACCTGCTCGAAGCCGGCACCGATCTGCGAACCATCCAAGAAATTCTCGGACACGAAGACATCACGACGACGGAAATCTACCTGCACGTCGCGACGGGCGCGCACGGGCTCGGGGTGGTGAGTCCGCTCGATTGCGTGGCGGCGTGACATTCGGGACATCGTTTCCCGCATTCATTCACTCCGCCCCCGCCGATCAGCAGCGCATTTGCCAAGGGCGGGAAATCAGTAAGCGTCGTGTCAGTCGATACGGGAGAGCGGGAGAGCGGGAGAGCGGGAGAGCGGGAGAGTGGGAAGCGCTCGTGGCGCGGGCAGGCAGGGGAGGAGGAGGCAGATTCCGAACAGGGGGTTTGGGGCCCGGGCGAAGGGGCGCTGTCAAAAGAATGAGTGACAAAGGAATCGGATCCTTCGCCCGTAACGAATGCCATATTTTTGCCCCTCATTTTTTTGCCCCACTGCTTCGTCCGGTATCCGAAGAAACGGCTGAAGCCGTCACTTGAGCGCTTCGTGGTGGCGACCTGGAGGTCACCACTACCGGGGCGCGGTGCCTGGAGCGAAACATGCCAATGTTCCCTCTTCTTTGCTGAAGCCTGGGAGGGCGGGGCGTTGTGCGTGCATCGGAAGAGGATCTGTCAAAGTCTGCCAGACGAACAGGCAGACAGGAATGTCTGCCCCACATTTGTAGTCTATCCGGAAATCAAGTAGTCGGGTTGCGACTCGAGGAAGATTGTAGGCCGAACGAAACGGCTGAAGGCGTCACTCCAGCCTTTCGCGGTGGCGACGTGGACGTGACCACTACAGCACGACGCGATTCCCGTAGCGGAACATGCCAATGTTCCCCCGTTGTGCGCCCAACGACGAGGGAACTCTTGCGCGTTCCGCTACGCCTCCATCGATCCCAAGGAGGCACGACACTCCTGTCGTGCTTGTTCGGCATCTTCAATCCTGCGCCCCCCAGCCGCGATCGCCGCGCCCAACGGCTCACCGGGACGGTTCGCCCTACCTCTTTCAGCCACCTGTGTCACTCCTCTCCTGCCTCCTGACCCCTGACCCATGCCTCACGAAAACCCGTCCAGAACCAGCGAGACCCAGACGACGATGAGGACGAGCCAGACGATCAGCCAGGTGATCGCGAGGGTAAAGGCGACCCACCAGGTGATGCGGCTGCGGGGAGCAAAACCCTCGGGCCGGCCTCGGTAGCGGAGCAGCAGGTAGAGGGCGAGCGGGGCGGTGAAGAGCGAGAGCGGCGCGAGCCAGGTGACGAGGGCGAGGGCACGTTTGTCCTGCAAGCGGGTGCGACCGATGTAGCCGGGGTCTTTTTCCACTTCGCGGAGCCGGTGGAGACAGGGCAGACAGAGGTCGCGTGCGGCCCACGAGACGGCGGCCCGCGCCGAGAGGAAACAGCCGCATTCGTCACAGACTTTCTCGGCGCGCTCGCCGGGGAAAAAGGAGCAACTCGCCTCTCCCTCGGCCGCCGGAGCCCCCGCCTCGGCCACGGCCCATTCGCGGAAGAGCCGCGGGAACACCGTGACACTGACTTCGCGATGGCAGACGGGACATTTCTCTTCGAAGAACGAGATTTCGCGGCCCACCTTCAGGCGGCTGCGGCAGCCGGGGCACTGGAGGACGGGCCCTTCGTTTTCAGGTTCGGTGAGGGAAGCGGACATGGAAAAGGGGCGTCGTTATTTCTTCACGACCCGGGTCGAGGCGATGCGGTCGTGGAGAGCCCGCTTTTCCGGGTCGAAGGCCGCCATCCAGTAGACGCCCGAGCAGAGCGCGAGGAGGGCGAAGTAGATGAAGAGCCCGGTGATCATCGCAAAGACAAAACCCGCCGCATTGTCCCCGCTGTTCTTCGACGCCGCGGCGATCACCGCGACGACGAGGCCCAACCCGATCGCCGAGGGGATCCAGACGATGAGGTAGTTGAGCGGCTTTTTCGCGAGCCAGCGGATGAAAGCCCTCTTGTAGGTGAGCCGGGATCCGTCGGGATTCACCACCTTGGCCCCGATGATCATTTTCCCGGCGGTAGCCTGGTATTTGCCGACCATCCAGGTGTCGTAAAAGATGCTCACCGCGAGGACCCCGAGCAACCCGAAACCGTAGGCGATCATCATCATCGCGGTGAAGCCGGTGAGACTCTCGAAGCCGTCAATGCCGCCACCGCCTGCTCCGGCGGTGACGCCGCTCGCGGAGGTGACGACATAGTAGGGCACCATGCAGAGCATCGCGGGGATCATTTTGATCATGTAGTCGAGCAGCGAGGAGAGGGTGCGCCACCAGAAGCCGACGTAGTCCGCCCCCCGGTGGGTGGCGTCAGCGATCTCGACGGTGGCGCCCTCCATCATGATCTGGAGAAAGGGTTCCTTTTGTTCCGGTCCGATGAGGGCCTCGCCGTAGGGCAGCATTTCACCGACCCGATAGACCCGACCGGAGTGCGCGCAGACGCCGATCTCGACCGGTTCGCCGTCGTTCTCCGCCTCGATCAGTTTTCCCGCGACGGTGCTGAAGGGCACCCAGGCCTCCAGGCCCTCGTGCCAGACGAGTGATCTCGCCGCGACCCCGCCGCTATCGTTGAGATCCAAGAGGGTGGGGCCATCGACGGGACCCTGTTGGGTCGCAAGGGCATCGGTGTAGAACCAGTTCGGCATGGGAGGAGAGTCCCCAGTTTTGAACCGGACCGCCCCGATGTAAAGCCCCGATGGCGGGCGGCTGTGATTTTTGGAAGGGTCGGGACTCTACTTCGCGAGGTTCACGCGGATGATCTCTTTGTCATTGCGAAGGATGACGGATTTCCCGGAAAAGGCCGGGGCGGCCCAGACGACGGGTCTGCCGAAGGCTTCGTTGGTCGGTTCGAGCAGGTGCGCCCTCGCGATCTCCTCGTAGCCGGTGGGGGTGAGCCTGGCGATGATGAGGTCGCCGGTCTCGGAGAAGAGGAAAAATTTGCCGGTCTCTTCGTGACGTGTCAGGAAGACGGTCCCGTGACGGGTTTTGCCTGCCGGCTTTTTGTCCCCGAAAATAGGCTCTGAGGTTTCCCAGAGCCTTTCCCCATCCTCGAGTCGGGCGGCGATCATGGTGCTGGAATCGATGTCGCATCCGTAGATGACGCCATCAACGATCTGGGGGGTGCTGTTGGCGCAAAAGAGGGCCTGCCTCGGCGTCGCCCGCCAGAGGAACTTTGCCCCCGGAGTCGAATCATCCAGCTCGATCGCTGCGCCGATGCGGCCGATCGCGCTGGCAAAGAGGCGATTCCCCTCTTTCTGCGGGGCCATGATGGACATGCCGAAGCCGGGCTTGAGCGGGAGCGACCAGTAGACGGAACCGTCGCCGGGGTGGAGCGAGTTGAGCGACTCGGGATGCCAGATGAGGAGCTGGTCGACCCCGGCGTGATTGATGAGGGTGGGCGGGCAATAGCCGGGCTCGGCGGCGGAGAGGGCCCGCCATTTTTCCTGACCGGTATTTTTATCAAAGGCTACGGCAACACTGCCCTCGCCCCCGACGACACAATAGAGCAGGTCGCCGACGATGAGAGGATGGGCGGAAAATCCCCAGATGGGGCTCTCGATGCGGTACTCTTTTTGCAGATCTTTGCTCCAGACGACCGCGCCACTCGCGGTGTCGAGACAGAGCAGATCTCCCTCGGCCCCGAGCATATAGACCTTGTCCCCGCTCACCGCCGGAGTGGCCCGAGGCCCGCCGGGATAGGAGATGGTGTAGGGGCGCTCCATCGCATGGGTCCAGACGGTGGCCCCGGTGGCGAGGTCGAGACAATGGACGCGCTCCTTTCCCTGCAAGGGGGTGCGCCCACCGGGATTGTTGGAGACCTCGCCCGAGGTGATCTCGTAGTCACTCACGTAGACAAACCCGCCCGAGACCGCCGCGCTGCTGTAGCCGTGCGCCACGGGGACACGCCAGAGCACCTCGGGGCCGCCTGCGGGAAAGGTCTCGATGATCCCCTTTTCCCGCCAGACTCCGTCCCGCTGCGGACCGAGCCACTGGGGCCAGTCATCGGCGTGGAGGGTGGGCGTGGCCACCAGGATCAGGGCGAGAGTGGGGAGCAAAAGGCGTTTCATGTCTGGTCTACGTTACGTGAGGGACGACCGGGACGATCCTCCCGCTTGTAGTGAACACGACAAACGGGAACTCGTCAGGCGAGATTCATGACAAATAAATCGCTATTTCAAAACCGGTGCCACCTCCCTCTATGGCCGCACTGCGCCGGATACGCTTTCGGTGAAAGGTGCTAGGATGACCTCTCCTTTGCGATGCTCTCCGGCGACGATCGTTTTTCCATGATCCGTTTTCTCTCCATTCTCCTGATTCTGCCGCTCCCGGTCGCGCTCGGAAAAGAGGTCTCGTTCAACCGCGAGGTCCGCCCCATCCTCTCGGACAACTGCTTTTCCTGCCACGGGGCCGATCCCGGCAGCCGCAAGGCGGGCCTGAGGCTCGACACTTTCGCAGGGGCGACGGCGGAAAGAGACGGGGTCCGGGCGATCGTTCCCGGAGATTTTGCCCAATCAGAACTCTGGGCGCGGATCACGAGCACGGACGCGGACGAGCAGATGCCGCCGCCCAAGTCACACAAGATCCTCTCTCCCGGGCAAAAAGAAACTCTGCGCCGCTGGATCGAGAGCGGCGCGGAGTACGAGCAACATTGGTCTTTCGTGCCGCTTGCCCCAGTCGATGTGCCGACGGTTCGACAACAGGATTGGCCCGCCCACGTGATCGACCATTTTGTCCTCGCCCGTCTCGATGCGGATTCTCGCTCGCCGGCGCCGGCGGCCTCGCGGGAGACGCTGCTGCGACGAGTCACTCTCGATCTCACGGGCCTGCCACCGACGGCGGCTGAGGCGAAGGCCTTTCTCGGGGATACCTCCGCGACGGCCTATGAGACACTGGTCGACCGGCTCCTGCAGTCCCCGCACTTTGGCGAACACCTCGCCGTCGCCTGGCTCGATGCGGCCCGCTACGCTGACACGAACGGCTACTTCGGGGACAAACCTCGTCAGATGTGGCTCTGGCGCGACTGGGTCGTCGAGGCGATCAATGAGAACATGCCCTTCGACCGCTTCACGATCGAGCAACTCGCGGGCGATCTCCTGCCGGAGCCGACGGTGTCGCAGCGCATCGCGACCGCCTTCAACCGCAACCACATGGCAAACAACGAGAGCGGCAGCATCGACGAAGAGTTCCGCGTCGAGTATGTCATCGACCGGGTCGATACGACGATGGCGACCTGGACCGGTCTCACGGCGGGCTGCGCGCAATGCCACGATCACAAATTCGACCCGATCTCGCAGCGGGAGTTCTACGGGCTCTTCGCCTTTTTCAACAATGTGCCCGAGCAGGGACTCATCACAGCGGACAACCCGCCCCCGATCCTGTCGGTCCCCTCCCCTGCGCAAGAGGCCGGGCTGACGCGGGCGAGCGAGGAAAAGAAGGCGGCTGAGGCGGCTTTTGTCCCGATCCGCGAGGCACTACTGCCCGATCTGGCACGCCGGGAAAAAGAGGCCCCCGGGACCCTGCCATGGCCGCCACCGTCGATCCTCTATCACGAGGCCTGCGACGGAGCACCTGCCGCCGGAACTCGGGTCGCGGGGAATGCGCCGGTCTTCGCGAAGGGCGTCCTGGGAGAGGCCGCGACCTTCGATGCGACGCAGCATCTCGAGCGCGATCTGCCCGACTTTGACCCGGACAGCGCCTGGACGGCAGGTCTGTGGGTGAAGCCCGACGGCTCGCTCGGCTGCCCGCTTTCCAAGATCGCGAGCGGAGGCGATCGTCGCGGCCTCGAGATCATTCTGCAAAAGGGTCGCGCCCAGGTGAATCTCGTGAACCAGTGGAGCAGCAGTGCCATCGAGATCGCCACGATCGAGGCGATGAGTTCGGGGCAATGGCATCATCTCGTCGTGAGCTATGACGGCTCGCAAAGCGCCGCCGGTGTCCGGGTGTGGGTCGACGGCAAGCCTGCGACGTTGGAGGTCCGCCGTGACAATCTCGCCGGTACGATCCGCAATGGCGAACCTCTCCGGCTCGGTCGCCGCGACACCGGCCTGGGCTACTACGGGAGTCTCGACGAAGTCCGGCTCGTGCCGGGCGCGCTCGGGCGGGAGGCGGTGCAGGCCTGGGGCCGCGGGGAACGTCTCCGCGGGATCGTCGGAACCCCGGCGGAAGCGCGCAGCGCCCGCGAGCGGGAGATCCTCCTCGACGATTATCTGGACCACTACGGCGAAGCGAAAGCCCTCGAGGCCCGGCGCCGCGTCTCGGCGGCAGGCGAGAGGGAAAAGACGGCGCGCGAGTCCATCCCGACGGTGCTGGTGATGGAGGAGATGGCAACCCCGCGCGCCGCTTTCGTCCTCGGTCGCGGGCTCTACGACGAACGCGGCGAAGAGGTCGAGCCGCACGTCCCGAACGCTGTCGCCGCCTGGCCCGGGGGAGCGCCGGCGAACCGCCTCGGTCTGGCGCAGTGGCTCGTCTCGCCGCAGCACCCTCTCACCGCCCGCGTCGCGGTGAACCGCTTGTGGACGCACTGCTTCGGCGAGGGTCTCGTGCGCACGCCCGAGGACTTCGGTTCGCAGGGCGAAGCCCCGACGCACCCGCAGTTGCTCGACTATCTCGCGGGGCGTTTCCGCGAGAGCGGCTGGGACGTGAAGGGGCTGCTGAGAGACATCGTGATGTCGCGCACCTACCGCCAGAGTTCCACCTTCCCGGCGGACGGCACCGGGGGCGATGATCCGACGAACCGGCTCCTCGCCCGGGGGCCCTCGGTCCGGCTCAGTGCCGAGATGCTGCGCGACCAGTCGCTCTCTGTTGCCGGTTTGTTAGTGTCGAGGCGGGGCGGTCCGGGGGTGAAACCCTATCAGCCGCCGGGGCTCTGGGAGGCGGTCTCCTACGACGCCGAGGACAGCTACGTCGCCGATACCGGCGAGGGGCTCTGGCGGCGCAGTCTCTACACCTACATCAAACGCCAGTCGCCGCCGCCGGCGATGTTGAACTTCGACGGCCCGACGCGGGAGAAATGCGTGATCCGCCGCAGTCGCACGAACACCCCCCTCCAGGCTCTCCAGCTTCTCAACGACGAGACCCATGTCGAGGCTTCGCGCGCGCTCGCGCAGACGATCCTGCTACTGCCGGGAGATGACCCGGCGCGTCTGCGGGCCCTCTGGCGCCGCATCCTCGTCCGCGAGGCGACTGCGGAGGAGATCGCGGACCTCGGCGGACTACTGGCACGGCAGCGGGCGAGGTTCGCGGCGGCCCCGGCGGCGGCGAAAGCCCTGCTCTCCGTGGGCGCATCGGCTCGCGACACGCGACTAGAGCCGGGCGAACACGCGGCCTGGACGATCCTCGCCCAGGTCATTCTCAATCTCGACGAGACCCTGACAAAACGATGAACGAACTCCCCGATCGCCGTCATTTTCTCCGAGGCTCGGGCCTCTGCCTCGGCAGCATGGCCTTCTCCTCGCTCGCTCGCGGGGCGGTCGATCTGACTCATTTCGCACCGCGGGCGAAGCGGGTCATCTACCTCTTCATGCACGGCGGTCCGTCGCAGCTCGATCTCTTCGACCACAAGCCCGGTTTGAAAAAATACCACGGTCTGGAGCTCCCGGCCTCGGTTCGCGGCGACCAGCGTCTCACGGGCATGACGAGCGGGCAGTCCTCTCTCCCGGTCGCCGCTTCGAGCTTCGCATTTGCCCGGCACGGGCGCAGCGGGGCCTGGGTCAGCGAGCTGCTCCCGCACACCGCGACGGTCGTCGATGAACTCTGCTTCGTGCGCTCGATGCACACCGAAGCGATCAATCACGATCCCGCCGTGACCTATCTGCAGACCGGTCATCAGCAACCGGGTCGCCCGAGCTTCGGCGCGTGGCTGAGCTACGGGCTCGGGAGCGAGAGCCGCGATCTGCCCGCCTTCGTGGTGATGGTCTCGCGCGGCAGCGCGGCACGTCCCGCCGACCCGCTCTACGCCCGGCTCTGGGGATCGGGATTCCTGCCGTCAAATCACCAGGGGGTCTCGCTCCGCAGCAGCGGCGACCCGGTCCTCTACCTATCCAGCCCGCCGGGGATCGATCCCGAGACCCGGCGCGACCAGCTCGACGTGCTCGCGAAGCTCAATCGCGGTCAACTCGCGCAGCAACACGATCCCGAGACCGCATCGCGCATCGCCCAGTACGAGATGGCCTTCCGGATGCAGTCATCGGTTCCCGACCTGACCGACTTCCGCGGCGAGAGCGAGGCCACCCTCGAGGCCTACGGCCCCCGCTCCCGCGAGCCGGGAAGTTTCGCGGCGAACTGTCTCCTCGCCCGCCGCATGGCCGAGCGGGGCGTCCGCTTCATCCAGCTCTACCATCGGGGCTGGGATCAGCACTACAACCTGCCGAGCGATCTCCGCCTCCAGTGCGGCGACATCGACCAGCCGGCCGCCGCCCTCGTCACGGATCTGAAACAACGCGGTCTCCTCGACGAGACGCTCGTCGTCTGGGGCGGTGAGTTCGGCCGCACCACCTATTCGCAGGGCAAGCTCGAAGCGACCAATCACGGACGTGATCACCATGGGCGCTGTTTTACGATGTGGATGGCGGGCGGTGGGATCCGGCCGGGGATTCAGTATGGGCAGAGCGATGACTTCTGCTACAACATCGTCCGCGACCCCGTCCACGTCCACGATCTCAACGCGACTCTGCTCCACCAGCTCGGCCTCGATCACGAGCGGCTCACCCACCGCTTTCAGGGACGCGACTATCGCCTCACCGACGTTCATGGAAAAGTGGTCAGCGGCATCCTCGCCTGATCTTTCTTCCCGGTCCTCACCCGCCCTGCACCGGGGGCATCAGGGCGACTTCGTCACCGTCTTTCAGCGGCGTCCCGCGCGTCGCGAACTCGGCGTTGACCGCGAGGAGGAGACGGCTGTCCCAACGCTCGAGGGCGGGATGGGCGGCGTAAAGCGCGGTGAGGAGATCGCTCAAGGCGGGCGCATCACCCGGGCCCCCTAGCTCGAACGAGAGCTGATCGGTCCCGGCGAGATCGCGAAGGACGGAGAAAAAGAGCACATTGACCCGTATCGTCATGGTTCGAGTTGAATCCAGTCCTCTTTCAGCACGCCGATGACAGGCAGGTTGCGGTATTCGCCGCGGTAGTCGAGACCGTAGCCGACGACAAACTCGTCGCCGATCTCGAAGCCATAGTAGTCGGCCTCGATCGGCACGGCTCGCTCGACCTGCTTGGAGAGGAGCACGGCGGAGCGCACGCTTTTCGGCGCACATTCGTCGCGGATGCGGCCCATGATCGCGGAGAGGGTGCGGCCCGAGTCGAGGATGTCGTCGAGCACGAGGACATCGCGCCCCGCGACCTCGGGGAGGCGATTCTGGTGAAAGGTGACCGTGCCCGAGCTGACGGTGCCGCCATGGTAGCTCGCGACGGAGATGGAGTCGAGACGCAGCGGCAGCCGGATCTCGCGCACGAGATCAGCGAGGAAGAGGACGCCTCCCTGGAGCACCGCGACGATGGTGAGATCGCCGCCCGCATAGTCGGCGGTGATACGGGCGCCCATCGCGGCGATGCACTCGCGTATCTTCGCCTGGTCGAAGAGGATGCGCTCCAGTCTGTCGTCGATGTTTCCGCTCCCGCTTCCCATGCAGGGAGCAGACATCGGTCCGATTCATCGTTCAACCAGAATATTTGACGCCAGTGGCGAATCCGCTTTCGTAATTACTCTGCGGAAAGACTATCCATTGCCATGACAGACCCCGTTCACGACACCCTCACCCGTCTGCGCCAGGACTATCGCGCCGGCACGCTCGACCGCGGCGACCTCGCCGATTCGCCCATCGGGCAGTTCGCGACCTGGTTCGCCCAGGCGGTGCAGGCGGAGATCCGCGAGCCGAATGCGCTGACGCTCTCGACGATCGGCCTCGACGGCCTGCCAAACTCTCGCACGCTCCTGATGAAAGACTTCAACGAGGCGGGAGTCACCATTTATACGAACTACACGAGTCGCAAGGCGGCCGAGCTCGAGGCCTCGCCGGGCGCGTCCCTGCTCTTTTTCTGGAAGGAGCTGGAACGGCAGGTCCACGTGCGAGGTCGCGTCGGGAAAACCTCGCGCGAGGACTCCGAGGCTTACTTTTTCACCCGTCCTTACGAAAGCCGCATCGGAGCCTGGGCCTCGACCCAGAGCGTGGTGATCCCGAATCGCGAATGGCTCGATGTCCGCGCTGAAAAATACCGGGCCAAATTCCCTGACACAGGCGCGATTGACTGCGTGCCGCTCCCGGACTTCTGGGGCGGCTACCGGGTCGTGCCGACCACGGTAGAGTTCTGGCAGGGGCAGCCCGGCCGCAAGCACGACCGCTTCCTCTATACCCGGACCGACGAGGGCGACGACTGGAAGATCGAGCGGCTCAGTCCGTAATGCGGACCGAGCCTCGTCGATCCGCCGGCCTATCTCGCGGCGCGCTCGATGAGGTTGCCGGCATGGCCGACGTCGTGGCCAATGCCCCGTGCCGTGCCGCAACTGGTGCTAAAGACGACGAGGAGAGCGGAGAGGAGAAGGAAAACGCTGATTCGTTGGATTGTGGTCATGGAACGACCGTAGGGTTTTCAAACGGGTTCGGAAATGGGGTGTAACCCTATCTTTTTACCGCGCCACCTACTCGAGACTGATCCCCTTTTCCTCGAGGTAATCGACGAGATCCTGATCCCGCAAGACGTGGCCACCCGCAACGACGAGGGCATGCCGTCCGCCCGTCGCGGTGGAGAGGCGATGGAGGGACTTCGACGCTCCCGGGACCATGAGCGCGGTCGTGTGAATGACGGGATTGCCCCGCTCGCAGACGAGGTCGAGGATTTCCCCTATCACTTCGTCCTGCCGGGCGATCTCGCCGTCGGTCATGAAAAAGACGTGTGACGGGGCGGGCTCGAGATGCAGGGCGGTGAGGAGCGGGAGGTGCCAGGTGGTGCCGTCGGATTTCCCGACCGCCTCGACATCGAGCCGGGTCGCATAGAGAGTCTCGTCACCGGCGACGCGCCACTCGCCCGCCGGATGAGCGCCGTCGCCGCCTTCGTAGAGGTGACCGCCGAAGGCATACTTCCACCGGTGCTCGGCGTCCCCGTCGCGGATCACGACATCCTCCCCTCGCTTGCCGCCACTGACGAGCCGCTGATGAGCGAACCAGACCGGACCCGAGAAAAAGATCACCTGGTAAAGAGTGCCATGCCGCAGCGAGTCCACCCCGCTGAGCAACTCGGCCTTGCTCAGGGAAAACTGGGCCGGAGTGAGCGAGCGCGAGACATCCATGAGGAAGGCGACCCGGTCAGGCGTGACCCGGTCAGGATCGACTTCCCCGGGAGCGTGCCGGAAGAGCCCGGCGGTCTCGACTGGCTCGACCGCCGGACGCAGCGAAGGCGACTTACTCGCTCCTCCGGCCGGGCTTTTCCGGGCTTCGAGCCGCGCCCGCAGCTCGCGTCTTCTCGCTTTTGCCTCCCGAAACCGATGCGAGTAGGAGCGACGATGATACCAGGCCATGAGCCCCCCGGTGACAAAACCGAGGCCCACGACGATCCAGAGCAAGGCCGGCTGGGCCTCGTAGATCTGGATCCAGTCAGTGAAAAGTCGCGACATGCTCGGGGAGAAATAGGCGGGGGGAAAAGCGGACCGATCAGGCTTTGTCGAGGGCGGCATCGTCGGCCTCGAGACGGCGGTTTTCCCACTCGATCTCGCGGCAGCTCTCCTCATCCGCCCGCCAGATCAGACGTGCGAGGATCATGCCGAGCCCGGCAGCGAGGAGGAACGCGACGAGGTAGAGAGAGTCCTGATAGAGATGAAAATCGAGACGATTCGCGAAGGTGGAGACGGGATTGGGTTCGATCATTCCGGCAGCAACTCAGGGTTAGGGTTTATCCGTTAGTTCATCGACGATACGGTAGCCGGCGGTGCGGATCGGCTCGAGAAGGGCGAGGATCGCTTCTCTTTTCTCTTTGTCAGGGACGACCCCGGTCAGGGTGATGCTGCCGTCGACGATGACGAGTTCGGCTTTGTCACCCGCGCCTTCGAGCAGGGCGGTGACGAGGGCGGGCAGACTGTAGAGCCAGGGTTCATTGACCGTCTGCGGCGAGACGCGAAGACGCGAGGCTACTTTTTCCGCACTGTGGACGGTCGTGGCGGTGCTCACGATCTCTTCGAGCTGGGGCGAGGTCGGGATCGATCCTTCGAAGAGCACCTTTCCCTCCCACGGACCCATGTAAAAGACGAGCGGCAGCCGATTCATCGGGGCGGGTTTTGCCTCATCGTAGACGAGAACGTCCTGCCGCGCAGAGAGGGCGGAAAAGAGGGCGCTGAATTCCCCGCTCAGTGACTCGAGCGCGTCGCGGTCGTCACTCGCCCCGCCAATCGTCGCAGCCTTCCCCTCGATCGTGAGGCGGGGTTCCTGCACGCTGCCGACGAGCCTGCTGACAAGGTCGGGCACCCCCGCGATCCAGCCGGGACTGCCGACAGCCGGATCGACTTGCATCCGGTCCTCGACGGTGAAGAACTCGGGCGCGACCCGCTGCGCCGCCGCGAAAAAGCCGCTTTTGACCCCGGCGCTGGGAACGACTCCGCCGAGCACGAGCACGAGATCCCCCGCCTTTTCGAGCCGGAAACTCGCCGGGGCGACAGGCTTCACCGGCATCGATGGAGCCATCGCCGCGACCGGTTCGGGATTGGGGATGACCAGCCTGTCCTCGAACCGACCGGCCCCGACGGACTCGCTCAGACGCGCGAGGAGGGTCCTCTTTTCTTCCTCCGAACCCACCGTGCCCGTGACAATACCGGTGAAATGGTCGAACCGCACCGCAATGCCACCGGCCTCGCCCACGATGATGCCCGAGGACTCAACTAGCTCCATGAGGCGCTTCTCGACGGCCTCGCGATTCTGCTCCCGCCCCACCATGCCGGCCCCCGTCGCCACCGCGAAGGAGAGGAGGGTGAGGAGAAAAAAGGCTTTCATGGCCGCGCAAGGTAGCAGCCCTGCGGCTTTCCCGAAAGGACCGACTTGGCCGGAAAGCACCGAATTCTCTGCCCGCCGCGATCTTATTGTGGAAATCCCCCTTTTCACGTGATGACCCGGCGAATTTCCGTCGTGGAGAGGCGGCTGATTCGCTGGTAGGGTACCTTCGCCTATGAAGAGACCGCCCCTCACGACCCCTCTCTCCCTGCTCGCCGCCGGACTCCTCGGCGTCGTCACCGCAGAGGCAGAGGTGGATTTTGTCCATCAGGTCGTCCCGATTCTCAAAAAGCACTGCTCGGAATGCCATGGCGGAGAGGAGGCCAAGGGGGGATTCTCGATCAACACACGCGATCTTTTCCTCGACGACGAGACCGCCGCGCCCGGCGATGCCGCTGCCTCCTACTTTCTCGAACTGGTCGCAGAGACCGATCCCGACATGCAGATGCCGCCCGAGAAAAAATCGCGCGTCGCTCCGGCACACATCGAGATCCTGAAACAATGGGTCAACGAAGGCATGAAGTGGGAACCCGGCTTCACCTTCGGCATAGCGAACTACGAACCACCCCTGAAGCCCCGCCGGCCCGAACTCCCGCCGGTCACCGAGGACAGGACGAATCCGGTCGATCGCTTCATCGACCACTACCTCGCCGAGAATAAACTCCCCCGCCCTGCCCCGATCGACGACAGCACCTTCCTGCGCCGTGTCTCCCTCGACCTCATCGGGCTCGTCCCCACGGCGGAGGAAGTGACCGCTTTTCTCGAGGACAAAGATCCTGACAAACGCACGAAATTCGTCAACGAACTCCTCGAACGCGAAGTCAGCTACGCCGATCACTGGCTCACCTTCTGGAACGATCTCCTCCGCAACGACTACACCGGCACCGGCTTCATCACCGGCGGTCGCACCCAGATCAGCCGATGGCTCTACGATGCGCTCAAGACGAACATGGCCTTTGACGAGATGACCCGCGAGCTCATCGCCCCGGGTTCGGGCGAGAGCGACGGCTTCATCAAGGGCATCACCTGGCGGGGCGAGGTCAGTGCCGGGCAGACCGTCCCGATCCAGTTCTCGCAGAGTGTTTCGCAGTCCTTTCTCGGCATCAACATGAAGTGTGCCTCGTGCCACGACAGCTTCATCGACCGGTGGAAACTCTCCGAGGCCTACGGACTCGCCGCGATCTACGCCGAGACTCCGCTCGAGATCCATCGCTGCGATAAACCTGTCGGCGAGACCGCCAAAGCCTCGTGGCTTTTCCCCGAACTCGGTCAGGTCGATGCCACCGCGCCCAGGGGGGAACGGCTCAAACAGCTCGCCGAGCTCATGATCCATCCCGAGAATGGCCGCACCACCCGCACGATCGTGAACCGTCTCTGGGGCCAACTCATGGGCCGGGGCATCGTGCATCCGCTCGACGCGATGCAGACCGAGCCCTGGCATGTCGATCTCCTCGATTACCTCGCGAGCGACTTTCAGGAACACGGCTACGATCTCAAACACACCCTCGCCCTCATCACGACCTCCGCCGCCTACCAGAGCCAGGCCGAAGTGGCTCTCGAAGAGGACGGCGGCGGGGACTACACTTACCGCGGCCCCCGGGCAAAACGCCTCACCGCGGAGCAGTTCGTCGATCAACTCTGGAGCCTCACGGGAACGGCCCCGAAGGCGTTCGATGCGCCAGTCGTTCGCGGGGTCAGCGATCCGGAGGCTGAGGAGCGCAGCACTCATCCGTCGAGCTGGATCTGGAGTTCATCGGCCTCTGCCGGGCCCGTTCCCGGTGGAGAAAAAATACTCGCCCGGCGCCTCTTCACCCCGGCGAAGCCCGTGCGATCCGCCGGGGTCGTAGCCGCTGCTGACAACAGCTTTTCCCTCTACCTCAACGCTCAACTCGTCGCCAGTGGCAGCGACTGGTCCGCTCTCGCATCGGCCCCCGCCTTTGTCAAAGGCGGAGCCAACACCCTGCTCCTCGTCGCGGAAAACGGAGCCACCACTCCCAATCCCGCCGGAGCCTACGCCGCCATCCGCCTCGTCTACGAGGACGGCAGCGACGAGATCATCACGACCGACGGCTCGTGGGACGTCTCCGCAAAAGTCCCCGCCGGGGCCAACGTCGCGAAATGGGAACTCGACAAACTGCCCTGGGAAAAAGCCGTCCCCGTCTCACTCGCTGCCTGGTCAGGAGCAGTCGACCCGCAGATCGGCAAAGCCCTCGCCGCCGTCTCGGCCGGGGCCCCTCTCATGGTGCGGGCCGGACTCGTGAAAAGCGATTTCCTGATGCGCAGTCTCGGACGTCCCAACCGGGAGCAGATCGTGACCTCGCGTCCCAGCGAACTCACCACCCTCGAGGCCATCGACCTCTCCAACGATGCCACCGTCGCCAAAGCGCTCGAGGCCGGGGCCGTGAAACTTGCCGCCGCGCACGGGAATGATCCCGGCCGCCTCATTGACGAGCTTTACCTCTCCACCCTGACGAGAATGCCAACGGAGGACGAGCGGATCGTCCTGCGCGAAATCCTCGGTGAAAATCCCGAACCCGAAACCATCGCCGACCTCACCTGGGCGATCTGGATGATGCCGGAGTATTTGATCGTGAGATAGAGGTCATGGAACACAAAATCCCCCGATTATTATTCGAACACCTAACCTTCGGCTAAAGCCGAAACCACTTTCCTACCTTGCTAACTTCCCACCTTTTACCGGCCGTAGGCCGTGTGCCGTAGGCCGCTCCCCCCCATGAACTTCCCCATCGACCTCACCGCGCCCGATCCCATTATCCGCCGCGACTTTCTCAAAAAGCTCTCCGCCGCCGGTGCCGCCGCGTGGATGAGCGGGGAACCGCAACTCGTCCGGGGCAAAGACCTCGAGCAACCCGAGGCAAAAGCCGACGCCTGCATCCTGCTGTGGCTCGCGGGGGGCATGGCCGCGCCCGAGACCTTCGACCCGAAACGCTACGCGCCCTTCGCGGTCGGCATGCCCGTCGATTCGGTCCTCTCGACCTTCCCCGCGATCAACACCCCGGTGGACGGATTACAGATCTGTCAGGGCATGGAAAACATCGCGAAGATCATGGATCGCGGCACCCTCATCCGCTCGGCGGTGCAGCCCGATCTCGGGAGCATCCTGCACTCTCGTCATCAGTATCACTGGCACACCGGCTACGTGCCGCCGCAGACGGTCGCGTGTCCGCATCTCGGCTCGTGGATGGCGCGAGTGTTAGGGCCGAAAAATCCGGTGATGCCGCCCTTCATCAACATCGGACAGCGTCTCGAGGGGGTCGGAGAAAAAGAGGAGCTCAAGGCCTTCACCACCGCCGGATTTTTCGGAAGCGAATACGGCCCGATGAATCTGCCCTTCCCCGAAGAGGCCGCCAAGTCCGTGCAACCACCCGAGGGCATGACCGCCGAGCGTTTCGCCAATCGCGACAAGCTCTACCGTCGCCTCGTCGATCAGAGCCCCCATCGCGACTACGCGAGCGACTACCAGCAGACCTCCCTACTGCGCTCGATGGACAATGCCTACCGGCTCCTCGGTTCGAAGGAACGCCGCGCCTTTGACCTCAACGAAGAGCCCGCCGAAGTCCGTGCGAAATACGACACTTCGCGCTTCGGACGCGGCTGTCTCCTCGCCCGCCGCCTCGTCGAGAACGGGGCCCGCTTTGTCGAGGTCACGACGGAGTATGTGCCCTTCCTCCACTTCGACACCCACGCCGAGGGCCACAGCACCGTGGCGCGGCTGCACTCGGAGATCGACCGGCCCATCGCGCAGCTCATCCTCGATCTCGAAGAGCGCGGCCTGCTCGACCGCACCCTCGTCATCATCGCCTCCGAGTTCAGTCGCGACGCCATGATCGAAGGCAGGCCGGGGTCGACCGCGAACGACCAGGCGGCCTTTAAAGGCGACAAGATCACCGAGATGAAACACTATGGACTGCACCGCCACTTCACCGGCGGCACGAGCGTGGCGATGTTCGGCGGTGGCGTGAAAAAGGGCTTCGTCTACGGCAAAACCGCCGATGAGAGACCGCTCGTGGCGGTCGAGAATCCCGTCACCGTCGCGGAGATCCACGCCACCATCATGACCGCGATGGGCGTCAGCCCGAAGACCGAGTTCCTGATTGAGGGCCGCCCGTTTTACGTGACCGAGGACGGGAAGGGCACGCCGGTGATGGAAGTGTTTGGGTGAGATCCTCAGCTATTCTCCCTGGTCAGCCGTTTCGAGAGTTTCTGCGGCCAGTGCATTGGGGAACCCGAAGCTCCAGAGGGAATTCCCCTCTCAATGCGATCTGGCGGTAAAAAAGACGGATGGCTTCCGTCGGCGTGAGTCCGAGTGAATCCAAGATGCGTTCTGTGGCCTCTTTGGTGGAGGGATCAATCCGGGCATGGATAACGGCTGATTGGGACATAAAGAGATTGCATCACGTTTGACACACATGGCCAGGATGTTCTGCCGGGCGTAGCTTCAAGTGCGCATCAGTTGCACACCCCATTTTGAACAAAACCCCACCGGACGGGTTCTCAACCTTCCTGATGGAACATCCCCCGCCTCAGTTTCCCGCTCTGATCGAGACGGTGTCGGGCTCGGGAGGAAAGGAAGGGCGAGCACGACTCCGGGAACAGATCCGGCGGTCGCGTCTCTTTCGCTTTCTCCCCCGCCCGAGGCGACTCATCCGCTGGAGCGTACTCGCGGGGCTCGCTTTATTTCTCGGACCACCGACTTTGAAAGCGATATGGTCGGATCCCGCAGAGGCCTTCGAGCCGGCGGCCGATGCGGTCCTCTATGATCGCGGCGGAACTGTCATACAGAGCTGGCCCGAGCGCGGGGACAGGCGTCCGGTGGCTTTCGCGGAGCTCTCGCCGTATCTCGTGAACGCGATCCTGGCGCGGGAGGATCAGCGCTTTTTCTCCCATTTCGGGATCGATCCGATGGCCCTCGTCCGCGCGGCCCGTGCCGATTTCGCGACTCGGCGGATCGCTCAGGGCGGGTCCACGCTGACGATGCAACTGGTCGAGCGCGCCTACCCGCAGCGTGAGAGAACGGTGACGGAAAAACTGCGCACCAAGTGGCTCGAATTTCTCATGGCGGCACGCCTCGAATGGCATGCATGGCAACAGACCGGGGATCGCCGGTCGGCCAAGGAGACGCTCCTCTCTGCCTACCTCGGACACATCGAGTTCGGACACCAAACCGTCGGCATCCGGGAGGCGGCCGAGTTCTACTTCCACAAAACCCCGGCGAAACTCACCCTCGGAGAATCGGCCTACCTCGCGGGTCTGGTCCGGGGGCCCTCGGTCAACAATGCCCACTACGACGCGGAGAACGCCCGGCTCGCCCGTGACGCGGTCGTGCGCAACATGGAAAAGCTCGGCCAACTGAGCGCGGGCGAGCGGGAGGACTCGACGTTTTACGTGGCATCCGAACGACGCCCCCGCTCGCGCCAGGGAGACGGATTCCTTTCGGCAGCGGTGCGCCGCGAGCTGCAAATGC
>Ga0209284_10002878_pt1 | contig 22401 bp, 20 predicted proteins | sample FRY03_FD_187211 | JGI IMG/M metagenome (GOLD analysis project Ga0209284, IMG submission 187211) | Freshwater microbial communities from Lake Fryxell liftoff mats and glacier meltwater in Antarctica - FRY-03 (SPAdes) (version 2) | ecosystem: Environmental > Aquatic > Freshwater > Ice > Glacier...
TCTTGAACGCCATCGCATCGTGTTCGATGAACGGTATGTGTGGGATTGATCGGAACCTTGGACCGCCCCTTCAGGGCTTGTTTGATGGGGGTTTATAGTTACCCTGGGTTGCGCTTTGCTCCACCCCGGGCTACCTTGGGCCGCACCTTCGGCGCTCTGGTTCGTAGTCCCGACGGGACGAAATGCTGTAGCCATGGGCGTTAGCCCGTGGTCAGCGTCCCGACATATGCCAAGCCCCAAACGGGGCGAAATGAATGCTTGCCGCCCCGTGTCGTCCCGTCGGGACTCAAACGCAAGATGCCTTCTCGAAACCATAGGCTTACGCCCATGGCTACAACTTGCCGCCGCGTTTCGGCTAAACCGTAATCATTCGGTGAAAACGCTTCTTACGAGGCATGTTGCTTTTGGAGTTTTCAATAACTCTAGGTAGAGCAAGGAATTACACATAGAAGAATCCCCACCGCCCCTGTTATCAATTTGAAGTCGGTGTTTGAGCAAGTATTTAAAGCCACTGGATTCCCGCCTTCGCGAGAATGACGGAAAGAAGAAGAATCCCCACCGCCCCTGTTATCAATTTGAGGTCGGTGGGCTTGATTGTCTCTACTCCTGCAAATCAATTTCACAAGCTTTTGCCAATCAGGTAATCAAAAAGCCTGATTGAATTTGCGATTTGGCACCTGTACTTCGCCGAACGGATACAATTAATCCTTTAAAAACCAAGATTTGGTTTGAGGATTGGTTTTAAAAAACTTTAATAGTTGTTCTGCAACTTTTCGTCTGCCACTATCACTTGGGTGTGTGCCATCTGCTGTAAAATCTTTCCGTTCCCAAATCAGAGAATCACTTTTTCTGGGATTGATGCCGTCCGCCCAAAGGTATGGCCCCCAAAGAAGCAAAGGTAGTTCGGTGACTTTTAGCTCGGTTTTAGAATTAACTGGGAATTGTTCTTGAATCAACCAACGGGCCGCAAAAGCGCTTTCATAGGCATAGGGTTCTGGGTTTAATTTACTTGTTGCATAACCCCCATAAATTCTGCTTGATAAATAAACGATCCGAAGGTTGGGGTACCTTGCCTTGGCATTTTTGATCACAGTTAGGGTGTCGGATTGAAGTTTCTTTCCATGTTCTAAAAGGTTGCCCATGGGGGCGACATTGGCAAGTTTTATCCAAGCGATTTGTACTTGCTTGGGAGTTACCTTGGCATTAATCAACCGACGCTCGGCTTCTTCCCACGCTTTAGCCTGTGGCGGTGCCCATTGTGCCATCGCCTGACCCCCTTGCGCACAATCCACAATGGTTAATTTTGATGATTTTTCCTCATCGGAATCTGCAATCTTTTTAAACATTGAGAACTCTTGAGTAGCGTTCGACATACTTATCGAGACTAGGACAATCTTGCCAGCTTTAGACGGATTGCCATCAGTATTGAGGGGCCTGATTATGTAAGTTTCTTTGGCAGAAGCACTTCGAAGGGAATCCGGTGGTTCGTTCTTTCCACTACCATAGAGCCCACCATCTTCTCCTTGATATTTTTCAGCCAGCTCGGTAAGCGGTTTGAATCCAAAAGATGTTTTGCCTATTGAACTTTGTGGCAGAGGATTGAGGTTTTTCTTGCCAAGTTGAATTACTTTAATTAGTGGTTCGTTGCCTTCGCGTTCGATAGTCAGAGAGACAACAACCCCTTCTTTAAGTTCTTTGGACTTAAGTCCATCAGCAAGTATTTTGCCATTTTCGTCAAGAATCTTTGCGTCCTTGTCTACCCTTACGGTTCTCTCTTTATCGTTTGCATTAACAATTAAAAAGCCTTTGTCTGGATCAACTTTTTTAATAACCGCTGTAACTTCAAATGCTAGAAGTGTTCCAGAAACCAAGATGAATACAAGCAAGGATGAAATTGTTCGGAGGAGCATTGAAGGTGTCCTTTAAGGGGTCCTTTACCTAGAATAAATTTAATTGTCTTTAAGGAATGTACCACGAATGGGTTGATTTCTCCGTGTATATAGTTCAAGGATTAAAGTAAAAGCAAGACGATAAAAATTAGACTTAGGACAATTTAAAACACGAATTAAAAAAAGGAAGTTAAATACAACTTCCTTTAAGAACCAACTAAGCAGTTGTAAATACTTGTTTTTCACCAAGTTTTGCAACCGTAACAACAGCAGTTTTACCATTTCCAAAAGCCACGCCGATAGCTACATCAACCACCTTATCCCACATAGAAACCTCAAGAACTAAAACTCTATTTCCATCTTTTAAGACTTGCAGGATTTTATCCTTATCTTCGGCGATTTGATCCTTGATCGCCTCAAAGGTGTGAGAATCGCAAACCTTAGCTTGAAGGTTATCGACCTTACCACTAGTTTTTTAAAACTCCATTCGAAAGAATTTCTCTAGGTCATTTTTATCTTTGAACAATTCTTGGTTTTTCAAAAAAAATGAAGAGAAACAACCTTCATCGCCGCATCAATATAATTAGTTTTGAAAGCTGTGACAAAATCGAGTGCGGATTTCTTTGCAAGATCCTCATTGGTATCTGCATCAAATGCCAAAGTATTACTTGCAAAAATAACAAATAAAGATAGTACTAGTTTCAACATATTTTATATGCTTTTTAAAAATCACCAGAAAAAATGTTAATGAGAATACACAAAATTTATTTTTAAAACAAGAACTAAAACTTCATCAGGCAGCGTTTACAACATCAAACCTTGCAGCCATTATTTCGTTCATTAACATTATTGTCCTGTTCGTCAAATTCCAGTATTTAATGTTGCAAGCATTTATGTGAATTGTTAAATATATTTTTGTTTTGAATTGGATTCATTTACAAGAGGTTTTTCGTATGCGTAATTTGATTTTTTCAGCTTGCACTTTGCTTAGTATCCTTACATCAAATAAACTTTTTGCACAAGATGATGCCGAAAAGAAGGACATGAAGAAACTCCAAGGAGCATATTCCTTGGCTTCCGGAGAGTTTAAAGGAAAGGCTTTATCAGCAGAATCTATTAAAGGCGCATCTATTATCATCGATAAAAACAGTTACAATGTGAAAATCGGCGAAACAACAATCATTGGAACCCAAAAACTTAGCCCAGGAAAATCACCTAAAGAAATTGATGCAATGGGTACCGAAGGTCCTAATCAAGGACTGACGCTGGGTATTTACAAACTCGAGAATGGGGAGTTTACTGTTTGCTTTGCAGCACCAGGAAAAGATCGCCCTAAAGAATTCACTTCAAAATCTGGAACAGGTGAATTCATGCATATTTGGAAAAAGAAGTAATTCTACTTAATTGCAATTTCTATAAAGGGTGTTAAAAGGCAATCCAGCCTATGATCTTTGGGAATTGTATAAAGAAACCTTGCCGACCCTTTCTGATATCAGTTGGGATTTTCGCAAAAAAACCTAATTGTAACTTTTAAAGCTATTGGCTACCAATTCACTAAAAACCAGTTAAATGCTTTATGTTGATTACATAAAGCATTTTTCATTTTGGTTACAAATCAAATGTTAGCAACACCGTAGGTCACTACTTTACAGAAACAATATTTGGCATGATTCGTTTTGATTAGCACACGGTGCCAATCAATCACTACTTTTTCAATTGGAGATTTTTGATCAAGAATAATGATTCAAAACTATTGGCCGCAGGATCGTACTTTCGCTATTCTACAGATTTGCCGGACAACGCATTTCTCGAACAGCAAAAAATTCGGTGTCAACAACAAGCTGAAAAAATGGCGTTGTTCATTTCGCCTGAATTATAATTCAGCGGTTCAGCAGTTCCCGGAACGAAGTCGGACCGCCAAGGAATTGAAAATCTTTTTGCAGCAGTTGCAGGCTTCTAAGGTTACCTTCATTAAAGATGTTAGCCTAGAAAGGCTTAAGAAAAACGGTTGTTCATAAGGAAGACCTAGTACACGATGGGCGGGCTTTATCAAATGAAGAAGCTTCCTTCCTTATTTACGCAGTAAAGAGCTCTAGAAAAACAACGCTATTACTTACCCCTGAAGATAGAAGCTTCCTTTATTGGTGTGCTATTACAACCGGATTAAGGGCAAAAGAACTACAAAGCTTACACCCAGAAGACTTCAACCTTATTACAGGTACGGTAACAATCAAGGCAAGTAATGCAAAAGCACGCAGGCAAGATACCCTGCCCTTACAAGCCGAACTTGTCACAGCCCTTAAGCCTTGGATGAAAACCAAAGCACCTAAAGCCCAAGTATGGAAAGGCACTTACCATCGGGGGCAATTCGGAAAAAGGCTAAAGATTGATATGAGAAAATCAAGATGCTTGTATATATCCTTGGCAACATCCCCAGAAGAGAAGCTGAAAAGAGAATCAGAAGACTTCCTTAAATGGAAAGATAGTAATGGCAAGTTTGCAGACTTCCATTCTCAAAGGGCAACCTATATTACTACCCTTGTAAACAGCGCAGGCGCAAACTTGAAGCAAGCCCAGATTCTAGCCCGCCATAAAGACCCAACAACAACTATGCGCTATATCAAAACAACTGATAAGGAACTGGTTCAAATAGTTGGCAACCTACCAAGCCTTGTTACCACTACCTATGCGGGAAAAATGCCAACAACAAGCGATGCGCCTGGCTACAGCCTTGTTACATTTGCCAATATCTGGGGGTAATTGGAGTCATTCGGGGGAGCATGGGCAAGATATAGTGACAATCCGTTCCAACCAAGGAAAAGATGAAAAGGCCTATAATAATAGCGGTTTTAATCAAGAAAGTGAAATGCGCCCGGTAGGAATTGAACCTACGACCCTCGATTTAGGAAACCGATGCTCTATCCCCTGAGCTACGAGCGCAATTACTTCATTCTTATTCTATGAACGAGGCTTTGGTAAGTCTCTCCTCTTTGCTAGCTGAAAAAAAATCTTGCTGAAAGCAGATAAAATAACAGTGCAGCCATATCTGCACAAACAAGGGCAATAGGGCCCGCAGCCACCTGCGGATTCATCTTCAGAATTTTCAAAATATTGGGCACGCCCTGCCCTGCAATAGCAGCCAAAGTGACCCCGCCTGTAATTCCCACAAGCAAAGTGGCAGTCAGGGGCAGATCCGAAAATCTTAGATAAGAAAACACCACCACAATTAATGCAGTTCCTAACCCCAAAGCCAAACCCGTTAACCCTTCTCTATACAGTTTCACAAAAAGCTTGGTCCAAGTTACACCATCCTTGTGCATGGATTGAAGAGAGATGCTAACCGACTGGATAGCAACACTTTCAGCAAGTGCAAGCACAACAGGAATAAAGAGTGCAAGCACAATAAATTTTTCGAGTTCATATTCAAACAAACCAAGTAGGAATGCTGCAACTAAGCCCCCCGCAACATTACAAACCAACCAAGGAAAGCGAACGGAAAACCCAGTCCACAACCCAGAGTTTTTAGCTTCTTCCCAATGAACCCCAATAAGTTGAAAAAGATCATCGTAGGTATCTTTAGGAAGGCCCTGAGAAAGATCCTCGGTCATGCTGCTTATTTCTGCATTATAAGTGCGAATATCGAGCATTCCCACCAATAAGCCAGATTCATTCACCACAGGAAAAGCTAGGAACTTGTACATGGTAAAAAATTCACATGCATCAAAGATGGTTGCAAAGGTAGGAATAGCGACGGGCCTTTTCACCATTAAATCATCAATGAGTTTTTCGGGCGAACTTAGAAGAAGCGAGCGGGTAGCCATGATTCCCCGAAGTTTTCCCAGATCATCTACAACATAAAAGTAGATAATGTTGGAAGAAAAAGGTGGGGAATTACGAATGGAAGCAAGTGCCTCAAAAACAGTCTGACCTGTTTTAAGAGAAGCAACATCCCTGTGCATATGCTTCTCCACCAGATCGTCCAGTGGAGGAATCATGGGCTGCGTAATCATCCTGATTAACGATCCTTGTCTTTTTTCAGAATATTCCAATGCACCCTAGCAACATCACCCATGTAATGATCAACCGGGCCAATTTTTGCCGCTTGTTCCATATGCTCAAGTGCTTTTTTCTTATCATCGATGGATTCATAATAAAGCCCGAGGTAAAGATGGGCGTAGAAAGGTGCGAGTTTAGCTTGTTCGGGAGGAGCCTTTGCAGCGATCTCGAGAATTTTTTCGGGTGCAAACTTTCCTTGAAACATGGAATAGACTTCTGTCATGGGAACCCTGCGATCGCCCTGAATGGGAAGCATTGCAGCACGGGCTTTTTCTGGAGTTTCTGCCCGAGCGAAACAAAGGTAATGCCATACGCCATTCTCTACATCACTGTTTTCCACTTTTTGGTAAGATTCAAATTGCTCCTTACCTTCCTTGAAACGGCCAAGATAATAAAGAACGATACCCCTGCGCCAATGGCCTGGATATTCATCGGGGACAAGTTTAATGTAGGCATCAAAATCATCGCCTGCTTCTTTCATTTTGCCCAAACGAAAGTTCGCACTGCCCCGCTGGTCAAGTGCGTTATAAAATTTGGGGTTGGCCTTGAAGGAATTATCAAAGTCCTTGAGGGCAGAAGTATAATCGTGCAAGCCGGAATTTGCCATTCCGCGCAGATAGTAAAGTCTTTCATTCTTAGGGCTTTTTGCGATAGCTTCGTCCGCAAGCTTAATTGCCTTGGGAAAGTCCTTACCTCGAATTGCGAGGTCGATTTTTATCAGGTCTTCCATGCCTTCTGTTTGCGCAGGAATAATAAATGCCATTAGCATTGTTAGCAGTATCATAATAGTAACCTTTCAAAACGAGAATCAATTGCTTGCACTGAAGTCAACATGGGAGGATAGTACTCCAATGATAAAAGTAATTCTACAAGGAAGAACCGATGAGACCTACAGACATCACGATAAAAAATGTAAGTTTTAGCACCGAGGATTTTTCGTACCGGACAATGATCAAGTTTGGTGGCGTCACGGTAGACCGGGTTACCATGCTGAACGCAGAGGTTGAAGTGGAAACCTCGCAGGGAAAACGCAGTGTGGGAAAAGGATCGATGCCCTTGGGAAACATCTGGGCATTCCCCTCAAAAACGATGGTATACGATAAAACATTAGGAGCGATGAAAACGGTAGCTGCAAGTTGTGCATCGGTATATGCAAAAACAAAAACCAGTGGTCATCCAATTGAAATCACTTGGGCTTTGGAAAAAGAACTTATAAGTAACGCAGAGGCGGAAGGCCGTAAATTGAATTTAGATGATCCCATTCCACCGCTTGCGACCTTGGTTTGTGCTAGCCCATTTGATGCAGCGTTACACGATGCCTATGGCAAAGCCCACCAGTTAAGTTGCTACCACACCTATGGCGGAGAATTTCTGGATAATGACCTTGGTCGCTTTTTGGGCAAAGATTTTAAGGGTGTAAAAATTGAAGACCATGTAACGAAAGAACCGGTTGCAAGCCTGCCTTTGTATCATCTGGTTGGGGCACTGGATCCATTGTTTCAATCAGATGTGGTGAAACCTGTGGGAGACGGATTGCCTGAGACTTTGGGCGAATGGGTGTTGTTCAATGGCTTAACCCATTTGAAAATCAAACTAAATGGAGAGGATCTAAACTGGGATGTAAACCGGGTAGTGGGGGTGGAAAAAGCAACGGAAGTAGCACAAAGGCAGCGGGGGCAATTGATCTGGCATTATTCCCTTGATTTCAACGAAAAGTGCAAGAATGTGGAATACCTGTTGGAATTTCTCGAGCAGTTAAAGGAAAAATCACCTGCAGCTTTTTCCCGAATTGCGTATATCGAGCAACCCACTGGAAGAGATTTAAAAGCCAGCAGAGCGAATGTGATGCATGCTGCAAGCAAACAAATCCCCGTGGTGATTGATGAATCGCTATTAGATTTAGAAAGCCTGTTGATGGCTCGGGAAATGGGGTACACAGGTGCAGCGTTAAAAGCATGCAAGGGGCAATCACAATCGGTGGTGCTTGCAAGCGCAGCTAGGCACATGAAAATGTTTTTATGTGTTCAGGATCTTACCTGCCCCGGAGCATCATTAATACAAAGCGCAAGTTTGGCAGCGCATGTTAAAGGAGTTAGCGCAATCGAGGCGAATTCTAGGCAGTACTGCCCAAAGGCAAACACGCAATGGGAAAACAGCTTCCCCGGAATTTTTAAGATCACCAATGGCTCAATGCAGACAAGCTGCTTGAACGGTTTGGGCCTTGGCGCAGACCCGAAGTAGGGCATTAATCAGGAAGAGCCTGCCCCTTGGTTTCACGCATAAAGGGTAAAAGCAAAAAGCCTGCTAGATAGATAAAACTCATGGTGGCGCAAGCTTTGCCATAATCGCCACCAAAAACATCGTTCATCAGAGCGCCTGTTTGCAATGAACCGATTGCAGCAAGAATACGACCAAAGTTAAAGCCAAAGCCCTGGCCTGTGGCGCGAATTCGGGTAGGGAATAATTCGGGAAGATAAAGAGGCAACCAACCATAGAACGCAGCAGTGAATGCGCCTGCAATAAAGATTGTGAATAGAAACCAAGGGCCGAAGGTATCGTTGGTGCGGAAAAACAATTGTGCAGAGCCCAGTGATATAAGGCATAAAAAAGCATAGGTCCAGCGTCTGGAAAACTTTTCACCAATAATAGCTGCAATAAAGCAACCAATAGAAGCCCCCAAAGCTGAGGTAAGTTGAGTGTATTGCTTAGCCCCAGCCAAGCCATTTGATAGCTGATCCGCCCACGGGGCAGACCAAAGAACGGAACCCCAGGTGCCCAGAAGGGCAACGCCCGATAAGCCCGCAGCGATCATCATCATAGAGATTGTGGCTTTACGAAATTCAGGAGTTTCATTATTGCGAGAAAGATAATTGCGGATGGGCCATAAATAGCCAATGGTGACAGCAATTAAAAGGATGGCGGTTCCGACTGCACGCAAAATCCAATCACAATCGATTGCCCAAAGATACAAGATACCAAAGCAGGCGAACGAGCCAAACAAGACGCCCATGAGGTCAATGGTGGCCCAACCATTGGTACGGCCCTGCTCTTTTTCTTTTTCCCACTTGTGCGATTCAGGAACAAAAAAGCGAATGATCATCGTAAGAAATGCAGGAAGTATGCCCATAAGCATAAGCAATCTCCAGCCTGAGTTTGCGGTGAGGGCGTTAATCCAGTTCTGAGGCATATGGGCTATTTGCAAGACACTTTCGAGCGCAGTATGAACCTGAGTTAGAAACAAACTAAGCAATGCAACAATAACATAGCCTAAATTTCCCGCTGCACCAATCAGCCCCGCAAGCAACCCCCGCGATTTACCCTGCCATATTTCCATTACCAAGGCCACACCAAGCGACCATTCGCCACCCATGCCCAAGGCTGCAAGAAACCGTACCGCAACAAGATGCCAGGGATCTTGAGCAAAGGCCCCAAGTGCAGAAACAATTGCATAAGTAAGAATACTGATAGTCATGGCACGAACACGGCCAATGCGATCGCCCAACCAGCCAAAGAGAACGCCACCGGTAGCAGCCCCGACAAGAAAAGCAGCCGTGATTACTCCATACCATTTTCCAAATAACGCATCGGAAAATTGATCCCCCATGAGTTCTTGCAAGGCGGGTCGGGCAACTACGGGAAATAACCCCATTTCGAACCCATCAAACATCCACCCCAGAAGAGCTGCAACAAGGGCCATATACTTTCCACGATCGCCTGTAACTTGATTCATTGCTGATTCTCATTAAAAAAGAATACCTTTACGAGCTTCAGCATACGGCATGATTTGACTAGGTCAATCGAATGCATAGATATAAGAATAATTTTTACAGAATATCCGCTGGCATACAAACCCCCACTCTTGGTAAAAGTAGTCTGGTGAATTCAATAATTGGAGATAGCATGGCAGGATTAATAGTAAGCGTTTCTGGAATCCGTGGCATCGTAGGAGATACCCTTACGGTTGAAGTTGCTATGCGCTTTGCGCGCGCATTTGGCGAGCAACTTGGAAAAGGCCTAGTTCTTGTTGGCACCGATGGCAGACCCAGTGGCAGAATGTTAAAGCATGCTGTTTGTGCGGGGTTGAATGCTAGCGGCTGCCAAACCATGGATGTAGGAGTAGTGCCCACCCCGACTATGGGAGTCGGGATTACAGCATTAAAAGCAATTGGCGGAATTCAAATCACAGCAAGCCATAACAGTGCGCCCTACAATGGCATGAAGCTTTTTGGAAGCGATGGCAGAGTTGTCCCCGCAAGCCTTGGCGAAATAATCAAGAATCGCTATGAGTCAAAATCTTTTTATCATGCCAAATGGGATGAAGTTTCAGAAGAGGCAAACGCAAAGGATATAGTTGAAAAGCATGTGCAAAAAATTCTTGCGGTTACCGATACTGCAGCGATTGCAAAAAATGGCTGGCGGGTTTTTGTGGATGCTAATGGAGGCGCAGGTGGGCCAATTGCAGCAAAACTACTTAGCGCACTGGGTGTTGAAGCGATTTTGATCGGGCAAAAAGCCGATGGCAATTTTACCCATGAACCCGAACCCGTCGCTGCTAACCTTGCCTCCATCGGACCAATGGTAAAGAAAGCCAAAGTTCATGCTGGTTTTGTTTTAGACCCCGATGCAGATAGGCTGGCGTTATTCAATGAAAACGGCGAATTCTTAGGTGAGGAATTAACCCTCGCCCTCGCTGCATGGGCTAGACTCGAAGAAAAACCTGGCCCCATGGTGGTTAATATGTCTACCTCGCTGGCTAGTGAAAACGCTGCAACAAAATTCAACCAGCCTTGCTATCGTAGTGCGGTGGGCGAGGCTAATGTCGTCGATCTTATGATTGCCAAGGGGGCGGTAATTGGGGGCGAAGGCAACGGCGGCGTTATTGATCCAAGAATCGGCTGGGTGCGCGACCCCTTCATCGGCATGGCGCTTATTCTTGGACTGATGACCAGAAAAAAGAAGCCTTTGGGGGACTTGGTTCATGAAATACCACTTTTTAATATCTACAAAGATAAAATTGATATGAACAGAAACTCTCTAGAAATCTGGTACGAACGGGTTGCGGAAGCTTTCCCGGATGGGGGCACCGATCGCACTGATGGTTTAAGAATTAGCTGGCAAGAAAAATGGATTCATCTTAGGCCCAGCAACACTGAACCCATTGTCAGGGTGATTGCTGAGGCACCAACGATGGAAGAAGCAATTGGATTATCTAAAACTTGCAAAACCTTGGTTCCATGATTACCTTCAACCAATAGGTTTGACAAGAAAGAGCATGCAAATCAAACTAATTATGATGATGCGTAACAGTCATCCGAATTGCAATTGGTTTATCTTCAACCGAAAGTTCATCTGAAACAGTATTTCTAATCAATTCGCCACGAACGATAGAAATATTGTCCGGGGCATCAATGCCAACTCGAACTTTGTTTCCCGAAACTTCAAGAACGGTAACAATAATATCGTTACCAATTCTAATTTGCTCGCCAAGTTTTCTAGTTAAAACTAACATGGTAAAAACTCCTCCTTGAGATTAAAAACTTTCGATCATCGAGATTCAAGATACTGAGACCCTTCGCCACAACCCTCACATAATATAAAACCGCACACCATACATTTAGACAACCCGCCTAGGGAAACCCATTGCCCGGTGCACAACGGACAAGTTTTTGTGCAGGCAGTCATAGCTTTCCTTTCCAAGGATGTACTACCGCCAGATTGCGGTTGAGCTTCATTGATCATGAAAAAGTCCTCAAATAACTATAGGCAAGTTCACAAATGTTCGTTTGTACACTATACTTGAATTTCTAAACCTTGGCAACCGCAGGGCAATCACTTTTCATTAACACTTACCAGTTATAAACTTACGGCTTATACAATTAACCTTGCAGCAGGCCTGAGTAAGGTTGAAGAGAATTATTTCCTTCATTAGACACCTTGTTTTAAGGGTTTGGTGTTCAACCTTGGAGCATCCTCGCATGACAATTAAAAAAGAAAAGGTTGGCAGGTGAAATTTGTTTACAACATTCTCTGCTTCCTTCTTGAATCCAACCAAGACTGCCCTTATAAACAGTTATTCGTGAGATAAGGGGTATTATTTCCCACCTTTGACTATTATTTTCAGCGAAACAATTTGAGGAGTATTTGATCATGCGCATGTTTGGACTATTCGTGTTGGCAATTGGAATGGTGACCTTGGCAACGGCGCAGGAAAAAGAAAAAGCAATTCCTCGAAGCGCAGGCGAATTAAAAGCCATCGAGTCACTCCGCAAAATGGGCGCCTTGGTTTTAGAAGTTGCTCAAAATGATAACCATCTAGACATCTCTTACCTGCAGCCTGATGATAAATTTGGGGACGCACAACTTACACCTCTCAAAGACCTGAAGGGCATTGTGCACCTTAACCTGCGCAACCAACCCGTCACCGATGCCCTTTTGGTTCACATTAAATCTATTGACAGCCTTATCCAGTTGCATCTAGAAAAAACCAAAGTCACCGACAAAGGGCTTGCGGAACTTAAAGGATTAAAAAACCTTGAATACCTCAACATTTATGGCACCGAAGTAACTGATGCGGGTATTGCACAACTTGCAGAACTCAAAAAGCTCAAGAAAGTTTTCTTATGGCAGACCAAAGCAACTAAGGCAGGCGCAGCAAGCTTAGCAAAAGCTATCCCAGGCTTGGATGTAAATATGGGCTATGATGACATCAAGCTCCCAGAACCAAAAAAAGAAGAACCAAAAAAAGATATGAAAAAAGAAGAGAAGAAGAAAGATGCCAAAAAGGATGATAAAAAAGCCGATGCTGCCAAGGATATAAAGAAAGAAGAGAAGAAGAAAGATGCCAAAAAGGATGATAAAAAAGCCGATGCTGCCAAGGATATAAAGAAAGAAGAAAAGAAGTAATCTTACCTCTGATCAAAAAAAGCTTCGCACCCAAGGTGTGGGGCTTTTTTATTTTAATCAACTATTTCAAACTTAGTCTTTCCCTTGTATCATTTCTTTTACTATGCAAGTTTACCTACAACTCATTCGCCTGCCTTTGCTTCCATCAACCTTGGGCAACATTTGCCTAGGTGCGATTAGTGCAGGAATAAGCCAAACTGATTTCACAAGTTTCATTCTGCTGCTATTTTCATCTGCATTTCTTTATGCATCGGGGATGGCTTGGAATGACTATTTCGATGCAAAAATTGATACTGTAGAAAGGCCAGAAAGGCCAATACCCTCGGGCAAAATTTCGCCTAACAGGGCAAGTATTTTCGCTTTTACACTTATGATCACAGGCATTACATTTGCTTTTGTCGCAGAATTTTTAAGAGCTTTTTCTGGTTGGTCGATTTTTATCACTCTGCTGATTTCATTTTTTGTTCTGGCTTATGATGCGGGGGGGAAAAACTTTTTCTTCGGCCCCATCCTTATGGGCGCTTGCAGGTTCTTCAATGTACTTTTAGGTTGGTCGGTCGTCGTTTCACAACCTTCTCAATTCGGGTTCATTGATTTATTTGATAGTTGGTCTCTACTGCTGTCCCCCTTCCCTGCAATTGCATTTCTTCAAGCGGGAATTGTGGGGATTTACATCGCAGGGGTTACTTGGTTTGCAAAAAACGAAGCGGAACAAAGCAACCGTAGTTCGCTGGTAGCAGCGAGCTTAGTTATCATCATTGCCCTTTTTATCGCCTTGATTTTTCCAACTTTCAAACTTCATGAAAATGCAACCACTTGGTTGTACCCTTACCTACTTTTTCTTCTAATGGTTCGGGTTGCAAAAGCTTTATTAAAGGGAATCCAAGATCCGACCCCCAGAAATGTTCAACAAGGGGTGGTAACTTGCTTAAAATCTCTGATATTGCTGGACTGCATTTTAACCATTGGAATTGCGGGTTGGGTTGGCCTTTGGATACTTATTCTTTTAGTGCCTAACCTGATTATAAATCGTTTTAAAAAACTATATTCTACCTGATAAGAATCAGTATTTATTTATCTTCAAGCTTATCCAACTGGGCGAGAATATCTCTAAGGTTGGCCCCATCAGAAATCCGAATAGAAGCGTCGTTTTCTCTAAGTATAGGAGGGGCAGTGCGCCCTTGAAGTTCAACAAACTCATCACTGCCGATATTTGTTTTCTTCTTTTTGGGTAGCGGCCTTTGTGATTTGGGGGGTGGTTGCTCCCCTTGGATTTGGATGATGCTATTGCTATCATCGGGTGAAACATGAAAAGAATCGTTATCTGGGCTTGGTACATCATCTGAAAAAAGTTCGAGTTCGAACGGGGAATCGTTTTTAGGAACTAGATTTTTATTGGGTGCCTCAGGATTAATTGGCTTTGTAACCGAGGTAGGAATCATTACCCTGAAGGATATTGGCCCGATCAAAAGCATATCGCCTTCGCGAAGAATGGTGCTCTTGGAAATTTTCGCACCATTGACATAGGTGCCATTCACACTTTGCAAATCTACAACAAAAGCAAGCCTATCTTTAAGGGTTAATTTGCAGTGCTTACGACTAACATTCGAAGATGGGATGCGAATCTTGCAATCCTCGGCACGACCAATATAGCTTTCACCATCCTTGACAACAATGCGTTGCTTTGGTTTACCATCCTTCAGGATTTCCAAGAAAAGACGCATGAAGATATATGCCTTTACAAGAGCAACAAAACCGATCTATTTATAGCAGCAAAAACGCAGGTTAGCAAAACTTAAACGCCAGCGGTTAACAAAAGAGGGGAAAAGCCTTCCGGGCTCTCCCCCTCTCAATTTAAGTTGAACTACAAACTAATTCCCCCCTGGAATTACGGAACTATTTACCACGGTTGCACCAGGTTTAATGTTAGCAGTGCTTTCAAATATAGGGGTAACGGAAACCCGCATTGATCTACGGTCTGAAGAAAGCACAACCTGAGTGGTCATATCCATGGCATTTTTCATGAAAGATTGAACTCTGGTTTGATAAAGTATTTTATCATTTCCATCATTTTTATTGGCAGCAGGTGCTTCCATTTCAACAGGTATTGCACCACTTGCAATTGAGGTTCCCTGTTGAAAACCGGTAATTTCAGGATCAGCAATATCACGAAGTTGAGTACCAACATCTTTCGAAACCATGCGCATCTTTTCAGACCTGCTGGTAGGCCTTAACGAAGGGGGAGAAACATAAGCAAGTTCAGTCCTTCGACCTTCCTCAACTTTTACCACCAAGGGGGTGTTTTTAGTCAAGTCAATGGAGAAAATATCTTCATGTTGCTCGGCGGTGCCTTGGTTGTGTATTACACGAATCTGAGCTTTGTCGCCCAAGGTTTTGCCCCATACTTTCTTGACTCTGATTTCGTAATTACCCTTGAATGCTTCCGCTGCGGTGTAGGTCTCTAAGCCTGCTTCGGTAAGCGAGTCACCCAAAAACACACCACCACCAACGGTCTGAGTATTGGTTGGGTTACAAACACTTCCAACAGGCTCTTTTACTTGAAGATCAAGATCTGCATCACCCTGCCAAGCAAGCTTGATGACGAGATCTCTACGGCCTTTTTCCTTGATGCTGGCAATTGCATTTTGAGCCTGGTCATTACCGGGCTGCCTAAGTTTTCGTGCAAGTGCTTCGGATTTAATCCGGGCAAGTTCCTGAAGTTCTTTATTATCTGCAGGCCAATCTTGCTTCATCAGGTTGCTTGCGGCCCAATCCATTGCCTTGGTATCACCTGCAAGTTCTGCAAACTTAATTGCAGCTTCAAACGGTGCAGAGGTATTAGGTTCAAGATGAGCAGCTTGCTTGCAGAAAGCAAGGGCCATGGTGTATCGTTTCATTTCAGCCATGGTGTTTGCAGCTTTAAGGAAGCCATGACCATCTGCAGGTTCAAGATCGATTGCTGCAACTTCAGCGCGTTCGATCTCAGCGGGTGAACCGCCACTTTCACGCAAGGCAATGGCAAGCGCTTCATAAACCCAAGGCTTGACAACAATACCTTTACGGATGTTAGCCTTAAGAAAATCTGCTGCATGATCAAAGTAGCGATTCATTGCAAGGAAATCTGAAATTGCAATAACCATGGAAGGATTATCGCCTGCTTTTTCAAGCGCATCCTGCCAATATGCTTGGGGATCAATCTTCAGTTTGGCTGGATCAAGTTTTGGAACAGCAGCAACAATGGGTTTGCCTTTATTGTCGAGCTTGTTATCAACAATTACTTTGCCATCTTTGGGTTTTTCCAATGCGCCCATGCCCGCTGCTGCACCACCAATGTTGATTACTGGTGCATAGGCGTTTGTATGAACTCTGGAAGTACCTTTGATAACCAAAGCATTGGCAGTAGAGTAATAACCGATCTGATTTTTTTCAGGGCCGGCTGCAGGGTCTGCAAGAGGGTCTTCTGCAGCAGCGCCAGGAGCAGCAATTGCGGTAGCCCAATCTTTATCGCCATTACCTACAACATTTCGAATGATGGTGATCAAAACATCAGAGGAGTTGCCCCCTTGTTGGCCAAACTGTGCCCCTGCATTTCCGAACTGGCCCTGTTGGCCGACTGCACCATTTTGCCCGAAGTTTCCGCCATTGCCTGCCATGGCCATACCACCACCAAGCCCGAGGCCTGCGTTACCGCCGAGCATCCCGGCACCGCCTAAACCACCGCCAAGGCCACCGAGGGCACCTTGACCACCACCACCGCCACCGATGGCGCCGATACCGCCCGCCATGATTGCGTTATTAAAGCCTTGATTTTGAACTGCTTGTTGTTGAAGACCAAAGCTACCTGCTTGGCCATAAAGGGTTGCCTGTTGAAGGCCAACCTGTTGATTAAAAGCACTTGGAGGAGGATAAACAAGATCTGCGACAGGATAGATGCGCACTACTTTTTCAGCAATGGCTGCAGCGCCCGTGGTTATTTCAATACTTTCTCTTCTTATCATGAAAGTTGCAGTTGAACCTGCAGGAATTCTTGCAAGAATCTTCTTTAATACCGTGGAAACAGAACCATTCACAGGGGGAAGAGGCTTATCTGCAGATGCAACTATCTGGCTGTTGACATCCATCACACCATCAGCCGCAAAAGCTTTTTCATTGATATCAAACTCAAGGTTATAAACTCTGCTGAGTTGTTCCAAGACTTCAGACAGATTAAAATCGCCATCTTTAAGACCTGGCCATCGAACTTGTTTAAGCAGAGTGTTTTTAAGTTCTATAGTTCTAGGAAGCGGCTGATTATCACCAAAAGTAGAAGTGCCATACTTGGCTTTGCGTTTTTCAGAGAAATCGGACCAATCCTTGTATTCTTTTCTGCGAGCATAATACGAAGCATCAGGGAAAACGATTTCTGGTTCATCAGGAAAAGGAATATGGGATCTTTCAACTTCGAATAAAGTTGCAAGCCATTTATCATCGCGTAACCGTTGCAAGTCTCGCATTTCCCGGAGGTAGTATCCTCTTTGGCCAACGGTGTAAGCTGCGGCTACAGCTTGGGGAACGGGCAAGCCGAGATTAACCATATCTTGGCGGATTCCTTGGGCTTGTTTGCTAGCTTCGAGTTCGCGCGCCTGATTCATCAGATTATGATAAACTCGCATTCTTTCGGTAATGCGCTCTTGCTGATTAACCACCATTTTTGATTGTGCGGTTCGCGCATCTGCATTTGCAAGCAATTGAAGTCGTTCATCTTGGTCACTCTTAACCCTGCGACCTTCCCGCTTCACACCTTGCAAGGCTCGCTCAATTCGACCCACTAAATTATTTTGGCCTTTCGGGCTTAAATCAGGGTTGGTTTGGGTTGTATCCAGAATACGCTTAAGCATTTCGTATGCACCATCTGGGTCTCGTGTGACCAAACGATTTGCATTTCGAATAATTTCGTCCACCGTTTGGGTCGCTTGCTGATCTGCAACTGCCCTTCTAGCTTCGGTTTCCTTAAGAATATCTCCCTCGTTTATTCCTGCAACAGGGGCAGGCAATACGGGCTTTTCTGGGGCATTCTTTTCTACAGGCACTTGGGCCACAGGCACTCTTGTTTTTTTGCCCTGCGCCCCAATGCGAACAATAGTTTCGCCCTTCGTGGGTTGAACTTCTTTACGAATCTGCTCGAGAGTCAACTTGCCATCACGCAACTTCTGCACCATCTTCGAGCCATTTTTGGCCTCACCATCTTGCGGGTCTATTTCTAATGCCTGATTAAACAGCCTTGATGCTGCATCAAACTTATCTTCCCGCAAAGCCCATTCTGCTTTCTCTTTTAGATCACTTACTGCGATTTGGTTTTGCTCCGCAGCAAAAGCCAGGGCTCTATCTGCTTGGATCAGAGCGGGCGTTTCCTTTACGCTCTTCCACTGCTGCACAACCTGAAGTAGGAAATAGTTTTCGGGTTCCGAGTCGGGGATGTTTTCGCTAACGCTCAGCGAAACATCTTTGCCCAACTGTTTGCCATCAAGCTTATATTCAAGGGCTTTCCCCGCTTCAATTTTCCCTACTACAAGGGTGGGTGTATCCGAGCGCAAGGGTGGCAACTTCGAAGGGTAAATTTCCGACACTTCTTTGGGCAATTGCAACGATGCAGAATAAAGCACAGGAACTTCGATTGCAGATTGCAAACGCTTGTGCAAATCTTCCACCCAATCACCCGGCAACATGCGCATGCATATCCCACCCGTACCAGAAGCTAATCCGTGGAGGTTTGAAGGGTCCAGTCTTGAACCAATGGGCACAGGGAAAAACACTACTTCTTTGCTAGTCATTTCTTTGCAAAGCCCCGCCCGATCTGCACTATCAATCGGCCCTGCGATACTCATGCCATCACCCATGAAAACCAAAACACGCTGCCTGCCTGTTATCGATTCGAATGAACTTATTGCATCGGAAATTCCTTTTTTAAGGTTAGTACCGCCCGATGCGTATTCCTTTGCCAACTCTTTTACCGAGGCAACCGCATCTTCCTTCTTGCGAAATCCCCTACTGATTTGTTTGGAATCATTACTAATGGTCATAATCGAAAGGCGGTCTTCGGACTGAAGATTATCAGCAAACAGCGCAGCCACTTTTCGCGACATTTCTAAGGGCGCAGAAGCTTGGCTGGCAGAAGTATCCACCAAAAGCAAGATATCGCGGGGCATTCGGGCATTTGCCTGCAACTTCGGTTGCACTTGCAACGCAAAGTATGTCTCATCTTTTTGGGTTTTGTAGGTTACTAGGGGGTGCCCTGTAAAACGGCATTCCGAAAGCTTCATTTCGAATTGCCTATCTTGATGTATCGGTTGCATCAGGCCCGTACTACGGGTATCCTGCTCTTTTTTGCCCTTGCCCGCCTCGCCCAGCACTTTGGTTGATGCGATGATCGCACCTAGCCCCAAGATTCCAGCTGCCCCAATTGCAAATCGATATCGAATCATGATCGGCCCCTGTCTAAAGTACACCGGGCAGGGAATCTGCCAAATGTATCTAACAATTAGATTCTAAAATATGAATGGCTTGCGCTACAAAATATTATCTTTTTGACACCCTTGTTTTGCATCTTATTTTCGTCACTTTCGTAAGAAGCGGTCTATTTGCACCCCTACAAAGCAACAATCAAGGTCAACGGATTAAGTATACCACGAAAAACCATCCTTATTGCAAACTTTAAATCACCAACCGAAAAGGTGAATTGATTTTTTCCTCGAGACATGTTACGAGGCTACTAGGTCGTCTTTTTAAATTCAAAATTTGGCCTGCAGAAAGGATTCTGTCAGACAAAATGTATTCGTATATTAGCACAATCTGGTCTTATCGCTATTTCTGGTTTTCTTTGGTGCAAAATGACTTGCGCCAAAGGTATCGGGGCTCCGTTTTAGGCATGGGATGGTCCCTTTTGCACCCTATCGCAATGACCATCATCCTTTGCGTGGTTTTTGGCGGCATCTTTCAACAAGACTATCGCTTTTTCGGCCCCTTCCTACTTGCTGGCATGGCTATTTGGAACTTCATAACCCAAAGCATCACAGCAGGTTGCAACAGTTTCTTCATGGCAGAAGCCTACATTAGGCAACAACCTATCCCTATGGCCATTTACCCCCTCAGAACGGTTCTAGGACTTGGGTTTCATTTTCTAATCGGCATGGGCTTGGTTATCGCCCTTAGCCTTTGGTTTATAGGCTGGCCAGGCATAGTTCCCATTTTAACCATATTTCCCAGCATGCTGCTCATCTTTTTATTTGGCTGGTCTCTTTCTTGTATTTTTGGTCTCGCTACCGTTTATTTCCGTGATACTAGGCATCTTTCCGAAGTTGGCCTTCAGATCCTTTTCTACATCACCCCGGTTATGTATCCGCCTTCGGTTTTGGAAGGCAGAAGGATCGGCATACTTCTTAAATATAACCCCTTCGCACCCTTCCTAGAACTCATTCGCGACCCGTTGGTTTACCAAAAGCTTCCTAACTTTGAAACTTTTGGCGTCGCCTTTGCCCTTACGCTAATTGCTATGGTCGTGGCATACTCGGCACTCAAGGCTTCTGAAAAGCGTATCATCTTTCATCTTTAATTTATTTTCTGGATTGTAAAACATGGCGAGAATCGAGCTAGACAACCTAAGCCTTACTTTTAAGATGCGTGCTTGCAAATCCACCACCCTTAAGGAATTCCTTCTGGGGAAGATTTTTTCCCGCAAAGCACCTCCCGATATCGTCGTCGATGCCCTTAAAAATGTCAGTTTTACCGTCGAAAAGGGGCACCGCCTTGGTATCATTGGCCATAATGGTGCAGGCAAAAGCACACTCTTAAAAACTCTTGCCGGAGTCTATTATCCCTCTAGTGGCAATCGCATCGTTGAAGGAAAAATCTCTTCTCTTTTCGAAATCACACTAGGCTTCGAACCCGAATCCACGGGCTGGGAAAACATCGCCTTTCGTAGCTATCTTCAAGGCGAAACCCCCAAAACCATCGCTTCCAAAAAAGATGGCATTGCCGAATTCACCGAACTGGGCGACTTTTTAAACATGCCTGTTCGCTTTTATTCTGCAGGCATGCTTGTCAGGCTCGCTTTTTCTATCGCCACCGCAATCGACCCAGAAATCCTTCTGGTTGATGAAGTTCTCGCTGCAGGCGATCTCGCTTTTCAAGCAAAAGCTAGACAGCGTATGAAAGATATGATGGCAAAGGCACATCTTATGGTCATGGTCAGCCATGATTTAGGCTCTATTGAATCTATTTGCGACCAAGTTATTTGGATGGATCACGGATCTGTACGCATGTTTGGCCCCTCGGATGTCGTTGTCAGGGCTTATCAGGATTCCGTTAGATCGGAAGCCCTCGCTGCTTAATCTTTTTTGTCGAGCGTTTTATGAATCAACCTCTTCGTTTTCATGCTTTTTCTCGTCCCATGGTTTGGGGCGGCCGAAAATTAGCCTCGCACCTTCATAAAAACCTGGCAAACGATGGCCCACATGGCGAATCTTGGGAACTTAGCGACCACCCGAACCACCTTAGCATTGTTACCGATGGCCCCTTCAAAGAAAAAACACTTCGCGATCTTATGAACGCCCACAAAAAAACTATCCTTGGGCATGCAACCTCCAAACATGCAAGATTCCCTTGGCTTATCAAATACCTCGATGCCCACGATTGGCTTTCGGTTCAAGTTCACCCCGATGAGCACAAAGTCGCCGATCTTTGGCCAGGTGAAGGCTCCAAAAACGAAGCTTGGTTTATTCTCGATGCCGCTCCCGGATCAAAAATCTATGCAGGCCTTCTTCCAAATGTTTCTGAATCCCAAGTTCGCAAGGCTTCACTCGATGGCACCATAGGCGATCTTTTACATCAATTTACCCCAAAAATTGGAGACTTCCTTTACCTTCCCGCAGGTACCGTTCATGCTGTCGGGGGTGGAATTCTAATCGCTGAAATCCAGCAGACTTCCGATGCAACCTTCAGGCTCTTCGATTGGAACCGTAAAGATTCCTCGGGCAAGGGTAGAGATCTTCACCTCGAAGAATCCATCGCCTGCATCGATTGGAATAGCGGCCCGAAAAATCCTATTACTTCTGGTTATAATCCTTCAAAACCTTCAACCATCGCCATTAATAAAAATCTCGTGGATTGCACCTATTTCAAAATTGATTTCCACCACGAACCCAATGCTTCCACTATCACTACCAACGGCTGCATGCAAGTTGCCATGGTTCTCGATGGTAATGGTTCGCTCCGCAATAACGAATCGATTACACCTTTGAAAAAAGGTGAAACTCTGCTTTTCCCAGCTTCGATGAACGATCAAATTTGGGAAACCCAAGGCGGGCAATCTCTTTTAGTTGCCACTCTGACTCACTCATAAATAAGGACTTTATATGCTATACAAAGAAGGCGCAATCGATGGCATCATTTGGAAAAGCCTTTCCCTCTATAAAGATCAACGCGGTTGGTTATGTGAACTTTTTCGACACGACGAACTCGCTCAAGAATTCCATCCCGTAATGACCTACATTTCTATGACCGAACCGGGCATTGCTCG
>Ga0209284_10002880_pt1 | contig 22393 bp, 16 predicted proteins | sample FRY03_FD_187211 | JGI IMG/M metagenome (GOLD analysis project Ga0209284, IMG submission 187211) | Freshwater microbial communities from Lake Fryxell liftoff mats and glacier meltwater in Antarctica - FRY-03 (SPAdes) (version 2) | ecosystem: Environmental > Aquatic > Freshwater > Ice > Glacier...
AGAACGAAATGCGATATCTGCGCGGACTTTACTTTCTATTCGCTTTTAGCATTATGTCGTGGATTCCACGCTTTCCTGAAGTCAAAGCAATTCTGCGCCTTACAAATGGTGAATTTGGCTCACTTATCAGCAGTGGCGCAATCGGAAGTTTAGTTGCGCTACTTACTGTGGGACATATAGTACATAAATTTGGTGCCAAAATTGTGTTAGAGATTTCAGGAATAGCTATTGCTTTATCTTTAGTCACATTCGTTCATACAGATTCGGTTTTTATCTTCTTTATCGCCAACATAATTTTTGGGGCGGCAATTTCTGGATTCCATGTATCGATGACATCCCAAGCCTTTCATCTACAAGATCGTAGTAGAAAATTTATTATCACCCACCTTAGTGGCATTTGGAGCAGCGGGGCTTTAGCAACAGCGATACTTGCAGGCTTGCTAGTAGATCGAGTTTCAATTACGGTGCATATCACGACTTTGGCCGTTGTCTCCTTATTAATAATTTTATTCATTATTTTGCGAATGAAAGTAGTTTTAATTTTACCCAATTCGGCACCGGATAATGAATATCGGGTTAGAGATATCTTTAAAGATTTTAAATTTGATTCGCTGGTTTCTTTTGGTTTAATTTGCGGAATCTATTTGGAATTCGCAATCGGAGACTGGTCGACCATCTTCATGAAAGAAGATATTGGCATTAAAAGCGGTTTAAATACCCTTCCCTATATTCTTTTCATTGTTGCGATGATAATCGGGCGTTTGGCAATTCATAAGTTAGATCCTTATTTTACGATTGATAAGTTAGCCAAAATGGGAGCGCTTTTAGCTGGTACAAGTTTTTTTATTACTATTTGTTTAAGTATGTATTTGCGTGAAAACCATAAGGTAGCAACTCTAATTATTATGGCTATCGGCTTTACGATTGCGGGGCTAGGTTCATCTTTCCTAGGGCCAACTTTTATGAATGCGGCCAATGCCCGCTCTAGCGCACCATCTAGCGTTATCGTCGGCCAGCTTGGTTTTATTAGTAACTTACTTGCTCTTGTAATGCGATGGATAGTTGCATGGACTGCCCAATTTACATCCCTTGGGATTGCCCTTCTCATCCCTGCTTTGATGTTATTTGCTGTGCCATATTTTTCAAAGGCGCTAAAGAACCATAACTAAAACTTTGAAACTAACCTGAACCTTCGGTATTTCCAGGGTCAGCCGAAGTAATGTCAAAGATTTGATATTTCTGGATTGCTTTTTCTACAACGCTGACTTTAATTTCGCCAAGTTTGGCTAATTGTTGCAGGGTTGCAATGGCAATTGATTGCGCATCGACTTTAAAATGGCGACGCAGCGCGCCACGTGTATCTGATAAACCAAAACCATCAGTACCAAGGGAAGCAAAGGGATTTGAAACCCACGGTGCAACTTGGTCTTGAACTGCGCGCATAAAATCACTAACTGCAATAACTGGGCCACGCGTATCAGCTAATTTTTTAGAAATATATGCCTGACGTTGATCTTTTGGATGCAACAAATTATGGCTATCAACTTCTAAACCGTCACGGCGAAGTTCGTTCCATGAAGTAACTGACCAGATAGATGCAGCGACTCCCCAATCATCCTGAAGAAGTTGTTGCGCTTTTATTGCCCAATTAAGTCCAACACCAGAGGCTAAGATTTGTGCCCGTAATTTCTTTTGGTTCTGCCCCACTTGATAGAGGTATATACCTTTTAACAAACCTGCTACATCAAGATTTTCTGGTTGCGCCGGATGTACATATGGTTCGTTGTAAAGGGTGATGTAGTAATAAATATTTTCACTATTTTCACCGTACATGCGCCGCAAACCATCTTTAACGATATGGCCAAGTTCGTAGGCAAATGCCGGGTCGTATGCAACAACGGCAGGGTTAGTCGATGCAAGCAGGTGTGAATGACCATCTTCGTGCTGCAAGCCTTCGCCATTTAGAGTTGTTCGACCAGCAGTTGCACCTAAAACAAAGCCACGTGTTAATTGATCAGCTGCTGCCCAGAAAGCATCGCCGGTGCGCTGGAATCCAAACATTGAATAGAAGATATAAATAGGAATCATCGGTTCATCGTGGGTGGAATATGAAGAACCAACTGCCGTAAAGGATGCCACCGAGCCGGCTTCGTTAATGCCTTCATGAAGAATTACACCAGTAGTTGATTCTTTATAGGAAAGCATTAAGTCGCGATCAACTGAGGCATATTGCTGACCGCTTGGTGAATAAATCTTTAGCGTTGGGAAGAGTGAATCCATTCCGAAAGTTCGGGCTTCATCAGGAATGATTGGCACAAGCCGCGCGCCAAGATCTGGGGCTTTAATTAAATCTTTAAGCATGCGAACAAAAGCCATCGTGGTTGCAATTTCTTGATTACCCGAGCCACGTTTCATAGATTCGTAGAAGGAATCATCGGGTTGCGCCAGCGGTCTAGAAATTTTGCGACGGCTTGGAATAGAACCACCTAATGCGTTGCGTCGCTCTTCTAAATATTTTGCTTCATCAGAATCAGGGGCAGGCTTGAAATAAGGAGGTAGATATTTATCTAATTTTTCATCTGGAATTGGAATTCCAAGGCGATCACGGAATTCAACAATATCTTCCATTGTCATCTTCTTCATTTGGTGCGTTGAATTGCGACCTTCAAAATGTGAACCAAGGGTCCAACCTTTTACAGTCTTTGCCAAGATAACGGTTGGGCGACCATTTTGTTGCATTGCCGCGGTGTATGCAGCAAAGAGTTTGCGGTAATCATGTCCGCCGCGCTTTAAATTCCAAATTTGATCATCGCTCCAATTGCTTACCATTGCAGCAGTGCGCGGATCACGACCAAAGAAATGTTCGCGAACATATGCACCAGATTCAGCCTTAAAAGTTTGGAAATCTCCATCTAGCGTTTTGTTCATAATATTAACAAGTGCGCCTTCGCGATCTTGGGCCAGAAGTGGATCCCATTCGCGTCCCCAAATAACTTTAATTACGTTCCAGCCTGCGCCTCCAAAGATTGATTCCAGTTCTTGAATAATTTTCCCGTTACCACGCACCGGACCATCAAGGCGCTGTAAGTTACAATTAACAACAAAAGTTAAATTATCTAATTTTTCGCGAGTTGCGAGTCCGATTGCACCGAGCGTATCGACCTCATCGACTTCGCCATCACCTAGGAAAGCCCATACATGTTGTTGGCTTGTATCTTTGATTCCGCGATTTTGTAAATAACGATTAAAGCGTGCTTGGTAAATTGCATTGATAGGCCCGATACCCATAGAGACAGTTGGGAACTGCCAAAAATCTGGCATCAAACGTGGATGTGGATATGAAGATAATCCACCTCCATGATGTGAAAGTTCTTGGCGGAAACCATCTAATTGATCTTCGTTAAATCGGCCTTCCATAAATGCGCGTGCATACATTCCAGGGCTGGCGTGTCCTTGAAAAAAGATTTGATCTCCACCACCTGGGTGGCTTTGTCCGCGGAAGAAGTGATTAAAACCAACTTCATATAAAGATGCAGCAGATGCATAAGTAGAAATATGTCCGCCCACTCCAACACCAGGGCGTTGTGCACGGTGCACTAACATTGCCGCATTCCAACGAATGTAAGCACGAATACGACGCTCGATTGCCTCATCACCAGGAAAATCTGGTTCATTGCCTGCCGGGATTGTGTTGATGTAATCCGTTGTTCGAAGGGAAGAAAGTCCAATATTTTTTTCCCGCGCTCGTTTAAGCAGACTCAACATTAAATATCTAGCGCGAACAGGGCCTGCATGGGAAAGCGCTGCATCAAATGATTCATGCCATTCGGCAGTCTCGGAAGGGTCGATATCAACTAATTGATCGATAAATTCATCAGGTACCTCGAAGTTTTCCTTCATGGGCTTATTCTCTCGCGTACTAGCCAGTTTCGTAAAATCGTGGTCAAAAATTTCACATCCTGAGAGGATTTTCTCAAAAACCACTTGCGCATAACGCATTAATTGGGTGGACTTAGCCCGTGGCAGCGGGCATGAATTTTGCTAGTGGTGACTTAATTCTAGAAGTCGGTTATGGCAGCGATTGTGATGAAAACTTTCGCAATCAACTTATGGGCATTACCGGCAATCCATTTATTGAAAGTGATTCGCGTGAAGTTGTCGATGCAGTTATTTTATGGTGGCGCGAGGGCGATGGCGATCTAGTTGATGAATTAATGGATGCCCTCACATACCTGTCCGAGCACGGGCCGATTTGGGTTCTTAATCCAAAAGTTGGCAGGTCGGGTCATGTCCAACCAAGTGATATTCAAGATGCTGCCCCAACGGCTGGCCTAAGCCAAACTTCTACAATTTCAATCTCACTTGATTGGAGCGCTACCGCTCTAGTGGCGCGTAAAGCCGGTAAGCGTTAGATTTACGCCATGACATTAACTATTGGAAAGCCCGCCCCAGATTTTGAATTAAAAGATCAACATGGCGAGAAAGTATCCCTTGCATCTTTTAAAGGCCAGAAAAACGTGGTAGTTCTTTTCTATCCTTTTGCATTTTCTGGAACTTGCACTGGAGAACTTTGTGCACTTCGCGATGACCTTGCTGCTTTCCAAAATGATAACGTGCAACTGCTAGCAATCTCGTGTGACCCAATGTATGCACAACGTGCATTTGCAGATAAAGAAGGTTACAAATTTCCAGTACTTACAGATTTCTGGCCACATGGCGCAGTGGCAAAATCATTTGGTGTTTTTCAAGAAAATCCCGGTTGTGCAACTCGCGGAACTTTTGTTATTGATAAATCAGGAATTTTGCGTTGGCAGATCGTAAATTCTCTCGGTGATGCGCGCAATATTACTGATTACAAGGCGGCAATAGCAGCGTTATAGATGAAGTAGTATGAGCACATTAGAAAAAAGGGTGCTTAGCTCAGTGGTAGAGCGTCTCGTTTACACCGAGAATGTCGGGGGTTCGAAACCCTCAGCGCCCACAGAAATCAATAGGTTGGAGGTTTTATGAAAGCCAGCCCAAGTGATCAAAAATCAATTCTCGATATCCAACGCTTTGACCAAGAGAGTGCAACGCTAAATCATAAAGCGGCCAAACTTCCTGAAATTGGCGAAATAGCTTCAACCACAATTAAGCAAAATAATGCTCGCGATTTGCGCATTGCTGCAGAGACTGAATTAAGTGATGTCAAGCGCGAATTATTGCGCGCCGACGTCGATGTCGAGCAAATTGTTAGCAGAATTACTCGCGATGAATCGCGTCTTTCCAGCGGGTCGGCGACGCCAAAGGAATTAGAACAATTACAACATGAAGTCGGAACGCTCGGCGCTCGGCGCTCAGAATTAGAAGAAGTCGAATTAGAAATTATGATGAGAGTAGATGACATTAAAGATCGAATCTGCGCGTTGCAGGGCGAAGAAGTCGCCCACGCTGCATCTATTATGGAATTAGAAATTTGCAAAGAGAACGCACTCGCAGCAATATATAGTAAGCTAGATTCGATTACTAAAGAGCGCAGCGAAATGGTTGCATCAATTGAGAAGGCTTTCTACGAACTCTACGAAAAAGTGCGGGCGGCCAATAATGGAACTGGTGCCGCGGCCCTATCGGGCGCCCAGTGCTTAGGTTGTCACCTACCAATTAACGCAGGTGAATTAAAACGAATTACAGAATTGCTAGACGATGAAGTTGTGCGCTGCGAAGAATGTCGATGCATTTTAGTGAGAGCGAAATAGTTTTATGGCGCGTAATTTCACTTTAACTGCCGATGGTGGTTCTCGCGGAAATCCCGGTCCGGCAGGCTATGGCGCAGTTGTTAGCGAAAACGGAAAGATTATTGTCGAACTCTTTGATTACATTGGAATTGCTACCAATAATGTTGCCGAATATTCGGGTCTAATTGCCGGTTTAAGCGCGATTAATAATTTAGATTCCAGCGCCACCGTCGATGTAAAGATGGATAGCAAATTAGTAGTCGAACAAATGTCGGGTCGCTGGCAGATTAAGCATGCAGGCATGCGCACTTTGGCCCAAGATGCACGCTCTGCCCATGCGCCAACTTTGGTAAATTACAAATGGATTCCGCGTGATGAAAATTCGCACGCAGACCGTTTAGCTAATAAGGCGCTCGACCTGGAAGCCGGAAATCTTGAAGTTACACAGATTCAGCAGAACTACTTAACTGAGCGGTTATTAAGCTCAGAAAAACCAACAACCATTATTTTTGTACGGCACGGTGAAACGATTTTGACACCGGATCGTAAATTTTCAGGTACTGGTACACTTAATCCAGAGTTAACAGATATTGGGCTAGCGCAAGCTGGAAAAGTTGCCGCGCAAGTTGCTAATTTAAGTCCAGAAGTTCTAATCGCATCACCCCTTCGGCGCACAACGCAGACAGCTGAACTCGTATCTAAGGCGACAAAATTACCTGTGCTCTTTGACGAGATTTGGTATGAATGTTCTTTTGGTGTCTGGGATGGGCTATCAATTGATGAAGTTAAAGATCAATATCCAATTGAATATAAAAATTGGTTAGCCTCGTCTTCATATGCACCCCCGCAAGGTGAGTCATATGATGAAGTTGGTAATCGCGTAGATGAGGCAATCAATCAATTAGTACACCTTTACCCCGAGCAACGCGTCGTGGTGGTTACACATAATGGAGTTATTAAAGAGGCAGCCCGTTTGGCAATCGGTGCGCCAGCAAATTCAATCTTTCATATAGATATCGCACCTTGTTCTATAACAACAATTTCAGTTTGGCCAAGTGATGGACTTCGTGCCATTCGTGGCCTAAATGAGCAACAGCACTTATATTAAATGAATACTGCTTCAAATATGAGATTTTCCCTAGATGTGATGGCGTCAAATAACTTTTTGTCATAGAGTTGCTCGCAGGAAAAGACCAAAACTGGGCGCGGATAGATTGGGTTTCAAGTGGCTGAGCAAGAATTTAAACGCAGAAGTGAAAACTGGTTTGCACTTAAAGATAAACATGGTTTTATCTATCGTGAACGACTTCGCAATCAAGGGTATGCACCAGATGTTTTTATCAATAAACCAGTAATCGGAATTGCATCTACTTGGTCAGAATTAAATCCGTGCAATGGACATTTAAACCGGGTTGCTGAAGCGGTTAAACGCGGTGTTTGGGAATCTGGTGGATTCCCACTTGAATTTCCGGCCATGTCGCTGGGTGAGACAATCATGCGCCCAACAACTATGTTATTTCGAAATTTATTGGCGATGGAGGCCGAAGAATTAATTCGTGCCAATCCGCTAGATGGTGTTGTTCTACTTGCTGGTTGCGATAAAACTCCGCCAGGGCTATTGATGGGTGCAGCAAGTGTTGATTTACCAACGCTGATGATTACAGGTGGCCCAATGTTAAATGGTCGCTATCAAGGTAAAAATATTGGTTCGGGTACTGCTGTTTGGAAATTTAGCGAAGAAATGCGCGCTGGAAAAATGACTATTGAAGAATTCTTTGCAGTGGAGAGTTGCTCTGCTCGTTCAAATGGAAGTTGCATGACAATGGGCACGGCCTCAACGATGGCTTGTGTTACGGAAGCACTTGGCGTGCAGTTGCCAGGCAGCGCCGCGATCCCTGCAGTTGATGCGCGCCGCTATTCAACATCACATGAAGCAGGACGACGTATAGTTCAAATGGTTCACGAAGATCAAAAACTTTCCAAAATTCTAACGCGCGAAGCATTTGAAAATGCGATTCGCGTGAACGCAGCAATCGGTGGTTCCACAAATGCCGTAGTCCATTTATTGGCAATTGCAGGTCGCATCGGTGTTAAATTAGAGCTCGAGGATTTTGATCGGTTAGCGCGCGATGTTCCAGTCCTTGTTAATTTAATGCCATCGGGTAAGTACTTGATGGAAGAGTTCTTTGATGCCGGTGGTTTGCCAGTAGTGATGAAAGAGATTGAAAGTTTGCTTCACACCGATATCATGACTGTGTCAGGAAAAACGGTGGCTGAAAATATTGCAAATGCTAAATGCTGGAATGATGATGTCATCACTCCGATGAACGCACCTTTCCAAAAGGCTGGCTCGGGAATTGTTGTATTAAAAGGTTCACTTGCCCCAGATGGTGCGATCTTAAAAGTATCGGCTTCAACACCAAGCTTGCTTACACATAAAGGTAAAGCACTTGTCTTTGATCGCATTGAGGATTATCTTGTAATTGCAGATGATCCAAATATGCAAGTAACTCCAGATAATATTTTAGTTCTGCGAAATGCTGGGCCGAAGGGTTACCCCGGATTTCCAGAAGTTGGAAATATGCCGCTTCCAAAGAAGATTTTAGAGATGGGCATTACCGATATGGTACGAATTTCTGATGCACGCATGAGTGGAACGGCTTATGGAACCGTTGTACTGCACGTATCGCCTGAAGGCGCACTTGGTGGCCCGCTAGCACTGGTTGAAAATGGTGATGAGATTTCACTCGATGTTCCAAATCGCAGTATTGAACTTCTAGTATCGCCAGAAGTTTTAGCCGAGCGCCGTGCTAAATGGGTAAACCCAAATAAGATTCCGGATCGTGGTTGGGCAAAAATCTATGTTGAACATGTCCAACAAGCACATCTTGGCGCAGATCTTGATTTCTTGGTCGGAGAAAGCGGTTCGGCGGTTCCGCGCCACTCACATTAATTTTTACTAAGCCCCTGAACTAACAATTAAAATGGTTGTGCAAATATTGTTTGTTCAGTTGCTTCTAACTCTAGTAGCGCATTCCATTTAGCATTTCGTTCGGAGCCATGCGTTGAACCAACTTTAATTTGGCCAGCGCTCCAACCAACTGCCAAATCGGTGAGCCAAGAATCTTCGGTCTCGCCAGAGCGCGCTGAAACTACCGTTGAAAACCCGCCAACTTTGGCAAATTCTAAAACTTCTAAAGTATCGGTGATTAGCCCATTTTGATTTGGTTTAATAAGAATTGAATTGGCGCTCGCCTCGCTAATACCGCGCGTTAGCCGAACTTTATTTGTGGTGAAGTGGTCATCGCCAATAATCTGAATGTTTTTAGCACTTGCAGTGAATTGGCTCCAACTTTCCCAGTCATCTTCGGCAAATGGATCTTCAATTGAAAGAATTGGGTAAGAATTCGTTAGTTCTAGCATCTGTTCTAGCCATTGTGCTTTCGAATACTTTCTTTGGTTAGCGCGCGAAAAATAGTGGCCATCAGTGAAGAATTGTGTTGCAGCAATATCGAGCGCGATTGATACATCTGCCCCCGGTTGCAGACCAACTGATTGGATTGCCTGCATTAAGAAATCACAAGCCTTGGCCGATGTTGCAAAAGCAAGGCCAAGTCCGCCTTCATCGGCTACAAGATTAGTAACAAAACCTTGCTTTGCACCAAGGGCTGCTGCGCCTTCTCGTACAAGGGAAGCCCAGTTAAGGGCTTGCGAAAAATTAGTAGCACCATGTGGGATTACTAAAACATCTTGAATATCCATCGCACCCTTTGCATGCGCACCGCCCGATAAAATATTAACCATCGGCATTGGAATAGTTAACGCACCAGCCGGATTAAAAAATCGTGCCAGTGATTTGCCTTCACAATGCGCTTGGGTAATTGCAGCTAAAAGCGATAGCGCAAGTGTGGCATTTGCCCCAAGATTTCGGTGTTCTGGAGTTGGGTCTATCTCTCTAAGCGTTTGATCCATCTGGCTCAAGTTAGGTTCTTTGCCAATAAATTTAGGAGCAATTACTTCATTGATATTTGCCACAGCTTTACTAACGCTTCGCCCATCGCTATCGCGCAGCTCGTGTGCTTCATGTTTTCCAGTGGAAGCACCTGATGGAACTTTCACGCGGTGAAAAGTTTTATCACTTAGTTGGCTAATAACACCAACTGTGGGGCGCCCGCGTGAATCAAGCACCTGTAGGGCTTTGATAGTGGAATAAGTAATCATCGTTTAAAAAGTCCCGCCAAAGTAGTTGGCGTATCTGCCTGCAATACTGCCAGTGCGTGCGTGCGTAAATCTATCCGAGATTCCTCAGATAAGTAATGAACAAGTGAGACGCCGTCGACGCGAGCAAGTGCGATCGCGGCAATATGCCAAATCAAAGTGGGCGAGGCTTTGGCGCCAAAGGTATTTTCATAACTTACTAAAAATGACCCCGCCGACTGGAAAATCTTTTCTTGCTGTTCTTTTGCCGAGAAGTAGAAGAATTTACAGAGTAGATGGCCCATCAAGAAAGCAAGATCAAAAATCGGATTTCCGGTATGGGCGGTTTCGAAATCCAAAACAATCACTTTTTCATCATTATCTACCAAAATATTCTTAGGCGAGAAATCTCCATGAACCAAGGCGCTCTTATTGGTGCCTAGTTCCTCAATTAAAGCGCTCATGCGCAATTCGATAGCGGAATGAACTTTGCCAATTGCGCGATAGAAGGGTGTAATGCGCAATTGTTCGAAGAGAGAATCTTCAGCAAACTCAGCAAGCAGGGCTCGGTCTTGCGCGCTTTCGCGGTGCCAAATTCCTAAGATTTCACCGAGCTGAGATGCAATAGGAACTTGAATATTTCCGGCCAACAAATCTTCTTTCCAGTTAGTACAACGCCGTGGTGCTCGTGCGATTACTAAAGTGAATTCATTGGGATCGTAATCAATTAAATTTGGAACGCTTTTTGGGGTAAATTTTTGATAAGCCTGTGTTGCTCTTGCTTCGACAATTGCGCGGCGTTGATCGGCCACCCATAGCGTTTTAACTTTTAATTCTGGTAGTGCTTGCTTTAAAACAAGATCGTGAACGCCTTGCTGAATGGCGAAGACAATATTTGAAACGCCACCTGTTAAAACTTCGACTTCTGGCATTGAACCTTGATCTATTAGGCCGCGTGATTTTAAATAAGGGATAACAGTTGATTCGGTCAGAAGTTTCTTGCTCATTTTCTAGTTATTTTTCACGGTAAATAGACTTAGGTAAATCCATAGCGAGCCAACATAGAGCGACCAATACTTGCGCGACGCACGCGCTCGCGCGCAGTTGATTCGATAACGCCTTGAATATGTCCACCGGCAGGGTAGAGCCCCGGAGAATTTCGAACAGTGAATTTCAAATAAACAGGTGCAGCAACTCGGACTAAATCTGGAACTTCATAATGACGAACTACGCCACCGAAATCATCAGGGCCCTCCACATATAAATCAAGCGGGATATCAACTTGCGTGCGGATTGCCGCAATTTGTTGCAGCGATAAATCAGTTGCTAAATTCAAGGTAGTTGCGCCAAGTTCGGCCATAACGGCTGCAGTTGCTGGATTAGTAACTGGCATTGCAACCGATGTCTTTAAAATGAAATCTTTTGGCAAGTCACCACTCTTTTTAGCATCTCCCAAAACTTTTAATAGCCCTAAGTCTCCAACTAAAACTGAGCCAAGACCAAGGCTGGCACCGTGTAATACATCTTCAAGGGCATATCGCAATTGATCGCCGCCTCGAAGGGTAGGCGCGGCAACGCCGCCGGCGGAAGTTATCACTTGCTTTCCAATATCCCATGATGCGCGCGGGCCAACAAATAGACAGACTTCAATATTATTTTTGGCACCGAGTGCGACCATCTCTTTAATTTCGTCATCGCTCTGCATCATGATTCCAGAGCCTTGCGAAATGCGATGAATTTCTAAGTTACGCTTTGCAGCTTCATCTAATACAACTTTAAATGCGGCAGGCCCCTCAACCGATGGAATCTCAATTTTCCAACGTGCGCCATCGGCAAATCGCTTAGAAGATTCAGGTAGGCCATCAGCATCTTGACTTTGGATTCCCTGCTTTGCAAGAAGTGAAATCGATGCAGCCATCGGACCCTTTGGATCTCGCGTGCTGGGCCAGTTACTCATGGTGCTCCTCTGTTAAATCTATTTGTATTTATTAAATATTTATCACTTACCAGATTAGTCTATTGAGTTAGTTTTATTGAGTAAAGATTTTCCCAGGATTCAAGATATTCATAGGATCTAGCCTCTTTTTAATTGCCCGCATTACCTCTACCGCCGCGCTTCCGGTCTCTTCAACCAATGCTTCTATTTTGCCCAGCCCAATTCCATGTTCACCAGTGCAAGTTCCACCCATTGCAATAATTTCGCGCACCATATGGTGGCTGATCTTGATAATTTCTGCTAACTCTTGCGGCTTCTTTGGGTCTGTGAAAATATGTAAATGGAAATTTCCGTCGGCCACATGACCCAATACTGAATACGGGAATGGGTGAGATGCAAGAATTTTTTCACAGGTTTCAACAGCATCGGCAAGTTTTGAAATTGGAACAGCCATATCTGTGCTGAACCCACGTTTCCCAGGGTTGGCTGCATCTGCGGCCCAATGTACATCGTGACGGGCTTGCCATAATTTACGACGAGCCGATTCATCCTTTGCCCATTGGAAATCAGTGCCATTGAATTCTGCGATTATTTCTTTAACCGAATTTGCATCTTCTTCCACGCCCTGTGGGCTACCATGAAATTCAAAAAACAGAGTTGGCAACTCTTTCATATTCAAGGATGAATAAGCATTGACATAACGAATACTGATGGGATCTAAGAATTCGCAACGGGCAATTGCAATTCCCATTTTCACAACCGCTGTTGCCGCTTCAACACCATCTCTAAGCGTAGGAAATACCACAATTGCTGCCGCCATTTTTTCTGGAATTCCAAAAATTCGCAGCGTTATTTCAGTAATTATTGCCAGAGTTCCTTCTGAACCAACTAGTAAGCGGGTTAAGTCATAGCCAGCAGATAATTTACGAGTTTCTCGCCCAACAGTAATTACAGTCCCATCTGCTAGCACTGCAGTTAGCGCCAAAACATTTTCGCGCATTGAACCGTAGCGAACCGTTGTTGTTCCAGCCGCGCCAGTTGCCACCATTCCGCCTAAGGTTGCATCGGCGCCCGGATCAACGGAGAAGAAAAGCCCATCCTTTGCTAATTTTTCATTTAGCGCCATCCGGTGCAACCCTGCTTCAACTCGAACGAGTAAATCATCTGGCCGAATTTCAATAATGCGATTCATATCTGTCATATCAAGTGATATCCCACCTGCAATTGGCAGCACATGTCCTTCTAGAGATGTTCCCGCACCGAAAGCGATAACAGGAATTGCCTCTTGGTTGCAATACTTTAAAATCGCCGATACTTCCTGGGTATTTTTAGGCGTGACTACCGCAGCGGGGCGAATTGGTGGGTGAGCTGATTCATCGCGCCCATGTTGATCTAAGACCGATTCAACCGTTGAAACTGAACCTGTAATTAGTCCTTTGAGGTGCGCTATTTGAGCAACTGAAACTTCAACACGTTTGGCGCTCATTAGATTATTTTATGCGGAAAATTGCATCCACTTCAACTGGGCTATTAAGTGGCAGCGACTTAACTCCGATTGCGGTGCGCGTATGTGCCCCGACCTCTTTACCGAGGACATTAAGTACCAACTGACTCGCACCGTGCCCTACCAGATGCTGATCTGAAAAATTATCGGCGCTCGCAACATAGATTCCCAGCCGCACAACATATTCGATTCGGTCCAAAGAGCCAAGTTCTTTTTTGACACTTTCTAGAACATTGATCGCACATTGCCATGCGCATTCTTGGGCTAGCTCTAAATCTACTTCTCGACCAACAAGGCCTGTTGCGATCATAGAATCGCCGCGCTTGGCTACCTGTCCTGAGGCGTAGAAGTTCTTGTCCATGAATCGGATTGGCAAGAGCGATATTTCAAATGGGGATGAAGGTTTTTTGCCTATATTTTCCAGAATCTGATCAGCGCTCATTTTATCTCCTATTTGTACGTTTAGTTGTAGAACTATACCTAGTAATTTGGGCGCACAAGAATTCTTAGTAAATAAAATCAAATCTTTCTAGTTGCTTTTCATTGACTTTTAAATAGCGCCTCGCATAATCTTTCATTCCACAAAGCTGCCTAGGGGGGTTGAAGATGAGCGAACTATTGGTGCCGACCGAGCTTACTGTTGGGATAAATGCCTGTAAGCGGTTAAGCGGTGCCCAGTGGCCGGAAGATTTCTCGCAAAGCTCTCATTTGGCTTGGCTCAATGAATGGCTCTCCAAAATGGGCCATGGTGCTCCGGATGCCAGAATGCTGCAAACGCTGATTTTGCGTAGCCCGAGTTATTTTGGCTTGAGAGCAATATCAATAATGATCCTCGATGAGAACGATGATGCCCATAATTTTGCTTCACATGGTTATCCAGCTGAGGCAATTAAATTGCAAAATATGTATACAACTATCGAAGAGAAGTTACCATCTGTAGATGCCATGTTAACTGGGAAAGTCGTTGCACTTAAGAATCGATCTAGTATAGAAAGTTATAGCACTTACTTAACTGCTTGGGCTTCATATGTTCCATGGCTCAATTCGCTTTTCGCCTTTCCTTTACTTTGGGATGAAAGACTTTGCGGTTCCGTCGTTTGGTCGTTCGACAATCCGAATGCACTAGATGAGTTTGGGAATCAACTTTTTACGGCGCTCACCTCAATACTCCAATCGATGATGTCGAATGAATTTGATAAGACCAGATCCGTAAACCCAATCGGTGTTGGAGCTAATACACAATTGAACGCGCTTTCGCAGGATGATGGACTACGCCGCAATTACCGAATGTCTGATCGCCAAATTGAAATTGCAACTTTAATCGCTGCTGGTGCAACAAATCGTGAAATTTCCAAGAAATTATTCTTTAGCGAATCAACTGCTCGCTACGAGACCGTAAAAATCTATGAGCGCTTGCAAGTTAAAAACCGAGCTCAAGCGGCAGCAATTATTCGTTCCGCCACTAATTAGATTTAAGCTTTAGCACCGCACCACTTCTTGCCCCAGTGTGTTCACTATCTTTGATTGTTAGAACTCCATTCACCATTACGTGCGAAATACCAACCGGATATTGATGTGGTTTCTCAAATGTTGCCATATCTTTAACTAATAATGGGTCAAATACAACAAGGTCGGCACGCATGCCAGTTTTGAGCAATCCGCGATCTTTGATGTGCATCTTTTTTGCAACTGCGCCCGTTGATATATGAATCGCTCGTTCTATTGTTAGTCCGTTTCTGCCTACATACTGGTTAAGCAACCGCGGAAAACAACCATATGAACGTGGGTGCGGGCTCCCTGATCCAGTTGGCCCATGAGGATCTAAAGCTTGTCCATCTGAGCCCACTAAGGCAAAGCCATGGTTGAACACGGCAGCGACATCGTCTTCGGAGCGACCTCCAGCGATGATAGAGATGGTATTTCCCATTTGACCGAGTAGATCCATCACTGCATTATCGCCATCCAGATTCATCTCTGCAGCTATGGTCGAGATGCTTTTGCCTACTAGCGATTCGCGTCCATTTGGAACTGAACTCACCGTAACTTGATCCCAAGAAAGCAGTGGATCGTTCCACTCAGTAAGGATTTGTTGGCGAGCAACCCCATCTTCCATTCGCGCACACATTGCAGTTTCGCCACCTTCTTGGGCCCACGGCGGTAAGAATTGGCTCAGCGGGCAGTTTCCTGCTGTGTATGGATAAACATCTATCGATATTTCACATCCAGCGCCATTTGCCTTATCAATTTCTGCCATCACTTGCGTAACTTTGCCCCAGTTTCGTTCTCCAACTGCTACTAGATGAGATATTTGTGTACGTGCCCCGCTAGTTTTCGCAACATCGATTACTTCGGCGATTGCTTCCATCAGATCATTTCCGTAATCGCGCATATGCCATGCAAAAATTCCATCAAACTCTGCAACTACTTCTCCAAAGCCAATAAGTTCCGCGCGGCTGGCATAAGATAAAGGTGAATACATCAATCCGGTAGAAATTCCGAATGCTCCTTCTCGCATACTTTGGCGAAGTAATTCTTTCATCTCAATAATTTGTTCCGGAGTTGCTTCATCTTTTCCAAATCCAACGACTGCTGTATGCAAAGGAATATGCCCCACTAATGCCGCTGTGTTTAAGCTAATCTTTTTCTTATCGAGAGTATCTAAGTAATCACCAAAGCTATTCCAATCCCATTTAATACTTGGGTCGAGTTCAAGATAGGCAACCGCAGCTTTTAGGGCTTCTTTATCAATTCCAATTGGAATTGGTGCAACGCTAAAGCCACAATTACCAATTACTTCAGTAGTAACGCCTTGCCGAATCTTGCTTTGAGCAAGTGGATTTGAAAGTAAGGTCAAGTCAGAGTGGGTATGCACATCAATAAATCCAGGTGCTATTACCGAGCCTTTAATATCGATAACTACTTCTGCGGGTGTATCAAGGTCCGGTCCAATTTCTTTAATAAATCCATCTTCGACCAAGAGATCAGAGCGCACTCCCGGCGCTCCCGAACCATCGATTAGTAAGCCAGAGGTGAAGAGAATTGTCGTCATGACGCTCCAATTATTTCTGTAGAGTTAGAAATTCTAATTCTATACCCTCCGTATTATTGCAACTATGTGCTCCAATTACTTTTAGTACCATAAAATGTTAGCGAAAATGTTAAAAGTTTCATCTTGTTTTAAGAAATGCCAAGCGATAGCCTGACCAAATGTCAGATGAACTAAATTCTGTATTGGCTCGAGTTGAAGTCGATGATGTCGTCAATCTTGCTCGAAAATTGGTGCAAATTCCATCGGACCAAGACGATGAAGGAAATATTGCAAACTTTCTAGCCGGCCGACTTCGAGCTCAGGGCATTCATGTTCATGATGAAACTGTTGTTGCTGGACGGCCAAATATAATCGCCAAGATTGCCGGCCGTGATCCAAGTCAAGCACCGCTAGTTTTGAACGCACATCTAGATGGATCTTTTCATCGCGACGGATGGAGCCGTGATGCACTAGAAGGCTGGGTCGAAGGTGACAAACTCTACGGTGGTGCGGCCTCTGACATGAAAGGCGGATTGGCAGCGATGGTTATAGCTATGGAAGTTGCGGCCAAATCTGGAGGGCTTAATCGAGAGTTGATTCTGCACGCAGTGATGCACCATGACACCGTAGGACTCGGTACTAAATATGTTCTGGCTTCGGAAGGTCCAACAGATGGATATGGAATTTGCGGTGAGCCGACCAATATGCAAATTCAACGCGCGCATGGCGGGGCAGTAAAATTTAAGATTACAGTTAATGGGAAGACTTCACATATTTGTCGCGCAGATGAAGGTATTGATGCATTGAGAGCGGCGGTAGCGATTTACTCCAAAGTTCCAGATACGAAGTTGAGTTATAAGCCAAATTCAGATTTGCCCGATCTGCCGAAAATGATTGTGGGGGTATTGAATTCTGGATTTGCTGCGGGGTGCGTTCCGTCAGAGGCAACAATGTTGGGGGATGTCCGAACTCTTCCCGACATGAATCGAGAGACTGTCTATAACGACTTAAAGAAATTGGTTGATGAAAATGCAGTACCTGGTTGTGATTATCAAATTCGAATAACTGCCGCTCAAAAATCTTTTACAGCGCTAACTAATAGTAAAGTTATTGGAGCGATTGAACGTGCATCAAAGCGGGTAACCGGAAAAGGCGCAAGAATTACAACAGATATGCCAGTCCAAGCCTTTGTTACCGACGCCGCCGATATGGCGGCCATCGGACTAGATACTGCGGTCTTTGGACCAGGTGACTGGAAATATGTTCCAGATGAATTTGTTTCTATCACTGATTTAACTAATGCGGCCAAGATCTATCTGGCGACTGCATATGAATTGCCTATTAGATAGATTAAAAATGAAGTTAATTGGTTATGTCAGCGACGAGATGTATGTTTCCATTGCTGATGCGCAAATCGAATTTCAATCTGAAACCCAACATCAGATCGTTAGGAGTTCGCCTACCGGTGGAATCTATGCCGACTTACCTGACGGAGATTACTCCGTGTTTTTATCCCATCCGGAATTTGGTGCTAAAGAAAGCTCAATAACACTGCGTGCTGAGGTGGAGCCGCATCAATTTCGATTACTTTCAAAGAAGATGGTTGGTTACATCTGGCCTAAATGGAGTCGCGGCGGCGAATTTGCGGAATTGCGTTTTCACTCAACTACGCCGGTACATTTTTCACTTTGGCACTATGGGTGGAAGAAAACAAAGATTCGCGACCTTGGCCATTTCCAACCTTTTGCGCCGCTAGGAAATTGCCAAACTTTGCCGGACGGAGATGTTGCCGAAATTGATTTGGGTTGGAATCATGATCGATTCAATTACTCACCTGACTTAGCTGCACGCCGAATCTGCGCGCCAGAAACCAGCGGACTTTATTTCATTCATATGAATGGTGACAATGGAGATTTCTTTTCTTTCCCTTGGGTTATTGCGCCGGCAAAAGCAGAATCAGAGATCGCAGTACTAGCCTCCACAATTTGTTGGAACGCTTATAACGATTGGGGGGGACGCAGTAATTATGTGGCAGCCGATAAATTACCGCCAGCGCCAAGTGTTTCTACAACGCAAAACTCCCCTTGGTTCCGACCAACCGGAGCAGTTTGGTGGGCTGGTCAAAGCTATGACCCGCTAACTTTTGAAAGACCCGAGCATGTGAATGTGGTACCGGAGGATGCACAGATCTGCGACCCAATTGATTTAATTGGCAGCGAGCACTTGGCAGCTGGGGAGTGGCGATTACTCGGATGGCTGGAGCGCGAGGAGATTAATTATGATCTGTATTCCGAAAATCAATTTGATTCTGGCGAATTAAATCTAGCTGACTACAAAGTTTTGATTTTGAACACTCATCCAGAATATTGGACAATATTAATGTATGAAAAATTAAAGAAGTGGGTATTCGAAACTGGTGGGAAATTGCTCTATCTGGGCGGCAACGGGATTAGCTGCACTGTTGACCTATTTGATAATTCAATGGTGGTTTATAACACGGATTTTTCCGATTGGTTGCCGCATATGGCTTATGTCGGCGATGGAGCATTATGCCCTAGCCGTTTTGAACGTCGTCACGAGAATGAAAGCAAATTACTTGGCGTGAGTACGACTCTTACCGGGATGGGAACCGGCGCACCATTTGAAGTATTGGTGGCAGAAGATCCGATTTTTGCAGGCTTAGGATTTAAAAATGGTGAATTATTTGGTCGCCAAACTTTGTCAATGCGCTGCCCGGGTGGCGCATCTGGGCATGAAACAGACAAAATGAATTCGCACACCCCAGCAAGTTTCAAATTACTGGCTAAAGGCGTTAATGTTAATGGTGGTGGAGCCGAACTAGTCTCACTAGAAACTAGTTCTGGTGGAATGGTGTACAGCGTGGGCTCTATTAATTGGTGTATTAGTTTGCCAATTGATGAAGAAATTTCGCGGATAACACTTAATATGATCACAAGAGTTTTGGAATAGAGCCCAACTATATTGCTCAAAAATTAAATACTTTACTAAAGGTTTTATCGTTTTTAGCACTAGAGCAAAAGCTGATTTTGTGTCAGACTCTCATTTAAAATTCCGTGTCAAATATTAAAGGTGAATATATGAGCGTACGTGCTATTAATGCAACAATTTCTAAGATTGAAACTTTAGCAATTAGTCCGGTAGTTCATCCCTCCTTGGTAGTTCGTGGAGCGAGCGGAACGCATGACCATTCAGATTTCCTTTTGATAAAAGTAACTACATCCGCTGGCGTAGTTGGCATTGGTGAAATTAGTGGAACCTTGGGCTGGAGTGGTGAAGATAGCGGCACCGCTGAACATGCTGTGCGTACCGTTCTGATGCCTGCACTTATTGGGCAATCCATCTCATCCATGCCATTGCTTCAGTCCAAGATGGATATTGCCTTGGCGGCTAGTCCATTTACCCGCGCTGGCGTCGCTATTGCACTCTGGGATGCCTACTCCAGAACTCTGGACATTCCGATGGCTGCCGCTCTAGGTGGAGTACTCCGTAGCGAAATTCCGATCAAGTTTTCACTAAGTGGAGATAAACCAAGAATCAAGGAAGTCTATGAGGCTGCCACCAAGATGGGCTTCCAAGCTTTCAAGTTAAAGATCGGTAAAGATCCAATAGATGATGCCGACCGCTTTGCTTATGCCCGAAATTTGGTTGGGAAAAGTACATTCTTAGGCGTTGATGCTAATACCGGTTACCGTCGAAGCGATGCTCGTTTAGCCGGGCGTTTGATGTTGGAAAATAATCTAGCTTTCTTGGAGCAGCCAGTAGCAGCCGGTGATCTTGAGGGAATGCACGAGCTGAAGGATCTAGGGATTCCAATCGTCGCAGATGAGAGCGTTTTCCTCGTAGAGGATCTTGTCGCAGTTCTTCGCGCTGGCGCTGCTGATGTTATAAGTATTTATGTGGGCAAGAGCGGCGGACCAAAGAACGCGATAGAGATGGCAACGATCGCAGATGCCTTCGGTTTAGATTCGCTATTAGGATCAAATGGTGAGTGTGGAATCGGAGCGGCTGCGCAATTGCAGGTGGCGTGCGCTATGCCAGGGCTCTCTCCTAGATTCCCATCCGACATCATCGGCGAGTATTACTACACGGAAGGGATTTTGGCTAAGCCATTAAACAGCAATGGCCGGCGGGTAATTTTGCCCGATGGCCCCGGCTTGGGAGTCGATCTGCGCCCTGAATTGCTGGCAAAGTTTAAATAATCAAGAAAGAACGTTAAAAATATTAGTGTTTTTATTGATTATCTATCCGTTTAGTTGCTAGTGCTACCACTCACCTTGAAGTAATATCTATAAAAAATCACCGGACTAGTGACGAAGGTCATTTTCGAACCACAGGTGAACCATCAGTAAGAAAGGGAATATATGAAAAGTATTACTCGTAAAGGCTTGGCGCTGGGCCTAGCCTCAGCGCTAGCGCTCACACTTACTTCGATTTCTTCTATTTTGCCGGCCAGCGCGGCGGCGCACAAAATCACTTGCTACAAAGGAACCGCCGTCAAGAAAGTCATAGCTGCCAAGCCCAAGTGCGCTTCCGGTTGGTCAACGGTGAAACCTGAACCTACGGTTCTTCGTGTAACGCGCGTTGGCGATACATCACAAGCTTTTGGTCCGTCCCGTAACAGTTCCGGAAATGACCATTTCATAAATTTCTTGCTCTTTGAGAATTTGGTCAAAATTGCGCCAGACGAGAAGACAATTCTTCCAAGTTTGGCGACCAAGTGGACTGTCTCAAAGGATGCGACTGAATTCACTTTTGATCTCCGAAAAGGAGTCAAATTCAGCGATGGCTCAGATTTTGATGCCACAGATGTTGCAAACACGATTGGGCTTGCATGTCGATTGACCGGTGTAAACTACATTGGATACAAGCCAGATCGTTGGACAACTGTAGTCGGTTGCGAGGATCTTAAGGATAAAGAGTCTGGTGTTCCATCGGGAGTAACAATCATTAACCCTTTGCAAGTCAAGATCAAAATTGCAAAAGGCAATGCGCAGTATATTCGCCTGCTGACAGATGCGGTTTACTCTATCGTCCCTACCGAAGCTCATGAGGGTCAAGTCAATAAAGAGTTTGCAGTATCTGACTTTGTGGTAGCCGATCCAATCGGTACTGGCCCGTATACATTGACTCGTTTCAAGCGCAATCAATACATGGAGTTTGACGTAAATCCGAAGTACTGGGGTCCAAAGCCAAAGATCAGCAAGATTTTCTGGTTGATCAATGTCAAGGCTACCAACTTGCTTCCACTACTTCAGAAGAATGAGCTAGACCTGGCAATTGATATCGATGTCTCCAATGAAGATCAAGTTGCCAAGCTAGCAACACATACGAGCCTTTGGAATACCACAACTGCAGCGCAATTCTTGCAGTTCCGTGCTGACCATCCAATCTTCGGCAATAAGCTGATTCGACAGGCAGTTCTCTATGCTTTTGATCGCCGATCCGTCTTAAAGAACGTATTTGCCAGCAAAGGCGAAGTTCGCTGGATGTTCCCGGGCTTTGATCAAGACCGTGGAAACCTCGACAAGTACGAGTTCAACCCGGCAAAGGCGAAAGAACTTGTTAAGGCCAGTGGCGTGGATATGTCAAAAGAGTTCGTCATTCAGTACGGACCTCTTGCCGATCCAGCCTTCCCAAAGATTGTTCCGATCCTCAAGGAACAACTTGAAGCCGTCGGTTTCAAGGTGAAGCTAGATCCGCTCGATACTGCGGCTTGGGCGGCTGCGACACGCATTGCGGATCCAGCGAAAGCAACGTATGCGATGACGCTAAATTCAGGTGGTTCACTTGGATTGGGCTCAGCACGCGGTTCAGGATTCTTCAACTGCGTGACACCGGGCTTCTCGTACTACCCAAAGTGCGATATCCCAGATCTATACGCCAAGCTCTTCTTGGAAACGGATCCAAAGGAAATCGACAAAATTGAAGATGCCTTGGCAAAGATCATTAGTGACGAAGTTCCTTTCTTCACAACATGGTCCAAGCAAGCCTTG
>Ga0209284_10002882_pt1 | contig 22376 bp, 20 predicted proteins | sample FRY03_FD_187211 | JGI IMG/M metagenome (GOLD analysis project Ga0209284, IMG submission 187211) | Freshwater microbial communities from Lake Fryxell liftoff mats and glacier meltwater in Antarctica - FRY-03 (SPAdes) (version 2) | ecosystem: Environmental > Aquatic > Freshwater > Ice > Glacier...
ACGCCAGGCTGTGGTTTGTTCGGGGAGAAGCAGATTATCAGTCGCAAGCCACCGACCTGGCCCAATGGGAAATGCGCTTACTCGGACGCGAAAAAACCAAATTCAGCACCTTTCCTGGCTTAAATCATTTGCTGATGGCACATACAGATGCCCCCCTAAGCGAAGCCTACAAAGCCCAAAACCAAGTGGATGCCGCCGTGGTGCGTGCGCTAGCAGCTTGGATTAAGGAATAAGACCGCGCGTGCCACGGGCAGCAGACCAGCGCTCTTGCTACAACGCCTCTCAGACGGCAGACCGCTCGTTACCTTTGCTCACAGAACCGCTCGTTACCTTTGCTCACAGCGGGTGTGCAGGTGCTCGCAATAGTTAGGGCTGCACCTCTTCCATAAGATGCCGCCGTGGTGCGTGTGCTAGCGGCTTGGATTAAGCAATAAGACCGCGCGTGCCACAGGCAGCAGACCAGCGCTCTTACTGTGGCGCCTCTCAGACGGCAGACCGCTCGTTACCTTTGCTCACAGCGGGTGTGCAGGTGCTCGCAATTGGTGAGGCTGCACCTCTCCCATAAGATGCCGCCGTGGTGCGTGCGCTAGCAGCTTGGATTAAGCAATAAGACCGCGCGCCACAGGCAGCAGACCAGCGCTCTTACTGCGGCGCCTCTCAGACGGCAGACCGCTCGTTACCTTTGCTCACAGCGGGTGTGCAGGTGCTCGCAATAGTTAGGGCTGCACCTCTCCCATAAGATGCCGCCGTGGTGCGTGCGCTAGCAGCTTGGATTAAGGAATAAGACCGCGCGTGCCACAGGCAGCAGACCAGCGCTCTTACTGCGGCGCCTCTCAGACGGCAGACCGCTCGTTACCTTTGCTCACAGAACCGCTCGTTACCTTTGCTCACAGCGGGTGTGCAGGTGCTCGCTAATAGTTAGGGCTGCACCTCTCCCATAACCACTACGTGACTGCCATATTTCACAAAAAAACCCCCCAGTTGTTAAAAACTGGGGGTGTAGATTAAAAAATTCGACCTTATTAAACTTGGTGACCCAAGCGATACAAAGCTTTAATGTGCGATACACTTGCTTCTGATAAAGTTTGATGTGCATGGTAGGGAATGTTAAATTCACGCGCCGTGTTTTCAACGATCTCAGACAATTTCGGGTAATGCAAATGGCAAATATTCGGAAACAAGTGGTGTTCTACTTGGAAGTTTAAACCACCCGCGTACCATCCCAAAAACAAGTTCTTACGAGCAAAGTCCGAAGTTGTTTGCAATTGGTGAACGGCCCAAGTATTTTCCATCATGCCCTCTTCATTTGGAAGTGGCTGGTCGGTTTCTTCAACAATGTGCGCTAGTTGGAATATACCTGCAAGAATAAAACCTGCGGTTAAATTCACAATCAGGAAACCTAAAACCCAAGTGCCGAAAGAAATTGGCAACACGAAGTAAGGTAACAGCATCAATGAGATGAACACCAATTTACCGATGAGCAAATTCACCAACTGTTTGTAGAACACTTTTTTGCCTTGTTGCGGTGCCCACATAAAAACTTGTCGGAAATCTTTAAAATGAAAACTTACCGTCATTAGCGTATAAAGCATGGGAGCATAAATATGTTGCAATTTGTGCATGGCTTTGTGCTTTTCGTGCTTGTCAAGGCGCATTAGGCCTTTACCACCGATATCATGGTCTGCGTGGTGGATATTGGTAAAGGTATGGTGCAGTGTATTGTGCTGGATTTTCCAGTTATATACATTGCCACCTACTAAATACATACTTGCTGCAAAAATACGGTTTACCCACTGTTTGTCAGAAAAGGCATTGTGACAAGCATCGTGCATAACACTCATGCCGACCCCTGCTAGACCAATACCCATCCAAATGGCCAAAGGCAAAAGCACCCAACCACTGAATAGGCCAGATAAAATGAGCACCAAAGGTGTAAGATAAAACGACATCATGCCCACAGCTTTCCAAATCATGCGACTACCACCTGTTTTGGTAAGGTTGTTCTGTGTAAAATACTGGTCTACTCTCTTACGAAGTTCTGAAAAGAAGCCACTCTCGTCGCGGCGTGAGAAGCGAATTGAAGGTACAATCATAGAAAATTTTAAAATACTAGGTGGATTTTAGTTAACACCTTAAGCACAAAAGTACGATAAAATCGAATAGAAACGCGCATCTATTTAAGAAACTTGACCTAAAGGTCTAAAATACAAGTTTGCGTAATACGTAACTGCATTCCAAATCAGGACTTCACTAACAATCAGGGCGTTTAGTTTTTTTTAAAGCATTTATAAGGAAATTAAATTCAATAGATTTGTCTATTGTTTAAAAGATGGCCACGGTGATTTTTCCCTTCACATCTACTGACGCCCGAAACATACTTCCTGAGTTAAAAGGCATGCTAATATGGCCTTGCGGATCTACTGCAATCATGCCCCCGCTTCCGCCCATAGGTTGCAGTTGGGTAAAGATTACTTCTTCGGTGGCCGCCTTCAGCGACATGCCTTTATACTTCATCAAAGCAGCCACCTCGTAGGCCGCTACATTTCGAATAAAAAACTCACCATGACCGGTGCAGCTGATGGCAGCACTTGCGTTGTGCGCGTAGGTTCCTGCGCCAATAATCGGCACATCACCCACCCGTCCGAACTTTTTGTTGCGCATGCCACCCGTAGAAGTACCTGCGGCCAAATTCCCGTATTCGTCGAGCGCCACAGCGCCTACGGTGCCAAACTTGCGGTCTTGAAACTGTTCCATGAGCTGACCGCTCTTTTTTCCGAGCTCCCTTTTATCCAAAAAATACGAGCGTTCCACCTGCTCCACCTGCATACTTTTAGCAAAAGCTTCTGCGCCCTCCCCAATGAGCAACACGTGGGAGGTACTGTCTTTCACCAACCGCGCCAATGAGATCGGATTTTTAACCGTACTCACGCCCGCTACCGCGCCAGCTGCTCGCGTCCGGCCATCCATGATGCTCGCGTCGAGCTCACAAAATCCTTCAGCATTTACCACCGCGCCCCTGCCAGCATTAAAAAGCGGTGAATCCTCCAGAATTAAAATCGCAGCCTCCACCGCGGCCAAACTGCTGCCGCCTTCTTTCAAAATCGTATAACCCCGCATTACCGCCTCGGTGAGCTTGGCTTGGTAACGTGCTCGCAATTCGGGCGTGAGCTTGGTGCTGTCTATAAATCCCGCCCCACCGTGGATGGCAATGGCGATGGGGGCCGACTGGGCGACACTGAAAAAGGGGCTTGCCAAAAGCAAGAAAATTAAAAGGATCCGCATACTTACCATTTGAGTCCCTTAAATTAGCCATTTCTAAGCACAAATCCTTATGCGCGCAGCCATTCCGAATGCCATCACCTTGGGCAACCTGTTGTTAGGCTGCATTGGACTCAGTTTTGCCGCCTGGGGTGATTTATCGGCGGCGGCCTTTTGTATTTTTGGCGCTGCGGTTCTCGATTTTTTGGACGGCTTCGCAGCGAGGCTTTTAAAAGCGCAATCTGCCATTGGTAAAGACCTCGACTCGTTGGCCGACGTGGTCAGCTTTGGGGTGCTGCCTGCTTTCATCCTTTTTCAACTGGCTGCTTCCTTGCCCGGAATGGCCCACTCGGAGTATTTTATATTTATCATCGCCTTGGCTTCAGCCTTGCGCCTGGCACGTTTTAACCACGACACCCGCCAATCCGATGGGTTCATTGGCTTGCCCACGCCAGCCAACGCCATCCTCATTGCCGCCTTGATAATTTGGCTTGGAGCCGAAGGAGCAACTTGGATGCCGCTGCTCAATAAGTGGTACTTATTTGGAGCTGGAGCCTTGCTTTCATACCTATTGCTCTCTCCCATCCCCATGATGGCCTTCAAATTCAAAAGTTTTAGCTGGTCTGAAAACAAGGAACGTTATCTTTTTTTGATTTTTTCACTCTTTCTACTCCTTTGGCATGCGTACCTCGGCTTGGCTTTTGTAATTTTGACCTACGTAAGTTGGTCGGTGCTCCGACTGCTGCTCCCAAAACGCAAAACATGAAATTTAAAGCCGAAATCGACATCATGCCCCACGACGCCCTGCTAGATCCACAGGGTAAAGCCGTTCAAGCCGGGCTCCAAAACCTAGGTCTCAGCGGTATAGACCAAGTTCGGGTAGGAAAACACATCAGCATGAACCTCGAAGCCGATTCCGAAGCTGCGGCTAAAGCTGCCGTAGACGAAGCCTGCAAAAAACTTTTAGCCAACCTCATCGTAGAGCGTTATCACTTTGAAATCGCGGCTGTATAAGGTAGCCACCACGTTGGCATTGGCGCTGAGCTGCACGGTTGCGGTATCGGGACAAGACCTTGCATACGCACGTCAACAGCTCGACACCCTGGCGAGCGAGGCTTTTCACGGGAGAGGTTATGCCGCTCGCGGGCAGCAACTCGCCGCCGATTATTTGCTGCGCGAGTTTCAGCGGTTCGGTTTACAGCCGTTGAGCGACAACTATCTGCAGCCTTTTGCCCTCGAGGTAAACAGCTTTGATAGCGTGCTGTTGCTAATCAATGGCCAAACTTTGGTGCCGGGCACCGACTACCTCGTTCATCCTCATTCGGGTTATGGGGAAGCCAAAGGCCTTAAGGCTGGCAAAAAAACTGCCATTTTCGATTATCAAACGCCACCACTAAGTGGGAATCCCGCTTGGGAGCTGTTGTTAGAAACCGGACACCCAAAACTTACATGGTCGGTAGGGCGCGAAACTTGGTCTCTGCCCTATTTCCAGCTCAGCAAGGCGGCCACACCCCAAAAAATAAAACAGCTCACCTATGTGGTGCGCGGCAATTTTAGAGAACACCTCGCCGCCAATGTGATTGGGTTTTTGCCCGGCAGCCAGCAGCCCGACTCGGTGATCGTAATTTGCGCACATTACGACCACTTGGGACGCATGGGCAGCACCCTTTTTCCTGGCGCCAACGACAATGCCAGTGGCACAGCCTTGCTACTCGATTTAGCGCGACACTACAGTCGCCCTGAAAACGAACCCGCCTACTCACTGCTATTTATCGCCTTTGGCGCAGAAGAAGCGGGCTTGGTGGGGTCGACTTATTACGTAAACAATCCTTTGCTGCCGTTAAATCGCACCACGCTGGTGCTCAACCTCGACCTCATGGCCGGCGGCTCCGAAGGGATGATGGTTGTAAATGCTGTACAAAATCCAGTCGCTTACCAGGCCCTCGACAGTCTGAGCCAAGCCCACAGCCTCCTTACCGCCATCAAGCAGCGCGACAATGCCGCCAATAGCGACCACTATCCCTTTTCCCAAAAAGGCGTACCCGCCATTTTTTTATACACCTTGGGAGATGTGACCGCCTACCACGACCCTTACGACCGGCCAGAAATGTTGCACCTGCAGCATTATCCTGCTGTTTTTGAGTTGCTTAACCGTTTTATCAACCATTGGCCCAACCGCCTCGCGCCATGAGCACTGGTAAACTCTATCTTTTGGCTACGCCCATTGGCAACCTCGAAGACATCAGTCTGCGTACCCTGCGTCTGCTGCGCGAAGCCGACCTTATTTTATGTGAAGACACCCGCACCAGTGGTGTTTTGCTCAAGCACTACGACATCAAGCAGCCTTTGCAGTCGTACCACAAATTCAACGAGCACCAGCTCACCGAGCGCATTGTTGCCCAAGTGCAAGCAGGCAAAAACATTGCTTTAATCAGCGATGCTGGTACCCCGGGCATTTCCGATCCCGGCTTTTTATTAGCTCGGGCAGCGGCTGAGGCCGGGGTAGCCATTGATGCGCCTCCAGGTGCCACGGCCATCATTCCTGCCCTTGTAAAATCGGGCTTGCCGAGCGATCGCTTTTGTTTTGAAGGCTTCTTGCCTCAGAAAAAAGGCCGCCAAACCCGCTTCAAAGCATTAGCGCTTGAAACCCGCACCATGGTGTTTTACGAGTCTCCCTACCGTGTGCTCAAAACCTTAGAGGAGTTTTCGCAATATTGCGGAGCTGAGCGCCAAGTGAGCGTATCGCGTGAACTCACCAAAAAATTCGAACAAACCATCAACGGTACACTTGCAGAAGTGGCCGCTCATTTTAAAGCCCATGCTCCCAAAGGTGAATTCGTCATCGTTTTGGCTGGCCTCAAGTAGGTCGGCACGTCTTGTTTACGTCCTTTTAAGCGGCCTTTGCTTTTGGCTGGCTTTCCCGCCTTACGACCAGGTGTACCTACTTTTTGTGGCCTTTGTACCGCTTTTGCTCTTGGAAGATACTCTTTTTTACAGCGACAGCAGCACCCGTTCTCGCAAAGTTTGGCTTTGGAGCAGTGCCGCTTTTCTTTTATTTAACACCTTGGCTACTTGGTGGGTTAAAAATGCGGCTTTAGTGGGAGCCGTGGCCGGCATCATCGCCAATACGCTGCTCATGACCACCGCCTTTTACCTTTTCCACACCATCAAAAAGCGGTCTGGCGAACGCATGGCGCTCATGGGGTTGGTAAGTTTGTGGATTGGAATGGAGTTTTTAAACCTTAATTGGGACCTCGATTTCCCTTGGCTGATACTTGGCAATGCCTTTGCCAACACCCCTTGGCTCGTGCAATGGTACAGCCTTACTGGGGTTTTTGGGGGAAGTCTTTGGGTATTGCTGGTCAACATCCTCCTATTCCAAGGCATCAAATACCTGCTGTTGCGGACCAAGCAGACCGATGCAGACGAGCGTAAATTTTACGGACTGCAGGCCTTCCGGGGGTTTTTTAGAGCCCTTGCATTGCTGTCAATTCCTGCCCTGAGCTCCTTGTACAGCTATCAAAACTACCAAGAGCGGGGAATAGCTGCCGAAGTAGCGGTGATACAGCCCAACTACGACCCCTATGGAGCCAAGTTCAACGCCAACTTATACCAGAACCAGCTCGATACCTTGTTGTTCTTAACCGACCGCGCCATTACTCCCAATACCAAGCTTGTATTTTGGCCAGAAACCTCCATTCCCGATTACATTTGGATGCGGGGCGAACAAACACAGAACTGGCAGGTAGACCAAATTCAGCATTTCCTCAGCAATTACAAAGGCGTCGGCATTGTGGCTGGTGCCAGCGCCTTGGAAATATTCCCTGAAAACAGCATTGCCCCTGAGGAAGTGCGTGTGATGCAGAATGGTGATCGTTACGTTTCGCACAATTCTGCCTTATTTATGCAGAATTACCAGCCGTTGGAGATATACCACAAGTCAAAACTCGTGATAGGTGTCGAAAAAATGCCCTACCCGAAAGTAATGGGGTTTTTAACTTTTTTATCGCAGGATTTGGGGGGAATGACTGGCAGTTTAGGCAAACAAAAAGAACGTGCCGCTTTTGAAATCGGCGGCGTAAAAGCGGCTCCGGTTATCTGCTACGAAAGTATTTTTGGCGGATTTGTGACTGGCTATGTGCGCGAACAAGGCGCCAATCTGCTCGCAGTAGTAACCAACGACGGTTGGTGGGGTGATACCGATGGCTATCGGCAGCACATGGCTTTTGCGCGCTTGCGGGCCATTGAAAACCGCCGCGACGTAGTGCGTTCGGCCAATACAGGCATCAGTTGCTTCATCAACCAGCGTGGCGATGTGGTGTCGCAAACCGACTGGTGGGTGCAAACCTCACTCACGGGCACCATCCACCTCAACGAAGAACTCACATTTTACACCAAATACGGCGATTATTTGGGCAGAACAGCTGCTTTTTTAGGCATTTTGCTCTATTTAGTAGCCTTTAGCAAATCGCGTTCCGCCAAAAAACTCAAAGTATGATGACCCAGGCACAACTGCTCGCACTTCTACCAAAAGTACAACAGCTTGCAGCTGAAGTAGCGGCTTTTCAACGGCAAGAATTGGCGGTTTTTGATCGCAGCAACATTGAGCACAAGGGCCTGCACAATCTGGTGAGTTATGTCGATCGGCAGTCGGAGGAAATGCTCGTAGCCTGTTTGCAGCAGCTCTTACCCGAGGCGGGTTTTATTACCGAAGAAGGCACCGTGGCACAAGAGCAACGGCCTTATATTTGGATCATCGACCCTTTAGATGGCACCACCAATTTTACGCACGGCCTCCCCTTTTTCTCCATAAGTATTGCCTTGCTGCAGGGGCAAGATTTGGTGCTGGGGGTCGTATATGAATCGAACCGCAACGAATGTTTTTCGGCTGTACGAGGCGCTGGGGCATGGCTAAACGGTGTGCCCATGCACATTTCTGCGGTGCAAACCTTAAACGAATCACTACTTGCCACAGGTTTTCCATATTATGCCTTCGAAAAAATGCCGGAGTACCTCAACGTACTTGGCTACTTTATGCAACACAGTCAGGGCATGCGCCGCATCGGTTCCGCCGCCCTCGACCTGGCCTATGTGGCATGCGGTCGGTTTGAAGGCTACTTTGAATACAACCTCAACAGCTATGATGTGGCTGCTGGGGCGTTGTTGGTACAAGAAGCCGGGGGGGTAGTAACCGACTTTAAAGGCGGCAACAACTACCTTTTTGGGCGTGAAATTTTGGCTGCTACGCGCGGGGTGCATGCCGAAATGCTGGCGCAGGTGCAACTGATTTGAGTTTTAGAGCTTATCAAAAGCTGTGTTCAGCGCTGCTTGAGGAATACCTTATTCGCAAGTCACATTAAGTGTTGATTCGCAGGCAAACAGACATTCCTCAACACAACTAAAAGCTGTCCATAACGTGGAAAATCAGCTCTATGCCTGCAATTACATTTTAAATTTACTTTTTGCACCTTTCACCTTTCCAGTGCTCAATATCCGAATGCTGACAATAATATAACTAGTTTTATGCATGACATAAGGCTGTTCCACGGGACAGCGCACCACTAAAAACCTACTGAAATGAAAAAAACCACACTAATGACGCTCTTGGCCATTGGCCTGCTCAGTTCCACCGCATTTGCCCAGAACCGGGGCTACGCCTCATCGGGCGGCACGAGCATCGGCTTGCGCTTGGGTCCAGACGCCGGCATCACCCTCAAACACCACACTGGTAGCGCTGCCCTCGAAGGCATTTTGCATCTCAGCGATTGGTTTACAGGCTTCACCGGATTGTACCACTTCTTTCACCAACCCATTGGAGCCGATTTACGCGGCTTAGATTGGTATGCTGGTGCAGGTGGCCACATTTGGGCGTACCGCCGCGACTCGCGCAATTTGCCTGGCTGGTACGAAGATGGTACCCGTACGGGCTTCGGCGTAGACTTTGCGCTCGGTATGCAGTACAATTTTCCGTCTGCACCGCTAAATTTAGCCCTCGACTGGAAACCTGCCATCAATTTGGTTGGCGGCTCAGGCTTTGCTTACAATTCTGTGGGTTTATCAATCCGCTACCGCTGGAGATAGCATTTGCGAACAACCTCACTTCAAACAAGCGGGTATTAGCCTTTCAAACGGTTGATAGCCGCTTTTGCTTTGATGCTTAAACTCGTAGTGTACGGGTGTTTATTGAATTTGAGGCATTGTTCAAAATACGCAACGGCTTGCTTATTTTGTCCTTGTTTTTCGAAGATGATGCCAAGCCTATAGCAAGCATTGGCGGGTAAATAATTACCGTTGTTCTTGCCCATGGCAATGGCTTGCTTATAAGGTGCAATGGCTTGGTCGGGTTTGCCCCAATCATTCAGCACTTGCGCGCAACGGTAGTGATATTCGAGCTGCTCGGCGGCAGGTAAGCGCTGCGGCTGTACTTTTTCGAGGGATTCCCAGGCAGTTTCGTAATAACCTCCATCGTACAGCAAGCGCGCCCGTAACAGCTCGATTTGTGGCCAAGCTTTGGAGATGGCTTGGGCTTCTCGGGTGGCTTGGGCGTCACCCTCATCTAGGTCGGGGCCCCTTATTTCGGCTCGTGAGAGGGTTTTATTCACAGCCGCGTGGTCGTCCTTGAGCATGTAAAAATAGGCCATGCGTAACACGGCTACTTTTTTGTGGAGGTGTGACTCTGTGCTCGCCAAAAAAATCTCAAAATAACTCAGTGCTCGCGGGTCGTTTTGGTAGAGAAAGGCGGTTGCCAAATAAAATTCGAGCAGTGGAAACCGGTGATAATCGGGTGCTTTGGGACGATTCAGCAGTAAACGAATGGCTTCTTCGTTCCGACCAACTTTGCCGCCCAATTTGGCTAGCAGGTACATACCCGTTAAATTTGTTTTGGCCAATTCGGGATCGGCCTGCAGGATGTTCCAGGCTGCTTTTTCTTCCTCTTTTAAAAAACCCAAAATATAGGCTACTAAAATACGGCTTTCGTGCGTGAGGACTTTGTACGGGCTGTTTGCCATTTTATTTGGCATGCCTTTGAGTACAAGTATGCCTTGTTCCTCGTTGCCTTTCCAGCCTATTGCCGAAGCAGCCCATTTATATTGATCGGGCACACCCCCAAAAATCACATCGAGTAAAGCTTTTTCACGTTCACCAGGCAGGAAATCCGGATATGCCTTGCGCAAGTCGCCAATGGCGCTGTTCGCCCTGTTCAGTTGAATAACAGCTGTGAGGTAATTTTTGTGCATGCCGTTAAGCAGCGCCCGGTGGATGTGCATGCGGCCTTTGGCAAACAGTTGCCACGGCCCCGTACTTTTATCTCTTTCTAAGGCCGATAACCGCGTTTCAAGCCTTTTTTCTGAAGCAGCAAAAGTGTTAGCATTGTCAGCAAACACCAATTGGTAGAAGTCTTGGTAATCTTCCACCAATAAAATCATGCTGTTATTTGGCCTGGCCGTCTTTTCAAGCTGCAGCTGTTTGTTGAACTCTCTTTTGTGCAGCGCTACTGCGGCCTCCAAGCCCTTTTGTATTTCGGTACTAAAAACAAAACTGGCTTTCGTCTGCCCTGATAACAGGAGCAGCAGAAAGCCAGCAGTTATGAATATATTCGTTTTGGTGATGTGCATTAAACCTCAACCGTACTGATCTCGGAATCTACCAAAATACGACCGCAATGTTCGCAAATAGCGATTTTTTTGCGGGTACGGATGTCCATTTGGCGCTGCGGTGGAATTTGGTTGAAGCAACCTCCACAAGCATCACGTTGTACGGTTACCACAGCCAAGCCATTGCGTGAGCTGTTGCGGATGCGGTGATAAGCCCTTAACAACCGTTCTTCAATGCTTTTTTCTGCCTTTTTAGAATTGGTTATCAAATCTTGCTCTTCCTTTTCCGTTTCGGCAATGATGCCGTTGAGCTCCATTTTTTTGTTGTCAAGGTCTTTTTTGCGGCCCGCCAATTCATCACTCAAACGCTGCAATTCGGTGCTGCGCTCCTCTATTTGAACGTTGAACTCACGGATTTTCTTTTCAGCAATTTGGATTTCGAGGCCTTGAATTTCTACTTCTTTAGAAAGGGCATCGTATTCGCGGCTGTTTTTTACGCTCATGAGCTGTTGCTCGTATTTGGCTTTGAGCGCGTTGGCATCCTTGATGAAGGCTTGCTTTTCGCCGATCAGCTTTTTCAAGCTACCAAGGTCTTCATTGTACTTTTCTAATCGGGTTTCTAAGCCGATGATTTCATCTTCCAAATCATTCACTTCCATGGGCAATTCGCCGCGAAGAGTGCGTAGTTGGTCAATTTTAGTGTCAATCTGCTGGAGCAGATATAGCGCGCGAAGTTTTTGTTCTATGGTACTTTCCATGCTGCTTATAAGTAGTTAACTGGATTCGTATTCGTTTCCGAAATTAAGACCGCAAAGTTAGTGAATTTTTCGCTTAGATAGTTCGCTATTAAATCCTTTGTAAACTGCTCGGTTTCGTAATGGCCAAAATCAGCCAGCAGGAGGCGTCCATCCGCCTCAAAAAACTGGTGATACTTGTGGTCGGCGGTGAGCAGCACTTGCGCCCCTGCCTTTATGGCATCGGGCAGCAGAAACGACCCTGAGCCACCGCAAAGGGCCACTTTGTGGATGTTGCGGCCGGTCAGCGGACTGTAACGCACCGTGCCACCAAAACACTTTTTAGCCAGTTGAAGGAAGTCCATTTCACTCATAGGCACCGCAAACTCGCCCAATATGCCAGCCCCATAGTCGTATGTAGCATTCTCCAAAGCAACCAGGTCGTATGCCACCTCTTCATAGGGATGGGCCGCGAAAAGGGCTTGTAGCACTGCCGCTTTTTTCCAATGCTCCAAAAGCACTTCCATGCGCACTTCAGCCTCTTGCTGTAACTTGCCCACGGTGCCCGAAAAAGGCTTTGCCCCCACTTTAGGCTCAAAAGTACCTGTACCGGCGACGCTAAAACTAGCCCGGCTGTATTTGCCTAATTCACCAGCACCAGCAGCAAAGAGGGCTGCTAGCACAGCTTCGACTTGTGCTTGGGGCACGAAAGTAGTGAGTTTAAGGAGGATTTTAGGCTTCGCTTGTAGAATGTGGCAGTTTTGGAGTCCTAACAACTCAGCCATCTTGGCACTTACCCCCGTTTGAATGTGGTCGAGGTTGGTGTGGAAGGCATACAAAGCTATATCCGATTTGATGGCTTTTATCAGGCAACGCTGCACCCAGTCTGCACCAGTAAGTCGCTTGAGCTTACCGAAGATTACAGGATGGTGACTCACAACCACGTTGCAGCCTTTGGCAAGGGCCTCCTCAATGACTGCTTCGGTGAGGTCGAGACTCACGAGTACCCCTGTTACTGACTGCTCGCGGTCGCCCACCAGCAAGCCGCTGTTATCGTAATCTTCTTGCAATGCGGGTGGCGCCCATTGCTCTAAAACTTGGCAGAGCTGCGCCACAGATGTCGTTTTTTGGTTAAAACCTTGTTGCATCCCCAAATATACTTGCCTTCTTGCCCAAACATTCGGTCAAGTTGAAATAATTCTTTAGATTCGAGGGCTTATAAAATGGTGAAAAAATATTGGCTTCTTCCGTTGTCTTGGCTTTATGGCGCTGTCGTTGGCTTGCGCAATGTACTCTACGACTTGAAGATTTTAAAATCGCATGGTTTCGACTTGGCGGTAGTAAAAATCGGCAATCTGAGCGTTGGCGGTACGGGCAAAACCCCGCATACCGAATTGGTGGCAGCCATGTTGGCCGAATCCTTTCCGAGCGTGGCCATATTGAGTCGTGGTTACAAACGCCGCACCAAAGGCTTTAGACTGGCTGGCGAAAGCGATAATGCCGATACTTTAGGCGACGAGCCATTCCAAATGCACCTCAAGCTGCCCGATGTACAAGTGGCGGTGTGTGAAGATCGCAAAACGGGCATCGACCAGCTGCTGGCCTACAATCCTTTGCTCAGCGCCGTTGTGCTCGACGACGGCTTTCAGCACCGCAAGGTAACGGCAGGCTTGACCATCTTGCTGAGCGACTACAACGAGCCCTTTTACAGCGATCAGTTGCTGCCTGCAGGCCGTTTGCGTGAGCACCGTGCTGCTTGCGGGCGCGCAGACCTCCTGATTTTTACCAAAGCCCCACGGCGGGTAAATGTGTACGACAAAAAATTCGTGTACACCAAAGTTAAGCCCGCTGCCGGTCAGCAAATCATTTTTTCACATATCCGCTATGGCGATCCGGTATTCATGGAGCCCTTTGCCGACCAACTTCTCAGCAAAAAAATGCAGGTATTATTGGTAACAGGCATCGTCAATGCCCAGCCCATCACCGAAATGCTGGAACAAAAAACCGTGCCGTATACCCAGCTGGCGTACCGCGACCACCAGCGGTACGGGCCAAAACAACTCAAGGAAATAGCACAAGCTTTTGCAGCACTTAACGGCGACAACAAAGTGGTTCTCACCACCGAAAAAGACTTCGTAAAACTCCGTGAACACAGCGCTTGGTTTGAAGAAAATCAAATTCCACTGGCTTATCTTCCTATTGAAATAGGTTTTGATGAGCAAGACCGAGCCATTTTTATATCGATTATAGAATCCTATGTTAAGCAACATCAAAGAAACCGCTGATTACCTTCGCGAACGCATCCAAAACATTCCCAGCACTGGTATCATTTTAGGTACTGGTCTAGGTTCGTTGGTGAATGAAGTGGAGATTGTGCACCAATTTATCTATTCCCAAATTCCCAATTTTCCTATCAGCACTACAGAAAGTCACCGCGGTCGCCTCATTTTTGGCAAGCTCAAAGGCAAAGATGTGGTGGTAATGCAGGGTCGTTTTCATTATTACGAAGGCTACAGCATGCAGCAGGTGACCTTTCCTGTGCGCGTGATGCATTATTTGGGGGTTAAGAACCTACTTGTTTCGAATGCCTCAGGCGGCTTAAATCCCGCCATGAAGATGTCGGATTTGATGATCCTCACCGACCACATTAACCTCTTGCCCGAAAATCCATTGCGTGGCTTGCACATTCCTGAATTTGGTCCTCGTTTTCCTCAGATGGATGCGCCTTACGACAAAGAAATGATTGCGAAGGCCTTGGAAATTGCTGCGGCACGCGGCTTAAAGGTGCACACTGGGGTGTATGTGGCAGTGCAAGGCCCCACCCTCGAAACGCCTGCGGAATACGAATATCTCCGTCGCCTTGGCGGCGATGTAGTGGGCATGAGCACCGTACCGGAGGTGATTGTAGCGCGACAAATGGGCATGCCCTGTTTCGCCATTTCAGTCGTTACGGATGAAGGTTTTCCGGAGTCGCCCGAGTCGGTAACCATCGAAAGCATTGTAGAAGCTGCGCACAAGGCCGAACCGCACATGACCCACATCATGGGCGAACTGGTAGCCACCCTTTAATGGCTGAGATGCGGCGGTTGTTGCTCTGTTTTTGCGTTGTGCTGCTGGCGAATTGTGGTCTCTGGGGAACCGAAGCGCGGGCCCAGGTTGACAGCTCTGCCGTCTTCGAGAAAAGTTTGACGTTACGCCGTTACCAGACCAAAGATTTTAGCTTCGACACCACCTTCTACCAAAAACCCGACACTGCCTTGTATCGGGTGTGGATGTTTGATCCGGCATTGCGCAACCAGCAATACGCTTATTTGGGGGTGTTGGGTAGTGCTGCCAGGCCGCTGTTGCTCAGCACGGGTGCTTTTCGGCCCTTTGATCTTGGCTTCAACCAGTACGATGTTTACCGCTTTGACCCTGTTAACCGGCAATATTGGAATGTGAATACGCCGCTCACCGACTTCGAATTCAGTTCAGGCGGCAGCAACAACCAGCAAGTTTTCAAGCTTTTCCACACCCAAAACATCGGAAAAAGCGTGAACATTGGGGCAGAGTACCGGCTCCTGAGCACCGACGGCTTTTATTCGGAGGCGAGTACAAATAATAAAAACTTCGCACTGTTTGGCTCAATGGTGTCGCCACGGAAGCGCTATGCTTTGCATGCTAACTTCACCACCAACAACAACCTCAATGAACAAAATGGCGGCATACAACCAGGCCGAATCTTCGATTCAAGCATGTTTTTTAATCCTTTTGGCGTGCCCGTAAATTTGCAGGGGGCCCGGGCGCGCTTCAACGAGCGGAATTTGTATGCCGAGCAGCAGTTTCGTCTGCGTGGGGCCGACAGTTCGTTTACGGGGATGGCGGTTTTTCACCGTTTTCACTACCAACGCCGCTATTACAACTTTCGCCACAATGCACCTGGTAGTGCATATTATCCCGCTATTTTCAATGATTCGCTCGCTACATTTGACTCAACTGCCAGTAGGAGTCTGCAAAACAGTGTGGGCTTACGCTCGCTCGATTTACTTGGGCCTTGGCAATGGGAAGTGGCCTTGCAGCACCAAGTGGTGCAGCTGCGCACCGACAGTTTTTCGGTGCAGAACACGAACTTGGCTTGGGTGTCGGCGGAAAGCAAGTATAAACTCTCTGATCCCATATACGTGGCCGTGGCTGCCGATTATGTTTTTGCCAATGCATTGCAAAGCAATACGCACCGGTTAGAGGCCAGTATGGGCTACGAGGTTCAGGAAAATATGGGGCTCAGTTTGTCGGTTTTAGATCAAAGTCAGAACCCCACTTGGGTATCGCAGCGGTTTAACGGCAACCACCAGCAGCAGGGAAATACTTTTAGTCCGGTGCTAGAGCGAGCCCTAACGCTAGCGGTAGATTTGCCCTTGCTTCAGCTTACGGCCAGCACCCGCAGTTTCCGCAATTTTGTATATTTTGATGCTTTAGGCGCTGCTCAACAATACATACCGGCAGTAAATGTGCTGCAATTAGGTTATGCATCGCGTTTAAAACTGTGGAAATTTACACTCGACATACAGCATGGCTGGCAGTGGGGCATGGAAGGCCCGGTGCGTGCGCCTCGCTTTTTTAACCGCGATTTGCTGAGCTTTGGTCATAAATTTAAGGCCGGTTGGGAGTTGCAATTGGGTACTGAATGTAGGTTTCAGTCGGCCTACCTTGCCCCGGGTTTTAGGCCAGAAATCGGTCAGTTTGTGGTGCAGGACAGTCTGCAAGCAGGCGGTGCCCCTATTTTCGACCTTTTTGCTGCGATTAAGGTAAAGCGCACCCGTATTTTCGTGAAGTTTGAGCATGCCAACCAAGGTTTTCCAGTGCCGAATTTTTACATGGTGCCTTTATATCCGATGTACGATCGGGCGTTTCGGTTTGGGTTGACTTGGGTATTCTATAATTGAGACATCTGAGCGCTTGCTTTTCACGAGGGGTTGTGGGGGGTGCTGGAGCGCGTGGGGCTTTTGGCGGGTTATTTCAGAGCCCATTTTGCTCCCAGGGAATGCGCTCCTCCTGCGGTCGCGTTTTCAAAGCTTTAAAATTCAAGGTTCAAGGGGGGAAGCAGGCTGTAGGAGGCGCTAGATTTGTAATACTATCACCAACGCAAGGTTCTTTGTACCTAAAAAGCGAGCACAAAAAGCCGTCTACCATCTAAAAGCCTGGCAGCTGCCAGTAAATTGGTCCGAGCAGTAACAACATCCCCACCAGCATCAAGAGCAATTGCAGCGGCAGCATAAATTTGAACCAGCGCACATAATCGATGCGCGCCATGCCAAGTACACCGATGAGCACGCCAGATGTAGGCGTGATTAAATTAGTGAAACCATCTCCAAATTGAAAAGCTAGCACTGCAGTTTGGCGAGAAATACCCAGCAAATCAGCCAAGGGCGCCATCACAGGCATGGTGAGCGCTGCTTGTCCCGAACCTGAGGGCACCAATATATTAATGCCCGTTTGCACCACAAACATGAGTTCCACGGCCCATGCTTTGGGCACACCAGCGAAGGCCTGTGCGGTATGGTACAACAGAGCGTCGATCACCTTGCCTTGCTCCAACACCACTAATATGCCCGCGGCGAGTCCAACCACCAAAGCAGCCCCCGCAATGTCACGGGCACCTTCAAGGAATTGTTTCACAAAATTATCGGCACTGATACCCAAACTCATGGCCGTGCTGATGCCCAGGGCAAAGAAAAGGGCTGCGATTTCTTCCATGTACCAACCGTAGCCCAAAACCCCTACTACTATCCCCAAAATACTAAATGCCAGCTGAAGTAGGACGAAATAATAGACTGATTTGCGTAAAACCAACGGGCCGCAAACAGCAAAAATAGCCGTTACCACTGGCAAAACTGGTCCCTCAAAGGTGCTACTGCCAAAGGTGATGCTGCTGCTGGGTGATTGCCAGCTGAACATCCCCATGGCCAGCAATAGGACTATATAAGCCCACCAGGCGCCTTTGCCGCCTGCTCGGTTCGCGGGCACTTCTACTTGCTGGGCTTGTTGGTGCTGCCACCAGGCGTTGGCTTCGGGGCAAAGACTATTGGCTGCTTGTAGCTTTACCTTTGCTGCATACCTCAAAACATAGCCGATGCCCACTAAATTGATCACTGCGAAACAAAAAATACGGTATTCGAGTCCGCTAAATGGCTGCACCCCTGCAATACCTTGCGCTACGCCAATGGTAAAAGGATTGAGAAGTGCGCCCGCGAAGCCCAGTGCGGCGCCTACAAAGCACATGGCCACGCCAACCATGGCATCGTAGCCTAGCGACAAGGCGAGGGGCACAAAAATGAGCACAAAAGGAATCGTTTCTTCACTCATGCCAAAAACGGCGCCGAAGATCGCAAACAGCAGCATGCAGAGCGTAATAATGAGGTTTCCAGCGCCTATACGGGCTGCCCAAGGTCTATTTTCGAGCAGGCGCACCCTTTCCACCAGCGCCAGAATGCCGAGGTCGATGGCCCTGCTTTGTTGCAGAATAAAAAACACACCTCCCACCATAAAAATGAAGACGATGATGCCTGCTTGTCGCTCAAATCCTTTAAAAAAAGCGGTGAGTACCTGCCACGACTGCGGCTGGGCGGGTACTGGGGCGTAGGAATCGGCAAGGATAAGTTCCCGAACCGAGCCATTGATTTCCTGTGAAGTCCGTTGGTATTCGCCGGTTGGCACCATCCAGCTCAGGAGCGCCGCTAGGCAGGTGATGCCGAAGAGCAGGACATAGGTATGCGGAACTTTCATATGTAGATGCGAGATTGGTTTGTCAAAAATGCGGAAATGTGCGGGAAAAGAAAGTTTTTTTTGCGCTATCTGAGCGCTTGCCCCGTCCGCTATTCAGAGGAGGTAGGGAGGGGTGCTGGAGCGCTTGAGGCTGTAGGTAAGTGCTTTTGTTAAACCCAGAAGACACGGGTGATGCGGAGCTTTTGTAAGGTGATTTCAGCTAAGGATAGGGCTACCGGGGAATGAGCTGCTCTGGCGGTCGCGGTTTCAAGGTTTGAAAATTCAAATTTCAAAGGGGGATGCTGGCTGTTGGAGGCTTAAGATTAATAAACCCATCACCAAGGCAAGTGCTTACTCTGCCAGCGCAAAGAGCGGTCTGCCGGCTGTGCAGCGGGCGGCCCGAAAATCTTTTATAGCAGATGCAACCTCGCCTTAAAGCCGTGCGTCTTGTAGTTGTGAATGGTTCTCAACCCAACCAAAAACAACCCAAACCCAACAATCCTATCTACACCCAACCTCAAGTAAAAGCCATGAAAAAGTCAATCTCTACCCTTCTTTTTTGTCTGCTCCTCCTCGGCACTACCCTTGTGCAAGCTAGCAATGACACTGGCCCGAGCAAAAGAAATTCCAGCACCAACAACAAGCTAAGTGCAGAAAGCAGTACCGTTACATCCTTGTACAGCGACATCCAGCAAAACCTGCGCATGCCAGCAAAACTGCTTCAAATGTTTGAAGGTGAACAGATAGAAGTGCTTTTTACCATCGATAGTTCGGGACAAGTGGTTGTACTAGAAACCCGCAGTCACAGCCCACTTCTTCAAAAACAAATTACGCGCAGCTTCGAAAACCTCAGTTTACAAGCGCATGAGCTCCTTGTTGGCGAGCGCTTTTCACTACAGTTGCACCTAAAACCCTAGGTTTGCAATACAGAAAATAAACAAGGGCCTTTAAAAAAAGCCCTTGTTTTGTTTAGTGCTTTGGCTCTTTGGTGTACTTAGTAAGCAAAAACACAAATGCTCCGAGTACCAACACCGCAAAAATTATCCAACCGATCATAAGCGTAGAATTTTCGACTAAGATAAGGAAGTCGCAGCAATTCCCGAACCGCCTTGTAGGATTTGTGTGAGCAATTCAGCTCGAATTCCTATTTTGGGCCCGTGTTACGCATCCTGCAACAACCCTATCCCATCTACGAATCGAGTCGCGCGCGGTGGCGCATGAGCTTACTTTTCGGACTTTTTGTATTCCTTTTCCTTTGGCTTTTTGAACCCGTGGGCTTTAACGAAATCCCAAAAAACAAAGGCTGGCACGCCTTAGGTTACGGTTTGGTATGCACCCTCACCATGCTTTTCGTAAATGTGAGTTTGGTCAAAATTTTTCCTCAGTTTTTTGAAGAAAATTGCTGGACCACCGGCAGGCAAATTGCTCTGACCATGGCCAACGTTGGCTTAATTGGTTTGGGCAATGTACTCTATACCAGGTACGCTTTCAATCAGCTTGGCTTGAGTGCTGGGTGGGACATCCGCCCCGACCGCCTGCAACGTTGGTACCTGCGCACCAGTCTCCGCTATTTCCCAGGCATGAAACTCAAGCTGCCTGATGGCAGCAGTCAACGCGTCGATCAGCTAGAAGTAAACTTCATTCAGTTGGTAGTTTTGCCGGGAAGATTTAAGTAGTAAGGCGAACAAAAAGCTGAGGAATGCATTGTTTCTGCGCAAAGATTATCACGAATTGCGCATCTTTCCTTAGACGACTTGCAACTTCCAAATCTCCATCCGAAATTAAAGTCTCAAAGATTTCAGGATGCAAAAAATCACCGTCAAAATCGTGCAGCATGACCACACACAATGGTGGGAATTAAAGATTCCTTACCAGCAGCAACTTGTGGAAAGAGTACGCAGTTTGCGCGATCGGCATTGGAGTGTAGCGCGACAAGCCTGGTTGGTACACTACGAAAATTACGATTTTGACGAGCTGACCGCTCATTTTGCAGCCTTGGCCATCTTACAACGAGAGCTCGACGGAAGACCTGCAGGCGGACAGCTATTACCGGAAGCCACTGAAGAGCACCTGAGTTGTTTGTTGCGTTACGAACGCTGGATGCGGCAAAAGCGCTATGCCGATAACACCATCCGTACCTATGTGGATGCTTTGAACGTGTTTTTCCGCTACTATGCTGACCGACCGCTCGACAGCTTGACCACAGAAGCTTTGGTGCAGTTCAACCACGACTACATTATCAAGCACAAATATTCGGCTTCTTACCAAAACCAAGTCATCAACGCCATAAAACTCTACTACCGCCAATTTTCGCACAGCCGTATGGAGGTAGAGGAGATACAGCGACCGCGGCGGGCACATCGATTACCTCACGTTTTGTCTGCCGAGCAAGTAACGATTTTATTAAAATCTCCCCGAAACTTGAAACACCGGTGTATGCTGCAGCTCATTTACGGCTGCGGTTTGCGGCGCGGCGAGCTGCTCAGACTTCGCCATGATGACCTTGATTTCAACCGCAAGGTGCTTTGGATCCGTGGGGCAAAGGGCCAGAAAGACCGCATGTTGCCGCTTGCCGGCAAGCTGATGACACTGGTGCGGGAATATCAAGAGCAATACACAACCACCAATTGGCTTTTTGAAGGGCAGCAAGCCGGTGATCCATACGACGAACGTAGTTTACAGGCGGTTTTTAAGCAAGCTTGCGCCAGAACTGGCGTGCCAAAAGAGGCTACTTTGCATTGGCTGCGACATTCTTATGCCACCCATTTGCTTGAGGCTGGTACCGATTTGCGCTACATTCAAGTGTTGCTCGGGCACAAAAGCAGCAAAACCACCGAAATCTATACTTGGGTAACCAAACCAGCTTTCGACCGACTGGTGAGTCCCATCGAGCACCTTGATTTATGAGCACGCCAAAGTACCTATCTCTCAGACGTGCACTGCATAAATTGCGCAGTTGTGGTTCCTTCGAAAATTGCTGTGGCGGCACTAGGGGCGGTGGCGGCACCAGGGGCGGTGGCGGCACCAGGGGCGGTGGCGGCACCAGGGGCGGTGGCGGCACCAGGGGCGGTGGCGGCACCAGGGGCGGTGGCAGAAGGGGTATGTACATTTTGAAAAATGCCAAAGTTAAATCGCGTAACTTATAACTTGCCATGGAGACAGTGCACGCAATCAAAGAGGTAATTGCTTTTCAGCAGCATTTCGAAACTTCCCTCCAGCAACAACTGCGAGACTTACAAGACAAACTCTACCCACACATGGAAGCCTTGGAGGTATTGCCAGAGTACCTACAAACCCGCACGCAGTATTTGCCAGGTACAAAAGGGCTTTACGAGGTGCGCATACCCTTGGGGGCACAGCATTGGTTCGGTTTCTGTTTCATTCAAAGTCAAAAATTGACTGTTCTCTATTCAGATTTTATCGAAAAGAAACAAAAAAGGCCGCTTTTGCCCCTAAGAAAAGTAGTGATATTGATGCAAAAGTGCCTTCAAACGCAGCATTCAATGGCAGCATCCACTTCTTGGGAAGACATCAAGGAGCGCGTTTATGGTCCGAAGCATGGTCCGAGGCGCGCAAAACTAGATCGCGATGTAGCGTCCTTCCTAGTCGGCCAGCGTCTAAAACAAGCGCGCAAAGAACTTGGCTTCACGCAAGAGCGGCTCGCGCAGATTCTCCAAAAGAAGCGCTCTTACATTTCGCGCCTCGAAAACGACGGCGGCAATATGACCCTTAAAACGCTGCATGACCTTGTGCATACTGGCTTAGGTGGCAAAGTGTTGGTGTCGATTGAAATATGAAACATTCCATTTTGGTCCGTTATGGTTGGAGATTATAGTAAGAGGTGCTCTAATTTCAAAATCTTCCTATATTGCATAAGCGCAACAAATACATACCTAGCATCCCAAATAAGTCAGCTAAGTATCATTTTTATGCGCCTATAAGGAAGTTACAGTTGACTACAAAAGAGCGATGCTCTCCGTTGTCGGGCCCTAAGCGCTAATCCCCTCGCTTCGCCCTCCCCTAGCAGACTTCTGCGGCGCAAAAAGGG
>Ga0209284_10002883_pt1 | contig 22373 bp, 25 predicted proteins | sample FRY03_FD_187211 | JGI IMG/M metagenome (GOLD analysis project Ga0209284, IMG submission 187211) | Freshwater microbial communities from Lake Fryxell liftoff mats and glacier meltwater in Antarctica - FRY-03 (SPAdes) (version 2) | ecosystem: Environmental > Aquatic > Freshwater > Ice > Glacier...
AGAGCAATGTCCAAGAGCATGTCTCTGAAAAAAGGAAACGAGGAAATCTCACGATAGAAATTGCAGTCATTTGTTTATCGACACTGCCACTTCAAACAAAAGTGCTGGTCTATTCTCTGTCGGATATCTGCAAGAAGGAATTCATGATAGGTTGTATGATTCCAACATCTGTCATGACGTTGAAGAATGTTATTGTCGGGAAAATGTTGACATTACATCCATCAACACAAACACTTGCTATCATGGCCTCTGCGATTTCATTTTCCCTGGTACTCCCAACACTTTCGACAATTTTGTTTTCGTCGAGCGTTCTTTTGTTGCTAAAGAACATGGATGTGTATCCAGCCCAAAAAGAACAGCTTCAGGAACCCTTGATCAAAGTTATCGCAACCCCTGCAACTTCGATGTCTGTCATTTTGGAAAAATCTGAAATTGAATATGATGATGAGTCTGATTACGAACATGAAGAGACGACCAACAACATTATCAGCAATGAAACATCTGAAGACGAAGAGTCCTGCAACCCCATTATCACAAATCACACGGTTGACAATGTGTAGGTTTAATTGCACTGGAATGTGTATATTTGTGAATTTTTTATTGATGAAAATAATCGTAGTTTGAAGAAAGCAGTTCCTTGATTCTTGTCTTTATCTCTTCAATTTTCTTTTCATCAGTAACCCCAATATAATCGTGGATTTGCCCGTACAGCGTATTAAAAAGCTGGTTAGTTTTCTTCACGGTTTCGTGATTCAATTGTAAACTAAAGTCTTGCTGCACTTGCAGAGCATATCTGATGTTGGAACACATCTGCACATTTTCTTCATGATTCTTTTGAGTTAGTTTCAAGTCCAGAGTGTTGATTTTTTGATTCAATTGTTTGATGATGTAGTGAAGCGATTGCTGGTTATCTTGGAAATCAGAAATCGAACTCTCCATTTCCGCCATTTTAGTACAACAGATTTTGATTTGCATCTTGTCATTCTCTACTTGTTTCTGTAATTTTCCAAAAAGCACGTCGTGGGTCTTCTCAATTTGCAGATTTTTATAATGTTCACAGAGGAGTATATTTCTCTGCCTTTTAAATCCATCACTGTCCACCAGCCTTTGTTCGTAACCCGTGTGATGATGCGATCTGTAATCTGCAAAAGAAGACATTATTTACAATTTTCTACACACAGTCCATGTTCCTCTTATATATATTACAGTGTTTATCCCAGCAGTTTTTATGTCAATGGGATTTGACAGTTTGTTAGAGATATATATAAAAACATTAATAACATACTATTAAAATGAGTGCTGACTTGAAATTGTATACGTTTTTGTTCATATTTTTCGTTTACTTTTTGGTAATTTCGTTGTATATCGAGTATACGAATTCGATGGACGTCTTGATGCGCAAATGGAGGGGCCGTGTAACCACACATGAATAAAACGAGAGTACCGTCAGTTTTCCGGTTCATTTTTTTATTTTTTTCATTTTTTCAGTTTTTTTTCATATTCTATTTTTATAACGATTTGTGCTATAATACGTTGCATTTTATTATAAAGAATATAATCGTGGAAGTGACTGCTGTTTGCATATTTGCATCGGTGCAAGCAATATATTGGTATTTACTGACATAAACTTGAGAACAGTATTTTGAATGGATCATCACGATGTAGCTTCCGTCTTGAGAGCCTTTGACCTGGTGTCTACTTTGTTTTCTTCAATGACTGCGATGATTGACAAGAATCGGATTCGTATGGACCAGAAACATGAAAAGAAAATGAAGACTATCACGAAAAAGGCACAAGCGAAATTGCCAAAACGTTGTGGAAGCGGCTATAACCTGTTTGTGGCGACAAAGGTGAAAAAAACGCAATCTGTGCAGGTAGCCGTTTTACAAAGTCTTGTAATTTAAGCATTTATGTATATGACATGCTGGCAAAGATAACAAGCTGTTTTTAAACAGTTTCAGATGGTGGCGCTTGGAGAAATGTGGAGGAACCTATCTCCAGAAGAAAAGCTCGTCTACAACAAGCAAGCAAAACTCGCCTTTCAAGTGAAAAAGACAATTAGTCCTGAAAAAGACGATATCACGCTCCCGGACAAAAGCAAAAATCCAGAAGGAAAAGACAATCTTTCACAAGAGAGTGAAGAAGAAAAAGACAGTCTGTCGCAAGATAGTGAAGAAGAAGAAGACAACGTCGGACAAGCCAAGAAACAAAAAATCGAAAGCGAAAGTGATAGTAACGAAGAAATTTCAGATTCTAGTGAAGATCCAGAAGATGTCAACTGATGAATTGATAATAGTCAGCAGTGTATTTTTGAAGAATAAACAATGAAAAAAACTGCAGTGTTTTTAATTTCCACGTTTTTTTGCCCGAAAAATATTTCAAGTGTATGTGTCTGTTTACTGGTAAACATATCACAATAGTGAATGTGAAGCTCCAACAAACCCATTCGAACTCGTAGAAAGTGTTTCGATTTATTTTAAACATTAATTATTTTGTCCGTTTTTCTTGTGCATCTCAAAGTTGCATATACAACAGAATTTTGGCAGCCTTTTCTTTACCAACCATCTTGACTGTAGACAAGAGTTGGATTCTCTCTGCTTGGGAAGAACACTTCTGAAGAGCACATATAAATGCACACATCGTTGGATAAATCGCAGCAATTTTCTTGGCGACAACGTGTGAGATAGTAGGTATCTGTGAAAGTTGCAGAAGAAAACAATTGTCTGGCGTGATATTGTGTGACTTTTTAGACTTGATTTTGATATGGCTGGTGTACTCACCGATGCTAATATTTTTGCTGTCTGCTTCAGCTTGCAGATAGTTTTTAGGCGTCGACAATATTTTGGAACAAACTGAAAGGATAAAACAGCTCGTCTGTTCGACATCCTTAGTAAAAAACAGATGAATATTGTCGCGGTACACCATGTTTAGATACGCACTAGAGACGCTATGGTTTGCTCGCGAGAGACTCTCATGCATACTATCCCCCTCAATAATGTAAGCAATGTCTCTCTGTGCATATGTCGCCAACAATCGTACTTTCTGTTCTCTATATCGTCCGTCTGAAATAGACGAAATCATGTCTGGTAGCGTTTTCCGTTCATAGACCAGAGTCCTTCTCGAATTTGATTTCTCATCAGTAATAACAATGTGTACATCTCCAAGCTCCAGCACTTGTGTCTTAATCTCAACAACGTTTTTCTGTACGGGGTCTTGGCTTTCAGTCATGTGTTCAAGGAGTCTTCGTTCTCGTGTGTCGACGAGTACTTGAATCATCATCTCTACAGTGTGTTTTGCCTCATTCCGTGCTTTGTCTGCTATTACTGTTTTTTATTTCCACAGAGTTTGCAATGAAAGGCGTTTTCGTAGCGATAACAGGGGGTTTGAAGCGCATTTCGAAAAAAAATAATAAACTAACATTATTGACTCAAATACAGAGTATGAGTATGATTTGTTTATTATTATAACGTGTTTTTGGACATAAAAAGTGAAAATGGTCGACAGGTTGGCAAATCTAAGAGCGTTCGCCGCGGATACGGCGAGAAAGCTGAATGTCCTTGGGGAAGATGGTGACGCGCTTGGCGTGGATGGCGCAAAGGTTGGAGTCTTGAAAGAGGTAGACGCAGTAGGCTTCAGTAGCTTCCTGTAGAGCCATGATTGCATGCGATTGGAAACGGAGATCGATTTTGAAATCTCGCGCAATCTCGCGCACGAGACGCTGGAACGGCAGCTTACGAATGAAAAGCTCTGTCGACTTCTGGTATTTGCGAATCTCGCGGAGGGCTACAGTGCCAGGGCGATAGCGGTAAGGCTTCTTCACGCCCCCGAAATCGATACCACTCTTACGGGCTGTCTTAGCAGAGAGTGTTTTCCGGGGAGCTTTCCCGCCAGTGGACATCCTTGCAGTCTGCTTGGTACGTGCCATATCTGTATTAAATTTACACATTAGCTGTCTGACTGCTATAAGATAACAGTCTATTTTTAGGACATCAATTACTCCTATTTTTGCTACATCTATCCTATCCTTATTTAGCGCGGTTCCTGACACCCCTGATATTTCAAAACACCCCCGGTATGTTTTGTATATAAACTGCAAAACTAATGTAAACAATTTGGATGAAGACATTACAAAGCGAAGGTTGTGTCAACTGTTGTAACCCCGAAGATATTTCGGAAAATTTCCAGGACCAACTGAGAGCATGGAAAATAGCATTGCACCGCAAACGGAGATTTTTTGATAAAGAAAAGATTAGTTCGAAAATTGAAAAGTATGTGGACCACTTGAGCATGAAATATTCTCACGTTTCTGCGCAGGAATTTCTACAAGCTAGGCCTGTGCAGTTGCGTGTTCCTGAAGCGTCGCACAAGAACCAATACTCATGTCGTAGATGTTTTGCTCGTGGTGCTCAACCCCAGAAACAAGCATTGCCTTCCCCGATAAGCCACGCGATGCAACTAGCAGTTCAAATGAGCCATTTTGAGAAAAAGAGTCGCAAGTGTGCGTGTCCAAAATGCCCAGTTCTCAAGTCATCGTACTGCAACATAGAATATATGCCAGACGGGAATGCCAAAGCTGTCAATGGAATTTGCCCGTGCTGTCGGAACGCGGACAATCATGGACAATCGATCGATGAGGAGGATACCGAGGATGAAAGAGAACAAGAAGAATGTCCAACTGCGCAGCCGTATCTGCAAATGTTGCACGATGAGGAACGTTCTATTGATGCCTTGGAATCCGAAGCAAATGAAACTGCTCTGATGTTACCTCTTCAAAAGTTACCCTGTGCAGGAAAGAATTGTCCAGCTCGTTTTAACTTATTTTGTTCAATCAAAACCACCAGACTGCCTCTTGGGGAAGTGCAGTTCGAATGCCCTTGCGACAATGTGTGCTTTATGATGGATTGCGTGAATTGTAATCCGAAAGCAGCTCAGCCAGTAACAAGCGGGTGCTATATTTACAAGGATGACGGAAAATACAGTAATTTGTCTGTCCGCACCAATTTGGCATGTTCATCCAAGAAAATGTATAGTCCATATGCAGTTCAGCAACAAGACAGTGAAAATGTTTCAGACGGTTCATCTTGCAGTAGCCCTGTTCTTCTCGGCCCAAAAAAAACAAAAATATCGGTTCCTCAATAATTTATAATGTGACAGACATTCGTTTCAATAGCACCACGCAATGATTCATGTTTGATAAAAATTTATTGAAAACTAATACAATCGTGCCATCACTCGGGGTGTTTGCTTTGTTGAAGCAGAGCTATATCATTTATCAGACTGTTTACTCTCTGGATCTGCCAGTTGCACAATGGGTGTGGGATGAAGGACAACGAAATGGGATAATTTTTGCACATCATGTTTCCAAGACTCATGACGTATTCGTCTTTCCTCTTCGTGAGCAAATTTATCTTCTTCTGAATGTCGTCGCAGTTGAGAATGACTTGCACCTCATTGTCGCACAAGATATGTGCTACTTCAGGTTCGTCTAGCATTTTTATTCATTGTGTACTGGATGCATATATACATCTGTGTGTATTTATGGGCGAAATCTCGTGGTGGGATGAAATCTATTTTTAGGCGGATATTCTCGCTATAAGTCATGGAAAAAACACAAGCCCCGAAATGGAAAATGTAGCGTTGGGTGTAGACAGGAAACGGAAGTTGGTGGAAATGGGTTCTATTGTAGTTCAAGACAAGATGTTACTGAAGAGCAAGAACCCCGCTACCTACTTGCAGTTGCGGACAGTTTGTTGCGAACGAGCAGAAGCAAGGAGGGATAATGATTTTTTATTGAAACAATAAAAGCATTGCTTCCGTCGGTGGCGTATCATATGAAGATTGTGTTTTGTTGGATTTTGAATATATTATTTGCGGGTTCTGCGTCGTGAAAGCACGGTGGAATACTTGGTATTATGTCGTATAGAATAGTAAGCGAGAGTTTATGACGTGTGAGAGCAACAAAAAGAGAATTCTTCTCTGTATTATCGCAAAGCGTAGAAATCAATTGCTTTTCCTTTGCAGCGCCGTCGAAAACATCACGGTGTATGGCGACATGATTGTACTCGAACCCTTTGAGCTGGTGTACAGTACCGACTGCCAGGAATTTTCCAGACTTGAGAGTTTTGAGCGAAATTTCAGAGTCGTGCAACATTTGTAAGGTCTGCGAGAGAAGATTGTCTTTTTTTAATTTCTCGGCCAGCTGCGACATGCCACCTTTCTGATTCTGATCGCTGGCTGCTGTTTTCAGAAGTGATGCGACTCGCACGCCATTGATGACGCGGATAGCATGGCCAATCTGTGCATGCCGAATGGCTTCGGAAATAACGGACTCGTTCTTGCGGCATATTATTAAAGTGTCTGTCGGATGCTTTATGACGGACGACCAAGAGATAAGTGCACACTGATCCTGGGGTCGCATACTTTGCATGCGCTTCCCTGTCATATCTTCCAGCCAATGCACAGATAACGCGTCGAGACGGAATGTGTTGTACCACTCGACGACAAGTGATAAATCCAGGGTCTTGCACTCTGAGGGCAGAAGACAGTGTTCTCGTTGATCACATGCGTTTGTGTTGACGGTGTGTCGAAAATCATTGATTGTCTGGTCGAAATCACCGACCATCACAACAGGGCAAGATGCCTGTCGTAACAGTCTCATTTCCTGTTCAGAGTTCAAATCCTGCATCTCGTCAACCAGAACCACATCATACTTGTCAAATATCTTGACAAGCTTACAATCGCGATCACACAGATACCTGCGTGACGCAAACGTAGTAATATTTTTAACAACATTGTAAATCGGAGGCGCAGTCAGTGCCGCGTTCCACCCATAATCTACTGCGTCTTTGCTGTTGACCATGGAAAGTCTTTTGTGCATTTTACAAATCGTGCACGAAGCTCTCGGGTGCGTAAGCCGGTGTGTCACAATACTGGAACTCATTTTTCCTCCGCCGTGTTTTATCTTATCCCGCGGATCCCATCTTGGGAAATTGCGCTTCACAAAACTCTTGTCACTGCCGTCGTCATCAAAATCATCCGTGTTGTCTTCTCCGCCGAAACGGTTTGTAGTTGCTGCCATGCACAGCGCATCGAGGGTCTTTACAGTGCAGAAAACACAGTCTTTCATTTCATCCATGAGAGCTTCTTGGTTGGCTTTGTTGTATACGATAATGAGTGTCTTCTTGTTGCCCCAGCTGCGCACAGCTTTTTTCATCGCAGTTGTTTTGCCAGCACCAGGAGGGGCATTGTAAATTGTAAATGGATTGACAGGGAATTTATAGAACAGTTCGCGATGGATTCGATCCATTGTGTCCCTGCCTTGCATGCTAATTACTTTGACCGGGTGTAAAATCTTGTGTGTTTTATTTGTGAATTCATGCGTCCATTTTGATTCAAGCCTAGAAATCAAACTGCATGCAACATCCTTCAGTATGCGCACCGATACTTCTTGTGAGTCTGACAGCCTGATTTGCACAACGGAATTGCAGCACGTTTCCCGGATTTTCCCGTCACTGCACTGGAAAAAACAACGACCGCCCTCATACTCTTTCTGCAATTGATCCTCGCAGAAAAACACTTGTTTGCCTTTGCACATAAAATCACAGTATTCGTATAGCAATGATCTGGTCGCATTGAACACACAATAATCCAAATTGTTGAAATACCTTGATCGAAAAGCAGCGGAGCTCATACACTGTGCTTCAAAATTTACAAACTCTTTATCTGTTTCATCTGCACAATTTTCCCATGCATGCGCCCATTGCGTGTTTTCTGCAATTGAATCGGATACTTTATTCTCAACAATGTGTACGACTTTTTGTTCTGGACAGTGTAGACTTGCAATGACATGTACAAAAGTGCACGAATCCGCATCCACAATAACAGGTTGATGGCAGATGTTACAAAACGTTTTCACATTGGATGACATGTTCGATACACGCACAACGCTGCTTGTTTCTTCTGAAATGCATGTTCTCATTGTATCTTGAGAGCAACTCGAAAAAGGTTTACCTGTGTGTCTTCAATTTTTTTTATTTAATTATTTTACAATTAATCCTTGTCAACATCATAGAACTCGTGCTACAGAAAAAGTGGTGTTAACTTGATTGGCAAGATGCAGTATCAGAAAACGGTTCAGATATTGGTATACAAAAGGGACAAAATGCATTGTATCCCAGTACGCCAAAGGATGATTCTCCAGCCCGTGTGTTAGCATCCATGTATCGTATACGTTCCATCCGTATTTGTTCTTCAGGATGTCGGCCCCTGTTTTCTCAGCTTGGTACCTGCTTGCGGACAGACTGTACTGCTGCACATGTGTTGTCATCTTCCAATGCAGTGAAATATTTTGAAACCCATCCTGGAGCTCTTTTTTAAATACACGGCCGATTTCTTCTGCTATTGTCAAATTGTCAATGCCACCGCCATGCAATCCGATGTTTGTGACTATATCTGTTAGATAGAGCCTTGAAACAATGTCACGAATCACACCTGTTTCTGTTAGAGGACGAGATGGGATAAACGGGCCTTTTTCTTGTGTACATTCCCCGGGCTGACATCCCTGTTGACATTGCTGTCGGATACTCCCATATAAACAGTCTATGTTCAGAAAATGCTGTTCATGGAACTTTATTCCGTTGGTAGGAGTAAAATACTGCATGTACGATATGTTTATGTTGTGTATTGCAAAATACCTATTCTCAACTATAGTCTGCATCGAGTCTCCCCTGTAACAATCGCAAATCTCATGCTTATTTCTTTGCGTAGTAGTATTGTAAAAATGACTCCACGACTCAAATTCCTTTTCGTTTTCATTGTGTGGAATCGGAGAGGACCATTGTCCCGTTGCCAAGAAGTACACTAAATTGAGATATTGGTATCGTGTCAACGAATCTCCAATCAACAAAATTGACCTGCCATGGAGATGCTTCTCTATCACGCGATTGTACGCAGTCTGGTTCGCCAAATATGGTCCAACTTCAATTCCAAACTGTTGGGCAAACTCAATGCCGACATCTTGATTTTCTAGTGCAAGTGGGCGATAACCCAACAAAGCCGACTGTTTCTGTATCACGTGATTGTATGCAGTGACATTCGTCGATTCTTTTCGAAACAGGCGTCCAATGTCTTGATTTTTCTTACCGACTTGGTGGACTATACTATGTTGCCACAACATCAAACACGCTGAAAATATCGAAAAATATGCCAAGCAATGGAAAATAATACATGTCTTCAACGAGCAGAATAACATTGAGCATATGAAAAAAACGTTGTTTTAATATATACAAAAAACCAAACTGATATCAAATAATATGCTCTAGCCATCGTGAAACATGATTCTACAGTGCAAACAAAAAAGTCGGGCAAGCACCAAGAACTGAATCTTGCACACATTTGAAATGAAGCTTACAATGTGTTGTGCACGTGTTTCATAAACTATACGATTCCAGCATCATACACCTAGGCTATTTCTAAACACACCTATGCTATATAAGTGTGTCTCGTAATTGGAAACTGACACTAGCATGTCCTTCCCACTATGTCGTTATGAACATCATTACCAGAGCGCGTTGTTTCACGAAGACCGTAAAACACAACATCAAAAACAGTTCGATGCATCAGATGATCTCAGTATTAAAAATAATCTGGCTCTCGAAATTGAACAAGACAAAATTCTTATCAAAGAGTCGCAGGCAGCTCTGTGTTGTGGTTTTTTTTCACAAGAAAAACACAAACTGTTTCGAGAACAAAACAAAGGCATGTGGACGGGTAAACAATTGGAACTTAAGCTTTCGACTTCGGAAGACGTTGCTCAAGCAAGGAAAACAAGAGCCGCGTTTGACAACAAAGCGAAGAGACAAATATCAACTGTGGAAACAGAGAGTGAGTCAGACCAAGTCAACAAGCGGAAGAGTAGGGTATCGAAAACACTATTTTAATTACTGTCCGGGACTTTCGGTTTACTTTAAACGCGCACAAACGAAAATTATGTATATATTCTCATCTCATCGTAGTGTATCTGTGCAATGAGAACTTTGGCCGATTTCCAAATCACCTCACACATTCCTTTTGTGCTTGTATTTTTCCTGTCGATATACATGAATTTTTACGAAATGACAATCTTGGTCGGGCTTGTTGTTTTTTTCTCGGTGTTGTATCATTTGGGTGAGGAAGAGCGAAACGTGTTTTCATATATTGATAACGTGACTTCATGTTCACTAAGTATGTACGGCAATGTTCAACTTTTCTACTCGCCGTCTGCTTTTATTCTGTGTACCAACCTTTCTCTTGGCATGACTGCATTGTTCTTTTTTGCTATAGGATATCGAAAAGATTGTGAACAGTATTACAACATGCTGCACCCGATTGCATTGCACATTGTCCCATCGGTGTGGAGTGGTATCGTTGTTGTATTTCAAAAACCGTTTTTTGTCTAGTTGCGGAAAATACGTTGAAGAAACTTTTTCGTATATATATATGCGATGTTTCAGTGGGACAAGAAACATTCGAAAATGCCAAAGGCAAACGATCAAAAGGGCAAAAGACTCTACATGATTCCCATGCGAAATAATCAAGAGAATGGGCCCGACCGGCGATTTTCTGTCGAGATGGTGGTACGACAAGGTGACAAACAACGTGACCGACGATTCAAACCATATCCGCCTGAGGTCCGAAGACAGATGGCCTCGGAGTATCTTGCTCCCAAACCCAACGCAGTCGAAGAACCGAAAAAGACTTTATGAATAAAAAGAATTTATTTTCAAACCGTGGAATCGTCTCTGATGCTAATCCAGTTTGTAGGATAAAAATCAACAAAATTCACATGTCCTTTATTTATCGGATGCATCATATCGAATTCTGAGTCACTGTACAAAACACTACCATTACGGCTGTCTGCTCCTAAATATGCACCCCACCACCCAAATGTGCCTCTACTTAATATGACGTGATCACATTCAGCTATCAAAGCCATGTCCACAACTGCACTTGTCTTTTCGTCATGTATGTATATGTTTGAAAAATTGAGATATGGTTGCGTATGGCACCATTCTGCATCATCTGATATGATTACAAAGATTACGCTGGCATGCAAGGCATTCATGTGTGCCATCGCTTTTTTATAATATGAAGCCCCTGGCATGCGCAAATACTCGAGTGAAGAATGTTTCTTCCGGATGTGTACTGCTACCCTTGTGGATTTCGGCAATCGTGTAAGTATTAGTTTTGCTTGCTCCTTGAATGTTTGTTTTATTTGGACAAGGTCTCGGATATTTTCGGGAAAGTACCGATAGGATTGGAAAAAGCCATTCAGAATTACGTCGTGCTGAAAATTAAATATCTGGTATATTGCATAGTGTTGGTTCTCGTCGATCACCAACGTGTTGTTATGCATTTTGCACACACGACTCTCTACACCATCAAACCACGGAATCAGTTCATTGTCATGAAGACAAGCAATCATATTGTTACTGGAAGCGATTCCAAGAACTGATGCATATTGAAACAACTGATTTCCCGTTTGTCCCTCAAAAACATGGAATATGTTTTTCTTGGTATATTTCTCGAGTGTAGATTCTATATATATTAATTTTTTGGTATATTGTTCTATCGTTGACCCTATGAAATCTGATTTTGATCTGTGGATAGTGATGACTGGAATTGTCACAATAACTGGGAATTTGTAATTAGGATAAACGAGGACACCGGCAGCTAGCAGTGAAGAAGTTTTAGCATCGTCCCCGTACAGCCCATCTAGCTGTTGCACAGTCACACCATGTTGATACAGACAATTTCCGACGGTAACATCTTCGTAATTTTGATTGGCCGATGGAATTAGGGGGCAATGCGGATCAGCCATCAGAGCTAGTGCATCATGCCGAATTCCGTACCCAGCACCACCACTTGCATACTCAATTTTGTTATTATACAAATAGACCTGGCCTACATAGGATACATTTTCTGGAAGCGCATGTAGAGCAGCTTCGAGAAGCAGTGTATCAACAGCAGTGTCTGTATCGACTTTGAAATACCATGAAGCTTTGAATTTTTCATGAATTATGCCAAGTGCCAGAAGCATACGTTGTCCCAGTTGGTTCCAATTATCTTCTGTATCGACTTTCACGATGTTATGTGCAGCTTCGGTTGTCGAAATACACACGAGAGGATTAAGATTGCTCATGTGTTTACATTTCGTACCCGTTGGAATGTTGAGAATGTACAACAGAAAAGTGCGATTTGTTTTTATTTTTGGTGTACATTGAGACGGCGGTGTTGCTTTTCTGAGTATGTCAATGTCGTTCTGACGCATTTCTCCATTGATGTATACACTGCCTACATGTTCCCAGCCGATCCGCAATGTCGGAAAGGGTTTTGCTCCCAGAAATTTGTCGCATGAGAACGAGTCATGTTGCAAAACATTGTCTTTTGCATCTTTCCAGATGTGTTCGTTTAGCCAATTCATATCTTGCAGGTATGAGTCATGTGCAGGGATTTCTTTGAATTTCTCAGAAATAAATGAGAAGGCTGTTGCAGAGGCACACCACATTCCTCCAGACATGGCATAATTAGAATGCGACGGATGGTCCCGCATCACATGGTATTTTTGCCCAGAATCAATCCATTCATCTACGGCATATTTTTCCCGCAGCGACAGTCTTGAATCAATGTCTCTGCAACAGAAAAAACTGATTTTATTGTAAGCAGCTGTGAATCTCCACGACATTTTGTTCATGCTAGACTTGCTCATGTCAATTAACCATACATTATGGGATTTCAGGGTAGAAAGGATGTGTTTTGGAACAGCTGCGTCGTGGTACACGACCATGGACCATCCGGGATAAATTTCCTTGTAAATTTTTGCGTTTTCAATCGCACCTTGTGTGTACCGCTCATTTTCGCCATAGAGTGAAAACGCAATCACTTTTTGGTTCAAAGAGTTTATTGTATCCAAGAACACGTCGATGCGGGCACGGCCGAGCTTAACTTGAAATTCGAGAAGACGGCGGTCATCTTCGCTAGGCTTATACCTTGTGCCCAACTCGATATGATGCACTACTTCCCAGTCCGCCATTTTTGTGGTTCGACTCTCACCATACACAGTTGATATCCAGTCGTCGACAAACCAATTGTGGAAGACCGCTGGATAATACGTTTCGAATATTTTCAAATGAGTGCGGTGAACCATATCATGAGTCATAATACGGGTGTTACCCTGGCGACACGTTGGTCCGACAACACCGATGTTCGGAGGATGAAACTGCTTCAGCACATTGATGCTCTTTGACACCCAGTCACTGCTTATGAACTCTGTGTCATCATTGACACGAACGAGGTATTCGGCTCCACGTTGCGATGCGTATTGCATAAGTGCGTTGAAGGGCAGGATCGAAGACGGTTGGTAATATGCAAACGTAATATTTACATCATAATTGGTCTTACAATAATCTATCATGCTTGCATTATGTATACTCCAGTAGACATCGTCGTTATCGACTCCTATGATCAAGTCAATACGAAATAACAATTTGTCGATTTTTATTGTTTCGTATATACTTGGCAGTAAATATTTCACCGGTGTGGAGTCTCTAAATGTGTGCCATGTGGCTTGGGATTTGCTCAGTGTGCATATTGTGACACGTGGGTAGTTTTCGCTTTCTAAATACGAACTGTTAATATTATCCCATTGATGAGTGACGATTTTCTTATTCATGGGCATACTGGTATTATATTGATAAATTTGTAACAAAGTCCATATGACAACCAAAAAAAATGAACTTTTCAAAATATCCTGTGAAACCATTTCGACTTTTTATTTTTTACAAAAAAACACAAATTGTGTATTTGATTTTTTTTCTTGTTTCAGTATCTAGACTGTGTCATATTACATGTTCGTTGTGTAAACAATATATATTCACACAAGTTTTGAATCGATTGGATATTTTATTAATATTCGTAAAACAATAATTAATTATTCGAAAAAAATCTAGTCGCTGGAATCAGAGTCATCCGAATTTTGCTTGCTCGAATCATGTGCGACACTTTCTTCATCCTTCTTCTTGGTGTCCTTCTTTACTTTCTTGTCTGTATTGGCCGATTTTTTTTGTTTCTTCTGGGCAGGGCTTTCTACATTTTGATTCTTCTCATCATTGGCTTCTTCCTTCTCTTGCTCTGTTGTACAAAATTTTCAGCATATAACATGACTGACACAACCGATATGCGAAATAACATAGTACGCAAATTTTTTTCAATTTTCATCGAATAGTATACCTTTCTTGTGAACTTTGCTCTCGTCGAGATAAACCTTCTTCTCCTCGGCAGACAGCTCCTTCCACTTTGATCCAAGAGTTGACATGATGTCCTGAGAACAAAGATTCCGTCAGTATGTTACAACGGTCAACATTTTCTATCATCATCGTACGAAGGCAATGTTTACATACCTTCATGTTAGCTCCTTTCTTGACCTGTGACTTTACAAAGCAATTGTAGGCCGTGGGGTCTCTCTTCTTCTTATTTGCCTTATCCGACGATGGTACTCTCACTTTGATGTTCTTCATTTTCTTGGCAATTTCAATGTACGCCTTCCCCATAATCTCCATTGAGTTGGCGATTTCGTTGAGCTCCTGCATTTGCATCGTTGCAAAGTATAACTCTATGAAATCACTGTTTTTAGTTAGTGTATAATATTTTTATTTTTAACAAGACACGAATCAACAAATGGAACCGTAGACTGCAGTTTGATTGTTTTTTAACGAATTATCAACAAGGCTATTTTACTGGAGTGATACTTTTTCGATTCTAACATGCTTTTGACGGGACCAGTGTTCAGAGTATATACGTCGGACACAAACATGTTTCAGAATGCTACAAGATCAAAGTCTCCCCCACGACATCAAAACAGAGTGTTGTGCAGAGTACAAGGCCCACTACCTTAACATGATACAAGGGATCACCGGCTTTGACTTCAATCTGCTGTGTCATGTGGAAAAAAACGCCGCTCTTAGCCACTCCAACAACGACAGTTATGGCGAAGAAATGTACCCCGAAGAAGATTCGGAAACCAACGCAGCAATTTCCGTCTCTGGGCTCCACAAAACACCCTCATTGCAACATTCGGAAAGAACTGTGTATATGCTAATTTGCGAAAACATGCAAGTCGATGAGTATGACATGTTTGGCACTCTTTTGAATGTACTATTGTACAAGAAACAAGTGTCATCGTTGGAAGACATTCTTGAAATGATCAATGCGTCAGATTTGAGAGAGATTCGGATGATGTACATGCACATAGCAAGCATAGTTGCGTTTCACCACTACATCAGGGTTGAGGTACATCGAGTAGGCAACTACAAAGCAAAGAAAACGGTGGATTTATTAGAATCATACAAAACAATAATGATTAAGGGCCTGTTGAAAACACAACTCTCAAAAAAAGCATGCGACCATGTAGAACAGTGGCTGCGAATTGACAAGGCATAGAATCAGTCGAGTTTGCCAGCAATTCTTCTCAACAAAGTACAGTCATAGTCAGCTAATTTGACATTTTCAGGAGCATGCTCCTGCGTCCAATCTTCATCTCTCTCCGAGACGCCTATTGTAAAAATCACCGGCTGTCCGAGGTAGTCGATACGATGGCCGGGAAAGAAAAATGTGCGAAATATGTAGGTCGCCATGCAAGCTTGATTGAGGTTCGGGTGGATGTGTTTTTTGACTTTACTATTGTGCTGCTCTCTCAGCTCGGACCAATGCATGGTAGGAAACATGTGGTGTACGGTGTGGAACCCATTGTTAAACGTCAATAGATTAATTGTCTTGCCAGTAAAGTTCCGAGCAGTGTTGTAATTTTGCACCACATCATCCTTCTGTTCTACTTCGCACCCGTCATGCTGCAAAATATTCATCGTCACAATGGCCCACTGGGCAAATAAATGCGGAAGGTAAATGTAGAGTAAAAATTTTTGGTAATCCAATAGCATAAGCAGAAACTGAGACACAATCAATGCTGTCCACTCATAACACACATTGACAAAAAACTCCTTTTGCATAATTCTCTGAAGCGATGTGTATCGTATGTCCATAATAAATACATCCAATGCCACCGTGGGCTGGAACAGAATCAAGTTCAGAATGTGCCACTTGTACTGCACTTTTGAAGTGCGCATGGGATCTTTTCTTGTTTCGGTGTATCGATGATGCGACAGATTATGACCGGGGATCTGCTCACCATGTGTTAGTCTCGTGATGGCAATCAAAATAATTTCAAAAAATTTACTCTTACCATAGTTTTTGCAGGATGCCCATACGTCAAGGTCAGGATTTGATGGTAGACTGTTTCAAGAGTCCGATTGTGAAACACTCTTGAATGCAAAGAATTGTGTGTAATACATGCACACGAAAACGAATAATAACAGAGGAGCACTACAAACACCACAACGTATTCACAGCTTAAAACAGGGTGCAAATTCCAAGCGAACTGTGTGATGATGAAATAATTCAAAACGTGCATCAGACTCAAAACATCATAATTGTTCAGCAATATCATTTTGGATTTATCCCGAGACTCTTTATATATGAATAACACATATATTTTTCAAAACTCCTGTAAGAAATCTCTCAAAATAGTTGAAATTGTGCTGAATGCGAGTTTGCTTGGGACGAGAATATTTATGGTGAGTTGATTGTCTCGGATATTTTTTAAATAATCTATTTTTGGAAATACTCATTTTATAAGCACACGATAATCAGATGTGCGGAATTGAACATGGCGACATTTGAGAACAGGGATATTTGCGGGGCAGCTGGATGTGGCCAAATACTGCCGGTAATACGCATGACTTGCTCGAAGTGCAAAATCACTTCATACTGTTCCAAGGCGTGTCAGGTGAACTCATGGCGTGATCACAAGAAGGATTGCAACAAGAACAACTCCTTTCTGTCGGATGTCATATCAATGAACCAGAGCATCTTGAAGAATATGGGCGATTTCAACATTCGTATTTCGAAAATATTTGCTCTGCTCAAAGCCGGCAAATATAACAAAATATTGACGATGGAGTCTGAGATTTTGGAATGTGCTCGACAAGCAGAGAGCAATTCGCATGATCCGAATCACCTCGTGATGTTGTATGCTGCTCTGGGAGACGCGTACCGATTCACAGGAGACAGGGTGTGTGGAGTAGAATACATGAAGAAATCAAAGATGGCGGGGCTGAGGACTGACATGCTAGAACCTATCGAAGAAACAAATAAATTACTTGCTATTCTCAACCTCGGGGAGACATACAGAGACATGGACAAAACTGAGGAAGCAATGCAGGAGTACCGTATTTGCTATGACCTCATTGGTAGCAAAACAGTTTTCAAGGATGAAATCTTATTAAGCATGGCAAAGTGTCATGTGCATGAAGCCCGCTACAGCGAAGCAATTGATACTTTTAATTCATCGATGTCAGTCAGTGAAGCTTGTGGACATGTATTTACAAAGTGTCAATGTCTCATCGGAATGTCTCAAGTACATTTGTTGATGGGAAAATACGAAACGGCTGTGTTGGATTATACGATAGCAATAGAGTTGATGAACAATTTGAATGAGAGTCCGAGAAACGAACTAATTTTGAGTGTACGACAAGAAATCACAAAAGGCATGGCAGTGGCGTCGTGGTCCATAGCAATGGACCACAAGGCTAACACCGAGTTAGTTCGGGGGAGCATGAGGAAATCAAGCGGATTCATCGCCAACACTGAACTGTGGACTGATGTAATGAAAAGATCAGAGGGGTTGTTCAAACAAAGTATTATCGAAAAAACACAGAGCCCAATCTCGATTCACAACTCTGATGTGCAGTTGTGGTTGGCGTATCTCACTTGTAGTCTGGGAAGAAACGAGGAAGCACTTGATTATTTGCGCAAGTTTCTCGACATACATATTGACAAGCTACTGAGTGATCAATGCCATTTCTGTGGACAAATCAACACTGCCAAGTGCATGCTCAAGAAATGTTCTTCATGTCGGGTCTCGAAATTTTGTAATGTGGCCTGCCAGCGAGCTGCCTCGACTAAAAGACACATGGGCACCGGTCGTATTGTCGTGACTCACAAGGCAATATGCCCGCTTCTGACCCAATGGAAGAAAGTTAAACGCGGTCAAATCTCCAAAGGCTCCTGCATCCAGGCCCAACTGCACTTTTTGAAAGAATGCATGCCTTTCAAAGAGATGGTGTTGCGACACACCACCTACAACCAAGCTGAACTTCAAATTGTCGAGTGAATATAGTTTTGTGTTTTTCGTTTAAGAATAAAAGCGTTTTTCGACATCACAATATGTACTGAAAATGGCTGGGCTAGTCTTTGTCACTGAAATGCTGCATAAGTGAGCACATAAACAAAATGAAAGTACAGGGTGCGTTCATATATAAGATGTCTGTCAAAGCGTAGCTGAATACTATGAACGTAAATTCCAGCAACACGTGTATGGTTTGTTTTGGTAAGGAGTCTGAAATAACTCTGGGAGAGTACATGTCAAAATGCATAGCAAGCCCAGAAATCTCAGAAAATATCAGGCAACCCTATTGCTCGGTGTGTAAAGAAATCCCTGATATTATTGAAGTCATTCAAAAGCAACCCATTGATATGGGGAATGGTATTATGAGTCATGAGCGCTATATTGGAAAAAATTTGGTGACTGTCCCTGGGGAAATTCAACAAGCGGACTGGATTAACATGCTTCGAACAGGAGGAACACATGTCTTGGTCTCATTTCCAATGCACGAGTCTGTCAATATTCCCGTCGCAGAGTTTGGGAAACTGACAGTGACTGACAATCACATGAGCTACGAGCAGGCTTGTATGATTAATGAAGAGGGGACAATACAAAGAATTCACCATGATAAAGGAACCCAGGATAGTTGTTGGGTTCATAAGTCAGATTTGGATCAAACGCAAGGCATCTTCTATAACCAATGCATTTGCTGTCGTGCCGTTTTCGACGGAATCAATACTGTCAGTCTCTTACCTCCAGCACCTGTTCCGGTATACGATGACAACATTGAGTGGATGGAGACGGACGATGAAGGCTCTGACTCTGCCAATCAGAGTGTAGACGAGAGCGAAGACGAAGAGTTATTACATAATGAGTGGAATGACAGTGTCACTCAGTCGATTGAATACCAACACGAAGATGGGGCCATCAGACACTTGACTATCTTTCAAAACCATGAATCAATGTCACACAGGTTGCCAGATGAATTTTTAAGTTTTATGACGCTTGCCATCATAGAAAATTGCATGAGAGTTTTTGACTGTGTTGTCACAAAGTACTTGCATCAAACACAACATAGTTTGGCGCATCGACAAAGGTGTATGCGCAAGTGTCTTGTCCACGCTGTCGAGACATTTCAGTACGAAACTGTTCTTGCTTCGACATTGCAGCATGTCATCCATAGCGAACTCTTTTGTGAAGACCCTGAGCTATGGCAAAGTGTATTTACAATTTTGTTCAAGTTGCTTGATGGCGATGCTTTGCCCGATAATGTAGAACTAGTATTGTCCAAATTCGAAATACTGCTCTGTCATGAAATAACTCCACTGTCTACAAACTCGAGTCGACAATATTACGCAGCATTTGACGGATTCATCGAATGGTGTGTTTGCACAAGTGCAACCACTTTTACATTTGCTACCGGATTTGAGTCGATAGTTGCGGCCACTAGGCGATTTCATGGCGTAGGTTTCAATATGAATATGCTATGTACACTGGAAAAATTATTGCTAATTTGCAGAAATAAAGAACGTCTGAGCGGTCCTCGCGTTCGGCTGGATTTTTTCTCTGCAGAAAAAATCGCCACAATTTTGCGGATGTTACAATATTACCAAGAACAGATGGGTCATCTTACATTTCCAATGAACGTTTGCAACCAACAAAATCGCAACGCGTTATTTTATGTGACCAATCCAGAGATCATGAAGTTTTTATTGAACAAAGGGGTAAACCCTGCAAACAAAGACGAAAACGGGGAAACTGCAGTTTTTTTTATTCTTAATCGAGTTTGTCAAGATTGCGTCCTATTCGAGCACACTCAGGCTCAAGGCGACGAGCTCTGTTCGTGTATTTCACAGCTTTTATCGTACAGAGTCGACCTAGACGACAAAAGTCTTGCTGCTATATCTTCTCTGGTAAAAATACTTGTATTCCACAGGCCTGTATTTGAAAAACTCGGAAATTTGTTTGAAGAGTTCCAGTTGAGACGAGCATAAACAATACAATTTTATTAAAACACCACAAAATAGCTTCTACGATATCATACACGAAACCCACACCAAAACAACTGGCAGCAAAAAACTCGCCAAAACCACGCTGGGAGAATAATCAATGTAGTTGATCTGCATTTTCTTGCAGATCTTTGAACATCAACACGTAGTTTGATCTTCTTTTTTTTACTTATCAATCGACAACTATCATTTGGTCATTGTGCCTATGAAAAATAAACTTTACAACAATAACAAAGTGCATAATCTGTCCTGGCAGCTGGCAATATATGCGTATTGTTTCGTTTCCACAGATAGACATGGTGGTGACGGAATGCTCCGAATTCCGGAATTGAACAATAGCACTCCCCTTTTTGGACAGCGAATAGTCATTTTCCCGAAAATACTCAACATGTACACTGTCATTTTGTTTACTCATTTTTGGCACGATGTTTTGCAAACTGATCTCGACTAGCTCTGCGTGATATGATTCATCCAACAAGAAAACGAGAGAAGGCTCGTAGACATCAGAAAGTTCCACAGCCTCTGGCAGTTTTTTTCCGTGAGTCGTGATCCTAACATAACAGCACGGAACGTCCATGTCTTGGACATATTTCGCACTCAACGCAAACGGCCCATACAACCCATTTGAATTGGCCATGCAATCATAATGTGATGCATTGGAAAACACTTTTATGGTGAAAAATATATATTTTAGGAAAAATTTTATTTTTAGCTGAATTTTTACTTTTTTTCTTCTCCCACTGCAGGATGATGGATGATATACATATCTACGATTGGAAGTGAATGAAAAAAAAAATGATGCTAACATGTGAATACATATCATCCACAATATGTCTATTAGTTAAGGAATCCCGGACAGAACTCATTAAATGTCTACTCTGCATCACCTCATGCTGACGCTACCATCAGAAGTGCAGAACAAGATTCACACACTCTTGATTGATATGCTCAGTTATGAAATTTATTCTTGCAAGCGCCGTGTTTTTTTGAATTGGCGAAAGCAAGAACTTCACTACCAGCATTCCGACAAGTGGCTGTACATGCTGTCTGAGAGTCACGACATTGAGCGGTATGGATTCACAAGCGTGAATATCAAGAATCTTGGCGTCACAAGAACACTTGAAGTTGTGTCATTCAACGTGACAGTCAGAATGAAGCATAATGACTGTAAGATTGTTAAAAACATCTTGAAATGCCTTTCAAGACGCATTTCAATAGTGCACAATCACACTGTTACAGACCAGCACAGAGTCGAGATTTTGAATGTGTGCAATTCGAAATTAATATCTCAAACAATTGCACGCGATCGGCTTGTATATGGGTTGATGAAAATAATAAACGGAAATGTGTGATTATTCCTCAATAAACACTCATAAGTTTTTGATCGTCTTTTTGAAATGATATCAGTATTTGTTTTGTATATAAGACAATAAAATTTCCAGTCAAATTGAATACCAGTGTATAGATGCCGCCTACAAACCATGCAGACACATCGCCAGATATTGACGAAATTATAATGCTTGCCGCTCTGCAACGCAGTATGGAGGATGCACCGAAAAGTATAGACCATCAAGAACAATATTTCAGAGAGAAATACGCGAGCTTACTTGTAAGATCTACGGGGCATCAACTTGATAATAACTTCCGAAGTTTGAACGACGTTATTACACTGTCGCGATCACGAAAAAAGGATAAAGGACCATGCATGTTATTGGACGATAGCGATGAAGAGAAGGCTAGGCGTAGTAGAGCATCTCGATCAAGTAGTCCGGATAATATTTCTGGGTCAAAGAGATTAAAATCAAACATTGATGATAGTGTCATGATTATCACTCCAGCTAGGAGGAGACCAATTCCAAGCGATAGCGATGAAGATGAAATGGCGGGTAGTCCAAAAACACCCCAAAAATATGGTGGAATCGACAGCTATGATCACGATATGGCGGGTAGTCCAAAAACACCCCAAGACTATATTGGAAGCGATGGCGATGACGATGACGAATTAGCAGATTTTTTGTATGAAATTGGTCAAAACGACGATGTGGATTTCTGTGGTTTTGCTAATGATGGTCTCAAATGTTATAGAAACAGCTTGCTTTGGGTCCTATTAT
>Ga0209284_10002887_pt1 | contig 22361 bp, 26 predicted proteins | sample FRY03_FD_187211 | JGI IMG/M metagenome (GOLD analysis project Ga0209284, IMG submission 187211) | Freshwater microbial communities from Lake Fryxell liftoff mats and glacier meltwater in Antarctica - FRY-03 (SPAdes) (version 2) | ecosystem: Environmental > Aquatic > Freshwater > Ice > Glacier...
TTTTCCTCTTTTTTTTCTTTGGGTAACGCTTCGTGCGTACCAGTCACGACATAATCAAATGCCGTGAGTGCTACGTATTTTTAGTCCGTCATTGAGCACAATTCCGTTAATAGTCGTAGAGCAGCATTACGTGTGGGTACTTTTGTAGCATGAGAAGCGTGATAAGCAGCGTGATAAGCAGCGTGATTAGCAGCATCGTAAGCAGCGTAGGCGGCCTGATCAGCAGCATTAGCACCAGCAACACGAGCAGCATATAAACCAGTACTAGCAGCAGCACCAGCAGCATCAGCGGCCTTTTTGCCCACAATTGCGGTATGTACGTCTACAATTTCAGGTAGAGATCGGAGGTACTCGGCTTGTTCTGGGTTTTTCAGATCTAATGCCACTGGCAAAAAAACTCTGACGGCATAATCAGCGCATTTATAAGCGCGTCGTTCGGTTAGTGCGGTAGATCCTTTTGTATTTAAAATCTGATCGATAAATGGAAGGAGAGTTTCCGTTCGTTCTTTGTCGCTTCGCCACCATATTCCATCGTTAATCGAAATAGCGAATTGGCGAATTGGCGAATCAATACATTCAATTGAATCTGTTGCCTTACCTAATTCCTCCCCATGTTCCATTTTCCATTTAGCTACAGCAGCAGACACTATACATGCGGTATGTACCGAGTAATCGCCTATGCCGGATACGAGAGTCAGATCGGCGATGTTGATTTTTTCATTCATTTTGTTTTCCTCTTTTTTTTTCTTTTTAATTATTTTTTAATATTTACGTCGTTTTTTATATCTTACTACACACTTGTTGTATCTGTCAACTCTTTTTGAGTACTAATTTATAATAATAATAAAATAAGATGTCTTGGTCACATTAATAGGTGCATTTTTTTTCTTAGATCACGAGAATGTTTATTCTCGTGATCTAAGCAGAGATATATCCCCACTAACGATCCGAGCCGAGCCGGGGTAATAATATCGCGCGTCATGTACTTGAGTGTTAGTGATAACTGTAAGTGTTTAATAATAGTGATAGTGATCACAATAGTAGGGCGATGGTGGGTGTGTGTTTAAAATGTTGTTGTTGAGGCAGGAATAACGTAGGAAAAAAGGAATCTCTTACTATGGATTAGCTACTCGGTGGCGCTCTTGCGTGACGCCCCCGGTCCTATACTCTATTATCTAGTGAAATTTTAAGCCCCCAACAGCCAATAGAACCACCACTCTTCTTGAGTTCCCCCAACTACAAGATACCCCAACTACAAGATACCCCAACTACAAGATACCCCAACTACAAGATACCCCAACTACAAGATACCCCAACTACAAGATACCCCAATAACCTCAATCCCTTATAGACCCTTTCCTACTTCTACAACTTTACAACTCTTTTAGAGTTCTTATCTTATCGCTTCCCTACTCTTAACACCAATGTTATTCTACTCCCATGAAAGCACTCCCTGAGCCGTCTGCCCCAATTGATTACAATCCAATCATCTCTCCTGATAACCAAATAAATCCACCTAACGATGTATCCGCCACATCGACTCTTAATCAGCTAAAAGCTGTAGACGTGCAGATTGCAAACGACATGCTTCGTTTTGCCTACGCTGGATTAGAAAAAGCATCCTCTGTTTCTTCCCTTTGTAAATTAATTGATACAACAATGGGAGTAGCGGAGCGTAGACGAAAACTTCTATGTTTAGAGTATGGTCATTCAGGTAAAAGCATCGAAGGTTCTTTTAATGAGCCTCTTCCGGATTGATAAGATACTTCCGGATAGATACAAGATAAGGCGTGTGCCTTTTAATTCCTACTACACACTAGCTCGTGCGGGTAAGATTCTCTCTTTATCTCCTTCCGCTCTTTTAAATAGGCTTGCCGTCTCAAGGCAGAATCACGGGCTACTTCTAAATACTGAGGGATTCATTCACCCTGACTCGTTAAAAAACATTCTTAAAGGGAGGTGCAAACGCACTATCCGTGCTGCAATTAAAGAGGGAGAGAAGCAACTAGAAAGGCTTACGTCTGGAGAGACTCTCTAGGCTGCCAAGGAAAGTTGCTCTGGGTAAAGCTCTAACTACTCTCTTCTCAAGGGCCTTCTTATCCTCTTCTTCTTGGCGGTGTATGATTAGTTTTAAATGATCGAAATTATCTGCTTTTGGGAGCATCTTTCTCTTTCCTTTAGTTAGCCCTCCCATACGTATTGCAGCTTGAACAGCTAATGCAGCGGCGTCTGCATGGTCCGGAGAGTGGGCAAGCTTTGGGTCCTTTGCTCCCATTCTTTTTTTGTAATCTCGTTTACTTTCTAATGATGACTTTCCGTGGTTGTAGATAACCTGTCTGCTCGATAGCTGCATCATGGTCTTTGTATCAAGACCTTTAATCTGCCCTTCTTGGATAAAATCTCTTATCGTATACCAAAGCTCATACGCACTTTTTACTATAACATCAAAACTGTCATCATTACTGACACCCATTTTGGTGCTGTAAATACTAATAGGCTTCTTAGGGTCCCCCCCTCTCCCGGAGGTATTCCACATTAGCTGCAGCACCCCTCCCATAGCTCTCCCCTGACCAGTTGCATCAATAGCGATATCTTCCAGCGCACATCTGTTACTCTTGAGTAACGCCACAACTTGCTTTCCTATCTGAATGGATGCGTCGTCTCCGCTACTTCGTAATATCGGTATTACATAAGTTAGACGCCCATCCATAAAATCAAGCACCATTAGGCCGGAGGTGTCATAGCCCAAAACTCCCAACCTTAAAATGCACTGGTCCCCCCCGGTGCTAAAGGCTGTATCAAGGCCCCCTACAATCTTAAGTGGGTACATCCCTCCCCACTCGGTCCTATTACCGCTCCCAAAGCCCTCCATGAACTGTTTACTTACAATCCTGTCTTCAGTACTTTCTAGCCTCCAAAAGCCCAGCACGAAGCGCCAGAAGGCGTCAGAGTCCTCCCCTAATTCCCTCTTCTTTGCATCAATTGTATCTTGGGTTATCAAAAACTTCCCCAATCTCAATTTCTTATCCTTATCTACTTCGTAGATAGCCGGGCTCTCGTAGCACGAGAAGAATAGACAAACGCCGTTCTTTCTAGTGGTGCGCCACTTCTTATCTTTCATGGGGTCAATACTCCCCCAGCCGTCCACGGGGGTACTGAGTGCGCCGTGTAAGTCATCAACACTGTTACTGTTTCCTATCGCTATGCACTGAAAAGGCTTACCTCCAGTATCTAAGTTAGCAAACGAATTGATTACATTTGCGTTAATATCTGTCGCTTCGTCTAGTATCAACAAAAGCGCGTCTTCAGGGTGGCGCCCTATCCAGCTCGATATCGACTTCTCAGCGTCTCCACCTTTCGCAGCAACTGCGAACATGCCGTGGATTGTGTCTCTTATCTCATTATCACTTCTCTTTTGGGGGTATAGAATCTTGGGGCTGTTTCCTCCTAAGTACTGAAAGGGCAACTTAACTGCCATCTTACTAATGAACTTTGTGGCATACCCCCATATACGAGCCCCAAGAGACTCTAATGTTGTACTGGCGATAACGACGCCGCGCTTTCTGGGGTTAGCAAGCCAGAAGAGACAGGATACCTTTGCAGCGTCAAAGCTTTTACTAGCCGATCCTCCCGCAGCCCAGCTCATGTAGTTCCACCCAGCACAGTGTTCCCTAAATCTCTCTTCAGTCCAGTAGTGCCACTCCGTTTCAGGCCACAAGTAATCATGGGCTGCTTTCATGTAGAGATACTTACTTTCTGGATTTACTTCCGTGCGGTAGAGTTTTAAATAAACTTGAGCGGGGTGCCTAACTTCGAACCTCTGGTTAAAGGCCGAGATCATTGGGACACCTCCACTGTCCACTATTTCCCACCCCTCTTTATCTGTTATAAGGGATTTAATGTTTACAGGAGTTCCCATAGCACTGAAATTTAAACCATTTAAGACATCAAACATCTGGACATTTAGAGACCCGGATACAGAGAGGGTGCACCGTGCCTCAACTAGAGAGGCACTTATCCGCTTAATCGTATCTTACCGCGCTCAAAACGGATACTCAGAAATTGAGAACCTAGACCTAGTTTTAGAAAACTATTTGTGTACCCTTCCACAAAATCAGGGCAAATGCCGCTCCTACTTTCCTATTCAGAGGGGCCTTATTGCTTCACTAAAAGCAGGCATCACCCTACTTAAGAACCTAGCTTATAAGTCCTACGCCCCCCAATCCCTGGCAGACTCCCGCTCAGAAGTGTGTGTCACATGCCCCAAGAATCAAAAACCTGATACTTCGCGGAGATTTATCAAATGGACAGATTCTATTGCGACAGCTACTATTGGAGCTAGGCGTTCTAAAGAACATGATAATCTCTGGAACTGTGAGGTATGCTCGTGCCCTATGCGGACCAAGGTGTGGCTACCTACTAAGGACTTAGAATTAAAAGAAAAGGAACTAAGAGAATTCCCTGACTTCTGCTGGCAGAAAAAAGAGTACTTAGGAAAAAATGGCAAATGTACCTGATCAAGACCCTTCTACTTTTGGACCAATGCGTGGGCAAATAACAGAAGAATCTGTGGGGAATCTAACTCCTCCAGAAAACATTATTCAAAATATATCTTCTGCCCGTTCCTTATATAATCGCTACCGCACCCAAAACTTAGGGCGCATTAATCTCTTTGCTTCTATTGAGGGCTTAATCCAAGGTAACCCTCCCTATGATCAGCTAGAGCTGGACCAGGCCGGGCTCTCCCATATTGCAAACTTTAATAACGGGGACGCATCTTCCATCTATGAGCAAGGAGGCCTTGCCTACTGGAATCTTCTTAATCAAGCAGAAATTATTGCGAAGTTCTTTTTCTTTGATGAGAGAGAACCAGACCTCCGTAAGTACGCTGATATCATGGCTAGGCAGTGGGATATAGTTGTTAGGGGCTGGCAGTCGTTTGAACGTCAAGTCTGTACTCTCTCTTCACAGATTCTAAAGTTCGGATACTCTCCTGCAGTTTGGCCGGATGAACGTGATTGGAAGTGGCAGACTGTTGAAGTGTCCCGCTTCTTCTTAGCAGATCAAGCATCGACTGATACCGACTTAATAACGACAGTTTTTATAGAGACCTCCTATACGGTTCAAAAGCTGTACGAGATTTATAACTACTACAAAGATAAAAAAGGACCTAAAGATAAGTTCCCCTGGAACCCGGATGAATTAGCGAACTACTTAGTTAACCGTGCCAACACGTATCAAAAATTCTCTCCTCCAATTCTTACTCCGATGGATTTACAGAACCGTGTTGAGAATGGGGACATCTCTTTTGATATGATCTACTCAGATGAGGTGCGACTCATTTCGATGCTTCAAAAAGAGTATGACGGAAAGTTCTCTCATTACATCTTTGATAGAGTCCTGGGAACCGGGTCAGCGAATGCGACAGAAGGTTCAGGTTTTCTTTTCTTTGTAGATAGGCAGTATGATACTTTAAAAGAAGCTCTGGTTTTATTTACTGCAAGCCCGGATGTATTTACGGTACATGCAAATAGGGGCCTTGGGCATAAGATTTTTGCACCCTGCCAAGCAACGATGCAACTTGATTGCGATATCGTTAACATGGCGAGACTTTCTTCTACCCCAATTATACGCTCCCCCGCATCGGGTTCCAGAGATTTTGAAACCATTCAGTTTAAGCCAGGTGTTCCTACCAACATTGGAACCGCAGAGTTTGTGCAAAATCAACTGGGGGCCAACATCACTCAACTTGTGGGAGCAGGGGGGTACCTTCTTAATAAACTGAATGTAAACCTTGCTCACTCAGGAGATGACCCTGGGCAGCCTGACCGCAGCACGGGATCCATCTCCCCCACTCAAGCACGCATGAAGTCATTTAAAGAGTTTGGAGTTCTAAAGAATAATATCGCTCACTTTTATAAGAGCTTTGATTTAGTCTGTGACAACATGGTCACAAAGATGCTTAATTCTAAAAAAGGCTACCCAGGCTACGAGATGTCTAAAGACTGGAAAGATAAGTGTATGGCCCTTGGAGTTCCGGACCTTCTATTTGCAGTAGATACGGAAGGAAGGGCTAAGCACTTTAGAGTAAAGGCAACGAGAGTCGCAGGTGATGGCTCGACCCTGGCGCTTATTATGGGGCTTGAAATATTAGGACCCATTGTTCCCTCCTTTGGTGCCAAGGGAGTTAAGCGCTACCAGAAAGATGTAGTGATGGCTACTATGGGGCCTGACTACGTATCAGCTTATATTGGGGAGGAAGAGCCGGACGAGATTGCAGGAGGAGCATCTTTGGCCGGAACGGAGAACGCCATTATGAAGATGGGGGAATCTCCAATTTTCTCTCCTGATAATGAGCAGCGCTCCCACATTGCGGTTCACTTTGAATTGGGCAGATACATTATACAAGCACGCTCCCAGCAGCAGATGGGAGCAAGGGATGCAGATAAGATATTTACAGTTCTAGTCCCTCACTTAGGAGAGCACATTCAATCGGTAGCAAAAAATCCTTTACAGCAAGGTTTTTTCGGGCAGGTTAAAAAAGAGTGGGGCGATATTCAAAAGTACGCGACCCTAAATAGAAAGAACGCAGAGTCAGAAATACAGGCACAGATTAAGAAACAACAAGCACAGCAGGAACAAACTCAGCAGGTGCTAACTGAAGAGCAGCTGAAGAATCTCCAAGTAACAAATGATGAAAAGAGAAAAGACTTAAAACTAAGTGCCACACTTGATAGGACAGAAAAAGCGAACCAAACGAGAGGAGAAATTGAACGAGAGAAAGCACAGATGGGGGCTTCTAACGAAAGGCTGAAGGTACAACTAAATGCTCAGGCAAAACAACAAAACAAACCCGAAGAGTCCCTTCCCGCACTGCGGCAGGAATTGTCAGGGATGTTGGGGGCAACAGCAAGCACATCGGACATAGAGTAGCCAAAATATATTGAGAGACCGTAAATGGCAGTTAAAAAAGAGTTAGCCCTTCTAAAAGACAGCGCACTAACAGTTCCTCTTTATTTAGAGGGTATGAGTTCTCTTTATAGGTCAGGGGTATTCTCGTTTCTCCGTGCGTATGGGAGAGTTATTTTATCTCCAAAAGATACCCAAGAATCAGTTGCACTTAACGGTGCCTACGCTGCGGGGTTTCAAGACGCACTAGATTTACTTTTTAATTTTAAAGAGCAACTACTAGATTCTGCCAGAGACGCGCCTACTCTAACTCCAGATTTTGGTGGGTCTAATAGTGCGGTAACAAGGGGCGATTTAACTAAGGAAGAAGCGTATGGACTCAAACGGAACAAATAACCAGAACGCCGGTTCAGGGCAGAACTACGGTGCTCCAAGAGCTGACGATATACTGAGAGGCTTAGAGCACAATAACGACCCGGTTTCTTTTATTAAGTCTAATCTTAAGAGAAAGAATGCGGAGCACAGTGTCATCACTCCTTCTCCCGAAGTGCTCCAAGAGCCGTCTCCTTCGCGCCCAGCTCCAGTAGATCAGGCGTCCCCACAAGTATCCCCGCAACTTCCAACACAATTACCAATTGAGACACCGTCCCTTTTCTCTAACAATGGAGTATCAAATGACACCCCCCCGCAAGAACCGAGTAAACCCCTCTCCGAAGCAGAAGCGCCCAAATTACCTGAAGAAACTAAAGAGGTATCTACGGAGCTGGATTTCACAAGTGAAATCGAGATTCCACCAGAAGCAGTAAATTTTAAAAAATTACGCACAAAGTTTAAAGAAACAGCGCGCACACTAAAAGAGAGAGAAGTAGAAACACAAACTTTAAAACAAACAATTGAGAAGTATGAGAAAGGTGAAGTAGACCCAGAATTAATTAATAACTTAAAAACAAAAATAGAAGAGTTAGAGCCTTATCAGTATCTTCATGACCTAAAAAGGTCGGAAGCCTACCAGGATAAGTTTATATCCCCTATAAACAATTTATCTGAAAAATTAAAAGCACTCGGAAAAGACTACGAGATATCAGAAGAAGCACTTGAGCACGCAACAACTATTACAAACACAAGAGACTTAAATCAATTCCTTCTTAATCACTTTGACGATGTAGGGGCGTTAGAGGCGAAACAAGTTATTACTCAGATACAATCACTGCATACAGATGCAAAAAACGCAGAAGATCAACCAAGAGACGCACTCGAAAGACTCACCCAAGAGCACCAAGAGATAGCCCAAGAAAAGGACAGACAGAGAAAAAACAATATTGCAGAATCGTCTAAATCCGCATGGCAGCACACAATTAATGAAATACGAAGTGAAGGGAAAATCAAAGAATTAATCCCAAGAGAAAATGACCCAGACTTTAATGAACGGTACCCCTACGCCATTCAGAAAAAAGCAGCACAGGAATACGGAAGAATAGTAAGTGAGTTAGCTGAGGCAGGAGTAAAGGAAATTAACCCGGTACTCAATAAAGCCTTAGCGAGACTTACTCTTCTATCCATTACAAGCGGCATCTCTATGGCAAGAGCCAATGCTGCGGAGGAAGAACTAGAAGCCTTGTACAAAAACACCAGTAGAGAAAATCAGTACGCAAGGCCAAACTTTCAGTCTACAGGCGCCACTCGGGCACAAGCACAGGGTGCCAAGCCTTCGTCTCCGATTGAAGCGGGACGCTCAATTATGAATAGCATCTTGGCAAAAGGTTAGGCTTGTGAAATATTAGTTACTACGAGGATACCTAGAGCGTTAGTTTAGGTGCTTCTACCTCAGAAGACATAACCAGAGGATTACAGGCGTTGGGGCGACCCAATCGTTAGTTCCGTATAGAACTGCTTGTAGAAAAAATAGAACGAAACTGTAAGAGACGCCTTTAAGGTGTTTATTTTCTCTTACCCACCAGTGTTTTATATTTCTACTTTAAGGATTCTATATGGTATGCGCGCCAAATGTGCAGTGTGTTATTACAGAAAAACAGGTCACTGAGGGGTTCTTAGCAGCTCCTCCGATGATCGATGAGCAGATTCTTGACCTTACAATCAAGCATCCGTCTTGGACCAGAGACCTTCCAAAATTCACTCCTTTCCCACTAGGGCAGGGAACTGAGTATCAACAGATTATATTCCGGGGCGAGATGCCTCCTATTGAGCGCGGTTTCGCCAAGTGGAAACAGCTCTCTAATAACTCAGGGTGTAATCCGTGCCCAGGTCCGGATTGCTCATACAATATTACTAACTTTGGTGGTACGGGACTAGAGAGAAAAGCAACTCGGATGATGAGCCGGGAATTTCGCTCACCATCTTACTGTATCAAAGAGGTTCAAACGACCTATCAGTTTGAACAGGTAATCGCTAAAATTATTGAGAACCTTTACGCTCAGACTGACTTCTTTAAAGACCAGAACGTTACCTTTAACGCTCTTACCGAGCTAGCAAAGAAGTTCATAGTTGATTCAGGCGGGGCAAAGCCGAATCCGCAGAATCCATACGTATACCGACCTCTCGGGGCGAGTACTCGTATCTCGGGGCTTAATATCGAGATGCTGGAGTTCTTCTACGAATGGATGAGGCGTATTCCGGACGTGGTTCCTTATGATGTAGTTAACGGGGCGCCTATCTATTCGCTTATCGCTTCTCACCAAACTCTTGCGAGACTGTATAGGGATGACCCTCAGTCAAGACAGGATGTGCGGTTCTCAGGCTTAGCGAATGATATGCTTATGAAGTACAACTTCATGAGTACGATTCGGGGCATGTTTATTGCGGCACCTATCCTTTACCCAAGACGTTTTAACATCACAGTTACAACGGGCGAGCCGGTAGAAGTATTGCCGTATGTCAATGGCATCCCAATGGAAGTCGGCTCCTTTACCGGATTTAATCCGGCATATGAAGCGGCAACGCATGAAGAGGTAATCATTCACGGAAAGTATCCGTTTGAGATTCTCTACATGCCTACTGCAGAAACCATGGGATCTAATACCTCCTTTGGTCCTGAGTTTAGCTGGCTTGATAACTGGGCTTGGATTAACCCTTTAACTGAGACCGACCCGTTTAGGAGACTTGGATTTTTTATCACAAGTGCAACTATTGGTATCGCTCCTCAGTTCTCTGAGGGTATTTTTGCAATCTTAGTCGAGCGTCCAAAAGTGGGTCTCATGGCATCTTGGCTTCCAGAGCCTGTATGTCCTCCGACTCCTGCTGCTTGCGACAACGAGGTACCTGCTGTGTTATGTCCATGTCCCCTTATTACTGGATACTTCGAGAACCCAGTCGATGGTTCGTTTATCATTAACTTGGCGGTGCCCAGTGATGCGACGACAGATGATACGGTTCAGTTCGGAATATCAACAGGAGGGTACTTGGTTGGTACAGTAGTAGCTGCTTCGGAAGATGGTAAATCGCTGCAGGTAACCTTCCCAGCTGGAACTGAGATTGTATGTGATAACTTCACATCGATCTTCTGTGACAATAGTATGGGATGTTACTCTGATGTTATTTACTACGCTCCAGTAGCGACTGACAACACGCAACTGACTCTTACGCTTTCTAACCCAGTTAAGGGAGAAGCGGCGGATGAGGTAACGGTGTACTACGGTAATGGGACGTCTGCTACGGTGACAATCGTAAGTCAGAACTACGCTAATAACACAATCGTTATTGATGTAGGCGCAACAGCGTTTAGCGATACAGTGTGTGGTGTAGTAGCCCTCTGTATCCCAACAGCGGCTGATGCAACGTGTCCTGGATGTGGTGGAGCATCGTTTACTCAGTGCGAAACCTAAGTAAATAAAAGAGGGGGGTAGAGATACCTCCCTCTTTTAAAGGACTCTACTTTGTCTACTCAGTCTATAGAGTACACGTCATGCAGTAGACTCTGTTGCGGGGAACTACCTACAGAGGTAGTTCTCTGCGTCCCTTCTGAGATAACTCTTTACGGAGTTACCTTTCTTAACGCCACGATGTCTATAGAGACAGAGGTTCTAGGTCTCTGTAGTCAAAGAGCCTGGCGTTACGTTTTCTCTTATAATGACGACCTTCTTATAGAAGGAGCAATTCTATCCGGTATTGATATCGGAGGGGTTCTTTGCACCACATGCATGACTGATTGGGTGGCATCGTTAAGTAAAGGTACCCAAGCAGATGACCTGTCATCTACGGGAACTGCCCAAGCAGATGCTTATCCTCTTTTAGCAACTGTTAATAGATTTACTACCGTAACTATTATAACTGGATTCGCTGCGATTCTTCCTTCTACATCTTCTTGGCCTTGGGAAACAGTAGTTGTTAGAAACGAAACAGGTAGTGGAGGAAACCTCTCGGTCTTTCCTGCAGTAGGAGAATATATAAATAGTGAAGCAGTAAACGACCTTTATTTAATCCCTCCTGGAACAACTACTACTTTCTATAAAAATATAGCAGTAGCCGCGAGGTGGTTTACAACGTGACCACCCAACTACTAGCTTACTGCACCAATGAGGCCCTTGAATGTGAAACGTGCCTTCCCTCAGACGTAGTTCTTTGTGTGCCGACTGCGCTTACAGCGGATAGCTTAGGGTTTATAGAGGGGAGTCTTATCTCTTTTTCTAAGACCTCCAGCTGTGCGGGGTGCGTCAGGACGTATAACATTGAGTACGATGACGCACTTTTATTAGACCCGTCAGAACCCCTTTTATCCTGTGAAGTGAGTGGCATCTTTTGTAAAGACTGCAGGACTAGGTGGCTGCAGGACTTTGCGGAGAATTTCCTTACGGGGTGGTACACGGATGCACTAGGGAACTTTATCCAAAGCCAGGGCTACTCCGGAGAGATACTCTATAATGGTGAGCTTAAAATTCAATCTAACACTCTCGTAGGCAGTGATAGCGGAGGAGTAACTCTTATAGGTGGGGGAGCAAACTCCAGTACTAGAGGGGCCACAATAGACGTTAGAGGAATAGGTGCTGGAGGAGCACTTAGTCTTAAAGGGTCAAACGTCGCTACTGGAGTTATAAATATAACTATGGGGCACGGGCTTGCTCCTATAAAGATTAATGACCCAAACGATTTTCTTATGTGGAGTTTCACCACTAACGGAGATTTTAACGGAGACGCTACTAGAGGCGGGGACGTAATACTCAATCGACTGGGGAAGACTCTTCATGTAAAATCAGGTGCAAACGGAAAAGCAGGAACCTTTGTTGCAAACGGTGCAACTGCGGTAGTAGTAGCTACCACAGGAGCTACTGCAAATATGGTAGTAGCATACGGAATTAATACTATAGGAGGGACCCCAGCGGGTGCCCCTTATATTTCTGCCGTAGTTCCGGGAACAAGTTTTAGTGTGCAGGTAGCAGCAGGAGATACTTCGACTTATAACTATATAATTTTAGGTTTAATATAAGGATCTATATGCCAATCATGGGAAAAAACGCCTTAGATGATGCAAGTCTTTTTACCGGAGATAGAAATGGAGTAACAATTCATGCTCCTCTTATTGCAGAAGGAGCAATTACGGTAGTCCCGTCCGCCGATCCCTCAGCCGGAGGCGTTATTTATGTAGAAGCAGGAGCATTAAAATATCGTGGTTCAAGCGGAACGGTTACAACTTTAGGGGCAGCTTAAAGACATAGTGGATAAGCTTGATGATACTTTTAAACAAATAACTAAAACCTCTCCGCCGTGGGCAGTAGGAATTACTAGTATTATTGTATCTTTTACTCTTTGTTTAGGTGCTATTTATGTGACAGGAAGACCCGAAGTTCAAGAGTATATGCATCATTCGTTCGAAGTGGATACGCTTACGCGTGTAGAAGATCAAAGTGTATTAAGAACGGTATTAAATTTAGTGACAGTAAACGCAGCGCATATAGCAGAACTATCAAAAACACTTAATATGTCTCAAGATCAAAATATTAAACTTAGCGAAAGATTACAGAAATTGGAACACGATATATTAGCTGCTAAGGCTTCCTTGGACGCCTGTGAAGCAAAACTTAGACTTTTAAGAAAGTAGAGGATTTTTATGGTAGCTCCTAGCACATGTACCCCGTGTAACTGCATAAGCGGGAACATTAACGCGCAGGCGTATTATCAGATGTCGCTTGTAGTTCTCTGCGATATGCTTGTTGCAATAGAGGCAGGAGGCGGAGGTGGTGGGCTTCCAGTTCCAGGAGCAAGCAGCACCGTAATTAATGAAGACTCACCTTCTACTAACTTAGAAGTAATTACAAAACTAGGTGCTGTAAGACAGGACGTTCTCACAGGCAGCACTAGTGCTGACGGGGATTGGGGCTGGTTTAAGCAAGATGCTCTTGGGCGTCTTTGGACTTCTGGGACGTATCTTGAAGACGCAGCGCATACTTCAGGTGACCCCGGAGTGATGTCTCTTGGAGTGGCGGCTACTACTCCAGCGTCTAGTGCAGCTTCAGGAGATTACACGTTTCTTGCAACTAATGTAATGGGGACTCAGTACACTGAGCCATCTAACCAAGTTGCAACTTACGCAGACGCTACAGTGTCAGGTGCCGCAGGAGCGGTACCTACTACCGGAGTAAATGTTTTAACAAACTCCGCTAAAGCAAAAATAGTTACAATTGGGAACACTTTGGATGTTCCTGTTTTAATTTCTCTTAATGCGGGAACAAATTATATTTTCCTTGTTCCAGCTCTTACCGGTACTGCAGTAATCGATCTTGGAACTAATGGTAGATGGACAGCTTCAAACATCTTCGCAAAGGCGATTGGATCTAATAGTTCAAGCGGTAACCTTTACGTGGGGCTAACTATATGAGCCAGATTTTTAGCAGTACTGGAGTTGGTGGAGTATTACCTGGAGGGACTCAAGGTTCTGTACTATTCGTTGGTCCTGGAAGCACTATTGCGCAGGATAATGCTAATTTCTTTTGGAATGATGCTGCTAACAATTTATTAATTAATAAGCTCTCTATTCCTGCTACAGCTTCCGCCTCTGTAGGAGGAATTTATTACGGAGGTAGTTTATTTATTTCTAATTACAAAGACCCTGCGTCCAGTGGTTCTAACATTTTTATAGGTGTCGGGGCAGGTAACCTGACAATGGGGCCTGGTGGGGGGGCTGCTTATTTAGGGTCCTTCAACATCGCTATTGGGTCAAGTTCTCTTACTGCCAACACAACGGGGAACAGCAACATCGCTATTGGGTCAAGTGCTCTTGCTGCCAACACAACGGGGACCAACAACAACGCTTTTGGGTCAAATGCTCTTGCTGCCAACACAACGGGGACCTACAACAACGCTTTTGGGGTAAGTTCTCTTGTTGCCAACACAACGGGGGCCTACAACAACGCTATTGGGTCAAGTTCTCTTGCTGCCAACACAACGGGGGCCTACAACAACGCTATTGGGGTAAGTTCTCTTGCTGCCAACACAACGGGGTACAACAACAACGCTATTGGGTTAAATGCTCTTGTTGCCAACACAACGGGGTACTACAACACCGCTATTGGGGTAAGTGCTCTTGCTGCCAACACAACGGGGTTCTACAACAACGCTATTGGGGTAAGTGCTCTTGCTGCCAACACAACGGGGTTCTACAACAACGCTATTGGGGTAAATGCTCTTGTTGCCAACACAACGGGGTCCAGCAACATCGCTATTGGGTCAACTTCTCTTACTGCCAACACAACGGGGACCAATAACATCGCTATTGGGAGAACTGCTCTTACTGCCAACACAACGGGGGCCAATAACAACGCTATTGGGGTAGGTGCTCTTGTTACCAACACAACGGGGACCTACAACAACGCTATTGGGGTAAGTTCTCTTGCTGCCAACACAACGGGGTACTACAACACCGCTATTGGGGCAAGTGCTCTTGCTGCCAACACAACGGGGACCTCCAACAACGCTATTGGGGTAATTGCTCTTACTGCCAACACAACGGGGATCAATAACATCGCTTTTGGGATAAATGCTGGCCGCGGCGTTACGACCGGGTCCAGTAATACTTTACTTGGTAGTAGTCCTACTGCAGCGTCGTACAATCAGATAACAACAGGCAGCAGTAATATTTCTATTGGGGCAGACGTTGCGGTAGCTTCACCTACTGCTAACTACCAGCTTTGCATTGGAAATTTGATTTACGGCACAGGGCTAGATGGAACTGGGGCTACTATTTCGGCAGGGAGGATTAGTATTGGAGGAGCGACGCCTAACACTAATGCGCTTCTCGATCTGCAATCGACTACAAAAGCTTTCATGCCCCCTCGCATGACTACTACGCAGAAGAATGCCATCGCAAGCCCAACAGCGGGAATGGTCGTTTACGATAATGTTTTGGCAAAGCTATGTGTGTATACTACCGCTTGGGAGACAATTACGAGTGTATAACGATATAAAGGATAAACAGTATGCCAGCTAATAAAGATTTTGATATTGAAGCTAAAGCGGGGGCCGACAAGTCTCAGCCTGACGAGGTAAGTCTATCTATTAAAAACTACGAAGTACTAAAAGATAGAACGGGCGCCGATGTGGAGGCAGCTGTCAACGTGCAAAGCACATCCCTTGGAGTACTACGAGCGGAGCTTACTTTTACCGAAAACAGGTTAGCCGAACTTCAAGCTAGAGTAGCTACGCTTACAGAGTTTATTGTTGAAGCAGAAAAAGTAGTAGAAGCCCTCCCGGCACCTGACCCGGTTGCTCCTATCGTTCCAGATGTAGACCCAATCTAACAATAAAAGGTGAACTAATTATGACCAGTAAAGAAAAAGCAGATACCCTTCAGAAAGCTCTTATTGTTTTAGGAGAGGTGCCTTTCGCTGCTAAATACAGTCGTGACCTTTCGCAGGTTATTGATCTTGTAATGAAGGTAGGAAGGGAGCTTTTAGAAGAAAATACCGGCGAATTACCGAAGGCAGAAAACTCGAATGGATAATTTTCGCTATATACCAAAACACGAATGGGCAGTAGCTCTATCAAAAGCAACTGCTGCTCTTGACTCCATGCTTGTTCATGGTCAGTACACATCTTTTCATGTGCAAGCAAAAGCCTTAATTGCGATGGTGGTAGAATCCATCAAGATGGAAGGTCAGTTATCTAAAGAAAGAGCACAAGCAGATGAAGAGTCTAAAATAGCTAGATCTCTTATAAACGGTGCAATTAAGGCTAATGGGGAAGAGGCACACTTAGAGTAGGGTACACTATGAGCTGTTCTAATTGCTATAATTCTAACTGTACAGGATGTGGGAGCGGTTGTGTTTCTTCTGCTCCTTGTAACTCGGCTCCTACTTACACCGTAAGGTCCTGCTCCCCCTTAGCAGGGTGCGGGAGTGTTATACCTTCAACTCCTACTCCTTATTATAATTCATCTCTTCAGTGTCAAGAAAATCACTGCCAAGAAATAATTAATAACTATTTCTCTGCAGCGATATGTACGTCTTACGCTTTTAATATGCCTGAGTGCGATGCAATTGCTCAGGTTTATTTCTCAAACGTAAAGACTCTCCCTGTCGGTGCTTACCTTTGGGCGTCTAGTGTAGGGTTTTTAGAGGTGCTTTCTTTTAACCATCAAACGGGGCAAGCGACTCTTAGAAATAACTGCGAATCAGCGAATGTGGCAGTAGGGACCGCTATTCCTGCTTGTACCTGTTTTATGGTAGGAGTTGCCCCAATTGGGTTCGATGTTAGTTCCGTAGAAGACAGTGAAACCTCTCCTTCTGCTCTAGGCGGTATTTCTACTGCAGGACAAAGTGTTACTACATCTTCTATATCCCTTTCGTTTATCAATACTACTGTTAGAGTAATGAATGTTATTATCGATGCAATAATAAACGTGGGATTTATAAACTCAGCCTCTCCTTCGGAAGTTACACTGACTCTTACTCGCCAAGTTAATGGTGGAGGCTATTCCACAGTAGCGCAAAGAATTACTACCTTTGTAGCTAGTGGTCTTTTCGCTGAACAGGTAGCTTTTAGCTACGTTACTACTGTAGCCGCAGGAGCCACACTTCTTGTAGAGTTTAAAGGAAAAGCAGAAAATTCAGGGTCTAATACTATTTTAACTGTATCAGGAATGACTGTAGGTGGTAACGGATTAGGGGTAGCGCTCTAAAAGAGGGTCATATATATGGGTTGCCCTACTTGTCAGACACCGACCGCACCTAACTGCAGTGTACCTTCTAATTCTTCGTGCTCCACACCTGACCCTACAGCGTGTCCACAAATAATTAATAACTATTTTTCTCCTTCAGTTTGTATCGATTACGCTTTTAATATGCCTGCTTGTGGGAGCGACGTTCTAACTTTTATTGTAAAGGTAGAAAATACTCCTATCTCTGTTATTCCCGTAGGTGCTTATCTGTGGAGTTCTCTAACAGGGTATTTAGAAGTAAGATTCTTTGATACTAAAACGAGGCAGATTACTTTAAGAAATAATTGCCCAGATGGAAATGCAGCGCCAGGAGCATTTATTCCGGCAGCTACTTGCTTTATTATAGTCATTAGCCCTTTCGGGTTAGATGTTACTTCAGTAGAAGACAGTGAAACCTCTCCTCCCTTATCAGGGTCACTTATTGGGGGAGTACCACAAGTACTTACTACTGATCCTATTAATTTAATTTTTATTAATCCTACTATAAATCTTATAATGCATGTGAAAATACATGCACTTGTAAGTGTGCCTTATACTTACCCTGGTTTAAATGCTGATGATATTTTTATTTCTCTTGGAAGGCAGGTTAGTGGGGGAGGTTACTTTAATGCAGCCGTAAGACACATTACTGTAGGGAACGGATCTGCTTCTGCGGGGCTGTTTACCGAACAAGTTATTTTCTCTGAAATTATCCCTGTTTCCCCAGGAAGTACGTTAACTGTTGACTTTAAAGGAAGAGTAGAAAGTGAACTTGCGGGAGCTACGGGGAGTGTAACAGGGATGACTGTGAGCGCAGACGGTTTAGGTGTTGCGGTTTAAATGTGGCAAGTGAAACAACACAGACACCTCAAGATGGTCAGCTAAGTTTTCTTGGAGGGCAAGACGCATCCAAGACCCCTGATAAAGTTCCCGGTGACGCGGTATTTGCTGCTATAAATACTACTTTTAAGAACGGCTCATTAGGACCTAGAAACGGGTTTATGAAGCTGCCTCTTATCTTTCCACAAGGAAGATTTTTTATAGATGGGGTGGTACTTTCACCTACTTATGAGAATGTTTTTCATAGTGGAAAGTTTCAAGCACTAATTCCTTACGTAACAAATAACACTCCTTTTTTAATAATTGTAGTTTCAGGAACTATTTTTTTAGTAAACCAAAATACACTTGTTGTAACTTATATACCTATTGCAGGAGGAAGCAGACTTAATGAGTATACTCCACGTTTAAATTGGTCACTTGCATCTAACTATATAGTAATTTTTGATTTCCCGAATCTTCCTGTTATCATAGAAAACCAAACAGCAAGAAGGTCTAATCTCGCAGCAGATGAGGTTCCGATATCAAATATCGGGACTTATAATCAAAATAGACTTTTTATAGGAAACGCTGGAAGCGAGTTTACTGCTGGAGATCCTACAGGCTCACTTGCTGCACCGAGTGCCCCTATAACATTTATAGAGGTAAATACCGTAGGGTCTCCTTACTTTGGACAGGTATTTCAGCTTCCTACTAATTATATAAATACTCCTATTACAGCGATGGGATTCTTAGCAGCCGTAGATAGTTCTACTGGAATTGGACCTCTTATTATTGCAACTAGTACTCAAATTTTCTCTGTTAACTCACAGAACCCAAGAACAGCTTGGGAGCAAGGACAATTTGTTTCCGTCGCGGTGTCTAATACTGGAATAGCAGGGCAGCAGGCGATGGTGAATGTTAACTCAGATTTATTTTTCGTATCAGGAGACGGGCAGATTCGTACTCTTTCTATGAGTAGACAAGAACAAGGTAAGTGGTCAAAGGTGCCGCTGTCTCGTGAGGTAAGAAACTGGCTTAAGTATAGCGATCCTTCATTAGTTCAGTTTTCAGCTATGACTTATTTTGATAATAAGATATTTTGTACGGCAAATCCTTACCGTACAGTAGCCCGCACCTTAGGAGGTAAGAAGATAATAGATTATGCTTTTGGAGGGTTAGTGGTAATGGAGTTAGAAAACATATCAAGTCTTGGGAACACTTCTAACCCTACCTGGGCAGGACTCTGGACTGGAATACGCCCAACAGAACTATGTAACAACTTTGAGCGATGCTTCGTTATGGCGAAAGACGATAGCGGTACTAATGACCTATGGGAGATTGATCCTTTTATTACGGTCGATAAATCTGGAGAAAAAGAGAGATATATTAAGTCCACTATTTATACAAAAAACTATATATTTGGAGACCCTTTTACTTATAAGGAACTAACTTTAATTGATATGCCTTTTAATACGGTGCAAGGGGACTTCGATTTAAACGTAAAATATAAACCAGAAGAATCCCCTAACTTCTTAGATTGGAATTCTTACTCTTATAAAGCACCTTATAGGTCATGTACTTTTCCAGACCCTTGTAACTTTAACGGGTATGCGGAGCACTCTTTTAGTGAGCTGCGCTTCGGTGCTCCTGAGAGTTACCAGTGCGACCCTGTAACTGGAAACCTCTATAGACAGTTTAGAAAAGCACAGCTAAAGTTTACTATAAGTGCAAGGCATTGGAACTTATCTGAGTTCAAGATGAAAGCGGTAACTATCCCTCAGTCCGATACTGACGTTAATAATTGTGATCGTCTTCCTTCAGTGCCTCTTTGTTTAGACTGCAATGACGATTGGGTAATCGCTTCCTTTGATAACTGTGATGCCCCGAAGGATACTTAAATTATGATAAATGACACAATAGCAGGAGCAATCACCTTAACGGAGCTACCGGACTTACAGTGTGTTACTAACGGGGAAGAGTACGCAGAAGCACTTGTTAAGAAAATGCTAGTCACTTTTCCTGGTGGGGTAAACCAGGGGGTGCTTGTAAGTACTACAGCCCCCCCTGACCCTGCTATAACAGGTTTGTGGGTTAAACTTGATGCGGCAGGAGTATTTGTTGGGCTTTATGCCTTCTCTGCAGGGGCGTGGTTACTGATTGTACCCCCTTAAACCATAATTTTATCTATGTTCAAAAGAGCTTAAACTCTCTATACTTATTACTAGTCTTACCTTACTTAATAGGAAATATATGGCAGATTCAATTGAACATTTTGACCAAGCACGGAATATCGCAAGAGTTGCTGCGGGGTTTAAAGGGCCAAGTATGCGCTTTCAAAAACAGCCTATGCAGGTAAAGCGTACCTTTGTTGACGGCACTCCTCCTGAAGTAAGAGCGAAGTATGAGGCGACTCCGATTAAACAGGGTACTCCTACTGACCCTTGGAGTCAGCGCAGGTAATTAATTTTAAGTTAAGGAGATAATATATGGCACTAGAACTTCTTCCACTTTGCAGTAGCAATAAAATTGCAATTAGAGATGGTAACACCGGAGCAGACGCACGACTTCTTCTCCCGTTCTATGAGTTTGGATACTGGTTCGCTTCTGGGCAGCAGTATACATTCCCTAACTCAACAATCCCTCAGGATACTAGTATGTCTCTTGGTGGTACTACGAAGCCGGATACCTTCACAAAGGGTCCTGGAATCTGTCTTGGGTAACCTTATATGGGTTGCTCATTAGGTTGTGGAGCTAAATACAGAAGTCTTAGGTCGGCGACTGCAGCCCCTAAGGCTTCTGTTATCTCCACAAATGTACGAAGAAAAATCAGCATAGGGAGAAGGGGAATCGTGAGAAAAGCGGATAGGGAACCACTAACTAGTTCTGTAGTCACTCCTCCTACTGAGAAACCTATTATAGTACCTAGACCCGACACCGGTCCTACTGATCCTTCTACTGGAATTAAAGAAAGTATAATTAAGACAGGTACCGACTCTTCTCAGGGTACAGGGGTAATGGACCCAGAGCATACAGGAAAAAGTATAGGTACCGGTAAGAGTGAACCTTACGGCGAGTAATGAACTGTGCTGACTTACAAAGATGCAAAGAACTTATTAGCCCAGTATGCAGGGCGGGGCGGAGGCAACTGTCCTACTTCTAAAATAGACCTCTTCGTTAGAGAGGTTTTCGAGTACCTTCTATACTCTGCAGCCTTTCAAGATTTAAGAGAATTTACTTTTACTGCTCAGCAAGGAGTTTTCACAATTCCTTACGAGATAGACTCTATTCAAAAAGTAAGAATAAACGATCAAGTAGGAAACGTACAGGATAAGTGGTTTGAGTTTAGAAGCTCAAGATCCTCTTGGGGAGACGAGTGTCTAACCTCAGAAAACGCTTTATTTGAGCAGCCTAATTTTTATCCTACAGCTTATAACTTGCCTTCTGGAGGAGCACAGGTAGCAACTCTGGGCGTGTGCGATGAAGAAGCCGACGCTCATATAATTGTTCAAGGAAAAGATATTTCGGGAAGAGAGATTTTTACTAATCATAAGGGAGTAAAAATTTCAGGTGAATACCTTTCTATTAAGAAGGGATGTAAAATTTATACTCAAGTTAAATTCGGTGAGATAACAGGAATTGTTAAGACTCCTACTAACGGGTATGTGCAACTTCTTTGGATTGATACTACGTGCGCTAAAGAAGGCTTCTTATCTGACTACAGCCCTCTTGAGGAAGTACCTGCCTACAGAAGGTATAAGTTAAAAGCTACTTGTTCAGGGGATCTTACAAAGGTTCAAGTTCTTGCTCGTATACGTCTTAAAGAGAAGTACTCAGATAATGATAGAATCCCTTTTGAGACCCTTCTTACACTCCGTCTTGCAGGGCAAAGAGTGAACGCAGATTACAATAACGACCTTCAAACTGCTCAAGCAAAAGATGCATCTATGCTGTCAATGATTGAACGGGAGAATGAACACAGGCGTGTGATGAACGGAAGCCCTATCGAGATGATGTACGGACTTAGTCCTGGGTTAATAAGAAATACAATAGGTAGTCGGGGCTGGAGGAGAAGGTAGATGGGCGGATATATATATAAACCACAGACAAGGAAGGGGCCAGTATGGATAACCCCTACTAACGAAGGTGCGCCTACAATTAAACTATCTGATGGTCGGATTATAACAGGTGTCAGGGGAGATCAAAGAGGTGGGTCATTTGAGGGGCATGAAGGTTTTCAGTGGGTCTTCGATAATGACGTACTAGGTCAAGAAGGAGCCATCCTCACATCTGGTGGAAAAACTCAAACACTTGGAAATTCTAATCAGTCTTACCGTGGAGGTCAGTTCGGCTCCCTCCAAGAATCCGGTAACGGCGCAATAGGTGACACTTCCGGCGGCCCGGGAGGCTATAACCCCGGACAGGTAGGCTCAGCATTCCACCCATCTAATCAGGAGAGCAAGTATCCTACCCCAGAGCACGGGGTTTTCAAGCC
>Ga0209284_10002895_pt1 | contig 22301 bp, 17 predicted proteins | sample FRY03_FD_187211 | JGI IMG/M metagenome (GOLD analysis project Ga0209284, IMG submission 187211) | Freshwater microbial communities from Lake Fryxell liftoff mats and glacier meltwater in Antarctica - FRY-03 (SPAdes) (version 2) | ecosystem: Environmental > Aquatic > Freshwater > Ice > Glacier...
GGACGAAGTCGGCCGACAGTGCCATGCTGTCGGCGAAGCCAAGTTCGCGAAAAAAGTTTTTGCTGTGCGCGACGTACTCGGGGTCTTTGATGGGCGTGGGATTGACGGGGACATAGTGGCCCGTGAAAACTTGTCGCGGCGCCTGGTCGGCTCCGTTTGCTTTCGCGTCAGGATCGCAATTAAGCGTGTCCATGAGCGAGTAGTTTGCCAACTTCGCGAGATCGTCGAGCGTCGCACTGGTTGGGGAGATTTCCTGGGACAGTCGATTTGGCATAGGGGAACCTCTAAAAATCTAGGGGAGGAAAAGGCAATAACCTATAACAAGTATGACACATTTGCCTTCCCCACCTAGAATTCGCCGACAACTTCCCCGCCGGCGCGGGTGACAAGGGCGTCGCGGCGCGAAAGAAAACAGTGTCAGAAAAAATAAAGGTGGAAAAAAATAAAGCGGGCAGGAACCGATGTCACAAAACAGAGGAGTCATTCCACACTATCGGTTCCTGACACCTTTGTTTTACTCAGCTTGCACACGAGCTGGCTACATGCGGGGAATTGTTTCCCGCGCATCCTTCCCGTTCTACCGCAACTGTGGCACACAAAGGCGGCACCCTAGTCGTCCAAGACGACCTCTAGTGGCCACCGGATGTGCAGAGTCTGTTTCTGGCGGGCTGCGCGGCACGCCCTGCAGGGTAATAATTTTCTAAGCCATTTGGGTAGTCTCATGGGGTAGTCTTCAGTACGACCGGCAGTTGGTTGATCTTGGCCGCCATAATGAAGTCGCTCTCGGAGAGGCCGCCGATCGCGTGCGTCCAGAGTTCAACGGCGACGTTGCGGTAGCCGACTAGGTGCAGGTCGGGATGATGGCCTTCCTCCTCCGCGAGCTGAGCGACGCGGCCGAAGAAATCGATGGCGGCCATGAAGTTTTTCACGACCCACTCGCAGCGAATTCGGATGCCATCGTCGGTGATCTGCCAGCCGGGCAGCTTCGCGACGAGTTGCTCGGCCTCTTGCCGCGGGACTGGCGGCACGCCACCGTGGCACGGCTGGCACTTCTTCAAAGTTAACTCTTCTGCACTGCAAACGATACTCATTGCTAGTTACCTCCTAAACAACACTTGATGGATGACCAGTTTTTACTAGCCGAACTCGCCAGAGTTCGGGACTGGCCCGTGAGTTACGCCCGAACTCTGGCGAGTTCGGTTACGACACTGTATTTCATGCAGCTGCTTGCCGACCACAGAACGGACAAACCGTTGGATCCCTCGTCGCATCGGCTTCGCTTTGGTCGGAGCGAAATGCTTGCGTCACGCAATGAGCGCAATCGGAACAGCAATGCTCCCACGAGTGGATCATGAGCGTGTCTTTCACAAACAGGTTGTGCGAGCACCTCACAAATCCTCGGCTGCAGTAGTTTCATGGGCCGATCGTGTGCCGGTCGCGAGCCATTGCCTGATCCTCCTCATGTGTGAGCGGTTGCCGGTTCATTGAGACTTTTATACTCGGCGTCGAAGCGGAGCAGCTCTTCCACTCCCTTGCCGTGGCAGAAGTCGCCGAAAGATTCACCCGACTGGCGCTTGACCTTGAAGTAGACAAACAGCGGCACCAATTCGTTGACGATCTCCTGCAGTGGCACCATGTTCTTGTAGATCACATTCAGGCGATCGCCCAACAGTCTTCCACCGACAAAAATCGTATATTTTCCAACGGCCTTTCCCACCAGGCCAATATCAGACGTGTAAGGTCGGGCGCAGCCGTTGGGGCAGCCGGTCATGCGGATGGTGAACTTTTCGTTGCCCAAGCCCAATTTCGCCAACTCGACGTCCAATTGGTCCAACACGGACGGCAGGACCCGCTCCGACTCTGTAATCGCCAAACCGCAAGTTGGAAGCGCCGGGCAAGCCATCGCAAAACGCCGTACGTTGGAAATCTCCTCGTGTGTCTTGATTCCGTGTTCCCGCAACAGGGCGAGGATTTCGTCCTTCCATTCCGGTTCTAGGTTACACAGCATGATACTTTGTTGCGACGTCAGGCGAGCCGACATCCGGAATCGCTCGAAGATCGTGCGAAGTCCGGTTTTCAGCCGCAAGTCGCCCTCGTCCTTGACGCGGCCGTTCTCCACGTTAATACCCCAGTAGAATCTGCCGTCCCCTTGAGCGTGCCAGCCAAGGTGGTCTTCGTAACCGTGGACCTCAGCGGGATGCAGATCGGCCAGCCGATGACCGCCAAGGTATTCCTCGACTTTCGCCTTAAATCGCGGCAGCCCCCAGTCGTGTATCAGGTACTTCATGCGGGCGCGGCTGCGCTCGGCACGGTTGCCGAAGTCGCGCTGCACCTTGACAATGGCCGTCGCTACCGAGAGCACGTCGTCGTAGGGGACGAACGCCATCCGGTCACCGAGGCGCGGGAAGGTATCCTGGTCACTCGGCGTTGTGCCCAGTCCGCCTCCGACTAGCACGTTGTAACCGATGAGCTGCCCCGCTTCGACCACCGCCAACAGGCCTAAGTCCTGAGTGTACACGTCGATACAGTTGTCTTCCGGCAGTGCGATGCCGGTCTTGAACTTGCGCGGCAAGTAAGTACTGCCGTAGATGGGCTCGACATCGGGTCCAGCCGATTGCTCGGCGACTTTCTCTTTGTCCACCCAGATCTCAAAGTAGGCGCGGGCCTGCGGTGCGAGGTGCCGAGCGATCGCGTCGGCCGTGGCTTGGAGGCGATCATGCACGCCATCGTTGTGATGGGGTGCCGGGCAGCACATGACGTTCCGCTCGACATCACCGCAGGCAGCCAAGGTTGTCAGAAGTGCCGCATTAATCTCGTGGATGGTCTGCCACAGGTCGCTCTTGACGATGCAGTGCAATTGAAAGCCCTGGCGGGTGGTGATGCGCAAAGTGCCGTTACCCAGCCGCTCGCCCAAGCTCAGTTGGGTCAGGAACTGATCAGCCGTGAGTTTCCCGCCCGGCACCTTGGTTCGGATCATGAAGCTGTAGGATTTGCCGGCCTTGCCCGACCCGGCTGGGCGCTGTTTGCGGGCGTCGCGGTCGTCTTGCTGATAGGTGCCGTGGAACTTCAGCAGGCCCGCGTTGTCCGAGCTGACATTTGGCGTGTCGCTCGCAAGTTCCTCAGCAATCGTGCCGCGCAGGAACCGGCTGTTCTCTTTGACCGTTTCAAACTTCGCCTTTTTAGTTTCTTCAACCATGTCAATCCACCTCGACAAGTAAGTTATTCCCTTCGACCTTGAAAAAAAACAAAGGCGTCAGGAACGATGTCACATCAACAAGAGGAGTCATTCCACACTATCGGTTCCTACCCCTTTGTTTTCCACCTTTGTTTTCCTCCCTGACCGATTGATCTTGAAGTCGGCCGAGGAGGGAATTGCCTTTTTCCTGCAGAAGACCAATCAGGTCTTGCTCCAATTCCGCCAGAGACTCCGCTGGATTCGGGGAGAAACGTTGTCGCCATTGCGGCCGTTCCAGAAGGTGCACTCGGAGCGCATCCAATAGGTCCAACCCGGTTGAAGGCATCACTCCGACGGACAGCGAAAGGGAGTCCTCCACGCCTTTGGCCATGTGCCACCAGCCGCCCGGAATGTAGAGCCAATCCCCCGCAATGAGGGTCGCCGCCAGAGTGGGAGTTTTTTCTTTCTCGTACTGCATATCCTGGGGCATGGCCTCTAGGACGGCCAACGGGTACACGGTGTTCTCCCGAAGAAAGTACTCCTTCGTGCCTTTCGTCTGGATGATGAAGACCTCTTCCGCGTCGTAATGCCAGCCGAAGCTGTGGTGCCCCTTGGGAGTGGAATAGAGCTGGATGGCGACTTTCCCCTTGAGCTCATTTTCCAGCGAGCGCGCCATCTCATCCAAGGCGGGGTCGAGGCGATCCGTGTTTCGCAGCACTAGGCTGTAACCGTCGTTGTGGAGCCGACGCACGTCTTCCGAGGACTTGGGAACGATCTGCGAGAAGAGCCTGCCGTTTTTGACGACGAGTACATCCTTCTCCGGAATGCGGGTGGCGAGCCCGCAGAAGGAGTCCCAAGTGAGCAATGGCAGGAGGCCGATTGCCTCCCGGGGCATGGAATGGGGAGCCTTCAAGTAGTTCGTCCGGAGAAAGCTGCGGCGAGATTCCTCCCCCATGATCTGATTCAGCACAGGTGTCATCCTAACGCGGCTTCGCCGCAATTTGAGATTTCAAATTTGAGATTTCAGATTGAACAACAAAAAAAACAACGGTGTCAGGAACCAATGTCGCAAAAGCCGAGGAATCATTGCACACGATCGGTTCCTAACACCTGTGTTTTCCTCACTGTTTCACTTCAATGCTGACGTCGATCTCGAATTGACGGGATATCAATTCTGCGAAAGCGTCTCCGATTTCGCGAGCTGCGACTTCGCTCGACGCCACACGATGAAAATGGGCGAATTCGGACTCCTGCCCGAGCAACATCAACGGATTCCGTCGTTGCACTCCGAGACACCACGCGCCATCACCTTGCGAGTGAAGGCGAAGCAGGATTTCGGCCTGGTTCGCCACGGCGTCGTGCGTGCTTCCCATTAGACTTTCGACGTACTCTCGCCGACGGATCAAATGCCAGAGCAGGGCGTAGGCCTTCGCGGAAGAGTGTTCGTTTTCAGCAATCGGCAGTGAAAACACCGCCGATTCGACTGGCACCGGTAAGTCTTCGATTCCAAATAGCAAACAAACGGCTGAGTCCGACTGGACGTTCAGTTGCCGCGCCTCCACTTCCGCGGCGAGGAACGTCTTCTCGATGTCGGCCGTTCTCTGCTCATAGTATGTCTCTGCGTAATGTTGGATGTCGTGGGCAAAGAGTTGTTCCGGGGTCGCCGTGACATCCTTGCGAAGCACCATGGTGAACGGCGTGTCTGGCCGCAGTTGGTACTTCGTCCTCAGGCCGGCAAGATCGTCGTGAGTCACCTGCTCGACCGGCTTGCCCAACCGCGATGTCTCGATGCGAAACGGAACCGTTGTGATCAGAGTTCCACTTTCAAACGGAGCTGCTTCTTGATCGGCAAACCGCAGCAAGTGGCCAATGAAGGCTGCGGTGCAACTCGGCGAATCCTGTTGGTCCTCGTAAACCATGAGCACGTTGCCGTGCAGGACCTCGTCCCCGGGTTCCATATTGAGGATGGTAACATCGATGTTGTGTGTTGGCATGGCCATTGTTTCTCCTTACTGCTAAATGCATTGGCATCCACTAACGCAGATCGCAACTTGCTTCGTCAGACGCCTGCCGACCGTGCAGCCTGTCTCCCCAAGATCGTAACTCTTCCGGAGGCACGTGGCATTGGAGGTAAGGAAACACGACACGTTCCTCCCAGCGAATATGTGCACGTAGCGTCGCCGCCAGACTTGCCAGATCGTCGAGCGCTAAGGGTCCGCCGGAGCCGAGCCTGTCGTTCAGGGAACACAGCAGCAAACGCAACAGGCCGTGTTCGTCCAGCAGTCGGGATCGCATCGCACCGCTCAACGCGCCCAGGAGGATGTGTTCTTCGTCGGCCATGTGGCTGGCAAACCGTGGGTTCCAATACTGTTGCATCGCGGAAGCAGCGGTTCGTAAACCGGCACTCTGCGGGTTGCCTAGTTGCTGGTCGAGTTCTCTCCAGTAAAGAAGCGCCCGATGATGCTCGCGTGACAGCGGCTGCAGGCTGGGATGTCGCTTCATTATTCAACCCTTTCGGTATCTGGCCCTTGGTATTCTCTTCGGGCGGCTGGCCGCGAAACGCTACCCGTAATCAACCGGGCTCCGCGTTGGTACGTGAAGTACGACCAAGCCCAGTTGAACAGCACGACGAGGCGATTGCGGAAGCCGATCAGAAAGTAAATGTGTACGACCAACCAAGTGACCCAAGCCGCAAAGCCACTGAACTTCCAACGGCCAAGCTGAACAATGGCCGCCTTGCGCCCGATCGTGGCCATCGTCCCTTTGTCGACATAACGGAACGGTTCGCGCGGCTGGCCTCGCAAGTCGTGTTCGATGTTGCGGGCGACGTGGCGTCCCATTTGCATCGCGACCGGGCTGATTCCCGGAAGCGGCTGGCCGTCCTGATGAGAAAAGTACGCCATGTCGCCGATGGCAAAAACGTGAGCGTGGCCGGGCAGGCTGAGATCGGGTTCGACGAGAACTCGGCCGGCGCGGTCGAGCGGCACGCCGAGCCGTTCCGTGAACGGCGTGGCCCGCACGCCGGCACCCCAGAGGACCGTCGTCGAAGCGACGAGTTCGTCCCCCAGCCACACGCCCCGCTCGTCGATTCGAGTGACCTGCGCGTTCACGCGAGTCGTCACTCCCAGCTTGGCGAGCTGTCGAGTGGCGCTCGCGGACAAGTCCGGAGCGAACGTCCGCAGGATGCGTGGTCCCCCTTCGAGCAACAGAATCTCGGCTGACTGCGGGTTGATCGATCGAAAGTCGCGGGCGAGCACATGCCGGGCGAGTTCTGCGATGGCTCCCGCCAGTTCGACGCCAGTGGGGCCTCCGCCGACGACCACGAACCGCAGCAGTTCGCGTTGTCGCGTCGTGTCCCCTTCGCGCTCGGCCGCCTCGAACGCCAACAGCACGCGGCAGCGGATTTCGATCGCGTCGTCCAGGCTCTTGAGTCCCGGTGCAAACTTCGACCATTCGTCGTGTCCGAAGTAGCTGGTTTGCCCGCCAGTCGCGAGGAGCAGGTCATCAAACGGCAGTTCACCATCGCGAAGTCGCAAGATTCGTCGTTCGAAGTCGATCCCGGTCGCCTCGCCCAGCAGCACGGTGACGTTGCGTTGAGTGTTGAGGATCGACCGGATCGGCGCGGCGATGTCCGCGGGCGACAGGCCGGCCATCGCGACTTGGTACAACAGCGGTTGAAACAGATGGTGGTTCGTGCGATCGACGAGTGTGACCAGGACGGGGGTCTGACTCAGTGCTTTCGCTGCCGCCAAGCCACCGAATCCGCCGCCAACGATCACGACCTGCGGCGGCGAAGTCGGTCTCGTTTCCTGTTTCGGTTCTGCCACGTTCGGCCTCTGTGTCTTCGCGCATGTCAGTCAGCATCACGAGCCTGCGAGCGGCGTACTCGACTCGGCCTAGTGACACGACCTTTATTACGTACTATCATTTTTTGAACCGTACCGCTTCCTCCGAGCCACCAGTGGCGTTGCCGGCGCTATACGAATGCGCACCTGCCCCAGCCAGCTTGCCGCCGTGAACGATTAGGTACTCGTCCCGAATCGGCTTGCCGCTGAAGTAGCATTCTAGGATTTCGCGGGTGCCGGCGGCGTAGCGAGCCTGGGCAGACAGCGAGCTTCCCGAGATGTGCGGTGTCATGCCATGGTGCGGCATCGTCCGCCAAGGGTGATCCTGCGGCGCCGGTTGCGGGAACCAGACATCGCCAGCGTACCCCGCGAGTTGACCACTCTCTAGCGCACTCGCAATCGCATCCTGATCGCAAATTTTGCCGCGTGCGGTGTTGACGAGGTACGCGCCGCGTTTCATCTTGGCAATCAAGTTGGCATTGAAAAGATTCTCCGTTTCCGGATACAGCGGGCAGTTAATTGTGACCACGTCGCAGACCTTGACCATCGATTCCACGTTTGGGTGATAGGTCAGGTTGAGCTCCTTCTCCACGCTTTCCGGCAGACGGTGGCGGTCGGTGTAATGCAGCTTCATGTCGAAGGGCTTGAGCCGGCGCAGTACCGCCAGGCCAATGCGTCCGGCAGCGACCGTGCCAACTTCCATGCCTTCCACGTCGTAAGAGCGTGCGACGCAATCGGCAATGTTCCAACCGCCTTTCACGACCCATTGATAGGATGGAATGTAGTTTCGTACCAACCCCAAGATCATCATGACCACATGCTCGGCCACGCTGATGCTGTTACTGAAAGTAACTTCGGCAACCGTGATGCCGTGCTCGATGGCGGCCTGAAGATCGACATGATCCGAACCGATCCCCGCCGTAATGGCCAGCTTCAGCTTTGGCGATCCTCGCTGCGGTGAGGTAAGCGGGCCAGAACGGCTGGGAGATAATGATCTCCGCATCCGGCAGCTCTCTTTCCAACAGCGAGTCCGGACCATCCTTGTCCGAGGTGACAACTAGCGTGTGGCCCTGTTCTTCGAGAAACTTACGCAGCCCGAGCTCACCGGAAACACTGCCCAGTAGCTGCCCTGGCTTGAAGTCGATTTTCTTGGGGCTCGGCAAGGTCTGGCCACCAGGATAGTGTTCCAGCCTCGGAATGTCATCGCGGGCATAGGATTTCGGATCACCCTCTATTGGGGTCGTCGTAGAGCACACAAATAATTTTAGCCATTTCTTTTCTACCTTAATTTAAGTTAAAAATTGCAGACATGTCGGAAAACGCGAGCCGTCAGTCGGCCCGCTACTTGCTTACACCTCGACCTCGGAGAGGCGCTCTTTCATCCAGTTGATCAATCCCCCGCGGAGCAAGAACTGCACTTGCCGCGGCGACATGCTGTGACGCATCTGGAACTTGTACTGGCGCGTGACGTTTTCGACCACCAGTTCGCTCCCCTCTGTCAGCACGCGCAGCAGGTCGGTCAGGCGCAGCACGTCGCCGGGCTGGATGCCGTCGTAGTCCGCAGGATCGACGAAGGTCAGCGGCAGCACTCCGAAGTTGATCAGGTTTTGATAATGGATCCGCGCAAAGCCCTTGGCCAGGACCGCGCGCAGCCCAAGGTACTGCGGGCCCAGCGCAGCGTGCTCGCGGCTCGAGCCTTGCCCGTAATTGCTCCCGCCCACCACCACGTGTCCGTTCACATGTTTGGCTCGCGCAGCGTAGGTGGGATCGAGCCTGTCGAAGGAGAACTCGGCGATCCTGGGAATGTTGCTGCGGAACGGCAGCACCCGCAGGCCGGGCGGCATGATCTCATCGGTGGAAATATCGTTGACCACTTTGAGCAGGACCGGCACTTCGATTTCATTGGGCAGCGGCTCGAAGGTTGGCAGCGAAGCGATGTTCGGGCCCTTCACGAGGTCCACTTGCAGCGCCTTTTCAAGCGGCAACGGCGGCATGAACATCTCGCGGTTGAGGATCGGGTGGTTAGGATCCGCGATGCGCGGGTAGGGGATGCCGAGCGTGCGCGGGTCGGTAATCACGCCGGTGAGCGCCGACGCTGTGGCCGTCTCCGGGCTGACCAGACACACCTTGTCCTCGCGCGTGCCGGAGCGGCCGGGGAAATTGCGCGGTACCGTGCGCAAAGAGAGTTCATTGGTGGCCGGCGCCTGGCCCATGCCGATGCAGCCGTTGCAGCCGGCCTGGTGTAGCCGCGCACCGGCGTGCAGCAGGTGGGCGATGTGGCCGTCGCGCACCAAGGTTTCGAGCTGTGCCCGCGACGTGGGGTTGATGTCGAACGACACGCGGTCGTTCACGCGCCGACCCTGCACCATCATCGCGGAGACGGCGAAGTCGCGGTAGCCGGGATTGGCCGACGAGCCGATATACGCCTGATAGATCCGCTCACCCGCGACTTCGCTGACAGGGCGCACGTTCCCCGGGCTGGACGGCATGGCGATCAGCGGCACCAGGCTCGACAGATCGATCTCGTCGTGCACGTCGTAGGTCGCGCCGGGATCTGCGGCCAGCTCCACCCAGTCGTCTTCGCGCTGCCAGGCGCGCAGGAAGCGGCGCACCTCCTGATCGGAAGGGAAAACGGTGGTGGTGGCGCCCAGCTCGGCGCCCATGTTGGCGATCACGTGCCGGTCCATCGCGCTCAACGTGGCTAGCCCCGGTCCGTAGTACTCGACGATCCGGCCAAGTCCGCCCTCCACGCCGTGGCGGCGCAACATCTCCAGGATCACGTCCTTGGCGCTCACCCAGTCGGGCAGGCTGCCGGTGAGCTTCACGCCCCAGATCAGCGGCATACGCGTAAAGAACGGTTCGCCCGCCATTGCCAACGCCACTTCCAGCCCGCCAGCGCCGATGGCGAGCATGCCTATCGCACCGCCCGCCGGCGTGTGGCTGTCAGAGCCAAGCAGCGTCTTGCCCGGCTTGCCGAAATTTTCCTGGTGGCACGGATGACTCACCCCGTTTCCAGGCCGCGAGTACCACACGCCGAATCGCTGGCAGGTACTGCGCAGGAAAAGGTGGTCGTCGGGGTTCTTGTAGTCCTCCTGGATGATGTTGTGGTCAACGTACTGGACGCTCACCTCCGTCTTCACCCGGTCCAGGCCCATCGCCTCCAGCTCCAGCATCACCAGCGTGCCGGTGGCGTCTTGGGTGAGCGTTTGGTCAATGCGGATCCCAATCTCCTCGCTGGGCTTCATGTCACCGTGCATCAGATGCGACTTGATCAGCTTCTGCGTGACGTTCATGCTCATTGTTCTTCCTCGAAATTGTACGCGGGCAAGGTCGTGAGCCGACTGTCTTCAACAGGGCCACCCACAGTGAAGTGGTAGAAACTTTGCCACTCGCGTGAAACGATCCCGAAGGCCGCATGGACCGGCTCGTCGAAGTAGCAGCCGATCCCGGTGGCGCGGATGCCCGACTCTTCGGCTTCAAGATAAAGCAACTGGCCGACCATGCCGGCCTCCCAGAACAGGTTCCGGTAGAACCCGCTGCCATACGTGGCCAGGCTGTCCATGTAATCGGCGATCATGGCTAGGCTGAAGGCGCCATCGCCGGCGATGTCCTGGTCACAGGAGACGGTGGTCGCCAGCGCTCGACAGTCCCCCTCCTGGAGGAGGTACAAGGGGAGTCCTGGCGGGCAATCGGGCACGCGGTGCCAACAAAATTCTGAATGCATCACTTTTTTGAGGATATCGACCTTGTCCGGATCTCGGACGAGCGCGTAGATGCCAGGCGCCAAGCCGTCGACGCGATGAACGAAAAGCCCGAGGTGGATGCGCGGTCGCCAGGGGATCGCGTCCCAGGGCATAGCTCGCCGCTCTTGTGTTGGAATCAGTCGGGCGAGCATGCGAAAGAATGCTGCTCGCGAGATCGCCGTCGAGCCATCCATCGCTACTGCGCTGCGGCGGCCAAGAATGGCCATCTCCGCAGTGCGCAGGCCCTGACGGATGGGTGTCCCGAAAAGCGCATCCTCAGAGGGAAAGTCGGAGAAGTCCTCCTTGATAGGCGTGCTTTCGCAGCGTCTCGTCGCCTGCGCAACGGCGTCGATCACGGGCCACTCGACGCAGTGTTCGTGGCTTAGCGGGTTGGCCCTGCCCTGCCACAGCACGTCACTGCCGTGCGCCGTCAGCGGCTTAGATTCCGTCAGAAGCGGTGCTGGTAAATCCGGTGAAATCAATGCGAGTAGATCAGCTTCCTCGCGCTCCGCCGCCGCGAAATCCTCATCGCGGTCAAGCTCAAGGAGGCTGGAGAGGGGTCCATCGCTGACGCTGTCTAGGAGCACTAATCTCCAGCCGAGCGCCGCTGCCGCGATACGCAGACTGGCAAGCGCGTGTCCAACGTCGTGCTGGCAGTAACGGAACGCGCGCTCACCGTACTTCCAGGCTTCTCGCCAATGCACCGACGACAGACCGACAAAGAAGGACCCCTCAGGGAAAGATTCAGTCAGCTCGCTCCACCGCTTCGCGTCGAGCACCGCTCGCCGTTCCAGCGCGTGCTCCCTTGGCGCATAATGGTACACGGCGGCCGCATCGCCGATCTGGTCGATCGCAGGCAGTAGGGTATAGCCCTCGGTCGGATGAAGATTTCCGCTCGATGGATTTGCGCGCAATGGCCAGGTGGTATCACCAGATTGCTTCCATGCCGTCAGCGATAGTGCATACCGGAAAAAGAGCGAGACCGACGCCAACGACAGTGGCATCGGCGGCACGATCGCGTTCGCATAGAGCTGCCAATAGGGTAGCGGGCGGCCCGCTTTAGGCAGAGGAAGGCGAACGAGATCCGCTCCCGCGTAGCGCCGAAACGGATCGGGTTGTGTCGCCCAGTCCATGTAGCCAAGCGAGGCGGCGTAGCGGTGGAAGTGGTGTTTTGTCCGCTCGTGGTAGGCGACGACCACCTCTTCGGCAGAGGCATCTCCCTCAATAAGGCCGGTTCGTTCCAGCATATCTGGCTCCCCCGATAAGGGTGAAAGACGATGGGACGTTAGTTTTCGAAAAATCATGACGAGCAGCTCACATACGACAATCCACCGACCTCAAAGAACTCAGACGGCTTCAGCCTATAGTATTTTCCCTCCACGTCCTTAGCCTGCTCGGCGTATGGCTGCGTCATAACTTCCTGTAGCTCTCGAATTAGAGCGTAGTTCCCCGCGGCCGCTTGCTGATACGCAGGCACAACAAACCACTCTCGCAAACTGTATTTTGGGTTGACGAGTTTCATCTGCCTAGAAAGCTCCTCACGGGAGAGGGGCGGAGCAGCATTCGCGTCGGTCGTGCTCGTACTGCCGATGAGCGTTTTCCATTGTGTGAGCCACGTTGACCAGCGCTTGCCCATCCCTTCGGGGTCTGTCTCATAGGTCGGGTGCATTGAAGCCATGGCTTGCTTCGAGTCCTTGTAGAAGCTTTTTTGGAGTGGGCCAATGTCGTCAGGTACCGTTGAGAGCTCGCGGAAGAAGAGGGTGTAATCGACAGGAGTTTGCACCATCAGCGTTTCGAGCTCACTGAACAACGCCGCGTGAAAAGTGCCCAGTCCAAGTTTGGCAGCCCACATCTTCTCCATTTCCGCTTGCATCACTTGCGAAAAGCCGCTTCGAATCTCGTCGAGCTGTCGCAGATCGTCCTGATGCGACGTCAGCAACGGCCGCAACGCCGTGCAAAACATGTGGAAGTTGCGTTCCGCTGCCACGGGTTGGTTCAGGAACGAGAAGTGATGTCCGCCCCCCGTCCATGGCTGGTAGTGCGGGTCGAACACCTCGCAGAATCCGAATGGACCGTAGTCGAGTGTGAAGCCACCGGCTGCGCAGTTGTCGCTGTTGAAGTTGCCCTGGCAGTAGCCGACACGGATCCAGTTCGCCACCAGCGAGGTCAGGCGACTGCAGAACTCGCGCGCGAGCAACAACACTTTTTCGGCGGTGGTTAGTTTCTTGTCGATGACGTCAGCGTACTCACGATCGATCAAGTGCAACACAATCTGCTCAAGTTCCTCCAGCGCTTTCGGGTGTTCCTGCTTGCGGGCACGGCGACCGAAGAGCTCGAGTTGGCCGACCCGAATGAACGACGGTGCGACGCGCGTCGAGATGGCGACTGCCTCCGATATCATCATGTCGGGATCCTGCGAGCGCGAGCCATCCGAGTACCACGGCCGCTTGACCTGCTCCGTTTTCGAAACGTACAAACTCAGAGACCGTGACGTTGGCACTCCGAGCGCGTGCATATGCTCCTGTGCCAAGAACTCCCGGACACTCGACCGTAGGACGGCGCGACCGTCCGCGCCGCGGCAGTATGGCGTCCGGCCGCCACCTTTGAGCTGCATTTCCCAGCGGCGACCGTTGATGACGGCCTCCAGCACGGAAACTGCGCGACCGTCGCCGTATCCGTTACCGGTTTGGAACGGGCACTGCTGGACGTATTCGGTGCCGAAGATGGAAAGTGCGTAGCCACACGCCCAACCGACCTTGCGCAGCGGCTCCCGAACGTGCGAGATGTCGCCGGAGAACATGCGGACGAAGTCGGCCGACAGTGCCATGCTGTCGGCGAAGCCAAGTTCGCGAAAAAAGTTTTTGCTGTGCGCGACGTACTCGGGGTCTTTGATGGGCGTGGGATTGACGGGGACATAGTGGCCCATGAAGACTTGTCGCGGCGCGTGGTCGGCTCCGTTTGCTTTCGCGTCAGGATCGCAGTTGAGCGTGTCCATGAGCGAGTAGTTTGCCAACTTTGCGAGATCGTCGAGCGTCGCGATGGTTGGGGAGATTTCCTGAAACAGTCGATTTGTCATAGGGGTGCCTTTGCCTTCCTCTCATGGAATTATTTACCGCCCGCGCGGGCGAGAATTGTGTCGTGAGTAAGGGCGTGTATGTTCTGCGAAATAGACCGGACTGCGCCGTCACCGAGCAGATGATGAGCTCCGCGCACATGACGGCTGGAGGGACCGTACAGATAATTCAACGGATTGTTCAGTGGCGGACCGGGCGGGAAACCGCCCAGGAAATATGGCGTGTAGTTGATGCCGTTGGTTGCGCCTCCGAAGAGCGGAGGGAGGCCGGCCGCCGATGCGCTGGCACCGACCAGATATGGCTCGGGCCGCGGCGTCGGCATCAGGCGCGTGTAGAACGGCGCTGGACGCAATTCAAAAGACGAGCTGAACGGCAGCGAATCGGTCAGGTGTCGCGGTGGAACTCTGAGGGCATTCTTCATCTTAGTTTTCTCCCGGCGTGGGGGATAGGGCACGAGGGAAAGACGACTTCGACAGGTGGCATCGGCTCGTCGTGCCCAATCCTTGGCGGTTCGTCGGCCACTGCATTGGCGAATCGGATCAATCGTGTCAGATTCCAACCCAGCCAATCCGCGCTGTCTGGATGAGCCGACAGTGACTCAGCCACCTGGCGAAACAGTCGCCCAGCGCGGCGCGCGTGAGACGCGACTCCAGCGGCCCTCCCTTCGCGTACTTTCACCCCGGCGGCGGCCAGTGCGATGAGACCCTTGAGGAAATCGGCGATCGGTCCCGTTCGGCCCGCTGCGTGCCAGAGGGATTCCCAGACTTCGTGAGATTCCCAGTAGTAGCCGTGGTCGAAGAGCTCGATGCCGCGCAGGTACTCGGCGGACGCTTGCCAGTTCGCCGGGTCGAGGGGGGCTGCCTGATGCGGTTCCGCGCCAAAGCTGTGTCCGGCCGGATCGCTGATCGGGTGCGGGAAGCGGCCGGGGACGAAGGCATACGGCGGGAATGCGGGCGGCTCGGAAATCTCCGCTGCACGGTCACCGATGTTCATGCTGCATTTCCTTGGCTCAACGATCATCTTGCGGAGAAGCGAAAGCAGAGGAAAATTAAACGTGTCAGGAACGGGTCAGGTCCAACACTGTTCGGCACGGCGATCGTACGGTTCATGATGGGTTTCTTTCTATGGGCGCAGCACTGCTCGCTCCAGGAGATAACGGTACGCCTGCCGGGTCGGTGTCCCACCGGTCTGTGCGGCCTCCCAGAGCGCGATCCCGAACTCGTCCCAGGCGAAGGAGTCTGTCGCCGCTGGCACGATTCTCTGAACCTGCGCCACTGGCGAGGGACCAAGGGATGGGGCGATCAGCGATGCCTGAAGCAGGCCTGTCGCTCCGTCATAGTCGAACATCACGCGGTAGGTATGGTCCGTCTTCAAGCCGTCCCGGACGGACAACGGCCAATCTTGAACCTGCCCGTTCGCGGTCAGGACGACGTGTACGAGGTCCGGCGCTCCGATTTGCAAGGTCAGCGACTGGAGGTTGAGGGGTTGATCGCTGCAGAACAGCCCCAGCACGATTGGGTTTTCGGGGCGTGCATCGAAGGCTTCGATACGAAAATCCAGCGTGGCGTGAAAGTTTTTCTTTCCACTCACTGGCTGGATGGGACGCACGTAGCGACGGCGCTGGCTCGGTGCGGCGACGGCATCCTGGCGTGGGCCTTCCGGCCACGTTCCGTCAATCTGGACGGCCTTCGCTGCCTTCGACCAGACATAGGGCACGGCGTCCGCGCTCATTAACGGGACATCGTGGGTCGGGGCTTTCTTCCGGCCGATATCAAGCATATCGAAGTCGAAGTACCAACCCCGGCGCAGCGGATCGCTGGCAAAGTCCTCGGTGAACGCTGCCACAGGTTCGCTGCCCGTGTTGAAGGTCTGGTTGCTCAGCGATGCTAGGAAGGGATTGACGCCCTCTCCTCTTTGGAAGCCATGAGCGTAGTGCGTATGCTCCGACCAGACCCAGACGTACTCGTCGCTGTAGGCAAGCGCCAGCGGCAGGTTCGACCAGAATGACGCCTTGTGTCCGCTGGGAAAGCCGTCCCAGACGTTCCATGGATCGTCCTCGACCCATGCCGCCATGCCGACCTTGAGGAACGCATCGTATTTGCTCGGGTTGCTGCTGAACGCCCGCCACGCCTTCATCTGCGACCGTGCCCAGGCAAACTTCTGGCGGCCGCCGGGAAACCCGTCCTGCGTGTGGGTCGTCCCAGGCCCGTGACCGTAGTAAAATGTGTTCTCGTAGCCATGGATGAGTTCCGCGGGTGCCTGGATGGCGTCGAGCACTCCGTCGAAGAAAGGGTTGGCTCCTTTGAGCATGTAGTATTCGTTGGTATCGGGTGACCAAGCAAAGGTGATGATGATCTTCACCGCCGGGAGTTCTGCCTGAACAGCCTTGATCCACTGCGCCCCCCGGCGGCGCAGCACTTCCGGTGTATCTTTCCCCAGCGGGAACTTCAGTTCCTGAGGCTTGTCCGGGTCGTATTCTGGAACACCGGTTTTCGTCCTCCATCGGTAGTTCGTGTACTGCTCGGTGTCGAACCAGAACCCCTTAAGCTTCGCCTCGCGGCAGAGGCGCGCTGCCAGAGCCGCATTCTGCTCCAAAATAGCCCAATCGCGGTCATCGGCGAGGTCGGGTGTGAAGCGCCCGTCCGCGCCATCGAGCAGAGTGCAGTTCAAGAAGTTGTCGGTGACATTGCCCCATCGCACGGAGTTCAGGTCTGCGATGGCCGGAGCGAGTGCCTCGTAGGGCAGCTTCACACTGTTCCAGAGCAGCTCGTGCACGAAGTAGTCGCGGCGGGGCAGGCCCAGTTTCTCTCCCCAGTCCGCATCAATCACGGCCGGCACGACGTAGCCATCGTACGGGAAGGTCGCGAGGAAATCCGGGTTCTTCGCCAGGAAACGGGACGTGACCGAAGTCTCCCCACCCTGGGCTCCGTACTGCCCGGCGGCGATGAACTTTTTCCCACGCAGTTCGCGTGGACTAGCCCACGCCTCTATGGGAGCGGTCGCGCTCGCTTCCACGCGGATCCAAGCGATGGTGAAATCCCCGCCGTCATGGGAGGGGTCGAGACGCAGGCGGTTCATTCCGGTGAGTGCCGGTAGCACGACGTGGTATTCGTGCCACTCGCCGTCAGCGGTGACCCCAAACGCGCGACTGTCCGTCTCCGAGAAGGTGGTCCCGAAGAAGATCTGCCCGCTGGAATCGCCCGAGGAGCGCATGCGGAGAGTGACGGTCACAAAGGGCAGTCCCGGGTACGAAACCTCGGGTCCGACGAGGTACGGGTCGATTGCTGTCGCACCTACGACCAGCCCTTCCGGCGTGCTGCGGAAGGTCGTCACCGCCGGACTCTTGGTCCAGTCCTGTGGCTCGCCGGCGAAGTTCCAGAATGCCAACGGAGTGGCGATGTCCAAAGTGTCACTGTGAGGATCCTCGGTTCCAATCGCCGACAAACCCATCGCGAGAAGCGGAATCGCCGCCAGTGCCACCATGCTACTACGCACCAGATTCATAAGATTCCTTTTCTTCATGGGCGGCTTCATAAAGGGGTCAGTCTTGTGTCAGGAACCGATGTTACAAAAGCCGAGCAGTCATTCCACACGATCGGTTCCTAAGCTTAGCTGGCATTCAACTCGACCTGCGGAACTCGTTCGCTCTGGATTTGTTGAGCCTGCTCGGCGTACGTGCGTACATCCTGCGATATCTTCATTGAACAGAAATGGGGGCCGCACATCGTGCAGAAATGCGCGGACTTGGCGCCTTCCTGCGGCAGCGTTTCATCATGGAATTCGCGCGCCGTGTCTGGATCGAGACCGAGATTGAACTGGTCTCGCCAGCGGAATTCGAAGCGCGCTTTGGATAAGGCGTTGTCACGGATTTGAGCGCCGGGGTGGCCCTTGGCAAGGTCGGCCGCATGGGCCGCGATCTTGTACGTGATGACACCCGTCTTGACGTCATCCCTGTCTGGCAGGCCGAGGTGTTCCTTGGGCGTGACGTAGCACAGCATGGCGGTGCCGTACCAGCCGATCATCGCCGCGCCGATGCCGGAGGTGATGTGGTCATAGCCGGGTGCGATGTCAGTGGTCAGCGGCCCGAGCGTGTAGAACGGTGCTTCGTAGCACTTGTCCAACTGCAACTCCATGTTTTCTTTGATGAGGTGCATCGGCACGTGACCGGGGCCTTCGATCATGACTTGCACGTCGTGCTTCCATGCGATCTGGGTCAGCTCACCCAGCGTTTTCAATTCGCTGAACTGCGCTTCGTCATTGGCGTCGAAGATCGAACCGGGACGCAGCCCATCACCCAGACTAAAGCTGACGTCATACGCCTTCATGATTTCGCAGATGTCTTCGAAATGGGTGTAGAGGAATGACTCCTGGTTATTTGTCATCATCCACTTGGCCATGATCGAGCCGCCGCGCGAAACGATGCCGGTCATGCGCTTGGCACACATTGGCACATAGGCCAGCAACACACCGGCGTGGATGGTGAAATAATCGACGCCCTGCTCGGCCTGTTCGATCAGCGTGTCACGGTAGATTTCCCAGGTCAGGTCTTCGGCCTTGCCGTTGACCTTTTCCAGCGCCTGATAAATCGGCACGGTGCCGATCGGCACCGGCGAGTTGCGGATGATCCATTCGCGCGTTTCGTGGATATTCTTGCCGGTGGACAGGTCCATCACGTTGTCAGCACCCCAGCGGATCGCCCACGTCAGCTTGTCGACTTCCTCGCAGATGCTGGAGGTAGTGGCCGAGTTGCCGATATTGGCATTGATTTTCACCAGGAAATTGCGGCCGATAATCATCGGCTCGATTTCCGGATGGTTGATGTTGAGCGGGATGATGGCGCGGCCACGGGCAATTTCCTCGCGCACAAACTCGGGCGTGATTTCGGCAGGAATGCTGGCACCGAACGACTCGCCGGCATGTTGGCGGCCCATAAAATCAGCCAATCTATTTCCCATCGGACCGGACACTTTCAATTCTGCGAGATACTCCTTGCGGCGCATGTTTTCGCGGATCGCGACGTACTCCATCTCCGCCGTGATGATGCCTTGCCTGGCGTAGTGCATCTGCGACACGTTTTTGCCTGGCAATGCGCGACGCGGCTTGCGCGAGAGGTTAAAACGCATCTCGGCCAGCTTCGGGTCATTCATGCGCTCAATGCCGTAAGCCGAGCTCGGGCCGGATAACTCCTCGCTGTCGCCACGATCAATAATCCATGGCGTGCGCGGCGTTTGCAGGCCGGAACTGATGTCGATGCTGACATGGGGATCGGTGTACGGCCCGGAGCAGTCATAGACATAAATCGGCGGGTTCTTTTCCACGTCGTAGGGGGCTTCGGTATCCGACTGGCTGATTTCGCGCATCGGTACCTGGATATCGGGGCGCGAGCCTTCGACATAGATTTTGCGGGAATTCGGCAGCGGCAGGATGGCGCGTTCATCCACCATGGCGGTGGAAGACAGGAATTTCGGTTTGGCGTTCATTTGGTTCTTTTGTGGGCTTAACTTCAGGTCCGGCGGCAGCAGTGAGTCGTTGCGATCGGTGACATTCAGATTGGACATAATTATGGCAGAACCTTCCTGAAGTGGAGGTCAAAATTTGAAACGCTGAGACTTTGCAAACGGAGCGAGGAAAAGGGGGTCAGGAACGGGTCAGGAAGAGCTGCTGGCCGCAGCCAGCCGCACTTCCTGACGGAGACGACCCAGGATTGCGGTCAGCCCGCGCATGCGGGACATTCCCAGGGCCTCCGCGAGGCCCAACCGCTGGAGTAAGTCGGGCTGAACCGCCAGGATCTCGTCGGGGGATGCCCCGGAAAACGCCGCCACCAGGATGGCGACGAAGCCCTTGACCGTCGGTGATTCGCGAGCCACGTGGGCGTCTATTTGGACCCGTCCGGCGTTGACTACGACCCACAAAAAGACGGGGGTTTGGCACTCGTGTACCCGATGTTCGCCGGCATCGAGATCGGCCTGGTACTTTGTCGGCAGTTCAGGCAGATTCTCGGCAAAGTCGAGCAAGAGTTCCAGGCGATCATGCTTGTCCAAATCGGCAAACTCATCGACAATCGCTGCCAGTTTGCTCAGGGATTTCCCTTGCTCGTTCATTCTGTTTTGCTCCAATTCGCCGGAGATCATGCTCTTTTCAGACGTTCTTCTCGATCGGTACGCCGACCAGGTTACCCCACTCGGTCCATGAACCGTCGTAGTTCTTAACGTTGTCGAAGCCCAGCAGGTACTTCAATGCAAACCAGGTATGGGCCGAGCGTTCACCGATCCGGCAGTAGGCGATGATCAAGTCCTGCCCCTGCTTCAGTCCAGCCTCGTCGATGTAGAGTTTCTCCAATTCTGCTCGCGACTTGAACGTTCCGTCCTCATTGGCCGCTCGTGACCAGGGTACGTTGGCCGCGCCGGGGATGTGTCCCGCACGCAGGGCCCCTTCTTGCGGATAGGCTTCCATGTGCAGCAATTCGCCCGTGTATTCGCCAGGCGAGCGCACGTCGATCAGCGGCTTGCCGGCTTTCTGGTGCTGCAGAACTTCATCACGAAACGCACGGATTGACAAGTCGGGATCCTGGCCCGAATAAGTGGTGCGCGGGTACTCGGGTTCCGGTCTGCGAACGAACTCGCGACCATCCCGTTCCCACCGCGTTCGACCACCATCCATGATCAGACACTTCTCGTGCCCGTACAGTTTGAAGGTCCAAAACGCATAACAAGCCCACCAATTGTTCTTGTCGCCATAGAACACAACGTTCGTGTCGTTCGCAATGCCTTTCGAGGCGCACAGCTCCTCAAACCGCTGCTTGCCGAGGTAGTCGCGAACGACGGAGTCCTGCAAGTCGGTGTGCCAGTCGATCTTGACGGCTCCGGGAATATGCCCTTGGTTGTAGAGCAGCACATCCTCATCGGATTCGATAATTCGCACCTGCGGGTCCTGCTGATGATCGTGCACCCATTCCGTCGTCACCAGCACGTCTGGGTGAGCATATTCGGTTGACATGTTTTGATTCTCCTTGTGTTTGTTGGTTTTGATACTCTGGAAAAATAAGCGGGGAGCGCTAATGTATTAGGAACGAATGGCACGAAAAACGGAGGAGTCATTCCACACGATCGGTTTTTGACGCCTTTGTTTTCTCCCTTTCCCTTTCTCCGCCCGGCTCGAAATCGCGTTGGGCGTGTTCGTTGAGCCGGCCATCCTCGTCCGCAGTTCAGCAGCGATTAAAACATTCCCAACTGATCGCGTGCTTCGTCGGTGATTCGATCAGGGCTCCACGCCGGGTCCCACGTGAGCTTAATCTCGGCCGCATCCACACCGTCGAGCCTCTCCAGCGACCGCCTGGCCTCCGACATGATCTGTGGGCCGTTTGGACAGGCCGGACTGGTCAGCGTCATCAAGATCACGACCTGGCGGTCCGTGTGGTTGATCGAATAGACGAGGCCCAGGTCGATGATGTTGATCATCAAGTCGGGATCGAGCACTTGGCGCAGAGCATCGGTCAACGCGGCTTCATCGACGGTGGATGCCTCCACCGCATGACTCGTACTGTCCGGCGCGGGCAGTGCTGCGGCCGCCGGAGCCTCATGACAACAGCTTTCCGCGGCGGGCACCATGTCGTCGTGTGAGCAACCGGGTTCCGCAACAATGGACATCGTGTCCACGAGGCCCGGGCTTTGTGCTGCGGCAACTGTCTTCGTGTCGTTCGGATTCGTGTCGTTCAAATTCATAATGCGTCTCCCTATTCGAGTTTGTTGGATGGTAACATAAGGTGTCAGGAAACCTTTCCACCTTTGGGCTCTTAGTCATTTCTGTTGGAAAGCTGAAAACAACCCGCGGCTAACGCCTTGCGGCTCACTTCCTGCTGAAATCAACACCAATGGCGGAGAGCCCATCTTTGTTTCTGTGTGTTAATTCTTCGCCTGATTTGTGTTCGGGTACGCTGGACGTTTCGATGGCGAATTCAAGCTGCACATGGGCGGCCATCGCAGCCCTAAGAGTTCTTGCAGCCTGTCTGCCTGATGCATTATATTGCTGGCCCTTCCCGCGAGTTTGCGTCAATGATGTGCCTGGCCCGTTTGCGATTGGCGTCGAAGTGGCGCGACCGCACAGGATGCATCGGTGCCACAGCCCCCGTCGTCGCAACTGGTGCAGCCAGGTGCTTCCTCTGTGCCGCAACCCGGTCCACAGCCTGCTTCGAGCCCCGCCTCGAACTGACGAAATTCAATACGCGCATCGTAGTGTTTGGCCAATTCCGGGATTAGATCCGCCATTTCGGCTGGCGGATCACCCAGAAAATAGAAGAAGATCGTCTCACCATCGAATAATTGTTCCGTGTCGATCAGTTCGGCTGCAATCTGGCGTTCGCTGAGAAGTTGGCGACACGCATTGAAGGCCCGTGCCTCTCCTTCGAGCAAGGCCTGTTGCTGCAACTTGTCTTCCCGCGTCAATTTTCGGAGCAACTCGCCCATGG
>Ga0209284_10002900_pt1 | contig 22276 bp, 23 predicted proteins | sample FRY03_FD_187211 | JGI IMG/M metagenome (GOLD analysis project Ga0209284, IMG submission 187211) | Freshwater microbial communities from Lake Fryxell liftoff mats and glacier meltwater in Antarctica - FRY-03 (SPAdes) (version 2) | ecosystem: Environmental > Aquatic > Freshwater > Ice > Glacier...
GGTCTGCCCCAATGAGCTTCGCCAGCGTCTGCTTCCAAATTTCCTGCATCTGTGTGGTGATGGTGAGTTCCATCCAGACTATTAACATTACTTAACCAATTGGCGATTTATTTTTGTCCGAGTTCCTCAGACGGATATCGCGTATGCTCGTGCGGGTGAGACCTCGCTCAAACTCGATCTGCATCGGCCGCATGCGGTGAATCCGCCGCTGATCGTCTATGTGCATGGCGGCGCGTGGCGCGCGGGATCGAAGGCGGATGTGCCGATTGCGAAGCTGTTGGAGCATGGCTTTGCGATAGCGAGCGTGGACTATCGGCTTTCGACGCAGGCGCAGTTCCCAGCGCAGATTCATGACATCAAGGCGGCGATTCGCTTTCTGCGGGCGAAGGCGGACAAATTTCACATCAATGCCGTTAAGATTGCGATCATCGGTTCATCGGCTGGCGGGCATCTGGCGGCGCTGGTGGGAGTGACGAATGGCAACAAGGTGCTGGAAGGCGCAATCGGTGAGCATTTGGACCAAAGCAGCGACGTGCAGTGCATCGTGAGTCTTTATGGGGCATCAAATTTGCAATCCATCCTCGGACAGAGCACGGAGTTCGGCCTGACGGTGCGTATTCCTGCGCTGAGACTGCTACTGGGAGACACGCCGGACAAAAAGCCTGATCTGGCACGGCTGGCGAGCCCGGTGACGCATCTCGACCAGGCTGATCCACCGCTGCTCTTGATTCATGGCGATGCTGATCCGCAGATGCCTTGGGCGCAATCGCAGGAACTGGCGAAAGCGTGCGAGGCGCTGAAGCTACCGGTGGAGTTCGTCACGCTGCCGGGCAGCAAGCATGGGGGCGCGGAGTTTTATGACGAGGAGCGCACGTCGTTGGTCGCCAAGTTTCTCGACAAGGCGCTGCGTTGAGGACATTCTCGCGGCGCATGCCCAAACCACTCATCGCCGTCACCATGGGAGACCCTGCCGGGGTCGGACCTGAAATTTGTCTGCAACTGCTCGCCAACGAGACGGTGCGTGAGTTTGCCACGCCGGTGGTGTTTGGGGATGCGCGACTGCTGTCCCGCTGTGCTCGTCAACTCGGCCTGCCAGCGCCACCCCGCATCATCAGTGAGATCGAATGGGCGGAAAAATGTGGGGAGATCGAAGAACCGGCGGTGCTCGATGTCTTCGGATTTGATGCGGAAGACTTCACTCCGGGCGTGGTGAGCGCGAGAACAGGCGCGGCGGGTTTTCGCTATGTGGAAAAGAGCATCCAGGCCGCGCTGGCGAAGCAGGTGGTAGCAGTGGCGACGGCACCGCTGAGCAAGGAGGCGCTGCATGCGGCTGGGATCATGTATCCGGGTCACACGGAGATGTTTGCGGAGAAAATGCAGGCGGAGCGGTCCTGCATGACGTTTTTCTCGGAGGAGATGATTTGCAGTCTCGTCACGGTCCACATCGGTTATCAGGATGTCGTGGCTGCGTTGACGACGCAGCGCATTCTAGAGGTGATCGAACTTACGGCAGAGGCGGTGCAGCGCGTGCGCGGCAAGAAGCCGCGCATGGCGGTGTGCGGGCTGAACCCGCATGCGGGTGAGCACGGCTTGTTTGGCCGGGGCGAGGAAGAAAGCATCATCGCACCGGCCATTGCGGCGGCGAAGGCAATGGGACACGACATCGAAGGCCCGTTGCCGCCGGACACGGCGTTCATCGCGTCGAAACGTCGGGTGGTGGATGCCTACATCTGCCTGTACCACGACCAGGCGCTCATTCCGCTGAAGGCGCTGGCGTTTGATTCTGCGGTGAACACCACGCTGGGGTTGCCAGTGCCGCGCACCAGCGTGGATCATGGCACGGCGTGCGACATCGCATGGCAGGGGAAGGCGAACGGCAACAGTCTGGTGGAGGCCGTGCGGCTGGCGGCGCAGATGGCGGCGGTTTAAAGGCTCACCTACGCGCTTCAGGTGCTGACGGGTTCACCTTGATGGAAGGTGATCTGGCTAAAGGGAATGGTCCAGCCGTTGTCATTGCAGGCATCGACACAGATGCGCTGGATCACACGGCCCAGGAACGAGTGCCGCTGTGCCACTTCACCACTGAAATCAGCGAGGATGGTGTAGTTGAGTGAAGAACTGGCAGCCTCGCTGAACTCGACGTTGACGTTTTTCAAGTTGTCCGCGCCGACGATGGTGTGCAGTTCGCGATCGAGCCGTTCTTTCAATTTGGTCGGCACTTCCGTGGTGCAGATGGCTTGATGCCTATAATCGATGCCGAAGATGCTGCGGACGCGGAAACTCTTGGCCAGGTTTTCGGGGCACATCTGTAGAAAGGCCTGTGTCGGGTAAGTGCGGCGGCTACCGCCAAGGAGGACGAGCTGCACCCAATCAGGCGATTGGGTGACCACCTTACCATGGGTGCCGTCATTCAGACAGACCCAGTCAGCCACCTCGCAGGGAAACCACATTTCATTTTCATAGGGGCGCGACACGAGCGGCATGAGGTCGCGTAGCGGCAGGCGCACATGCCCGCCGTCCAGCGCGGGATTGCGCAGCTCGGTGAAGGCACCGACAGAGCGGGCTTCCCAAGGCAGGCCATTGTAAATCACGCGTTCACCTTCGCGCACGGAGCCGAGATTCAGCAGCAGCTTCAACTGCTCGTAGAAAGCAGGCAGGGTCTGTTTGCCTGTCCAGGCGATGCCGATGAGGAACAACACGGCCAAGCCTAGCAGCACCCAGTCACCTGCGAGATAAAACACCAAGAGCACTGAAAAAGCGGTCAGCAGCAGCGTGGTGCCATGGTAGGCGACCATCGCGATGCGCAGACTGAAGGGACGGTTTTTCCGCTTTAGTGCGGGTAGGCGCTGCAGTCTGCTCCAGAGTAGCCGCAACGCGCCAAAAATCAGGGCACCGCTGCATAACGCCAGCATGAGATTGCGGCCTCGTTGCCTGAAGAAACTGCTGGTGACTTCCCGCAGCACGCCCAGCACGCCACCACGTTTCACCTCAAGCTCCTCGAGCTTGAACTCGGCCACAGCGAGTTCGGTGTCTGTCGCGTTCTGGCGTTTGCGCCAAGTTTCGAGCAGCTCTGTCAACAGGGGCTGAAGAGCCGGGTCGGAGTCCAGTTTGATCTGTTCTTCGATGCGGTTTGCGGCTGCCGACACCAACGCACCATCCTGTCTCAGGGAGGCGACCTGCCGCCGGAGGCTTTCGACCTCGCGCGGGGAGGCGGTCAGTTGTTTGAGTTCTTGAACGATGGGCAGCAGCAGTTCCTTGGTTTCGTTTTGCAGATCAAGGCCTTCTCCCGTCGGTTGGATAAAAGTCAGCGGATCAATGCCAGTGACGACGAATTCCAGGTTCTTCAGCAAGGCATCACGTTTTTCTCCCAGTGATTTGATGTTGGCTGCGGTTTTTTTCTGTTCGTCGTCAGGCAGCTTGGTCTTGAGCCGCTCACGTTCCAGTTTCAGATCGTGGTCCACTTCTTTGATCGAACCCGCCAGCGCTGTTAGCGCGGCACGGGAGCGGCCATTGACATCCGTTTCGGCAGTTTCAGCGGCGGCAGTGGTCTTTGTGGGTTCGTCAGTGGCTGCGCTTAAAGCCAAGCTGGTGCAGAAGAAAACAGCACACACCGACAGACATAGAAAGATGGGAAATGAGTGGCGACGCATGCTGATAGACATTCAAGCATGATCTGCCGCCAATTCACTCATCAAATGCCATGCCGTCGCAGATGAGGAACGCGCGTGCGTCACCTGCGTTCGCCAACCCAGCGTGGCACGCAGCCTAAGTGTGCCTGGGTCACCGTGGCGGCGAAGTCGGCGAGGTAGCCAAACTCGTATTTCACGGGAAGAATGGCGCGCGGGCGGGCATCGAGATCGGCATTCACCTGAATGGTGCCTGCGAGGAGGTCGAATTCGATTTCATCACCGTTTTGAACTGCGGCAATCGGGCCGCCCACCGCAGCCTCGGGGCTGCAATGCACTCCCACGGCACCACTTGACACCCCGGAGACACGGGTGTCTGAAATGAGCGCGACCTTGCCATACAGCTCCGGCACGGCGAGCGCGGCACTGGCGACGTGCATTTCCGGCATGCCCGATCCAACTGGGCCGCAGCCGCGAATGACGACGATGTGCCCAGGCTGGATGCGTCCGGCGGCGGCGGCGTCCGAGACGCTTTTCGAATCGTGGAAGCAGATGGCCTTGCCACGGAAACGCGGCTCATCCATGGAGGAAACTTTGAAGACGATGCCGTCAGGGGCGAGATTGCCGAAGCAGATCTGGATGTCGGCGAACTCTTTGAACGGGGCGTCGATGGGGGCGATAAGTTCGTTGGGGAAGGGTACTGCGGGCGCGTTGGCGAGGTTTTCAGCCAATGTTAGGCCGGTCACGGTGATGCAGGAGCCGACAAGTAGGCCGGTTTGCATGAGGTGCTTGAGCAGCATCGTGGTGCCACCGAGGCGGTGGAGATCGACCATGGTGCCTTTGCCGCGCGGGGCGAAATTGCACAGCACGGGCGTGCGGCGACAGATAGCCTGGATGTCACGCAGCGTAAAATCGACCCCTGCCTCACGAGCGATGGCGAGCATGTGCAGGACGCCGTTGGTGGAGCCGCCGATGGCGGCGATGGCCGTCATCGCATTGGAGAGGGCGGCTTTCGTGACGATGTCACGCGGTCGCAGGTTCAATTCGAGTAAACGGCGCACAGCCTTACCGACACGAAGGCACTCATCGCGTTTTCCTGCTTCAATCGCGGGCATGGACGAGGTGTCGGGGAGGCTTAGCCCCATCGCTTCAAGGGCGATGCCCATCGTGTTGAACGTGGCGGCGATGCCGCAGCCGCCGGCACCTGGGCAGGCGGTGCGAATAATTTGTTCGGATTCCTCAAAGCTCATCGTGCCTTGGTTGGCCTTCGCGGCGGCGTCATAGACATCGTAAATCGTCGTGGGCTGCCCTTTGTGGCAGCCGGGCATGATGCTGCCGCCGTTGACGATGAGGCCGGGGTAATTCAAACGGGCGAGCGCCATCGCGAAGGCGGGGCCGTTTTTGTCACAATGATGCAGGCCGATGAGCGCGTCGTAACAGTGTGACGAGGAGATCATTTCAGCGCCGTTTGCCATTAAATTACGTGAGCAGAGCGAGGCCGCTCCGCCGACGTTACCCTGGGTGATGTTGTCGCTCACTGGTGAGACGCCGAACGGGAAGCCGATGAGTCCGGCCTCAGCACAGCCTTGTTTGATCAACTGGGCGAGTTCATGCGCGTGGACATTGCAGATGTTGCCGTCGAGCAGCGGCGTGCCGATGCCGATCTGCGCCTTGTCAAAATCCTCCGGCTTGAAGCCTAGGCCCCAGAAGAAGGCGTTGACGCCGCGCTGCCAGCCGTGGGTGAGGGTGCGCGAGTTCCAGTTGAGCGAGTTTTCAATCATGTGGCGCGGATGCTAGGCGGAAAGCGGCCTAGCGCCAAAACAAAAGCTCCCGGCCAGCGAACTGACCGGGAGCTCCAACCTTAATCAGATGGTAGAGCAGGCTTGCAAGCCCGCGTGGATTAGAAGGCGACGCTTAGTTTGGCACCCCAGTAGAATTCGTTCAACTGGGTGTTGATACCAGAACGAAGGCTCTGGGAGTTGTTCAGGGCGACGTACGGGGTGAACGTGGCCGTCTTGGTGAGTTGGACCGGCGCAGCAATGGAGAACATCATGTGGGTCAGGCCGGATGTCGGGAAATTGGCATCGCCCGGCTGATTGACCTGAACGGCTGCGGCAGAACGGTTTCCAGTGTAGTAGTCGTTGCCCCAACCGAGCTGGAAGGCGGGAACGATGCTCAGCCAGTCAGTCACAGGGATCGAATAATCGGCACCGAACTGCGCGTAGGATCCGCCAATCGTCAGGTCATAGTAGTAGCCTAGGGAAAGGTTCAGAGCACCAATAGATTTGGCGACGGTGAAACCGATTTCTTGGTTACCAAAGATACCGAACTCAGGATCGTTTCGAAGGTTGGCTCCGATAACGCCACCAGCGTTCGATCCAGCATAGCTATCTGGATAGAAATAATACTGATACACGATACCGAAGGTGGCGAAACCCGCATCATAATTGAGCGAGGTATAAACGTCGATCTCCGAATAATCGAAGGCCTTGTTGTTCTTTGGATTGCCACTGGGCGTTTCGACACTGCTGATGTAGCCGGCACCCAGACCCCATGTGAGGCTGCCTGCGCCGTCTTCAGCTGCGCCACCGATAAGTGGGACGGAGAGGTTCAGGAAGGTGGAGACGATGTTGTCCGCGAACCAGAGGCCACGGAAGTAGTAGCGGCTGTCGTAGCCAGCGCTGAGGTCGGCTCCGATGGAGTCGAAGAGGGAGCCGGATTCAGGTTCCACCATTGGCACGGGGGCCTTGGCGGGGGCGGTGCCAGCGGTGGCGTTCAGCGCTGCACAGGCAGCAAGAACGGTCACCGACTGGGCAATGATGGATGTCATGCTTTTGAGCTTCATGTGTGTTGGTCGATTTAGTTTTGTTGGTGTTGAGGCGCTGAACAGCCGGGAAGACTATTCAGCATACTGTTTTGATAGCAGGGGCCGTGCCATGTGGTTCGGCTGTTTGCCATTTTTCTCACCAAGCCAAAAAAAATGAGACCTCCCAGCATTGCAGCCGAGAGGCCTGTGCAAAAAAAACCTCCCGGCCTTGCAGCCGGGAGGTTCAACCTAAAAGGTTGGAATCGTCCGAGAACGATCAGACTATTAGAAGCGGACGCTAAGGGTCACGCCGCCGAAGAGAACGCTCTGATAAGGAGTGTCAGGAAGGTTGGCGCGAAGTGCTTGCCCGCCCATGTTCTGCGTGGTTCCAAGGGGAACGTTCACAGCGATGTAAGGGGTCAGTGTCGCACGGCTGTTGAGCTTGATTGGGAAGTTAACGCCTGCGGTGACGGCAGTCCAACCAGTGATGCCTTGTCCATTGGATGCTGGTGTCGCAAGCACTGAATTGTCGCTGAATTGCCAGTTCATGTTGTGACCGTAGCCAATATTGGCGAAGGGAACCACGCTGAAGGAATCCGTAATGGCAATCGTGGAACTTGCGTTCATGTCGAAGTACCAGGAATCATTCACGAAGTCATAGTTCGCGCTGGAGGCGAGGTCGATCGGGCCGATAGCAGTGGCGAGGCCAAGGCTAACTTCCTGACCGTCGTTCATGCCGCCACCAAGAGGACCATTGCGCTGAAGGGCGCCCATGTTGCGGTAGTAGGTGTAACCAAGGCTGACTGTGGCTGGGCCGAAGTCATGAGCAATGGCAGCGCCAAGCTGCAAACGCTGGAAGGAAGCCTCGGGGCTACCTGCGCCAGGAGCGAAATGATCTTGATCACCGGCGAAAGAGCCGTATTGGGCACCCCAGTTGAGGGAGGTGCTGCCAGCACCGTCTTCGGAGGCACCGCCAACGAGGAGGATGGAGCCGTCAATGGCGGAACGGACCCAATGCTGTCCGTAGTTGAGGCCACGCCAGATGTAGTTGGTGTCATAGCCAAGGGAGGCGTTGATACCGAGATCGTCGTTCACCGGAGCTGGTGCGATCGGGTTTTTAGGAGCTGGAGCGATGGTTCCGGCCACGACGGGAGTGGCGGCCAGTGCCATGAACCCCAGTGTTTTCAGCAATGCATTTAATTTCATGGTCTGATTTAGTTGGTATTAGGTTGGTTCGTTTGAGGTCGGACACTCGCATGGGATGAATTGAAATGGGTATTTCAACTCAAAGTACGTGAGCCTTTCAGTGCGAAGATTAGCAGGCACCGTAACCGCTGGAAAGAACTTTTTTGTGTTTTTTCGCGGCTGACGGCACGAAAACAGCTCTGAACAGGTCTTTTGCCTTTGCCTAGGTGCCGACAACCTTCTGGCTAACGTCACAGTGATAAAAATGGACATCACTGGTGAAATGATGCTTTTTGGCCCGATGAGCCGCCGCATTATTACCTTTATCCTGCTGATGTGTCCGTTGCTTTCTGCACAGGTGCCTCCAGTCCTCATTCCTTTGCCAATCAGGGTGCATCTGGTGCGCTCAGGCACTCACCCACGACTTCAGGCAACGTTCGACGAGACGCGCATCCGTGCACTTTTTGTCGAAGTGAACGCCATCTGGTCACCGGCCGGCATTCACTTTGAAATTGAGGCGGTGGGCACGCTACAGGCGCTGGATGTACCGCCCAAAAAGTGGCTGGAACGTGATCGAAATTGGGTGAAAGCCGCGCTGCCGAGCCATTCGTTCAGCCCCACTGCGATTGATATTTGTTTTGTGAGGGAAATGGGTCCCAACGGCTTTTTTTATGGCGAACCGGTCGTGGTGAGTGAAACCCCCGAATTTACCAAGGTCAAAGATGGGGCGGAAAACCCGGTGGCGCGGGTGGCCGCGCATGAGCTGGGCCACGTTCTGTTTCTCCAGCACCGGCAGGATCATACCAACCTGATGGCCTCCGGGCGGAACGGGGTTTCCTTGAACAATCAGGAGATTAAGGACGCGAGAAAACGGGCGTTGGAGATTCTGGCACAATTGCCCAAGCCTTGAGCTAAAGCATCTCCCGCAGCGCTATTCCAAGCGTCTCGATCTGGCGGGCGGAATGCAGGGCGCTGAGAGTGATGCGTAGCCTAGCGCTGCCACGCTGGACGGTGGGATAGCGGATACAGGGAATGAGCATCCCTGCCTCACGCAGCCGGTTGCTTGCGGCCATGGCCCGATCTTCAGCGCCCAAAATCACCGGGATGATGGCGCTTTGAGGCGCAGGAACTGCGAGGCCGCTGCTCTGCAAGCCGCGTTTGAATGCCTGTGCATTGGCATGCAGGGACCGTCTCAATTGTTCGCCGTGCCCAGTGCGAATGATGTTCAAGATCACCAGCAAGGCATGCGCCAGATGAAACGGCGGGGCCGTGGTGTAGATGAAGCTGCGCGCCCGATTGATCAGCAGGTCGATCACCTCACGCGACGCGGCGAGATAACCACCACTGAGGCCAAAGGCCTTGCTCAGGGTTCCCATCTGTAGATCCACCCGCTCTGCCACGCCAAGTTCTGCGGCCAGGCCGCGTCCCTGCGGCCCCAGCACGCCCACGGCATGCGCCTCATCCACCAACAGCCACGCACCGTATTTTTCCTTCAGCTCCACGATCTCCCGTAGCGGCGCGGCATCCCCGTCCATGCTGAAAATGGACTCGGTGACGACCAGCACGCGTCCTTTCGCCGTGGTGAGCAGACGTTCCAGTTTGTCCAGATGGTTGTGCGGAAACACGCGGATCGTTGCCCCGCTCAGCCGTGCCGCGTCCACCAGGCTGGCGTGGCACAGTTTGTCCAGAATGATCGTGTCACCCGCCCGCAGCAGCGCCGGGATGGTCCCGAGTGCCACGGCGAAGCCGCTGCTGAAGGTCAGCGATGCCGCCGCGCCTTTGAAATCCGCCAGCGCCTCTTCCAGCTCGGCATGCACGCGATGCGTGCCGCACACCAGCCGCGAGGCACCTGATCCACCACCGTATTTCGCGACACCTGCTTCGAGCGCTGCACGCATTTCCGGCGAGCTAGCGAGTCCAAGGTAGTCATTGGAGGAGAAATTCATCCATTCGCGACCGCCGGAGCGCACGATGATGCCGTTCATCTCGTCCAGTGGGCGCAATTCGCGCCATAGCCCCTGCTCACGCAGTTCATCGAGCTGGTCAGTGAGGTTCCAGGGTTCCATGCGGTCAGTCCTTCAGGCGGCGTTCCACCACCTCGTCTTTCGCCACGCCCAGCGCCAAGGCCTTCTCATAGTGCCGCCGTGCCAACTCCAGCGCTGGTGGCCGGCGTTCCAAATGCATCAGCGCCATGTTGAAATGCGCGATGCCATAGTCCGGTTTTAAATCGAGGGCTTTTTGCAGTTCCGACTCCGCTGCGTCAGCCCAGCCGAGCCCCTTCACGGCGATGGACATGAAATTATGCGCCCGCGCATCCTCCGGGTCTTCATGAATCGCCCGTGCGAAGCACGAAATCGCCCGGTAGGCATCGCCTTGCTGTTGCCGCAGCAGTCCCAGCGCCGTCCATGACTGGGCCAGTTGTGGATTGAACTGCACCGACTTCTCAAAGCACTCCAGCGCCCGCTTCACCTCACCCGCCTGCTGCTCCACCGCTCCTAGGTTTGCCCATACCAGCGCGTTGCCATCGTCCATCCCCAGCATTTCCTCATAGGCCTCGCGGGCTGCTTTCCAGTCTTGTTTGCCAAAGGCCGCCGCTGCCCGCTCTCCCAGCACCTTGGTGTGTGGCGGCAACATGCCGGTTTTTTCCATCTTGGCCGGGTTCAACTGCGCCGCGTCCTGCGCGTGGCAAACAGCGGCCAGCAGCAGGAGTGCGGTGCATTGCAGGGAATTCATAAACGTCATGCCAGCGACCATGCGCAGAAACCGCCTTTGGAAAACCCCTTGCGCATCTCTTGTGAACAGGAATGTTCGCCCGAACAGCCAGGACGCACGCCATGTTTATCGACACTGACACCCGCCTCACCACTCGCCAGCAGGAACTGCTCGACTACCTGCGCAGCTACCAACGCACCCAGGGCGTCATGCCCTCCACGCGTGACATTCAGAAGCATTTCGGCTTCTCCAGCCAGACCGCTGCCATGAGCCATCTGCGGGCACTGGAAAAAAAGGGTGTCATCCAGCGTCACGCGCACAAGGCCCGTGCCGTCGTCTTCCCGGAAGATCTCGACCGCGCTGAAATCATCGACATTCCCGTCTTCGGCACCATTCCCGCCGGCATGTCCGAGGCGGACATGGTGCAGCATGCGGAAACCTGCATCTCCGTCGATGTGAACACCCTCGGCATCCCGCGCACCACGAAGAGCTTCGCGCTCAAGGTGCGTGGCGACTCCATGATCGGTGCCCACATCTGCAGCGGCGACCTCGTCATTCTCGAAATCAAAGAGCCGCGCCAGCGCGACATCGTCGCCGCACTGATCGATGGCGAGACGACCCTCAAGCGCTATCTGCTCAACGACAGCCAGCCCTACCTGAAGGCAGAAAACCCTGAGTTCCCCGACCTCATCCCCGCCCGCGAACTCGCCATCCAGGGTGTCATGATCGCCATGATTCGGCATATGCGGCGGGACGGTTGATCGCAGGGCATTGCGTGGGGAAAAGTTTTTTGAGGGATTCAACTGGGATCGGGGTGACATTAGATGAGCAGCGCTTTCAATGCGGCTCATCCAACCAAACACTAACCAAACACTAACCAAACACCAACCATGAAACCCGTTGTTCTGATGCTTCTTGCCGTCACTACTCTTACCGCCGTGTCCTGTGCCGGTCGTCCTACGGTGCCTAGCCTGAGACAGTCCTACAATGGTAAGCCCGTGCTTACGCGCGCCAGCCACCCTACTGGAGGATCAATGCACTCGGTTGATGGCGTTTATCTCGGCCGCCGCTACTATCATCCGCCGGGGGGCAAATCGGGCCTCGCTTGGGTCGACGTTTATGGTCAGCGTTGATCCAATGGTTCGCCGTCTCTTTGCTAAACCTCAACTGCACCCGTCATGAAACCTGAAGATCCCGATCCCCTCGATGATTTGCTCGCCCAATGGCAGTTGCAGGACGAGCCGCCGCCGGATTTCCGTCGTGAAGTCTGGCGGCGCATTGCTCTTGAGACGCGTGAACCCAAATGGATCGAGCGCGTCGCTTGGTGGCTCCTACGGCCCAAGCGTGAGGTGCTTGTTCTGGCCACCGCCGTCATCTTCGCCGTCGCCTGGGGGATCACCCACCCGCCTGGATACGAACTCACGCCGCAGGACGTCTATGTGATGTCGATCAGCCCCTTTGATCAGAACCACCTTGGTGGCAGTCTGCCATGACACCTGCTGGCAGACTCCTTGGCTTCGCCTTCATCACTGCCGCCATCGCGGCCATGGCGCTTTGGGTCACCCGCGAGAGCCTCCGCCCGCGTGAATCAGCCCAGGAGGTTGGTCTCCGCTGGTTGAAGGACGAATACCACCTCGATGAACAGACCTTCGAGCGCGTCAGCACGCTGCATCGTGACTACTTTCTAAAGTGCGACAAAATGTGCCATCAAATCGCCGCAGCCGACCGTCCGCTGCTATGGCGTACGCGCCAACGCGGCCGCCAGACAGGCGACCTCAATGCTAAGTTCAACGAGGAGCAGGCTCTCTGCGGCGATTGTGAAAAAGCAACCACCGATCACCTGCGGCAGGTGGCGACCCTCATGCAGCCACCCGAGGCTGAACGCTTCCTTGAAGACATCCTGCCCATCCTTCACCAGCAGCGTCTGGAGCATGACCGCCGCGTCTCGTCCAGCCTCCGTCGATGACACACGCCCGGGACGACCTTGATCTCGAACTCATGCGCCGCCTTGCCGAAGGCGAGGAACTGGCCCTCAACCAGCTCATCGATGTTTGGAGCCAGCCGCTCATCACCTATCTGACCCGCCTCACGGCCAGTCATGCTACCGCCCAGGATCTAGCTCAGGAGGTATATCTGCGAGTTTATCGCCACCGTTTCCGCTTTCGCCCTTCGCAAAAATTCTCCACCTGGCTCTTCGCCATCGCCACGAATCTTGCCCGCAATCATGCCCGTTGGCGCGGACGCCATCCCGAAACGTTGCTTGATCATGGAAACCTTCGCGAGTTGCCCGCCGCAGCCGCAACTGCCTCGCCTGACGAGCAAGCCATCACCAATGAGCGGCTTGCCGCCTTGCAAAAAGCCGTCGCCGAGCTGCCGCAGGAGCTGCGCGAGGTGCTCATTCTCGCCACTTGGCATGACATGAGCCATCGCGAAATCGCCCGGGTTCAGCATACGAGTGAAAAAGCCGTCGAACTCCGCCTCTATCGCGCCCGCAACTTGCTGCGCGACCTGCTGGCTGCGCAGCTCAGGTCCTAGCCGATATAGCGCTCGCGCAGGTGCTTGATGTGCCACTTCGCATCCGTCGGCTTGCCCGTCGCCTGCGTGATGATCTCCTGCGGCAGCAGCGCTCCGCCCTTTGAATGCACATGATCGCGCAGCCACTTCAACAGCGGCGCGTAATCGCATTTCTCCAGCGCAGTCGCGATCTTCCGTTGCTTCTTCGCCGTCGCAAACAACTGCGCCGCATTGAGATTTCCTAGCGTGTACGTCGCGAAATAGCCCAGCCCGCCCATGCTCCAGTGAATATCCTGCAGGCAGCCACGGCGGTCATCCGGCGGTGTCATGCCGAACAGCTCGCGGTACTCCTCATTCCACACCTGCGGCACGTCTTTGACCGCCAATTCGCCGCTCACCAGACGACGTTCAATGCCAAAGCGCAGCAGGATGTGCAGGTCATAGGTCGCCTCGTCCGCCTCCACGCGGATGAAGCTGAATTCGCTGCGTAGCATCTCCTGCATGAACGCATCTGGCTTCACTTTGCGCAGATGGGGAAACAGCTCCTGCGCCCGTGGCAGCCACTTCGCCCAGAACGTGCGGCTGCGGCCGACATGGTTCTCCCACAGCCGGCTCTGCGACTCGTGAATGCCCAGCGACGCCGCGCTGCCGCTTGGCAGGCCGTAATCCAGCCCCGGCAGCCCCTGCTCATACAAGCCGTGTCCTGCCTCGTGCATCACGCCGAAGAGCGACGACAGAAAATCCTTCTCGTCATACCGCGTCGTCAGTCGCACGTCGCCCGGTCCGAGCGTCGTGCAAAACGGATGCGCCGTCGTGTCGATGCGCCCCGCCTCGAAATCAAACCCCAGGCTCGCCGCGATCTCGCGATTCAAAATCTGCTGCTTCTCGATCGGATATCGCCCCTTCAGCGCACCTAGCTTCACCTGCTGCGACTTCGCCACCGCCTCACGCGCAATTTCAGCGAGTTGCGGACGCAGTTTCGCAAACAGTGCCGCCACCTCGCGCGTCTTCGCGCCGCGCTCATACAAATCCAGCAGCGCATCATACGGCTCGTCCTCGTAGCCGAACAGATCTGCCTTCTTCCGCGCGATGCCCAGCACCTTCTCCAAATGCGGCGCAAACATCGCGAAATCCGACTTCCCCCGCGCCTCCGCCCACGCCGCCTTCGCATGCGCGCACACTTGGCTCTCCTCCTCCACCAGCTTCTGCGGCAGCTTTGTTGCCTTGTCGATGTCCCGGCGCAAACCGCGCACGTTCGCCGCCTGCGTCGCATCCTCCGGCAGCTCTGCCTCTGTCCGCTCCAGCAGTTTCAGCGTCTTCTTCGAGGTCAGCAGCCCATGCGCCTTGCCCGTGAGGTAAGAAAGCTGCTTTGCACGATGATCCAGCGCCTTCTCAGGCATGTAAGTCTCCTGATCCCACCCCAGCACCGCTTCGGTTGAAGTGATCAGGGCGATTTCAGCAACAACTTCGCAGAGGGATTGGTAGGCGGTCATGTCATCAGCCGTGGCGAGTTCGTGAGGCCGCGCAAGCTCGATTCAATCGTTCCTCGCCCGCAGCTCGCCACGAATCCAAGTCGGCCCCATCCGCAGATCTAGAATGGCAAACACCTCCGTGTGATCTTCCGCATCGCGATAGTAAATCCCAAACGGAAACCGCTCCGAGAGCATGCGGTGAAAGCCAAAATGAAGACCGTGAATTCCGTGCAAGGATTCGAGTCGCTCGATGTCTTTCACAATGCAGCCGACAAAGTAGTCTCCGACGCCCCATTCGATGCGGTCGTAAAAATAGCGGGCCGCTTCGATGTCCTCCGCAGCTTCCTCCAAAACAATCACGGTCTTCACGACCGTGAACGGGCAAGACGCTGCTTGAGCTGATCCACGGTCAGAAAGTTTCCTTTGCCAGCTTCGACCTTCGCCAGCCGTCCGGCGAGAATGTCCCCATGCCAGTTTGGCGATGGCACTTGCTCGGGCGAATCAGAGAAGGACTCCCAGATCATTTCCATGACCTGAAATCGCTCGGTCGGAGTAAGCCGCTGAATGTCGGATGAGGCGAACATGTTGGGAGCCTACCGTTTTCTTCAAAACAGGCAAGCATGTCCTCAAGCACCCACCGGATGCCAAGTGGTCTTGAACTCGATCAGTTCTCGAATCTCCTGCACGCCTTGCAGCTTGTCCGCGAACCAGTCGATGGGTTCCTCGGCCTTCAGAAGGCGCACGCGCTTGACGCTTTCCGCCGCACCAAGCTTCAGCGTCTTGCGATCTTCGGCATTCACCGCACCACTCAGCGCGCGGATGTGCTCATGTGTGGCAAACGTCGGCATCATCTCGTTGCGGAATCCAGTGAGCAGGTTCACCACACCGCCGGGCAGATCACTCGTGGCCAGCATTTCGCCGAGGAGGATGCTCGGGTAGGGCTGCGTGTTGCTCGCCAGCGCCACGACGCAGTTCCCGCTCGTGATCGCCGGTAAAATCAGCGAAACCAGCGCCAGCAGCGGCGCATCATCCGGCGCGATGATGCCGATGATGCCCATCGGCTCCGTCACCGTGAAATTGAAGTGCGCCGAGGCCACGGGATTCACGCTGCCGAGGATCTGCTCGTACTTGTCCGTCCAGCCTGCGTAATGCACCACGCGCTCAATGCTGGCTGCGACCTCACGCGCCGCCTCCGCCTTCGAAGCACCACCAAGCGCGGACGCTTCGGCCAATTCGCTCCCACGCGCCTCCATCATCTCCGCCAGCCGATACAGAATCTGCCCGCGATTAAACGCCGCACGCTTCGCCCAGCCCGGCCCCGCCTTCGCAGCGGCCTCCACGGCATTGCGCAGGTCTTTGCGCGTGCATTGCGGGATGTTCGCGAAAAACGCGCCCGAGGCATCATGCAGTTCCGTCACGCGCCCGCTTTCACTGCGGATGAAAGCGCCACCGACGTAGCATTTGGGGGTTTTGGTGATGTGAAGTCGTGACATGGCGGTTTAAACAAGTTTGAGATAATCCAAAAGTCCCTGCTTCCCGCCTTCGCGGCCGAACCCGCTCTCCTTGTAGCCGCCGAAGGGGCTCGTTGGATCAAACTTATTGTAGGTGTTGGCCCAGACGACGCCGGCTTTGAGTTGCGTGCTCATTTTGAGGATGCGGCTGCCTTTGTCGGTCCACACGCCAGCGCTGAGGCCGTAGGGCGTGTTGTTGGCTTTCTCGACGGCTTCTTCGGGTGTGCGGAAAGTGAGGATGCTCAGCACGGGGCCGAAGATTTCCTCGCGGGCGATGCGGTGGCTCATGCTCACGTTCGCGAAGATCGTTGGGCGGAAGAAGAAGCCCTTCGTGGGCAGCTTGCAGCCGTTGTCGTGCTTCTCCGCGCCTTCCTTCACGCCTGCTTGGACGAGTTCGTTGATCTTGGTGAGTTGCTCGCGGCTGTTGATCGCGCCGAGGTCGGTGTTCTTGTCCATCGGATCGCCCACGCGCAGCACGGCGATACGGCGCTTCAGTTTCGCCAGCACCGCATCGGCGATGCTCTCCTGCACGAGCAGGCGCGAGCCAGCACAGCACACATGACCTTGATTGAAGAAAATGCCGTTCACGATGCCTTCCACGGCCTGATCCAGCGGCGCATCATCGAAGACGATGTTCGCGGCCTTGCCGCCGAGTTCCATTGTCATCTTTTTCTCCGTGCCCGCCAGACTGCGCATGATGATCTTCCCGACCTCCGTGCTGCCGGTGAAGGCCACTTTCGTCGTCAGCGGATGATTGATCACCGCTGTACCCGTCTCACCTGCGCCGCTGACGATGTTCACCACGCCGCTTGGCAGGCCCGCTTCCTGGCAAATCTCGCCAAACTTCAACGCGGTGATGCTCGTGGTTTCCGCTGGCTTCAACACCACGCAATTCCCCGCCGCGAGCGCCGGAGCGATCTTCCACGCGAGCATGAGCAGCGGGAAATTCCACGGAATGACCTGCCCCACGACGCCATGCGGCGCGAGCTGCCTGCCGGGCGCGAGGAACTCCAGCTTGTCCGCCCAGCCCGCATGATAAAAGAAATGCGCCGCCGCCATCGGCACGTCGAAGTCACGCGATTCCTTGATCGGCTTCCCGCCGTCCAGCGTCTCGGCGATGGCAAACTCCCGCGCATGATCCTGCAGCAGCCGCGCAATGCGATACAGATACTTGCCGCGCTCCTTCCCCGGCATCTTGCCCCAAACACCTGTGAACGCCTTCTGCGCCGCCTGGCAGGCAGCATCCACATCTACGGCATCTGCCAGCGCGATGTCGGCGATCTTCGTCTCGTTCGCCGGATTGATCGTCGGAAAGTATTTCCCCTTCTTCGGTGCAACAAACTGCCCGTTGATGAAGAGATCATACTTCTTTTTTAACTTCGGGTCTGCCGTCTCCGGTGCCGGATCAAACTCCCACAAATCACCAAACACGAGTTCGCGGGCGGGATTGGGACGAGCAGGAGCTTTTTTGGCAGCAGCGGGCATGACGCGGAGTTTGCGAGGCCGCCCGCTGTTTGCCAAGCAGGGATTTGGGCCAAGTCACATGCTGGTCGGGCGCTATTTCGCCGGGGCACCGGCTTTGAACTTCACCAGCATTCCCTGGACTTTCTTGCGCAGTTCTTTTGCCTCGGCGCTGTTCCTGTCCATCTCCGCCAGTTTGGCATTCAGCGTTTTGATCTCAGTGGCGAGAGCGCGGCGCTCCGCCACTTCCTTGCTGGCCGGAGGGGCCGGCGGAGCCGCCTCCTCATCGTCCCAGTCATCAGTGCGGAAGACAGAGGCGGGCAGGCCATCGCTGTTGATGAGATTGGCTCCTTCTGGGTTCGCGGCCCAGGCGTAGCGCACGGCGGCAGGCTGCTTCACCGCCGGACTGCTGACGAGCACACTGTCGGTGCCGTTGATTTTGGCCTCGGCCCAATGCCAGACACGATCAACACCGGCGATTTCAAAGCGTTTTAACGCGGCGTCATCACGCGCTTTCAATCCGGTTCCAGCATGATCAAAGGTCACGCGCATCGCGTCGCCTTTCACCTCGCTCGATTTGAACAAGGGGCCGCTGTAAATGAGATCGCGTCCGTAGTCCTTTGCCAAGGCCCAGCGTGCGAGGCGTTCGCCCGGCGTTTGCTTGTCCTTCGGATGGATGTCGTTCGCCTCGCCGACGTCATTGATGATCGCCATGCCGGTCTTCGGCGTGGAGACCAGGATGTGGCGCATGCGATCCTGCAGCAACGCCCACGGGTCCGGCGTGCCTGGGGTGGTGGAGGGTGTGCGGTAGTTGGCCAGTTGCACAAAGTAGAACGAGAAGTCATCGTCCCAGCGCTGCCGCCAGTCGCGGATCATGAGTGGCAGCGTCTGGTCATACGGCACCGCGCCCGCTTTCGCATTGCCTTCGCCCTGATACCAGATGGCACCACGCATGGTGTAGCCTGCAAAGGGATGGATCATCGCGTTGAAGAGCACGCCTGGTTTGCCTTCGGTCTCTAGCGGCGGCTTGGGTTCGGCTGGCTTCTTGGGCAGACGCTTGCGTTCTTCGGCGGACTTGTCTTTCGCCGCAGCCATCGTGGCCTGCCACTTCTCCAGGTTGGCTGCATAAGCGGCTTTGGCTTTGCCAGGATCATAAGCCGCAGCCTCCTGCATTAGTTTGTCCACCATCGCCTTGGTGCCCGGCAAGGTGTTGAGAGCCTCGCGGCTGGTGAAGGTTTCCACTGGCTTGCCACCCCAGCACGTTTTAAGCACTGCCACGGGAATGCCCAGCTCCTGATGCAGCTTCAGCGCAAAGAAAAACGCCACGGCGGAATATCCCGGCACCGTTTTCGGGCTGCACAGCGTCCACTCGCCTGCGATGTCGTCCTGGGGTTCCACGGCCGTCACCAGTGGCGCGTCAAACATGCGCAGGCCGGGATGATCGGCCTTTGACATGAGTTCCGCATAAGCGGGCACGCGGTTCATGGTGAAGTACATGTTTGATTGGCCTGAGGCGAGCCAGACCTCGCCGACGAGCACGTCGTTGATCGTCACACTGTCAGCACCGGACTTCACCGTGAGCACCGCGCCTTTGGCATCCGCCGCACCGGTTTCGATGGCAGTGTGCCACTGACCTTTGGCGTCCGCTTTCGTGGCGGCTGTTTTGCCTTTAAACTCGATGGTCACCTCGGCTTTCGGGCTCGCCTTGCCCCAGAGCGCCGCAGCGCGTTCGCGCTGGAGGACCATGTGATCGCTGAAAAAATGCGGCAGTGACAGTTCGGCGAGCAAACTGGCGGGCAGTGCCAGGGACAAGGTGGCTACGAGGAGAAGTGGAAGTGATTTCATGGTGGTTTGTGAACGCGCAGAAGCGCACGCTCTTGCCCGCATTAGGGCGTGGTGTCGGGCAGCGGTTGATTGTTCGGCGGGTTACTTGACCACCGGCAGGATTACCCGCGAGGCGAACTTTACATCGTGCCAGATCGTATTGATCGCCGCGACGCCGGGTTCGGTGACGAAGTGGGTGATCGGTGCGCCGGTCTGCGGGTTCGGCTCGTAAAACGGGGCACCAGTGCTGGCGATGGTGACGCGCACGCGGTGGCCTTGGTTGAAGATGATGCTCGTCCAGCCGATGTCCCACGCGAGCTTCGTCACCTGACCGGGCACGAGCAGTTTCTGATGATCGAAGCCTTCGTGATAGCGGGCGCGTAGCGGGTAATCCACCAGCAGGATCGAGCGCCCGTCTGGATAAACATCGGTGACACGCAGGACGAAGTCGGTGTCCTTCGCCGTCGATGACACAAAGACCTCGGCCTGGATGCGCCCGGTGACTTCGAGTGGTTTGGTGAGCACCTCGCTCGTCCATGTGCGGACTTCGGCTTGTTCCTCGAAGCCGCGTGCGTCCCGTGCTCCGGGAAAGCCGGTATAGGGCAGGCTCATCGGATGGGCGGGATCGCTGGCATACGAGGTGCTGGCTGCGGGCGTGGCCGACTTGTTTGTGCTCAGTTTACCGTCGGGTTGCAGGAACCAATCTGCTGCCGTGCTGGCAGGCGGGAAGTTTTTCGCTTCGCGCCACACGTTGCCTGGCGCGCTTTCTTCGCCGACGGCACCCATCACATAGTATTTCACCGGCGTGTCCTTCTCGATGCCGTTGTCTTCGCCCTTGAGGTAATGATTGAACCACTTCGTCATGTGCGCAGACACGTCGAACATTGCGTTCTCGGGAAAGACCAGTTCACCGATCTTGTTCGACTTCGGATAGCCGCCGTGCAGCCACGGGCCGAGGATGAGCTGCTGCTGGCCGCGTGAATTCGCGCCGCCATGCTCGTTGCGGCCGATGAAACTCGCCACGCTGCCCTGGCACATGAAATCAAACCAACTGCCGATGGTGAAGCAGGGGTAGTTCATCTTGTCGAAATGCAGCGAGGCGTCCTCGTCGCGCCAGTAGTCGTCATAGTCAGGGTGCTGGTCCCACTCGCGCAGCATCGCCTCGTTGTCCGCCAGTTCGCGTGCGACGGAGCCGCCTTTGATGAAGCGCTGCGGTTTCGTCACGCCGCCGATGCGGTAGCCTTCCTGATACAGGCTCAGCCCGGTGTCGGTCATGTACTGCGCGACGAGATGCGGCGGCTGCGTCACCGCGAGATAGTTCTGCGCGTAGCCGGCCTGCGATCCGCCATAGGTGCCGATCTTTCCCGTACACCAGGACTGAGTGGCGAGCCACTCGCACACATCGTAACCGTCTTTCAGCGTGCCCCATTGCAGCCCGCGATAGCCGCGATACACGCCCTCGCTCTCATGCGTGCCACGGTAGTTCACCAGCGCGATGACGAATCCGCCCTCGGCGAATTTTGCCGCCGCCTTGCGCGATCCGGCACTGGAGATGTCCCCATAGCGCTGCTCGAAGACGGCGGGGAACTTGCCTCCGCCCGGCGGAAAGAAGACATAGGCGGAAAGGCGCTTGCCATCCCGCATGGGAATCATGAGGTGCTCCTCACGCACGCTGCCGAAGTCGATTTTCGGGAGATCTGCGGCGATGAGCGAGGCGTGAACGGCGAGGCACGATAAAAGGAGGGTGAGGCGCATGAAAACGATACGAGGGCGGACGCGCATCCTTGCCGGGAAGGAGCGGCCATTGACCGGTGCTCTGCCCGCGCCCACCATGAGTGCTCGTCAGCCCATCTCCCCCTATGTCCTCCTATCGCATCCTCCACTTGTCGCTCGTTTTGCTTTTCATCAGCGCCAGCATCGGTCGCGCCGAACAGTTTGTGCTGATGGACGTTACCTTTTCATTCACCAAGGAGGAGGCTGACAATTCGAAGCCGAGTCCCTCGCACTACTACGTCAAGAGCGACAGGCTCAATGCTGAGCGCCCCAAAGATTGGACCGCGCCCGTCGATTATCGCAACGGCACCGTCCATCTGCGCCTTGAGGTGATCGACAAACCCGTCGGGGACGAGCCCACCACCTGGAGTGTCTGCTACATCCCGAACAAGGGTCAGAAGCACGGTTATGGCTGCATCGGCACCGGCGTTTACACCAAGGCGGGCGTGTATGAGAAGGACATCGGCATGACCACCTTCTGGCAGAACGACGACATCGTTTGGAGCGAGGGCATCAAGGAAATGCACCTCGTCATCAAGGACAACAGCGGCGGCAAAGGCCACGCCCACCAGCGCCCCGACCATGAAAAGTTCTTCCCCACGAAGGTGCGCATGACGCTGATCCAGGTGTCGAAAGGCGCGACGTATGATCCGAAGTTGGTGCCGGCTTTGTCGGCGAACACAGAAAAGAAATAGCCGAGGAATCAGGTGGCACCCATCGTTTAGGTCCGGAAAGTTGCTCTATCCTCTCGATCACGGCTCTGCTTCAATCTCCCTCATGAGACGCTTCACCCTAACCTTCCTCACCGGACTGCTCACCTGCTTTATGGGATCAACGCAACAGGCTGCTGCTGAACCGATTCAGGTGAAAGCTCGTTTTGTGGGTGAAGACGGCAGCGCCCTGGCGGGAATGACCGTGCGTATGGTCATCGGCAGCGAGAAAGACTCCCGCGCTCCGAATGCGGGCAAGACATTCACCACTGATGGGAATGGCCGGGTGACTTACACGGCCGATGCACCGATCAAGGAGCGCAAAATTCAGGTTGGCTCCGCCTTCTTCCGTTCAGCCTCGCAATTGATCGAGGTCGGTGTCGAGATGGAATTGCTCGGTCGTCGGGCGCTCTATTGGGTCGAGCTGGATCTCGTTAAAGCAGGCCCATTGATGGGCCAAGCAACCTATGTGGCAGGTTCCAGTGGCCGCTTTGATCGGATGCTGAAGTTCAGCGACAAAACGCATAGCTGGTCCTTTCCTGACGATCCCAAAGGGTAACTATTCAGGTGGTTAAGAAAAGTTAAAGATCGTGCGTTTAACCTCTGAATGCATTACACCGAGGAACACTTGCGACCCGCGATCCAAACCGCCTTTGATCATGGTGGCCTTGATGGTGTATGC
>Ga0209284_10002901_pt1 | contig 22267 bp, 20 predicted proteins | sample FRY03_FD_187211 | JGI IMG/M metagenome (GOLD analysis project Ga0209284, IMG submission 187211) | Freshwater microbial communities from Lake Fryxell liftoff mats and glacier meltwater in Antarctica - FRY-03 (SPAdes) (version 2) | ecosystem: Environmental > Aquatic > Freshwater > Ice > Glacier...
CTTGATTAGCGGCGACTTTGTTTTCGCCGGCGATCTGGGTCGCCCCGACTTGCTCGAAAGTGCAGCAGGATTGGAAGGCATCGCCGAGCCGAGTGCGCGTGCGCTCTATGCGAGTGCGCGCAAGTTTGTGGCGCTGCCGGAATTTCTGCAAGTCTGGCCGGGACACGGTGCAGGCAGTGCGTGTGGTAAGTCGCTCGGCGCGGTGCCGCAAACAACCGTTGGATATGAGAAGGCGGTCAGCCCCATTTTGCAACTGATCCAGAATGAAGATGCGTTCGTGAAGGACATTCTCGCTGGCCAACCCGAGCCGCCGCTGTATTTCGCGCGGATGAAACAGCAGAATCTCGATGGCGTTGCAGTGCTCGGCGCGATTCCTCGGCCTGAGGTGGTCACCGACTTGCGCACGCGTGCGGTCGAGTGGGAGAAGCCGGGCACGATCGTCGTTGACACGCGGCCGTGGTCGACTTTTCGCGATGGTCATTTGCCCGGAGCGATTCACGCACCAATCGGAAAGATGTTCGCGATGGTCGTGGGTTCATACGCCAAGCCGCAAGAAAAAATCACGCTGGTCTGCGAACCTTCAGCGAGTGATGGTTTGATTCGCGATCTCATTCGCATTGGATATGACCATATCGCCGCTGTTGTGCCGCCGGCCGCAGTGTCCAGCACACCACGCCTCGAGAAGACGCCAGAGGTGAGTCCGCAGGAAGCCGCGGCAGAAATGAGCGGCGCATTTGTCTTGGATGTGCGCGGTTCGAGCGAGAATGCGCTGGGATGCATTGAAGGTTCATGCAATCTTCCATACACCCGCCTCATGACAGGGTTGTCGAAAATTCCGCGCGACAAGCGCGTCTTGGTGCACTGCGCACTTGGAGGCCGATCGGCAGCGGCGACCAGCATGTTGCGGCGGCTTGGTTTCGACGCGGTCAATGTTGCCGGCGGCTTTGAAGGATGGAAGAATGCGAATCTTCCGACGGTGATGCCCCAAGCGACGGCCGTTGGATGTTGCGGCGGTGGTTGTCGGAAGTGATTCGGTCGCGCAACGATTGATTTGTTTGATTCATTTATTCCGCGCACCACTGCGCGGATGAACCAGTGAATCAAGAATGACGCGTGCCGCACTGAGTCGCGATTCGATTCCATGGCATCTTGGACAAAATGTTCGCCATCATGCAAATGCCAGTGATGCCAGCGAATGCAAGGCCAGCGCCGACGAAACCCGCGCCGATGAGAAACCATAGATTGACGAATGCTCCAAGCGCCGTGAATGCAGCAACCATCACGCCCGCCGCGATCATCGCTTGCCGAATGATTGGGATGTAGCGCTTGGAGTGCGTCGTGACTGGAAGCCCCGCGGACTTCCACGCTTGAAGGCCACCATCGATGACTCGGACATTGCTGCGTCCCGCCGCACGCAACATCTCTCCAACATGCGCGGCTCGTTTTCCTGATCGACAGAGGAGCAGTGTGGTTTTGTTGGGATCACTCGCGGGGAAGGTGTTCAGTGATGGAGTGGATGATGGAAAGAGAACACTGCCAGAAATATGTTCGGCGGCGTGCTCGTCAACTTCGCGAACATCGACCAGAATGGCTTGCGCGCCTTGCAGAAGAGTCGATGCTTCCGTTGGCGAAATATGGGTCGTCGTTGATGTGCGCTGCGGAGAATTTGCTTGTATTGCGCTCATAGAACTTGCCAGAGTGTATGCCTGATCAATTGCGTTCGCCCTTGCGCTTTAATTTGAGGCGTGCTTTTTCAACCGCAGTCACTACATATTGTCGTGCTGTGGCGAGCCAACGCTTTGCCCAACTGAATTCCTGCGCCAGAATCGCCAAGCCGGCGACGATAACGACGCTTCCGGGTCCTGGCAGAGGGAGAAACACAACGCCGACAAGTATGACGGCGCTTCCGACGATCAGTACCGCAACCTTGCGTGTCTTTTGCAGTGCATTGCCATCCCAGTCGCCCATATCCAAATGGTATTCACTCAGTGAGCAGCGTTCGGTTGCTCGCTGAATGCGTCGCGGACGCGCTCGATGTCGACGATCTGGCTGAAAAATATTTCCGTCAGCTCTGGATCAAAGTGTTTGCCAGATTCATCCGCAAAGAGAGCCATGACGCGGTCTCGCGGCCACGGCTCTTTATATGCCCGTGGCGAACAGAGTGCGTCATAGACATCGGCGATGGCGACAATCCGCGCAAAGAGTGGAATCATGTCCCCGCTGAGTCGGCGGGGATAGCCAGTTCCGTCCCACTTCTCATGATGACAGAGCGCGACTTCCGCCGCAGACTCGTCCAAATCAGATCGGATTCCATCGAAGAGCGTGCAGCCAGCTGTGGTGTGCTGTTCCATCATTGACCGCTCGGCAGTGTCGAGCTTGCCGGGCTTCTTCAAGATTGCGTCGGCGATCGCGACCTTGCCGACATCATGCAAGAGCGCAGCGATGCGCAAGAGATCGCGCTGATGCGCACGCTCCGAGACGGTCATTCCGTGACGAATGGTCCATTGGTCAAAGAGAATTTCGGCGATGCCCGCGACGCGCTGGACATGGCCAGCTGTTTCGGTTGGATCGCGCAGGGCCGCCATCGAGACCATTCGGAAAATAAGCGTGCGCGCAGCTTGAGTGCGTTCGATTGCGACGGCGGCGAGTCCTGCGAAATGTTTCAGGAAGCGCTCGTCATCGACCGAGAATCCATCGTCGTCGCGTGCATCGCAGAGCGCGATCACACCCATGCCGTGCGCACCGCGCGCGATCGGCAGGATCATGAGTGATGATGGTTGCGCTGGAAGAGTCGCAGGCGGTGCAAGATGTTTTGGAGCATTGGTCGCGTTGATCTGCGCAATCCGCACGGTCGCGCGCGAAGCGGCCACCGATCCGATCATCGTCTCGCCACCGATCGTGCTGCGTGGTAACCGTTGATCGGCAGTCAGCGACTTGCCATCTCGATAGAGTGTTGCAGCGCGGAGTTCGTTGTTTTCTGCGAGGAAAATAGCGCCATGCGCTGCGCCAGAAAATCGCGCCGCTTCGTCGAGAATCGTGCCGAGCAGCACATCGAGATCTTGAATCGATGCGAGTCCGCTGCCAACCGCGGCAAGCGCGTCGACTTTTTGTCGCTGCGCGCCAATGTCAATCACCAATTCTTGATTCAAGCTCTTGAGTCGCTCGTTCGCCTCGTCGAGCAATGCATTGCGTCGCTGCAACTCCAAATCTTTTTCCTCGAGCACGCGCATCGCTTCGTTGCGAGCCGCAAGTGCGCGTGACGCGAGCGCATGGTGGCGCACACGCGCGACGAACTCGGCGATCGGCGGCAACTTCTCGATGTAATCCGAAGCGCCACGCGCAAAAGCTTCGGCCTTGATTTTTGCGTCCTCGGTTGCCGACAGCACCACGACCGAAGTCTCGCTCAGTTCAGGTTCGTTTCGATAAGCCGAGACCAGATCCAATCCATTTCCATCGGGCATGGTGAGATCCTGCAAGATCACAGCTGGACGCAATTTCAGCGCCGCTTGCATCGCTTCGGTCGCGCGACTACAGCCATGCACACGAGCGTTCGTCTCTTGCGCCAGCGATCGGCGTACTGCCTCGATGATCATTGGCTGATCGTCGACGACCAAGATGTCATACCCATTGTGATCAAGTGCAGATCGCGGTTCCATGACATGCAGAGTAACGAATGTGAAGTCTGAGCCGCGAATGCGTAACATCCCCGTCCCGCTTGCGGGGAGATTCTGTCGAACATTCGTCCGCCACTCGCCCGTCACTCGTCCGTCACTCGTCCGTCACTCGCCCGTCACTCGTCCGTCACTCGTCCGTCACTCGCCCGTCACTCGCCCGCACACTTCACCTCGATCGCCGATACCCATGGATTCAGCACCACTTCCTCGCAGAACATTTGCGATCATCTCGCATCCCGACGCCGGGAAAACGACGCTGACCGAAAAGTTGCTGCTGTATGGCGGCGCGATTGATCTTGCGGGTTCGGTCACTGCACGCAAGACTCAGCGTGCGACGACGAGCGACTGGATGGAATTGGAAAGGCAGCGCGGCATCTCGATCAGTTCGACGGTGTTGCAATTTGATTACAACGGATTCCGCATCAATCTGCTTGACACGCCGGGGCACAATGATTTTTCCGAGGACACTTATCGCGTGCTGACCGCAGTCGATGCGGTGGTGATGGTGATCGACGCTGCCAAAGGAATCGAGGCGCAGACTCGCAAGCTCTTCGAGGTCTGCCGCAGGCGCGGTGTGCCGATTTTCACTTTCATGAACAAGTGCGATCGTCCGACGCGCAGTCCGCTTGAGTTGATCGACGAGCTCGAATCGGTGCTTGGCATCACGGCATTCCCCGTGAATTGGCCGCTGGGATCAGGCCCATCATTTCGCGGCGTTTATGATCGGCTGACACACGATGTGCATCTCTATGAACGCACGAGGGCAGGCGCGTTCGTCGCGCCGGTGCAAGTGGGCGGTCTCAGCGATCCATCGATCCAGTCGCGATTGGACGAGCTCGATTACAGCCGCGCTTGTGAAGAGATCGAATTATTACACGGGGCGGGCGAGACCTTCGACGAAGCGCGCGTCTTGGCCGGCGCGGTGACGCCGGTTTATTTCGGCAGTGCCATAAACAACTTCGGTGTGCAACTTTTGCTGGATGGTTTTCTTCAACACTCCCCCGGTCCGGGTCCGCGTCCATCCGGCGAGCGCGTCGTGAATCCCGACGACGAAACATTCAGCGGATTCGTCTTCAAGATTCAGGCCAACATGGATCCTCGCCACCGCGATCGCATCGCATTCGTGCGCGTGGTTTCAGGCAAATTCACGCGTGAAATGTCAGTCATTCATGCGCAAAGTGGCAGACGCATTCGACTTTCCAATGCGCAGAAACTGTTCGGTCAGCGACGCGAGACGGTTGAGGAAGGTTGTGCAGGTGATGTCGTCGGCATCGTTGGTCAGGACGCGCTGCGCATCGGCGACACATTGGCCGAGGATCGCACCATTCTCTTCAACGAAATTCCACGCTTCCCGCCCGAGTGTTTCACTTACCTGTCCAATCCACAACCCGGCAACTCGAAGAAATTCCAACTCGGCCTCGAGCAACTTTTGCAAGAGGGCGTCGTGCAATTGCTGACGGTTGGCACTGGTCAATTTCAGCGACCGCTTCTCTCGGCAGTTGGTCCGCTGCAATTCGAAGTCGTGCAATATCGACTCAAAGCTGAGTATGGCGCCGACTCGCGCCTCGAACCGTCGCGCTGGAAGATCGCACGATGGTGGCGCAAGGCAGATGCTCCCGACGGTTGGTCGCCTGAGCTGCTTTCGGATGCGACATTCGCGACAGATCGAGACGATCGATCCGTCATTCTCTTTTCCGACGAATGGGGCCTCAAACAATTCGCCCAGCGCAACGCGAGCCTCGAACTCTCGCCAATTCCATGGGTGGATTGATTCTTTTACGGCCCGCGGCAATACTCTTCGATCTCGATGGCACGCTCGTCGATTCGGTTGGCGATATCGCTGACGCCGTCAACACAATGCTCGCACAAATCGGATTGCCATCACGCAAAGACGATGTCATTCGGCATTTTGTTGGAAACGGCGCACGAATGTTGGTTGATCGCGCGATCACGGGCACGATCGACGGCGGCGCGCCCGCCGCGCAGGTTGACGGTGCGCTGGAAATATTCCGCGGCATGTATGGCGAGTGCTGCACTCGTCGCACCACTCTTATGCCGTATGCCCACGAGACCATGCGAGCACTCGCCGCGCATGGCGTGATCATGAGCGTCATCACCAATAAACCGCAAGCGCCGTCGCAGCAGATTCTCGATCACTTCGGGCTCTCGTCGATGATCGCATCGATCATTGGTGGCGACACGCTCGCCGTGCGGAAGCCAAACGCAATCACAGTCCACGAGGCGTTGCGCCGCGCCGATCTCCCGGTGAACGCGACAGCGTGGCTGATTGGCGATTCGCAAACCGATGTGCTGACCGCGCGTGCGGCGAAGATCGCAGCCATCGTCGTGCGCGGGGGATACAACCACGGTGCGCCGATCGAATCGATCGATCCACCGCCCGATGCGATTGTCAGTGACTTGCGCGAAGTGCTGGCGATGTATCGCGCCGTGCTCGCTGCGTGATCTCGATGCGTCCATCGCCGTCGGTGGCAATTCGCATCAATCCTGTGTCCCACAGGCAACCCCTGCGATCAAGTGATGGCGAGTCTTCAGCACTCGCGCATCCTATTCTTGCGTCCTCAACGCTCAAGGGTTCACTAGGTTTATACATGGTCTATACATGAAAAAGGTTTATCCATGAAAACATTCAACACACTTCTTCTCGCCGCCATACTTTCATGTCACAGTCATTTCGCGCAGGCCGATGTCGTCACCCGCGCCGAAAGTGTCACCCGCACATGGACCATCAACGGTGTCGAGCGCGAGGCGATCATCTTTCTGCCCGCCGAAAAACCGACGCCGTCGCCGCTCATCCTTGGTTTTCACGGCCACGGCGGTCGAGCCGCAGCGGTCCAGCGAAGCATGCACTTTCAGACAGAGTGGCCTGAAGCCGTCGTGGTTTATCCACAGGGCTTGAAGACAAAGTCGCCACGCGATCCAGAAGGCGCCAAGTCAGGTTGGCAGAATCGCTTCGGTGAAATGGATGATCGCGATCTCAATTTTGTTGACGTCGTTGTCGAATCGTTGCGTCAGGAAGGATGGGTTGATGATGCACGCATCTTCGCCAGCGGTCATTCCAACGGCGCTGGATTCACCTATGCACTCTGGAATGCGAGACCCGGAATGCTCGCGGCCGTCGCGCCAGTGGCGGGTGGTTCCGCCGATGCCGCAAAGCTCACTCCATTGCCGTGCATGCATATCGCTGGTCGTACCGACAAAATTGTGCCAATCGCGACTCAAGAGCGCACGATGGCGGCAGTGCGCAAGATCAATAAATGCAGCGAAGAAGGCACGCCGTGGGCAAAGGATTGCGAGCGTTGGGATTCCAAGGAGGGCACTCCGTTTGTTGCGATGATCACCGATGGTGGTCATTCATATCCCGCCGCGGCGCCCGCACTCATCGTGCGATTTTTTAAGGAGCAGCGGAAGAACAAGGCAGGGGACGCGCAATTCAAACCGAACTTCGACACAGCGCAGGGCAATCCACATGGAAATCCACCGCGCCCCAATATGAATGGAAACGGACCGTGGCGAAATGACATCGGAGTTTTTCGAGTGCCTGCCAGCCAAGACACGGCGCCGAAGAGTGACGATGGCAGAATCGAACCGCTCGCGCCAGTGCACACCTTCAGCCGAGCTGGCGTCGCATCGATTGTCCGATTGAAATCTGGCGAATTGCTTGCGGCGTTTCAGTGGTTTCCCGAAGCGCCAGAGAGTTTCGACAAGATTGCAATGAGTCGATCCAAAGACGATGGCAAGACATGGTCGCAGCCAATCACCGCGCAGATCGCTGGCACAGATGCGACCGAGTGTCCGCCATTTGATCCGACACTTGTGGTGCTCGATGACGATCGCATTCGTCTCTATATCACGCGCAATTCAACACACGATTTCTCGAAGTCAATCCCGAGTATCGGCAGTGCCATTTCAACCGATGGCCAGAACTTTACGATCGAGCCCGGCACGCGCTTTGCCATCGCAGGCGAACCCGTGATTGATTGCGCCGCTGCGAAACTCGGTTCGACTTGGCACTTGATTTCGCCCAAGCAATCACCGCAGCGCAAGCGGCAAGGCAACGGCAACGGCAATGGTCCCGGCAACGGCAATGGTCCCGGCAACGGCAATGGTCCCGGCAATGGCAACGGTCCCGGCAACGGCAACGGTCCCGGCAACGGCAATGGTCCCGGCAATGGCAACGGTCCCGGCAACGGCAACGGTCCAGGCAACGGTGACGGCAATCGTCCCAGCAATGGCCCCGGCAACGGCAATGGCCCCGGCAACGGCAACGGCCCCGGCAACGGCAACGGCCCCGGCAACGGCAATGGTCCCGGCAACGGCAATGGTCCCGGCAACGGCAATGGTCCCGGCAACGGCAATGGTCCCAGCAATGGCAATGGTCCCGGCAACGGCCCCGGCAATCGCCCCGGCCCCGACAACAGCGCGACCAACGGCAAGGCCTATCACGCAACAAGCACCGACGGAATCAATTTCACCCGCGTTGGCGATCTTGATATTGCCGTGCGAGGCTCAGTGCTTGGCGCACTCGTTGCAATCGACGGACAATTGCGCTTTTATGGAGCTGCTCAGGGCGGCATTTGGTGCGCACGATCAAGCGACGGTGAAAAGTGGATCGTCGACAAGCAAGTCATCGCACTCCCCGGCGCGGATCCGGGTGTGGCGATTCTCCCAAACGGCGAGATGGTGTTTGTTGCAACAGTTATGAAGGGGCGCTGAACTTCTAATCCACGATCTCTTACAGCCTGTGTGAGAAGGGGCGATTCAGCCGAAAAATAGGGCATGGAACGGAGTTCTTATCCAACCGATCTCACGGATGAGTAATGGAAGCCGATCAAGGCACTGATACCGACGGCCGAGCCGGGCGGATATGACCGCAGCGTGGACATGCGCGAGGTGGTCAACGGCGTCCGGCGGGCCACTTTCAAGCCCTTGCGGGTCACACCGCGAGAGCTGGGGTTGCGAGGGTTCGCAACACGGCGCTCGAGCATGCAAGTGATGTTTGCAATCGGTTGTGCGTGGGGAAAATATTTCTAGATCGCTGCTTGACTGCTACGAGCGTGGTGGCGCTGGGTCAGATGTCTCGGCGGACTCGATGAGATGTCGTTCCCGCTCGATTTCCAGGCGGAGTTGTTCCTCCGTCGGCAGGCAAAGCATGTACTTGGAGGCGAAAATCTGTTTGCGATCATTCAGTACCGAGTAGCGGGCTACGGTCTCATTCTTTTCCGTGCAGAGAATGAGGCCGATGGTTGGGTTGTCGTCCGGTGCGGTAAAGAGGCCGTCATACATCCGCACATAGCCGTCCATCTGGCCGACATCCGCATGGGTTAATTCGCCAACCTTCAGATCAATCAGCAGGTAGAACTTCAGGCGGCAGTGAAAGAAAATGAGATCGATATAGCGATCCTGTTCCTCGATACGAATGTGCTTCTGCCGTGCGACAAATGCAAATCCATTGCCCAGTTCCAACAGGAAGCGCTGCAGATGGGTGATAATCGCCCGCTCCAAATCCGACTCGTGAAAGGTCGCCAGATCAGGCAGTCCCAAGAACTCCAGAACATACGGATGCTTCAGCGCATCGGCGGCCGCATCGGTGGCAACGGCAAGCTGGCGTCCATCAGCCAGCATCTTCTCCGGCTCGCGGCTCTTGAGTATTCGCTCGTAATAGAACGACTGAATCTGACGTTCCAGCGTGCGCTTATTCCAGCCACCCGCGAGCGCCTCACGCTCATAGAAATCGCGGGCCTTGGCATCATCCACCCGCATCAGGGCGCGGTAATGCGACCAGGTGAGTTGCGGCGAGAAGCCTTGCAGCAATAGGCTGCTCGTTGGGTCGATTTTCTTGGGCGGAGCCAATGCTCTTTGCGTTGGGGAGAGATTCCCTATCTCAGTCGATTCTCCACCCAACGGGTGGGGAATTCGCACAACGCCTAATTCTGTGCCCATTGGGTACGAAATTGTAAAGCGCTCATGGTAAACACTATAAAACTTTCTGAAAAACTGAAGGCTCTCCTTTGAAAACCCTTTTCCATAGCGCTCCGTGAGCCGCAGCGAAAGCACTTCGACGACCTTCTTCCCGTATTCAGCCCGCTTACCGCCGCCTTGTAATTCCTCCACAATCTCGCGCCCGATCAACCAGTAAGCCAACACCATCTGCGTGTTCACCGCCCTGACGACATTGCCACGCGCCTGCTCAAGAATGGAAACAACTCGACCGAAGAGCGCGTCAGGATTTTCTACCGGCAGTTTCTGTTTGGCATCATTCATCGTCAGAGGCTTCACTCAGGTCCATCAGGCGGACCATACTTTCAATAAACGCGACATCCTCTGTTGCGAGCCTTATTTCTTGTAAAGAGTTTTATCTGCCCACTTTCGATTCCACGCTTGAACGGGAACCTACGAATACATCTTTTCGAAGTGCGTCTTGAGTGAGTTTGCGCAGCGAGACCAGATGTCGGAAGAACTTGGTTCGGCAATAGGACTCAAGGCTTCACGCCTCGCTTTAAAAAAGTTTCGCGTTCACACGCGCCCCTTTCTCCTTGGGCTGCGGCACTCATCGGTCTCACTGGCCTTGTCGCCTGTCGCCGTCGACGCAACTAAGTCACTTCACTCACAAACTTCCGCCATGGACGCATCGTGCTGTTCCGATCTCGGTCGCAGTCGACGCAACGAATATTGATTAAGAGATTATTCGAGGCATGACGACATTGTCACATTGGCCGCGATGCAACCATGCGGACACGCCGCAACCGCCGTGGTGAGTTCATCCAACTGCCACTGCGGCACTTGATCCACAACTCCCAATTGCGTGAATGTCTCCAGCATCGACGCGGCCTGCTTGCCCTGATAGATCACATCCGCATCCACGATGGGCTGATCCAAAATCTCCTCGAGCATTGCTTGCGTGTAATGCGGCTTGTGCGCCGCGGTGGATTGCGTTGCGTCTTGATCGAGATTGCTCGCGAAAATGCCTGCGGCGCTCACGGGCAGAAAATCCTCGTAGCGCAACCCCTCGACTTGAACGAGTCCCTGTCGAACAAATTCATGTATGTCTGTGTGATGCAAAGTGCCGCGAGCGGCGATACCAAGCGCAGTTGGGGAATATTTTCCATAGACCAGACCTTGCTCCAACAATTCGGGGAGTGTCTTTGGAAATGGCTTGAACGGCGCGGCACAAAGCTGTTCATATGCAGCAAAATCACTGTGGAGAAGAGATAGATTTTGCTCACGCGCCTCGTCGGAAATCGCGAGGCAATTGTCATAGAGCAAACGGCCCGCGCGTGTTGTGGCATAGAAGCGCTCCTCGATCTCACCAAATCGCGCTGGGTGCCCAGTTTCCAACGCAGGACCCCGTGGTTGAATAAATCGCACTGGTTCAGTGAGCGCTTTGTACGCATCCTGGCGCAGAAGAATCGGCGTGTCATACGAAGGACCCTCGGTGAAATCCTTGAATCCTTGATGTGTCAATTGCGAAAGATCAAAAATTGGTTGACTCAACGCGCTGATCAAGTCACTCACCGACTGTGCAACATCCGTTTGCGACACAGTGGCGCTTGTGAAACCGCTGATCTGTGAAAGCGTGAGGTGCTTGAAATGCAATCGCAACCAATCGCGGTCTGCCGCATGCGTCAACCGACTCAGAGTGGTATGCGCGCGTCTTTGAAACTGCCCGTGGTCCAGGTCGCCCATCTTGTATCGCATAGACGCCGTGTAGAGGTCCATGCACAGCGTGTTGGGCGTGAGATGGTTGAGATGATGCGAGTCGAAGCAGGCGATATCCGCGGCAATTTTAAATCCCGCGTGGCAGAGCTCCACATAGAGTTGGTGATCGTGCGCTTGGCCAGTCCACTTGAATATGCGATCAACTCCCTCGCGAATCAGCGCGTCGCCATCCTGTTGATCAAGGCCACCTTGGCGCTGAAATTTTTCGATGAGGTCCTTGGCACGCTGCGAAAAGACCTGCCGCTTGGCCAGTAACGAATCGATGCGTTGTCGGGTGGCATCGTCGAAATAATTGGTCATGAGCAAAGAGGTGAACATGCGATGCTCGGGTCGCACCGAGGATCGATATGCAGTGGCGAGGACGGGCTGACTCTTGTCGCCCAGGTTGGTCATGTCGTAAAAATTATGCGGCTTCATTCCAAACGTACTGAAAAACTTGCCAACCCAACGGTACTCGTCTGGACGACCTATGCGGATTGCGCCGTGGCGCTCGCCGTTTGTCTTGGCCATCTGCGCGCTGTCAATCTGGAAACCAACATGAAGTTTGGCGACAAGTTCACACACCACGCGATTGCACTGCTGGTTCAAGGCCAAGCTGCGGTCATACAGCGGCACTTCCTTGGCGAACATGGTTGACAGCTCTGCAAAGAGGCGATGTTGCAAGATCAAAGGGTCGATGAAATTATTTTGCATGGTTGATGACGCGATGGATTGATGGGACTCAGCCGTTCGACAACAACTGCTCAAAGCTTGTGCGGCGGAAAAATTCGCCGTGCAAACTTATCACAGTTTTGGCGACGCATACGATATGATCTTCCATTGACCAGATTTTCTCGCGCTGAAGGTGACCTGAATTGGGGACAAGACCAAGACGATTGACGCGGAAAAACCGCCCGCTTGACACAGCGCTGGGCGCGGCCTAGCATAGGGGTAGTGAGTACCCCCATGACACGAATCCCCTTGCCATTCTATGACGATCAGGTGCAGCATGCCATGCAGACACGGTTGAACCGCATTGAAGGCCAAGTGCAGGGCGTGGCGAAGATGCTGGAGGATCAACGCCCTTGCATCGATGTTCTTCAACAACTCGCGAGCATCCAAGCAGCTCTGCGCGGCGTGAGCAAGACCGTGCTGCGCAATTACCTTGAGCGCTGCGCCACGAATGCAATTCGCACCGAGGATCCGAAGGTGTACGACGAATTGATGGACGCCATTTACAAATATACCCGTTGACCGCAACCGTTTTTCACTCACTTTTCACTCGCCCCACTCACAGGAGATCGCCATGACAATCTTGACAACATTCGTACTGACTTCACTCGCAATCCTCGCCCTCGTCGCAGTCTGCTTTCTGAGCGGCTGCGCTTCAGTCCCTGCCACGGCGCAAACCATTTCGATGGGCGCAACTTCAGGTGGTTTCATCTGCCCACTCACGGGCGAGGTGTTGCCTTGCCCCAAGTGCTGCCCGCTGAACAACAAGCAGAAGTGAACGAAGCCCTGTTGTGACCATGGATCGACCCTGACTGTCCTGATGCGGGGTCTCAGCCACACACCTTGCAGCGGAAATACGGCGAAGTGTGTTTGAACTTACCGCTTTTTACCGCTAGGATCTGGCGGCACTGATAGATTGAGGGGTGGATGCGCATGATTAGGAAAATAGTCGGGATTGTGGCGATGGCTTATGCAGGGCTGGCCCTGGTGCTATACCTGTTTCAGTCCAGCCTGGTTTATTACCCGAAAGTCGGGCTTGAGCTACGGGATACGCCGCGCCAAGCCGGCCTTGATTATGAAGATGTGAATCTGGTTACCGCAGACGGCATCGCCCTGCATGGCTGGTTCGTCCCCTGCGCTCAACCCCGCGGCACGGTGCTTTTTTTTCATGGCAACGCGGGCAACATTTCCCATCGCCTCGATTCGCTGCGGATGTTTCACCGTCTGGGCTATAGCACGCTGATCGTTGATTATCGCGGCTATGGCAATAGCGCCGGCAAGCCATCGGAGCAGGGCACCTACCTGGACGCCGAGGCTGCCTGGCGTTATTTGACCGAAACTCGGCACATTCCGTCAAGTGAGATCGTGCTGTTCGGCGAATCGCTGGGCTGCGCGGTGGCCGCCTGGCTGGCCGTTCGCCACCCGCCGGCGGCGCTGGTGATCGCCTCGGGGTTTACTTCGGTGCCCGATCTTGCCGCGACGCTCTATCCCTTTCTTCCGGTCAGGCTGTTGTCCCGTTTCAGTTACGACACGCGGGAATATTTGCGTTCAGTCACGGTCCCCGTATTCGTCGCCCACAGTCCGGATGACGAAATCATCCCCTACCAGCATGGGCGCGCGCTTTACGATGCAGCCAACTCGCCTAAACGCTTTCTCGAGCTCAGCGGCGGCCACAACGAGGGGTTTATCTTCACGCGCGAATCATGGGTGCAGGCGCTGGGCGAGTTTCTGGACGAGTATGGGGGCGGTGCGGCAAAGCAGGCACGCTGAAAGCCTTCTCCCTGACTTGCGCTCGTTCAACCCGCGACAACACCGCTTCATCACACTCGCTCGCACATTCCGCCGGTGTTTGATTGCCAAGCGCGCGCCGAGCATTTCTTCGGCGCGTGCAATTCTGCCATGAAAATCAAATATGCAATGTTATGAATTCATGGTTGCATTTAAGCATGATCGACCGCCACGCGCTGTCGTATCAATATCAATACAATCAACCGGTGAGATACTTTATTTCCTATTGGGTTTATGGTGGATCCATGGCGGGGCTACTGCTCTTGGGTTTGTTGCCCGCGATTTCCAGCGGATGGACCTTGGCCATGCTGTTGATCTATTTGCAGTTACCGGTGTACATGCTTCATCAACTTGAAGAGCACTACGATGATCGGTTTCATCAATTCGCCATAAAGACGGTCTGTGGTGGACGCGATCTGCTCACGCAAAAAGATATTTTTATAATCAATGTGCCAGGCGTCTGGGGCGTCAACTTGATTTCCATTCTGCTGGCGACGCAGGTCGATATTGGTTACGGGCTTATTGCTGTCTATATGAGTGTGGTGAACGGGTTGACCCACTTGGCGCAAGGGATTCGCCTGAAGTGCTACAACCCGGGGCTGGTGACCGGCGTGTTTGTCTTTATCCCGCTGGGAGCATGGGCCGCTTGGAAAATCCATCAAGCGGGAGGTGGCACGCCGTACTTTCAAACTCTCGGCATCGGCTGCGCAATCCTAATCCACGCCCTGATTATTCTGCGAGTGATATGGGTGAGTCGACACGCGCCGTTTACAAGTGGCGCGCAGAAATGAATTAGGCAACTGATCGCTCCTTCACATCACACTCGCTCGCGCATTCCGCCGGTGTTTGATTGCGTCGCGCACGCTCACGCATTCAACGCTTGCGAATCTAAACCGCATCGGCTCTGGCGAATCGCATCTCCATGCTCAGTTGTCCATCAGTGTTCAGTCGAGCCACAATCGAGCCACCGGCGCTTTCCACCAGCTGTCTGGTGATGGCAAGACCAAGTCCAAAATGTTCTTGATCGTTTCGCGATTGATTTTTTCTCCACAGCGGATCGAACAAACGCTCCACATCTTGTTGCTGCAACTCAGGTGCTTGATTCGACAGAGTGATGCAAACGCCGTGATCTTCCTCATGGAGTGACGCTTCAATATGCAGTGGATTTTTTTCGTCCACACAACCATGTGCAAACGCATTTCGGATCAGGTTGCCCATGATCAAGTTCATGCGCGTGGGTTGGCACGCAATCACAAGATGCGTTGGGCATTGCAATCGCACCAGCAGCGGATCGCAATGTCCGCTCGCGCCAAGGTGCTGTATTTTCGCAGTAATTGCGCTCAAAAGCTCCACGAAATCTGGTTCCTGCTCGGTGCCATCGGGGCTGGTCGTGCGCGCCGTTTGCAGAAGTGCCAGCGCAAGATTTTGCATGCGCGCAAGCACGCTGAGCGAACTCGTTGCGGTTGCCTTCCACTCGCTGCTCGTGCGCTCCTTGCGCAGCGCCACTTCCAGCAACATGCGCGCTTCGGCGATTGGCGTGCGCAGCTCGTGACTGGCCGCGCTGGCAAATCCGCGCTCGCGCAGCAAGACATCTTCGGCGCGAGCCAGTAAGTGATTCACTTGATTGGCCACAGGAGATAGTTCCACCGACAGATGCGCGGTGTCTAGTCGCGCACCGGGGGAATGTGGTCCAAGCGACGCGACGGATGTGGAGAGTTGCGCCAGCGGTCGCAGTCCGCGCCACACGGCAAGCCCGGATGCGATGGCGGCCGCCGCTACGAGCGCCACGCCAAACACAGAGACCAAAATTTGCATATTTGAAATCTGCTGGTCGAGCGCCTTGCGAGGTAGCGCTACAAATACTTTCAGTTGCAGTGCTCTCGATGTGCTGGCAATCTCCACCGGAACTTTCATTTCGTGCGCTTCGCCTTCTTTGTTGTCAGGCGCCACCTGCGACTTCACAAGCAGACCGCGCAGTGGCGAGGAAGCGTCACGCAAGTTGCTTGGTAGCCACTCGGATTCACGCACAGCATTGTCCAACACCAAACCAGTGAGGCCGAGGTGCTCCAACAATTTCCAACCAGTTCCATCATCGCACCACATTGCAAATCCTCCGGCGCTGCCGCTTGGTGGCACCCATGGAGTTCGCTCCTGCGCGAAATCAAACTCCACATTGGCGCCATCCCACTGCACCAATGATGCAAGTCCTTCGGCGCGGGCGCGCAATGTCTGATCAAATTCGTCCGTGAGTGAGCGCTGAAGAAGCCACGCAAGCGCGCACATACCCAGAGTCACGATGACCACCATGTACACGCTCGACAACACCATGGCTTGCACACGAATGGATTTCATGTGCGCGGCTCCAGCAGTGCGTAGCCGATTTTTCTGCGTGTATGTATGAGTGGGGGGGCGCCAGCCGCTTGCAACTTGGCGCGAATGGAAGCGATGGTCGAGTCAATGGCGTTGGAGAAAACTTGCGAGCGTTGGTCGTATACATGTTCCTCAAGTCGAAGGCGCGGTACGGGTTTGCCCGCATGCAGTGCCAATGCTTCGAGCACCGAAAATTCACGCGCGGTCAGCGCCAGGTCGATTGCGGTGGCGCCGCGCATAACGCAGGCCGTGCGCGCTCGCATGTCGATGCAAAGCGGGCCGACTTTTATTGTGGATGTGCGCGCACCAGCACCACGGCGAGCCACCGCTTGCACGCGCGCCAGAAGTTCCTCAAACGCAAATGGTTTCACCAGATAATCATCGGCGCCAGTGGCCAGTCCGCGCACTCGATCCGCCACGGTGTCACGCGCAGTCAACATGATCACGCCAGCCTGGCTTCCAAGCTTGCGCAACTCCGCGAGCACCGACAGACCGTCGCGCTGGGGAAGCATCCAATCCAAAATAATGGCTTGATACTCGGTCTTTGCAGCCAAACTCAATCCAACTTTTCCATCACCAGCGGTGTCCACAGCGTGACCAGCCTCGCGCAGACCGCGCGCGATCGACTCGCGCAGAATGTCGGAATCTTCAACAAGAAGGATGCGCATGGTTTTCTTTGAATGATGATGATCGCATTATGCGGTGAGAGCGTTGGCGTTTTTTTTATTGTGAAGCACCGCGAACACACACACCGCCGCAAGCACAGCGAGCAGAATCTCAGTGGCCAGCGTATTGCCCAAGTTCAGACCATCGGGCTTGGTCATGAAATCACCAAGCGCCGCGCCGAGTGGATGCGTGACAATGATTCCCGCCCAGTAGCAAGTGATGCGAGAGATGCGCGTCTTCAGCGCAACAAGTGTCACCACCACAAGAAGCCCAAGCAGAATCATCGTGGTGGCCGCGTCACCAACCCCAATGCCGGCGAGTCGAATGGTGTGCTCAGCCATGAACTGTCCGAAGGCGGTGTCAGTCAACGCGCCGCCATCAAGATCGAGAGTGTCTTTCGAAAGCAGGTCGCCCAGCACCGTGCCCAGCGTGCTGCTTGAAAGAATCGTGAGCCAATACAAACTCTCGCCGCGGGCATCGAGCGCTGACTTCAAATCGAGCGAGTGGGTGCATGCTTTCCACGCGCCTAAAGTGACTACGACCGTGACGATCACCAACGCAAACGAAGTTGGATATCCAAGCCCGAGTGTGCGCGCCAGAAAATCCGCCAGCGTGGTTCCGCCAATGCTGGCCAGTGTGAGCGTGAGCCAATACAACCACCGGCGCGGCTGCTTTGAGAAAATTTCCGCTACCGCCGCCACCACAAAGAACGACAAGAGCGCGATGGTTCCACCGCCGTATCCCAACCCAAGCGTCTGCGAAATAAAGTCGCCCGCGGTTTCACCAAGCGTGGTGGAACTAATCACAAGAGCCCAGTAGATCGCGTTTATTTTTGGAAGTGTCTTGGTCGCCATGATGATTTGGGAATTATTCTAGTTGAAAGGCGTTATGAGAGACGCGTAGAACCACACAGAGCCGCATACGGCGCGCGGACATGAATTGATTCCGCAAGTAATCAATGCCGCACAGTGAACACCTCGCAAAAAACCGACCGACGCGCGAGGCGCCGGCCGGTTGTTGTTCATGGTTATGTGAATGATTTAGTTTTGTTGGAGTTTTTTACTCGCCGTCTTCCTCGCCATCCTCCTCGCCGACATCTTCGCCGTCGTCTTGGATGTCGTCTTGGTCGTCATCTGCGTCGTCATCTGCGCTGCCATTTTCCCCGTCGTCTTCATCCTCGATGTTGCCGGCCGCGTCCATCTTCACTTCGTGCGTCTTGCCGTCGATGACAACATTCACTTTGTAATAGGTCGTCACCACGATGTTGGCGTCCGTTATGGTGGCGCCTGGAAATCCCAATTTCAACGCGGCGTTCACGGCGGCAGGAAGTTTGTCCTGACCAATCACGCGCTCTGTCATAAGCACATCGCCGGCTGGCGAAACATCCATGAAGCATATGACACCCGCGTCGGTGTATTCAATCTCATACGCCGTCACGCCGCCGTCGGTCTCCTTCGTGATTTTCTGAATGGAGTTTGCGGGCGCCGTCTTGGTCACCGAGGCGCGCGCGGCCTCGGGCAGATCCGCCAATTTGATTTCGCTTTTGATTTCCTGTTCATCATCCCAATGGTTTGTTGCGGCGAGGCCAAGGCCAGCGACACAGATAAGCGACAGTGCGGCGAGCGAGTTGTATCGAAGATTCATAATGTCTCCTTCTGCTGTATTTGTTACAGCGTGTTTCTCAATTCATGAGCGTCACGGACGATCCACAACGCACATCAAAAGCCTATGTCGTTGCGCCAGCCATATATGACGCCAAGATGATCAGCGCTGATTTGTTGCGTGTGCTTTCACCGATCAATCCATCCAAGGCCAACATCGCAGCACACCATGATTACCCAAATCGTCCTAAGAACAATATGCTCTTCAACATGACCACGACACACCGCGCCTCAGCCCCGACCAAGTGAAGTTGCGTGATATATGGGAAGAGCACACGACGAGCGAGTTCGACGCCAAGAGTGTCGAAGCGACCATGGCGACGATGACCGAGCCGGCGCATGTGAATAATGTCCCAACCATGACCGGCGGCGTGGGAATGCCATCCATTGCAGAGTTTTATCGCTGCTCCTTCATCCCGCATCTGCCCGCTGATACAACCACCACGCTGGTTTCGCGCACGATTGGAGATTCGCAAATTGTTGATGAGCTGATCTTCAGTTTCACGCACTCGCTGCGCATGGACTGGATGCTGCCTGGGATACAACCCACCGGCAAGCGCGTCGAAGTCGCTTTGGTTGCAATCATCGGTTTCAAAGATGGCAAAGTTGCCACCGAACATATCTACTGGGATCAAGCCTCGGTGTTGGTGCAACTGGGCCTGCTCGACCCGAGCAAGTTGCCAGTCGCAGGCGCAGAGTGTGCGCGCAAAGTGATCGACCCGACGCTGCCGTCGAACACCATGATCGACAAGTTCCGCTCGCGCTGAAGGTGGACATGAATTGGGGATAAGACCAAGACTGGTTCGTTTCCCATAAGCGGTGGTTTCATATTGAGGTGCCCGGTCACCCGGTCAAAGGCAGTTTGCTCATACAACAATTTACCTTCATAATAGCATCGCTTATGATTCTCAATTCATTTATGATGGCAAGTATGATGAAATCGACGGAGACTGATTATGAAAGATGATGAAAAAACCAACCAGATCGAGAACGAACTTGCCATCCAATCTGGGTTTGTCTTTGCTGAGGCACGAAGCCAAGTGCTGCTGTCTGGTCAAAGTGTGTTGCAAACCGAAGGCGCCCGTATCTACAGGGTATTTCCCGACGGCACCAAGGAACTGGTCAAAGAGATTGAATCGCCGACCATAGTTGTGCCAGGCACAAAGATCACAATCCGGTGAATGATTTTAATTTGGAGAGCGACGCAACGCCTAGGGCATGCTGACGCACTGGCTTAACCCCGGTGAGTTCGCTGAATCAAGTCAGAGGAATGAGGTCCCGGTTGACCAGATTTTCTCGCGCTGAAGGTGGACCTGAATTGGGGACAAGACCAAGATGATCTTTCGATGCGTATTCGCGAGATCACTGAGGATCGGACGGCAGACTTTTTGCAATCGCGGCCGCGCATTGTTCGAGTAGGCGGCTTTCTGCCGCCACCAGAGCGGCGTAGCCGTCGCCATTGATCGGCTCGCGGAAGCTGCCGCAGTGTCGCGAGATGGTTTGCCCGCTCGCGCCGCTCTGGATTCGCCAGGCTAGATCGAGAATGGCCTCCTGCCCGCTGATCCCGTGAAATTGCAGGATATCGAGCGCCACCTGGTAACGCGGCTTGAAGCCGGGTTCGAGACCGGCGCGCACTTCGCCGGAGCCGAGAATCCGGCCGAGATTGGCGGCGACCGTGCAGCTGACATTTTTCTGGAGCGAGCAGGCCCAGAGCGCGTCGGTTGGAATTTGAAATTCGTTAGGCCCGCTCGCGAAGACAATCTCGGCGCGGTTGATGTAGTCCGGGATCGAGATCGGGCCGACTGCCACGCTCAGATCGGAGTGAAGGCCGCCGGTGGGCGCGGCCGCGGTGGCGCTGAGGAGGTAGTAGTTTTCCCCCGCGCCGCCGCAGGCCGTGAGGAGGCCGAGCAGGCAGGATGAGAGAAGGAAACGGAGCTTTCGACGCATCGGTTGCTGGCTGGTCATGGTTGCGGCGTGCCCTTGGGAGGGGCGACCCCGGGTTTGCCGAAGATCAGGGAATTGGGTTTGCGCTCAATCGCGCTCGCGAGGCTGCGGATGGAACTCAACGTTTCCGTAAGCTTTTGGTAGACGGGTCCATCTTCGCCGTAATCGCCGAGCGTCTTGCGGATGGAAATCATCGTGTCGTCGAGTTGACGCTTCGTTTCCAAAAGCTGTTGGCGGAACGGTCCATCTTCGCCGTAATCGCCGAGCGTCTTGTTGAAATTCTTGACGGTTTCTTCGATCAATTCGACCGGATTGAAGGAGTCGCGGGTCGGAATGACACGGTAATTCGCGATTTCCGTCACATGCTCGGTCGGCGCATCCTTTTGGAAATCGAGATCAACATACAACTGGCCAGTGATATAACTTCCAATCTTGAGGCTGGCGCGCAATCCCTTCTGGACCGCGTCTTTGACGAATTTCTCGGCCAGTTCCGTGCTTTCCGTCAGCAGGCTGGTGATGAGGCCAGGATCGATCTGAACCAGGACTGGGACCCGGTGAGCTGGGTCGTTAGGATAATAGCTGAAGGAAATTCTGTTGACCGTCCCGATGCGCACTCCGCGGAATTCGACCGGCGCACCTTCCTTCAAGCCGCGCACGCTACCGGAAAAGAGGAGGAGGTAGGGCAGGCTGTTGCTCATCACAAAACGCTTCGTGTCCGCCAGGTTGTCGTAGAGTTCGAAGGTCGCGCCGTCTTCCACCGCGGGCTCTGCGGTGATGCCCTCGGGCAGCCCAAAATTGATCCCGCCCAAGAGCAGGGATTCGAGCGTGCCGGCGTGCAGTTCGAACCCGTCCGCGCCGATTTGCACATCGATCCCGCTCGCGTTCCAAAACTTCGTATTCTCGCGCACGAATGGGGCGAACTCCAGCGAGATAAAGGCGCCAAACTCGATTTCGCCTTTCTCTGCAAGAATCGTGCTCGTCTCAATTTTGCCCGCGTTCAATCCTTTGTAGAAAATTGGCGAGCCGGGCGAGATGTTTCTGGCTTCGTCGGTATGAAACTTGATGCGCAAACCAAGAATGCCTTTCGGCGTTTCCGGCGGTTGTTCCAGGCCGACAAATTCGCGTCGCGACTCCGGCAAGAGGCCTGGTTCGAGTTCGATGTAGCTGCCGGAAGCGAGCGTGCTCAGACCAGAGATGCCGGAGAAGCCGTAGCGCGCTCGCACCACCCAGATCTGGGCATCATCGGTCAGGAGCCGCGTTGCCTCGCGCGTCATCTGCATTGTCACCTCAACTCCTTTCAGGTCCTCCGCCAGTTGCACCTTCTCGACCGTGCCCACTTTGACGCTGCGGCACATGACCAGCGTCTTGTTCTCGGTAATGCCTTCCGCCGTTTCGAAGCTGACGGTGATTGTCTCTCCCAACTTGGCATTATATTCCCACCCCAGCCAGAGACCAAGGAAGGCGGCGATGAGGGGGATGATCCAGATCGGGGAGAGCCGGCGACCCGCTTTGACGAGCGGCTTCAAGGGAGCAGCAGAGGATGAAATTTCTTCGGTCATAGTTATAACTGCGGCGGATCCTCGGCCTGCGCCGCCGCATCCCAAATCAGGCGCGGATCAAAACTCATGGCGGCGAACATTGTCAAAATAACCACCGCCGCGAAGGTAATCGCGCCGGCTCCGGGATGAATCGAGAAGGTACTCCCAAGTTGCACCA
>Ga0209284_10002904_pt1 | contig 22241 bp, 20 predicted proteins | sample FRY03_FD_187211 | JGI IMG/M metagenome (GOLD analysis project Ga0209284, IMG submission 187211) | Freshwater microbial communities from Lake Fryxell liftoff mats and glacier meltwater in Antarctica - FRY-03 (SPAdes) (version 2) | ecosystem: Environmental > Aquatic > Freshwater > Ice > Glacier...
AAGCCTTCTTAATTTCAATGCGGTCCGGATGGATTCCGATTTCTTCGTGGGTTTCACGCAAAGCTGTATTCTCAAATATTTGATCCCGTGGCTCATATTTTCCACCAGGAAAAGCGATTTGTGCAGAATGAACGCCTTGGTATGAATTCCGAACAATTAGTACTAAATGTGTTCTTCCGTTTTTGGGATAAAACAACATCATAACGGCAGCATTTTTTGGATTTTTGGTTTCTAAATTCAAGTTTTTCAAACTCTCAATTCTCTCCAATGGAGCCATTTTAAAATGCGCTTCAGATGCAGGAAGAGCCACTTCCATTAATTTTGGAACATATTCTAAAAAGTCTTGAAAATTCATAATCAAAGTCTATTTTTGTAATCTAAAAGGTTTTGTAAATATACCAAATTCCAATGGCAATTTCAATGGCAATAACAATGGCAATAACAATGGCAATAACAATGACAATTTTAACAAACACCAAACGATAATGTATAGCAAAGAGGAAACTCAAAAGTTAAAACGCGAATTCTGGGTTGATTTTGCCGAAAAACACCCCCGAAAATGGGTCTTGTATGACACTAAAATCAAGGATTTCTCCTTTAAATTTTATGTTGACAATAAAAAAGCACAGGTTTTGATAGCTATTGAAGATCGAAGTGACGAAAAACGAAACATCTATTTCGAAAAACTGGAATCCTTAAAAAGCATATTAGAAGATGATTTTGTTAAAGACTTAGTGTTTGAAAAAAACTTTGTGCTTGAAAACGGCAAAACTATCAGTCGGATTTGGGTCGAAAAAGGAAACGTGAGCGTTAGTAACAGGAAGCATTGGAACGAAATATTTGATTTTTTTAACGAGAAAATGCATGCTGTGGAAATGTTCTATTTAGAATATGGAGATTACATTCGGGATTTGGAAATTAATACATAAAGTTTACTTAAATACGTACACACTTCTAACAAAAAATCTATATTTGATAAACTTAAAATTATAATGAAGAAAATACTTTTGGTGGTTTTTATCTGCTTTTTTGCCTTTAGCACAAATGCACAAAATTTGTTGGAAGAATACAAAAAACAATACCCTGATTTTAATGAACTCGTTTTAAACGACATTCAAACGTATCATTTTTCTATTGAAAACAACAAGTTGAAAGTCATTCAGGATAACCATTACGAGTCCGTAATTCTTAACGAAAACGGCATTCAAAACAACAAGGAATCGTTCAGTTATTCCGATTTAGTTACACTCCAAAGTTATGATGCCTATTCCGTTATTTATGAAAATGGCAAAGAAAGGAAAATCAAGGTTAGCCAAACAAATGAAATTCGATCTGGCCAAAGTTCCGCTTTTTATGATGATGTAAAAGAGCGCCAACTCATTTTTCCAAACTTGGAAGCTGGAGCCAAAAAAGTATATCATTACCAAACCGAGTTTGTTGATCCTTTTTTACTCCATAAATTTCTATTTGGAAGTAATTTGCCTGTAAAGAATTCCTCTTTGGAAATTAGTACGGAGAAAAACATCAACATTGGATTCAAAATTTTTAATAATCCGTCTAATTCCATTCAATTTTCGAAAACTGAAAAAAAGGGAAAATGGATTTATAAATGGACATTAAAAGACGTAAAACCAATAAAATTTGAAGGAAATTCACCTGGTTTTTTATATTTAGTGCCACACATCAATGTTTACATTAAAGATTACACGGTGAACAATAACAAGGTGGAAATCTTAGACGATGTAGATAAATTATTTGCTTATTATAAAGGTTTTACAAAAAACTTGAACCAGACCGAAGATCCCACATTAAAAGCAATTTCACTTCAAATTACCGAGAATCTAACCAACGATGACGACAAGGTTAAAGCTATTTTTTATTGGGTAAAAGACAACATCAAATACATTGCTTTCGAAAACGGATATGAAGGTTTTATTCCAAGGGAAGCCAGTTTAATTTGCGAAAGAAAATTTGGAGATTGCAAAGATATGGCTAGTATAATCACGGCAATGGCCAAGTATGCCAATGTCAAAAATGTCTTTATTTCTTGGATTGGAACCCGCGAAATTCCTTATTCTTATGACGAATTACCCACTCCGGCAGTCGATAATCACATGATTGCCGTATATAAAAAAGGCGAGGAATACGTCTTTCTTGATGCGACTGACAAGGAAACACTTTATGGAATTCCAACCGCTTTTATCCAAGGAAAAGAAGCTTTATATGGCGAAGGAAATACGTATAAAATCATTCGGGTTCCAATTGTTCCAGCCGAAAGAAATGAGATATTTGAACAAGTGAAACTGAAAATTGAAAAAGACAAACTGGTAGGTTCGGGAAAAATTGAATTCAAGGGTTACAACAGAAGCCGTATTTTATTACGTATTGGCGATGCGTCAAACAAAACCAGATTCGAAATGATAAAAAGTCTGGTTTTAAAAGGCAACAACAAGTTTAATCTAAAAGATTACACTGAAGAAAACATAAAAGATAGAGACAAACCGTATCAAATAAATTACAATTTCGATTTGGGAAATTACATCGTCAAAGTGGACAAGGAAATGTATGTGAATTTATTTTTGGACAAACCTTTAGAAAAAGTCATCATAGAAAAAGACCGATTTGCAAAATTTGAATTTGAACATTTGAATTATATAAACACCCAGTACGAAATGGATATTCCCCAAAATTACACGGTGAAATACCTTCCGAAGAACTTTAGTCTGGACAATAATTATATAAAAGCTGACATCGTTTATGAAGTAAAAAACAATAAAATATTCTTAAATTTACAACTAAAACAAAAGAAATTATTACTGGACAAAACTGATTTTGAACTTTGGAACAAGACTATAAAAGATTTAAAAAACAATTACGCCGACACCCTAATTTTATTAGAAAAATAATGAAAACAAATCACTTAAAAAATATTTTTAGCTTAGTTATCTTATTGAATTCTTCCTTGTTTTTTGCACAGGAATATTCCTTTAAAAATTATGATTGGAACGAAAAAGAAACAACAATCGCAATTCCGGTCCAATACAAAAATGAGAAAGAAGTAATTTTGGAACGCACCACAAAAATAGAATTTGTGGTAACAGGCAAATCGGCAAAACAATACCATTTATTACACGAAAAAATCTACATCAATTCAGATGATGCGATCGAACGCAACAATAAAATTTACATTCCGTTTAGTCTCAACGAAAGTGTTTTAGTCAATAAAGCAAGGGTAATTCTAAAGAATGGCACGGTCATTCCTTTAGACAAAAAAGACATCAAGGAAGATGTAGACCAAGAAAAAGGAATAAAATACAATTATTTTGCCGTGAACGGTTTGGAGAAAGGAGCCGTAATCGAAAAAATTTATGTGCTTGAAGAAAGCCCAGAATTTACTGGACAAACCATTAAAATGCAAGATGAATACCCCATCGCCAACTTAAGTTTTGAATTGATTTCGCCCAATTATCTCGTTTTCAAAACCAAATCCTACAACGGATTAAGCGAGCCCACAATCGATGATAAAACGATGGCGAACACTACCATTTTAAACATTACTGAAAAGAACATTCCGGCTTTGGACAACGATGAAAACTATTCGAACTGGAATTTACAATTAAAATTGTTTCGCTATAAACTAAATGAAAATCTATATAGTGGTGGCAGTAATTTGAATAATTTTAAAGAATTTTCGACAAGTTTATACGAAAGACTAAACCCTGAATTGGATAAAAAACAACAAAAATCACTTAATGATTTTTGCAAAATAATCCCAAAATCTAGCGACGTACAAGAACAAATTTGGAACATTGAAAACAAAATAAAAAAAACCATTGCCTACGATAGATACATTGATACCAAAGAAAATTTATCGAGCATAATAGAAACCAAACAAGCCAATCAAACTGATATTTTAAAAATTTATTTGGCTGTTTTCAAAAACTTCAAAATTGAAAACAATATCGTTTTTACCTCAAACCGATATAAAGTCCCATTTGACAAAGATTTTGAGAGTTTTGAAAACCTGAGCGAATTGTTATTCTATTTTCCAACAATCAAAAAATACTTGACTCCTACGGAAATTGAGTTTCGCGTTCCTTTATTCCCGGCCACGGTGGCAAATAATAACGGATTGTTTATCAAGGAAAAAACATTTGCCGGAGTCAAAATGGGCATTGGAGAGATCAATTTTATTGAAATTCCTGGAGCAGACATTACCCATGATATTATGAACATCACGGTTGATTTTACCCAGGATATTGAAAATCCATTGGTAACAAGCAACCTGACTTTTGGAGGTTATTCAGGTTTGAATTTTCAACCCATCAAGGATTTCGCTTCGGCTGAACAATACAAAACCGTCTTGAAAAGCATAGCCGAAAATTATACCGTGGAAGCAGAATACAAAACTTTGACCACTGAAAATGACGGAACCGAGTTTATTGGCAAGAAACCATTTGTCTTAAACGTAACCTTCGACGGAAAAGATCTTACCAAAAAAGCCGGAGAAAACTACCTGTTTTCAGTAGGCGAAACTATTGGCAAACAAATGGAGTTTTACCAAGAAAACAAAAGAACATTGCCGGTAGAAATTGATTTTCCCCATTTATACACCCGAAATATCAAAATTTTGTTGCCAAAAGGAGCTACCGTAAAAAATCTAGACAAGTTTGTAATGGATTATAAAACGGTATTAAATGGCAAAACCGAAGCTGCTTTTACCAGCAAATACAGCAAAAAAGGGGATGAAATAACAGTCGAAAATACCGAGTTTTACAACATTATCAACTATCCTTTAAATAAATTTGAAGATTACAAAGCAGTAATCAATGCCGCAGCCGATTTTAATAAAATCGTGATTATAGTGACTAAATAATACCAAAATAATTTATATTATAGACCAAAGTGTACTAGTATAATGCCGATATAATATGAAAATAGTCCTCCCGATAATTATTGAGATTATTGGACTATATTGAATACATAATCGGTATTAAACACATCAAAACTGATGAAAAAATTTGCGGATTTGCGGTCTTTTTATTTCGCCAATCGTTCAAAGTGGTTCTTGATTCCTAAATATTATTAGGGTTTTGGGTAACGTTTGCGGATATTGCGAATTAACTCTTCAAGACCGTTAAGTTTTAGTTCGTAAATCAATTGCAGTTGTTGTCCCAATTCCCCTTTTGGAAAACCTTTGTTGGAATACCAAACCACATAATATTCAGGTAAATCAATAAGATATTTGCCTTCATATTTGCCAAAAGGCATCTTCGTGTGGGCTAATTTGATGAGTTGTTTTTGGTCTTGTTCCATTTTTTGTGGAGAAAAAAAATCTTTATTTTATGCTTTATACTGAATACTGATAACTCCCTAATTAGCTTCTTTTATCGTTAAATCAGTGTCGTAATAGAGGATAAAAATTCCTTTATTGGTATAGCCACCGTCTTGTTTTTTGTAATATTCAAACTTATTGTCCACTTGCTCCGTCGCGATAGAATCTGCGGTTTCCTGATAACTTTTGCCTTGTGACAAACGCATCATCGTGTCAAAAGTCACATCAAAACCACGGGTGGCATAAGTACTCGGCGAAATCTTGTTGTCTATTCTATATTCTTTTTCGAAAATTTTAGCTTCCGGAGACTTGTTTTCACGAGTTATGGAAGGATACATCAAATTTAGTTTTGTCAAATTCTCGAAATTTATTTCATCAGTGTCCAAAGTTTCATTAGATTCCAAAATAACCAACTGCAGCTTGTAATTTGCCATGACGCTCATCATTGCTGCCATTGTTGCTTTAATCATTCCCGTATTGCCGGTTTCCATAACTACATAGTTTGTTTTGTTTTTCACAAACAAACCTTTCAAACTTTCTGTAGACAAACTTCCGTTAGGATTTAGGGATGCAAATTGTACCTCTTTCTGGTTTTCTTGTATATATTGAATAACAGATTCCTTTTTCTTGTCGACAACTGCAATTATATTTCCATCTTTAGACCTCATATAATCAAATATGGCAGTCTTTAAAGCTTCATTTGATGGAATCGTTTGATACAAATTAGGAAAAGCAATTCCGATATCTTTTGACAAAGGCGAAATCACCGGAACATTGTTTTTTCCCAATAATTCAGCAGTTTTTTCTACGTTATTTTGATAAAAAGGGCCAATTATGGCATCGGCAGTTTCCAGATTATTTTCTTGATTAATACTGGAAATATTTGAAGCGTTCTTGGTTTCTTGAGAATCAAATATTGTCACATCAACATTAATTCCAATAGCTTTAGCAGAATCTATTGCCATCAAAACACCGGAATAAAAATCCAAAGTCATGTTCAGAAACTTGTCTTTTTTTAATCGCATTGAGGTAGAATTTATGGTATCACCTTCAATTTTAGAAAGATTGAAAGGCAACAGCAAAACCAGTTTTTTCTTGTCATTCATTCCATTTTGTATTGACAAGGAAGTATATACTTTTTTAGTTTCTGTTTCCTGCGGAATAGAAGCAGATTCTGGTACTTTTAAAACCATTCCTACTTCAACACCATTGGCTAAAGCCGGATTCAATTTAATAAATTCCTCTTGCGCTAAACCAGACATTTTAGACAAACTATACAAGGTTTCTTTGGGTTTTACCTCATAATCTATATAATTAATTTTTGGAAAAACTTTTGGAACAATTGGTTTTACAGTTTCTTTTTTAGGCTCAACAATGGCAACTTGATCCATTTTTGGCCCAGTTCCTTTGATTGTCAATTGGTATCCAATGGGTAAATTAGGAATAACTTCGGGGTTTCGCTTTTCCAATTCTTCGATGGTAATTCCATATTTTTTGGCAATGGAATACTTCGTTTCCTTTGGAAGCACCATGTGATATACGTTTTTTTCTGGAGTTGGAACAACAGTTTTCGAACTCGAATTCGAAGGAATAACGAGCGTTTGTCCTATTTGCAAACCTAATTTTTCTAATTCGGGATTGGCTTTTTTCAAAGCTTCATCTGAAACATCGTATTTTTTTTCGATACCAAACAAAGTTTCTTTTGGCTCTACTTTGTGTGTTTTGGCTGGTGTATTTGCTTTTGGAACACTTCCTTTTTTTGGAATAAGCAAAACGCTATTGGGTTTTAAGCCACTTTGTGCATCGGGATTTAATTTATAAATGTCGTAAGGAGTGACATTGTATTTTTTTGCAATTTGAGCCATTGTTTCCCCCTTTTCAACTTTGTGAGTGCTATTTTTTTCTTGTGAAAAACCATTGAAAGAAAAAACCAAAATTGCCAAACAAACCGTTATAAAATATTTCATACTTTTGTTATTGTAAAAAAATTAATTTTCAAAGATACCAAAACGGTATCAAATTTTATTCCAAAATTTGATACCGTTTTTATATAATTCACTTGAATAATATTCTAATTAAATAGAATTATTTAATGTCACATTTTCTTCTGATAAAATTTTTTTTATCAACATAATTCGTAATTATTAATTCGTAATTATTAATTATTCCCACTCAATAGTTGCTGGTGGTTTTGAGCTTATGTCATAAACAACTCTATTCACACCTTTTACTTTATTGATAATGTCATTAGAAACTTTCATCAAGAACTCATAAGGCAAATGTACCCAGTCTGCCGTCATTCCATCTGTAGATTGTACAGCACGAAGCGCTACTACTTTTTCATAAGTACGCTCATCGCCCATTACACCAACGCTGTTTACAGGAAGCAAAATCGCTCCGGCTTGCCAAACTTTGTCATACAATCCCCAAGATTTTAATCCGTCGATAAAAACTTTATCCACGTCTTGCAATATTTGTACTTTTTCTAAAGTAATGTCTCCCAAAATTCGGATGGATAATCCTGGCCCTGGAAAAGGATGTCTTCCTAATAATTCGGGGTCAATTCCTAAGCTTGCTCCCACTCTACGCACTTCATCTTTGAAAAGCATTCGCAAAGGTTCCACAATTTTTAATTTCATATAATCCGGCAAACCACCCACATTATGGTGCGATTTTATGGTTGCCGATGGTCCTTTTACCGAAACGGATTCGATAACATCAGGATAAATAGTTCCTTGTGCCAACCATTTTACGTCTTCAATTCGATGTGATTCTAAATCAAAAACTTCAATAAATGCGTTACCAATGGCTTTTCTTTTTAACTCAGGATCAACAACACCTGCCAAAGCATCATAAAAACGTTGGGAAGCATCAACGCCTCTAACATTTAAACCCATTCCTTCGTATTGATCTAATACACTTTGAAATTCATCTTTTCGAAGCAAACCGTTATTCACGAAAATACAATAGAGGTTTTTGCCAATGGCTTGGTGCAATAAAACGGCTGCTACCGTTGAATCCACGCCACCTGAAAGTCCAAGAACCACTTTGTCGTCTTGCAATTTTTCTTTTAATTCTGCCACCATTTCTTCGACAAAAGCATTTGGCGTAAAATTTTGGGGAACTTCGGCGATTTTCAACAAGAAATTATCCAGCATTTTGGATCCATCCGTAGAGTGAAAAACTTCAGGATGGTACTGAATGGCATACGTTGTTTCTCCTTCTATTTTGTACGCTGCAAACTCCACATCGTGCGTACTTGCCAGCTTTATTCCATTGGTTGGCAACGCTTTGATACTATCGCTATGGCTCATCCAAACTTGGCTGTTTTCAGAAACACCTTCAAAGAAAACTTCGTCCTCTTTAATATAAGTCAAGTTGGCTCTACCGTATTCTCTGGTGTTTGAAGCCGCTACTTCACCTCCACTAAAATGGGCTAAATATTGTGCTCCGTAACAAACGGCAAGCATTGGTAGTTTTCCTCTAATTTGGGATAAATCTGGATGTGGTGCATCTTCGCCTCTAACAGAAAAAGGACTTCCACCAAGAATTACCGCCTTATAACTTGATAAATCATCTGGAAAATGATTGAAGGGAAAAATTTCGCAGAATATATTTAATTCGCGAACTCGTCGGGCAATAAGTTGTGTGTATTGCGATCCGAAATCTAAAATAAGTACGTTGTGTTGCATTTTGCAAAAATACTTTTTATAATTGGGATTGAAAAATTGTATTTTGGAAAATTTTAAATTACTCTTTTATAACGATTAATTTAATTTTGGTTCCCAATGCCAAATTATCCCAATATTCATCGGTTACCGACTTATCTGCATCATCAATCACGTGAATTTCTGCTGTATTTCCGCCAGAAGTTCCCTGACTTGCCACAACAAATTCAATAGCATTGATTCCAGTTGTTAGTGGAATTTTAAATACACCTAATTGGTAATCCAAAAACAATCGAGATTGTAGTAATTTATCGTTCAAATAGACACTAATCAAATCACCGTCAATTTGAATATAATCGCGATATTTCACTACTAAAAAATTAGATTTGGTTTTAAAATCGCCCAAATATCGATCCGTTCTGTCTAACGGACCATCACCTTCGTGCAACGTTTTATGCAAATCCTTAGTCATTTTCTCTTGATAGACATCACCTAACGTATACTCAAACTTATTTTTCCGGATCATTGAAAAATCATTTTTAGAGTTACCCATTTCAAATGAATTATTAACTATGGGTTTGGTGCCAAAAATATTCGTTTCCTTGAAAATATTGGGAGTAACAATTTTGGGAAGATTCAATTTTGGAAAATTGGATGGAGGAAGAATTTCCTTTTTTGGTTTTGCATTTCCACTTTGTGGCATAATAGGTTTGAATTTAGGATTAAATTCAACTTGTCCAAAGGCATTTAAACCAAAAGAAATTATAAAAATAAAAAAAAGAATCCTTTTCATATCGTTTTTCATATCGATGCCTCAACAGCTGTAAGAATTCAAAAATAATAGAAACAAACCGTCAAAAATCACAAAAATAACATAAATAATTTTTATTTTTGATTGAAAATCAAATCCCGAAATCTATCGGGATTGATTTCAGATTTAGTGTTGCTAAATAGAAATCTATTGATTCTTTATGACTTTGCCCTTCTAAAATCAACAAATCGTCAATCAAAAATCTTAAATTTATTATTCTTTCGTGATAATAATAGTTGCTTTAAATCCTGTACCAAGATTCCATTGACTTGCCGAAATTATTTTTCCTTTATCGTCATAAACCTGAAATTCCGCAGTATTGGGGCCCAAACTGCCTTGATTGAGCGCTTCGAAATCTATCTTGTTAAAACCGTCAACCAGCGTTATTTCGAAACCTTGAAAATCATTGTTCAAAATAATTCCTGTAGCTATCGTCTTATCGTTTAGAGATACTCTTATGGCGTCTCCATCCATAATTCCATAATCGCGATAACTAACTCTTGCCGTAAGTGATTTAGTCTTGAAATCTCCCAAATTCTGATTCCTTCTGTAGACAATTTGATCTTCATTGTCTGCTTTTTTATTCATTTTGGCCACAATTTTATCGCCAGGATTAACAAACTTGTTGTTTGGAGTCATTGAAAAACTATTTTCAGGAAGCCCTATCTGAAAAGAATTGTTGGGTTTGGCTTTTGTATTAAAAATGTTGGTTTCAGTAAATATATTGGGAGCAACAATTTTTGGAATATCCAATTTTGGCACATCCGGTGGCGGGGTTGTTTCCGTTTTAGGTTTTACGTTTAAAGGCGGAATTACCTTGAATTTAGAGTTGAATTCACTCTGTCCAAAGCTTTTGGAAGCCATGCAAATTATAAGAATAAAAAAAATAATTCTGTTCATCTAATTTTTCTATTGATAAATCAATATTTATAAAAAAGTTCAAAAATAATCGAAATTCATAATCAAAAATCACAAAAATAACATAAATAAAAACGTGTTAGTTTCGCTTTTCGAATAGATAACCCAAATTTTATAAAATAGCAGTTGCTATTCTTTGACTAATAGTAGTGTTGCTTTATACCCTTTTCCAACATTCCATTGGCTTGCCGAAACTACAACTCCTTTCTCGTCATAAACCTGAAATTCTGCCGTATTGGGTGAAGCAAAGCCCTCGTTCAAAGCTTCAAAATCTATCTTGTTAACACCATTTACCAATTGTATTTTGAATCCTTTGAAGGCGCCGTCCAAAACAACTTCGGGTTCAATTATTTTATCGTTTAAATATACTTTTACCTTGTCACCATCCACAAAAGCGGCATCGCGATAGCGTATTGTCGAGGTAAAAGATTTGGTTTTGAAACTACCCAAAAATTGATTTCGTTTATAAAATATTCCTTTCGAATTATTCTCTTTTATATATAGATTGCTATCTTTAAAAATATCTTCAGGATTAAACGGCGGTGCTGCATCAGGTTTTTTTACCAGTTCTGGCGGAGTGATTTTTGGCGAAACTACTTTTGGAGGAATGACTTCCTTAATTTTCGATTTCTTGGCAGGAATTGCTTTGAATTTGGGCTTGAATTCTTGCTGCGAATAACCGTTTAAAGTCATACTTAGTACAATAACAAAAAACAATAATTTTTTCATAACGCTAGGATATTAGTGAAAAAGGAAATCTATACTTTATAACATTCAATACTGGAATTTATTACATTGTGATGAATACTTCATTCCCACATAAATTCGAATAATTGAACTATTTAATTCTAAAACAGGATTTTTTATTTCTCTATTTTTTCATAAATTGCAAAAAATATACCACAATTGGAATTGAATTGCAAAAACATTAAAAATCAACACACTAAACTAAAACAATCAAAATGAAAAGAGAAAATATCTTGACAGGATCACCTTGGGAAGACAAAATGGGTTATTGTCGCGCCGTTCGTATTGGGAACACTATCGAAGTGTCAGGAACAGTAGCAATTGTCGATGGTACGAAAGTGAAAGCTGATGATGCGTATGCACAAACTTTAAACATTTTGGAACGCATAGAAAAAGTCCTCGAAGACCTTAATGTAGCAATGAAAGACGTGATTCGGACTCGAATTTTCACCACCGATATTACTACTTTTGAGGATGTTGCCAGAGCACATGCCACTTTTTTTAAAGACATTAAGCCTGCAACTGGTTTTTATGAAATCAGCAAACTTGTGGCACCTGAATATTTGGTAGAAATAGAATTTACGGCTATTGCAGCTGAATAATATTAAGCAAAATATCTCAGTATAGACCAATGCCATTACGTTAAAGATACGTCTATTCGAGTGTTTTATTAAAAATGCGATAGCTTTTTTAATAAAATGTATCGAGAGCGGTACTTCTATAAGGCTTCTCGATACAATTTTTAATAGTAAAGCTGTCGTATTACTATTAAAAACCACTCCAAGTGACGGTTAAAAATACCTAACTTGATGAAATTGCCTTCATTTTCGGATTTATTTCATCGCAATGACAAAAACCAACTTATAAATGAACATAAAAAAACCCCTCATTCTTAGCCTCAAATGGATTCTCATTTGTGTTTTGATAGGCGTTTTTTCGGGTTCAGCTTCTGCCTTTTTTTTGGTGTCGTTAGAATGGTGCACCCAATTTAGGGAACACCATAATTGGATCATTTGGCTCTTGCCAATAGGCGGACTTTGTATAGGATTACTGTATCATTATTACGGTAAAGATGTCGTAAAAGGCAATAATTTATTGCTGGAAGAATACGAAAAACCTCGAAATACCATTCCGTTAAAAATGGCGCCTTTAGTATTTGTTGGCACCTTAATAACGCATCTTTTTGGTGGTTCTGCAGGTCGCGAAGGAACGGCTGTGCAAATTGGAGGAGCTATCGCCGACCAATTCAAAGGATTATTCCAACTGGATGCTTCCGACAGAAGAACGCTCATAATTTTGGGAATAAGCGCCGGTTTTGCTTCTGTTTTTGGAACACCATTGGCGGGAGCTATGTTTGCCTTGGAAGTTTTGTACTTTAGTAAAATCAATTTTAAAAGCGCCATTTTATCGTTCTTGATCGCTTATGTTGCTTATTTCACCGTTGAATTTTGGCAAGTAAAGCACACGCAGTACAACATTCCCATTGTGCCAACATTGACATTAATTAATCTTGTTTGGATTATTATTGTTGGGATTTTATTTGGTTTGACTTCGATGCTTTTTTCGAGAACTACGCATTTTTGGGGTAGATTATTTTCTAAAACAATACGTTATGCTCCGCTTCGTCCTTTTGTGGGTGGATTAATTTTAGCCATCACTATTTTTGCCATTGGAACCACAAAATATATTGGTTTGGGACTTCCAATCATTGTTGATTCCTTCACGAATCCAAATGCTTCTTATGATTTTCTTCTCAAAATATTGTTCACGGGATTCACGCTGGGCGCCGGATTCAAAGGGGGCGAAGTAACACCACTTTTCTTCGTTGGTGCCACATTGGGAAGTGCTTTGTCACTTGTTGTTCCTTTGCCAATAGCACTTTTGGCCGGAATGGGATTCGTAGCGGTTTTCTCGGGAGCAACCCACACTCCTATCTCCTGCACCATTATGGGAATGGAACTTTTTGGTATAGAAAGTGGCGTGTTCATTGGTATGGCTTGCTTGGTTGCCTATTTTTCTTCGGGTTCAATCGGGATTTATAATTCGCAGATTGTAAAAGGAGCAAAATACCGTTTGTATCAACGGATTAAAAGACAAAATCTTGAGGAGCTCTAATGGTAGCATTTGTTAGTTATTCAAGTAAAAGGAAGTCAGACACGAATTTACTCGAATTAATATTTAAAATTAAGATTTGGTTGTCGAATTTTTATAAAGAAGAAAATGAAATTAATGCTGATTTGTGAAATTCGTTTGAACTTTTTTTTCTCCAATTAGTTACAAGTTTGTTAAATCTTTAAATGATTTCAACATTACATTAAAAAAATGTAATTTCGCAAACTATGAAAGAACAAGACATTCAAGCAATACAGTTGCTGTTATCGACTCCAAAAAAGATAGCCATTATTCCGCATCGTAGTCCTGACGGTGACGCTATGGGCTCTACACTTGGATTATATCATTTTTTATTAAAAAATAATCACCATCCTGTTGTTGTTTCTCCCAACGAATTTCCGGATTTTTTGGCTTGGATGCCTGGCTCGGAAACTGTTAAAATATTCGAAAAAGACAAAAAAAACAGTACTGAAATCCTAGAAGAAGCCGAACTCGTTTTTACTATGGATTTTAATGCTTTGCACCGTGTGGGCGAAATGGAAAATGTGCTCAACAAGCTCAAAGTTCCTTTTGTAATGATTGACCACCACCAATCGCCAGATGCTTATGCAGCAGTCACTTATTCAGATACCGCTTTTGGTTCCACTTGTGAAATGTTGTATAATTTTATTTGTTTCCTTGGCAAAAAATCAGACATTGATAAAACCATTGGCACTTGCATTTATACCGGGATTTTGACCGATTCAGGTTCTTTTCGTTTTCCAAAAACAACTGGAACAACCCATAGAATTATTGCTGATTTAATTGATTTGGGTGTTGAAAATTCGGAGATTCCAAACCTGCTTTTCGACAACAGTTCTTACGGAAGATTACAATTATTGGGAAGAGCGCTTCAAAATATGAAGGTTTTGGCTGAACATAAAACAGCCTACATTACACTGACACAAGCAGAATTAGATACTTTTAACCATATAAAAGGCGATACTGAAGGGATAGTGAATTATGGATTAAGCATCAAAGGCATCGTTTTTACGGCAATTTTTATTGAAAATGCAGAAGAAAAAATTATCAAAATATCATTCCGTTCACAAGGCGATTTCGACGTGAATCTATTTGCGAGAGAACATTTCAATGGCGGTGGACATCGCAATGCTGCCGGAGGAAAATCGGAATTGTCGATGGAAGAAACCGTACGGAAATTTGAAAATTTGGTAAGCAAACTAAAAATATAATATGACCTATTTTACTAATACCGATGAATCATTTTAGATACGAAATACACTAATTTTGACGAATTACTGTTTTAATTTTTAAAAAATTCGTGTAATTCGTGTCAAGATTTTTATAAAATTTTTGATTCCTGAAAATTTAGTCCGCTTAGGGGACAGTCACAAAATATAAAGCATTATGAAATATTTTAAACTTATTCTATTTGCAATCTTGGTTCCATTTTTAGTTTCCAGTTGCAAACAGCCTCAAGAAGCCAGAAAACCGCTTTCGCAAACTTCGGGAAGCTTTATGAAAAAATCAGCGGATCGAAACAAAAAGTTAATCGCCGGTGAGGAAGGACAAATCGATTCCTTGATTAAAAGCAATCCTAAAATTAAATATTTCGCATCGACAAAAGGATATTGGTACACTTACATCGTTCAAAACGGGCAAGATACCTTGACTCCAAAAAAGGGAGACGTAGCCTTTTTTGATTATGAAATAAAGGATTTAAAAGGAAAAATTATTTATTCGCAACTCGAATTAAGACCTCAAACTTATGCTGTCGACAAACAAAACATTATGACAGGATTGAGAGAAGGCATTAAATTGATGCATAAAAAAGAGAAAGTCACTTTTCTTTTTCCTTCGCATATTGCTTACGGATATCACGGCGATGACAAGAAAATTGGCACCAACCAGCCTTTGCTTTGCACCGTGACGCTGCAAAATTTTATATCGGAAGAAGCCTTTAAAAAAGAAATCCAACTCAAGGCATTAACTCCTGCAAAACAGGAAATTACTGCTCCAATTAAACCAATAGACACTTTAACAAATTAAGAAAACACATTTTAAAATGAAAAAAAATATCCTATTCCTATTCTTGCTGACAGCCTCTTTATTTTCTTGCAAACAAGAGGAAAAAAACAATCTTCCTGATGGATTATACGCCAAAATCGAAACCAATAAAGGAATTATAATCGTACAATTAGATTATGAAAAAGCACCAATCACCGTGGCCAACTTCGTGACTTTGGCCGAAGGAAAAAATGAATTCATCACGAACGAAAACTTAAAAAAGAAACCTTTTTACGATGGTTTAAAATTTCACAGAGTCATCAAGGATTTTATGATTCAAGGTGGCGACCCTTTGGGAACGGGCTCTGGAGACACTGGTTATAAATTCAAGGACGAAATTACAGATTTGCGTTTTGACAAAGGAGGCGTTTTGGCTATGGCCAATAATGGAACTGCAACAAACAGCAGCCAATTTTTTATTACCCATTTAGAAACCCCTTGGTTGGATGGAAAACACACCATATTTGGCCACGTTGTCGAAAAAGGAATGGAAGTAGTTAACGCCATTGTACAAGATGATTTTATGAACAAAATCACCATTATCCGAAATGGAGAAGCGGCCAAAAAGTTTGACGCCGTGAAAACATTTCAGGATTATTTTGCTGCAGAAGCCGAAAACCAAAAGAATAAATTGGCTACTGATGCCGAAGCAAATGCCAAATTTAAAGCCGTTTACGATCAAAAAGCCGCTTCCCTAGCCGCTTTAAAAACCAAGGCGACAAAAACACCAACGGGATTGCAATATGTGATAACCAAAAAAGCAGGCGGCAAAAAACCGGCCAATGGTGCCAATATTTACATTCATTATGCTGGTTTTCTAGAAAACGGCACCTTATTTGATTCCAGCATTGAAGAAGTTTCAAAAACTTTTGGAAAATATGATGAAAACAGAGCAGCACAAGCAGGATATCAGCCTATTCCGTTTCAAGCGGGACGAAAAGACGGAATGATTCCCGGTTTTATCGAAGGATTAGAAAAACTGTCTTTTGGTGACAAAGCCGTAATTTTTATTCCATCAAAATTGGGTTACGGAGAAGCAGGAGCCGGTGGCGTAATTCCACCCAATGCCAATATAATTTTTGAAATTGAATTATTGGAATCACTTCCAAAATAAGCTATTAATTAACAAAACAAGTTAGACCTTAAAATTATTAAAAAATGAAATCTAAAATCTTATTATTCTTATTTTTGGGAATGTTGAATGTGCAAGCACAAACTGCAAAAAAGCCAGTTGCAACTAAAAAACCAGTCACAGCAGTTAAAACAACTCCAAAAACTATCGCGGTTGCTGAAGGAATCTTTGCCACAATTGCAACCAACAAAGGGAACATCGTCGTTCAATTAGAATACAAAAAAACACCCGTTACCGTGGCCAATTTCATCGCCTTGGCAGAAGGAAAAAATACCTTTGTAACCAACGAAAAGCTAAAAGGGAAACCATTTTACGATGGCTTAAAATTTCACAGGGTTATTAAAGATTTTATGATTCAAGGCGGCGACCCTTCAGGAAATGGTTCTGGTGGTCCGGGTTATGCTTTCAAAGATGAAATCACCGATTTAAAACACAGCAAAGGCGGAATCCTGTCAATGGCTAATTCTGGTCCAGCCTCTAATGGAAGTCAGTTCTTTATCACATACAAAGAAACGCCTTGGTTGGATGGGAAACACACTATTTTTGGACGCGTGACAAAAGGTATGGATATCGTAAACATAATTGCCCAAGATGATGTTATATTAAAAGTCACCATTACCAGAAATGGCGCTTTGGCTAAAGCATTTAATGCACCAAAAGTATTCTCAGATTACTATTCCAATAAAGCCGAAGATGCTAAGAAACAAGCCTTGATTGATGCCGAAAACAAAAATAAGCAGGCAGCAGTTGAAGCAGAAGCCAAAAGAGCATATCTCGAAAAATACGCAAGAGCTATCTCGGCGAAAGCAGTCTACATCGCTGATGCAAAAACCACTGGAACTAAAACTCCGTCTGGCTTAATTTATAAAATAATCCAAAAAGGAACTGACGTAAAACCCGCCGATGGAACTTCAGTAAACATTAGTTATGCAGGCTATTTGGAAGACGGAACCTCGTTTGACAGCAACTACGAAGAGGTTGCTAAAGCTTATGGAAAATACGATGCCAACAGGGCTGTCCAAGGAGGATACAAGCCATTCCCGTTTGAAGCAGGAAAAAAAGACGGCATGATTCCTGGATTTCTGGAAGGATTGAGCTTAATGTCTTTTGGAGACAAAGCCATCGTAATAATACCTTCTAATCTTGCCTATGGTGCAAGCGGTGCCGGCGGCGTGATTCCACCAAATGCAAACCTTGTATTTGAGATTGAAATGACTGAAATCAAAACGGAGGCAAAACAATAACAATTCTTTTTTCAAAAAATTATAAACCGATTTGTGAAAGCAAGTCGGTTTTTCTTTTTGGGCGTGTTCCCAATGTCATTAAGTTAAGGATAAAACAATAAAAAAGATTGCAGATTTTTGACTAACGATTCTGGACTTGAGCGATAGCGAACTTAATGTCATTAAGTTAAGAAAATTGGCAATCAAATTTTCGTTTTTTTGTCATTTCGACGAAGGAGACCCGAGAGCAAAGCTCGAACAGACAAAGCAAATCACATAACGAGAGCAACTAATGCCATTTACTTCGTCTGTTCGCTATCACTCGGGTCAAGAATCGTTAATCTGAATCAAAAATCCCTTAATGCTCTTGTTCGTTGAGACGCTTCCAGCGTGACAAATAGAGTAGCTTGTGTTTGTACAATTGCTATTAGTGATTTTTTAAAATAATTGGTTTAGCAATACTGAACACTGAAAACTGATCACTTAAAACTGAAAACTACTTTCTAAATTTCCAATCGAATTCATCTTTAGCATTGATGATGGCGCCAATTTCAAATTTCACTACTTCGTCAAATTCCGTTTGCAGGATAAACCAATTGTCCTCGTTAAAATAGTTTTCGAAGGTGTCAAAATCTTCTTGGGTAAACTTGGTAATCCCTTTTGTGGCCAATTCCTTTTTGACTTCACTGATTTTTTTGCCAATGACTTTGTTGCCCAACAAGTCCAAGTCTGCACTCGAAGCCACGATATAACCCAGTTTAAATTCTTCTTCCTGATAGAACGTCAAACGCATTTTTTGGGCGTTGTAGGCAAAAATCACGTTGTCGTCTTCGTCTTTGTAATTGCGGTTTGGTTTTCCGTAAAGGGCGATAACGTCGTTTTGTTTCATTCCGAAAAGGAGCTTGTCAATTCCGTTTTTTGGATTTATTTTCATTTGGTTTTATTTTACCGCAAAGTTCGCAAAGTTTTCCGAAAAACTTCAAAAAAACAACTGAGATTTATACTTATATTAGTACGAAAAGTATTCAACAAATTAAAAGTCCTTTTGATGATTTGTAAGAAAAAAAACAGTATATTTGATTTTAATATAAAGTGAAACAAACCTTCGCATAGACGCCCATTTAGGGGTAGATTGGCGAAGGTTTGTTTCACCTATATACAAGTTATAGCCAATGATCTCAAAGCTCGGTAGAAATAACACTTTTATCTAGGTGATTTTTTAATTCTTGAAAATTATTTGATTTTATATTTAAAGCTTTTAAAATATTCCTTATATTATATCCAATCTCGTTAGCCTTAATTTCCAATGGTTTATCCATAACAAATTCAGCTTTTAAAACTTCATCAACAATCTTCCAATTAATATAGACAGAAAGTGGTCTATTACCATCCCATTTATCACACTGCATTCTATAATTTATAGCTTTACAAGCAAAATATATTTTTTGTCCGATGGCAAAAGCTTGAATCGGGATAACGTTTTTCAAATAAAAATCTAAGTTTTGTTCTATGTCAGATACTTCTAAAATATAATTTGCAATTCCAGAATCGTCAATTTTTGTTCCATTAACTTTTGCATCTTTTTTGTCTTTATTTAGATTAGAACCAGAATAAACATCGATTTTTTGGGCATCTGATAATAAAATTTCTCCACTTCTTTCACCACCATGTTTATTTATTAATTCAAACTTCCAACCTATTTTAATACATTGTGCTTCAGTTCTCTTAAATCCTTTGAAATAAACTAAAAAATCATTATGGAAAGATTTCTCAACTGATTTTATACTTTTTGTCAATATTTCTTTGGTACTATCCCCAAAAATTTCCGTTGCTCTTTCTAAAGAAATTTTATTCTCTAGAAAATCTGCATCATTTTTTTTAATTGAAATTTTAATCTCTCTTGTTAATTCTGTTTTTAAATCTAAAGCCAAAATATAAACGTCCGTTTTACATTCACCTTTGTTTGGTCTTGGCTTACCAATACTAAGAATTTTATAAGTGTTATTTTCAAAAGAAAACTTTTCTTCACTTTTAAATAAATCAATTATATAACGTTCCGTATCTCCGTGTTTACTCATTTCAAATCTTTTAATAAATTAGTTAAAGGAATATTTAATGCTTTAGATACTTTATATGCTATACTTAGAGAAACATTTCTAGTTCCTTTTTCAATGTCATTCATATACGTTCTATCAATTTCTGCTTCTAGAGCGAGTTTCTCTTGGGAAAGATTTTGTTTTAATCTTTCCTCTTTAATTCTGTTTCCGAAAAATAAATTCACATCCATAGTTTGTAAAGTTGATAATTAGTGGACAATAGTACAACGGACTATAGTCTACAAAATAAATTTTATTTATAACTTAAAATTCTGTAAATTTGAAAATTAATAATTATTGATATGAAAATAGTCTCTTTTTTTGCTGGTGCTGGAGGTCTTGATTTAGGATTTCAAAAAGCAGGTTTTAATGTGATTTGGGCAAATGAATATGATAAAGAAATTTGGGAAACATATGAGAAAAATCACCCAAATACAAAATTAGACAAACGAAGTATTGTCAATATCCCAGCAACTGAAGTTCCAGATTGCGACGGAATAATTGGTGGTCCACCATGCCAAAGTTGGAGTGAAGCTGGTGCGGCAAGAGGAATAAAAGATAAAAGAGGACAATTATTTTATGATTTCATAAGAATTCTAGAAGAAAAACAACCAAAGTTTTTTTTAGCAGAAAATGTTAGTGGAATGCTAATTTCTAAACATAGTGAAGCTTTAGTAGGTATAAAAGAATTATTTAAAAATGCAGGAATCGGGTATGAATTATCATTCCAAATGCTAAACGCATGTGACTATAATGTTCCTCAAGATAGAAAAAGAGTTTTTTTTATTGGTATTCGAAAAGACTTAAATTTTAAGTATGAATTTCCTTCAGAAACATTTCCAAAAATTACTCTTGAAGAAACTATATCCGATATAAAAGAAGGAGCTTTGCCAGCTTTAGCATATAACAATACTAATGGAGAAAATTGTGAATTACCAAATCATGAATATATGATTGGTAGTTTTTCAACAATCTATATGTCTCGTAATCGAGTCAGAAGTTGGGACGAGCAATCTTTTACAATTCAAGCTGGAGGAAGACATGCTCCAATTCATCCTCAGGCACCAAAAATGAAATTCATTGAACAAAATTTACGGGTTTTTGTTCCTGGGCAAGAACATTTATATAGAAGATTAAGTGTCAGAGAATGTGCAAGAATTCAGACATTTCCAAATGATTTTATTTTCTATTATAAAAAAATAGCGGCCGGATATAAAATGATTGGTAACGCAGTTCCTGTTAATTTAGCAAAATTTTTAGCAGAAAGTATTAAAAAACAAATCGAAAATGCTGAAAAAAGTGTAAAAATTCAAGATTCAGTTTTAGTAGAAGATTAATCACTGGCTATAACAGCGGTTTTGCAAGATTGCGAAATATTTGGTAAATTCACGTTTATCTTTCGCAAGAAATTTTATCTTAGCAGAAAATACTCGGTTCCGAAGTTCGCAACCTCGCAAAGCCGCAAACCGTCAGGCTGTGAAAAAACCTCCTTTTTTCTAAATTTCTCCACAAAAATTATCCCTTCAAACTGTAACACAACCGTTTTAAAGCAAGCTGTTTTTCAAGCTGCTATTTTCAATTCGGTTTTTATAAGGTCGTTATAAAGCTTTAAATAAGCCGTTTTTATAAATGCAAAACCATTTGTTGGGTAGTTGAAATTCCAAGTCTTGATTTTGGCAATCAAATCGGTACATTCTTTTTCAAGCTTTCGAGAGCTTCGCTGTCCGTTAAGATATCCATACAAATAAATTTTAAGAAAGACTTTGGTATTGAACCTACCTGTCGGCAGGCAGGACTAGGACAATCTTCGGTTTTGATAGTTTGAGCCGTAAAACCTAGTGCTTGAAGCGAGATGTTCTCTACAAAGGCTTCGATAAATCGAATGGGATTATCTGCAGTGATTTTATCTTCTAAACTGCTAACTTTCAGTTGTTGGCGGGAGATTCCTGTAATATGTTGTATTTTTAAATGTACAATTTTTCTTGGAAATATCCAAATTAAATTCTTATATTGAAGGAAATAATAACGGAGGTTTTTTCACAGACTGACGTTATAAGCCATTTTAAAAAAAACCTAATGTTAAATAACACAATTACCATAATGAAAAACAACTTAATTCTATCAATTCTTTT